>Ga0247727_10000783_pt1 | contig 77735 bp, 69 predicted proteins | sample WisWelCaveWW1625_FD_202498 | JGI IMG/M metagenome (GOLD analysis project Ga0247727, IMG submission 202498) | Biofilm microbial communities from Wishing Well Cave, Virginia, United States - WW16-25 | ecosystem: Environmental > Aquatic > Deep subsurface > Groundwater > Cave microbial mat | place...
AATGGCCTAGGCTGACGTGCAGGGGTCGGCCGAGGCCATTGGCGGCGCGTTGGCGAAGCTAGGCACGGACGAAGTTCGCGCGCGCATCGTGCATTCCGGCGTCGGCGCGATTAACGAATCGGACGTTCAACTCGCCAAGACATCGGCCGGTTCGGTCATCGGTTTCAACGTTCGCGCCTCGAAGGAAGCGCGAGACCTCGCGGAGCGTGAGGGCGTGGAGATCCGCTATTACGCAATCATCTACGACCTGATCGACGATGTGAAGGGCGTGATGTCTGGCATGCTGGCGCCAGTCAATCGAGAGACATTCCTCGGCAACGCCGAAGTGCTGCAAGTGTTCCAGATATCCAAGGTCGGCAAGGTCGCCGGCTGCCGCGTGACCGACGGCGTCGTTCGCAAGGGCGCCAAGGTGCGCATCTTGCGCGACAACGTCGTCATCCAGGAGATGGGCGTGCTATCGACGCTGAAGCGCTTCAAGGACGAAGTGAATGAGGTTCTTTCCGGCCAGGAATGCGGCATGAGCTTCGGTCCCTTCCAGGATATCAAGGAAGGCGATGTGATCGAGTGCTTCAATGTCGAAGTGGTGCAACGCTCGCTCTGAGGCAAAGGCGATGCGAACGCTGATCATTTCCGCGGCGATTATGCTAGGCTTGGCTGTCGGGGGCTGCGAGCGCGGGACCGAAAGCGACGAGGCGCCAACGCCGAGCACCTCTACGGTGGTGCGGCCCGAGACGCGCGTCGACACCGTGCCGCAAGAGGAGCCGGCCGTGGCGCGCTCGCAATGGAGCGCAGCCAACGAGGCCGCACGCACCGTAACGGGCAATCTGCGCGTGAGCATCGAAGGCAATCGCGGCGGGCCGCTGATCTTTGCGTTCGCCAACGGGATCACAGTCCGGGCCCAGCCTTATGAGGTTGCACCCGCGGATTCGCGCTCGGGCGTCGGCGGCCAGAGCTTTGCCGCCGTGCTTGGCGGAGATCCGCGTGTGGACGTCTATCTCTATCGAGTGCTCAACGAGAACGTGACGGTTAGCGCAACCCAAGGCGGTCTTTGCGGCGAGGCGGTGGCGCGCAATCTGGCGGTGAGCGAGTTTGTCGACGGCAGCGGCCGCTGGGCTTTCAAACTAGCGGCTTTTCGAGGGGAGGCGTCGCCGCCATCTGGCGCCGATCCCGTCCTGTGCAATTCTTTCGCTTACACGGCGCAGTAGATGGGCCGAAAGACACGCGGACAAACTGGCGCCGGGCCGTCGCAACGCCAATTGCGCGCGGGTGAATTAATCCGGCACGCCTTGGTGGACGTGCTGGCGCGCGAGGAATTGCGCGATCCTGATCTAAAAGGCGTCTCCGTCACAATCGGTGAAGTGCGCGCCTCGCCCGATTTGAAACACATGACAGCGTTCGTCTCCGCGCTTGGTCCCGGCGATCCCCGCGTCATTGCCCAAGCGCTGTCGCGTTGCGCCGGATTCTTGCGCGCCAGGATCGTGCGGATAGCGGACTTGCGCTTTGTCCCGGAACTGCATTTCCAGCCCGACATCTCCTATGATGAGGCCCGCCACATCGATGAGTTGCTCGCAAGCCCTGAAGTTGCGCGCGACTTGCGTCACGAGGACGAAACGTAAATGAGCCGGCGCAAGAAGGGCGAGGATATCTCCGGCTGGGTTGTGCTCGACAAGCCCGAGGATATGACCTCGACGCATGCAGTGTCTGCCGTGCGCCGCATCTTCAATGCCCAGAAGGCTGGGCACTCTGGAACACTCGATCCACTGGCCTCAGGCGTCTTGCCTATCGCGCTCGGCGAGGCGACCAAGACAGTCCCCTGGTTGATCGAAGCGGACAAAACATATTTCTTCACCATAAAATGGGGCCTCTCGACAGACACCCAGGACCGCGAAGGAAAGACCATTGGGCAGAGCGAGGCTCGGCCTACTGCCGATGAGATCCGCGCCGCGCTGCCAGGTTTCATAGGGGAAATCGAACAAATCCCACCCCGATTCAGCGCCGTGAAGGTTGAAGGCGAGCGCGCCTACGATCTCGCCCGCGCCGGAGAGGCGGTGGAGCTGGCGCCGCGTCACGTGGATGTGTACGAGGCCGAACTGGTTGGAAACGAGGGCGCAGACCTTGCTGATTTCCGTATTCGCTCGGGAAAAGGGTTCTACATCAGAGCTCTGGTGCGGGATTTGGCGGCCAAACTCGGCGCGGAGGGTCATGTTTGGCGCCTGCGCCGGACGGCCGTGGGACCCTTTACCGAGGCTGAAGCGGTAACTCTCGACGCGCTTGAGGATTTGCTCCATAAGGGCGCCGCGTCAGAACGCCTTAAACCCGTTGAGACCGCGCTGGCCGACATCCCGGCGCTGGCCATCAATGGTGAGGACGCGTTCAAGCTCAGACAGGGCCGGCCCATCGTCCTCCTGCCGCACGTGGTGGAGGCGCTTAGGCCGAAGTTCCGTCCCCGCACCGTCGCCGGGCAGGATGCCTCCCGGGCGGCGGTGGCCTTGTTTCAAGGCAAAGCGGTGGCGCTGGGCGACGTGCGGGCTGGCAAATTTTCGCCAACCCGCGTGTTCCACATCGCAAACGAATAGAGGAGCCCGATGTCGATTTCAGCAGAGCGCAAACAAGCGCTCATTAGAGACAATGCCAAAGGCGCTAAGGACACTGGATCGCCTGAGGTGCAAGTTGCAATCCTGTCGGAGCGCATCGCCAACCTCACAGAGCATTTCAAGACGCACAAGAAGGACAACCACTCGCGCCAAGGCCTGTTGAAGATGGTCTCTCAGCGCCGTCGGTTGCTCGACTACCTGAAGAGCCGCGATACAGCGCGCTACCAAGCGCTGATCGACAAGCTGGGCCTGCGCCGGTAGCGCAAGCCCCTCCCTCTCCCGTTGTGGGAGAGGGTGGCGTTCGCTTGCGAACGCCGGTGAGGGGTGCTGGGCGAACACGTCCGGACCTCATGCAACACCCCTCATCCGTCATCGCGCTTCGCGCGCTGACACCTTCTCCCACAAGGGGAGAAGGTCTTTCGGCGCAACGGAATCCGCCGTTGCGCATGCACGCATGGCGATCGGGCAGGGGCCCGCCCGCCTGGAGTAAGATGTATGTTTGACACCAAATCCGTTTCCATCGATTGGGCCGGGCGCAAGCTCACACTCGAAACCGGGCGCGTCGCGCGCCAGGCCGATGGCGCTGTGTTCGCCACGTGGGGCGAAACCGCCCTGCTCGCGACCGTTGTCTACGCAAAGGAAGCAAAACCCTGTCAGGATTTCTTCCCGCTGACCGTGAACTACCAAGAAAAGTATTTCGCCTCCGGCCGCATTCCAGGAGGCTTTTTTAAACGCGAAGGCCGTCCAACCGAACGTGAAACGCTGCTGTCGCGCCTGATCGATCGCCCGGTACGTCCGCTCTTCGTTGAGGGCTTCAAGAATGAAGTTCAGGTGATCGTCACCGTTCTCTCGTGGGACAACGAGAATGAAAGCGACATCCTCGCTTTGGTTGCAGCCTCCGCAGCGCTGACCATTTCGGGCGTTCCCTTCATGGGACCGATCGCGGCCAGCCGCGTGGGCTGGATAGACGGCAAGCCCGTTCTGAACCCCACTATCGAGCAAATGAAGGCGAGCGACCTAGACCTTGTCATCGCGGGCACGGCCAAAGCGATCATGATGGTTGAATCCGAAGTGAAGGAGCTCACCGAGGAGCAGATGCTGGCCTCGCTCCAGCTTGGTCATAAGGGCATGCAGCCGGTGATCGATGCGATCATCGATCTTGCGGAGAAATCCGGGAAGGAGCCGTTCGAGTTCGAACCGGAGGATCACTCCGAACTGAAGAGCAATATCTCGAAACTTGTCGGCCCGCGTCTCGCGGACGCCTACAAGATCGTGAAGAAGGATCAGCGGTACGCGGCGGTGGGCGCACTGCGCGATGAGGCCAAAGCCGCCTTGGCGAAATCAGACGCCAATGCCGATGGCGCCGATGCCAACGTGTTCAAGGAAGTGTTCAAGGCGGTCGAGAGCGAGATCGTTCGCGCGCGCATCGTCAAGGAAAAGGGCCGCATCGACGGCCGCCCGGTCGACAAGGTTCGCCCGATCGAAAGCATGGTCGGCTTCCTGCCGCGCACGCACGGCTCGGCGCTGTTCACGCGTGGAGAAACACAGGCCATTGTTGTCGCAACGCTCGGCACCGCCGAGGACGAGCAATTCATCGATGCGCTGTCCGGCACGACAAAAGAGCGCTTCATGCTGCACTACAACTTCCCACCCTACAGCGTCGGCGAAACCGGCCGCATGGGCGGGGCGGGGCGGCGCGAGATCGGCCACGGCAAGCTGGCCTGGCGGGCGTTGAAGGCGGTGCTGCCAAGCGCCGAGCAATTCCCGTACACGGTGCGGCTTGTGTCCGAGATCACCGAGTCCAACGGCTCATCGTCGATGGCCACGGTCTGCGGCTCATCGCTCGCACTCATGGACGCAGGCGTGCCGATCGCCGCGCCAGTTGCGGGCGTGGCCATGGGCCTCATCCTTGAGGACTATGGTTTCGAAGTGCTGACCGACATCCTGGGCGACGAGGATCATCTCGGCGACATGGACTTCAAGGTGGCTGGCACCGAGAAGGGCATCACCTCGCTGCAGATGGACATCAAAGTCGCCGGCATCACCGAGGAGATCATGAAGGTCGCGCTCGAGCGGGCGCACAAAGGCCGGCTGCACATTCTTGGCGAGATGAACAAGGCGCTGGAGCGCCCGCGCGAAAGCGTCGGCGCCAACGCCCCGCGCATCGTTCAGATCACGATCCCCGTCGACAAGATCCGCGACGTGATCGGCACCGGCGGCAAGGTGATCCGCGAGATCGTCGAAAAGACCGGCGCCAAGATCAATGTCGACGACGACGGCACGGTGAAGGTCGCCTCCGCCAACGCCGATTCGATCGAAGCCGCGGTGAAGTGGATCAAATCGCTGACGAGCGAGCCCGAAGTCGGCCAAATCTACGAAGGCAAAGTCGTGAAGGTGATGGAGTTTGGCGCCTTCGTGAACTTCTTCGGCGCCAAGGACGGGCTCGTCCACGTCAGCCAGCTTGCGCGCGCGCGTGTCGAGAAGCCGGGCGATGTGGTGAAGGAAGGCGATGTCGTGAAGGTGAAGCTCCTGGGCTTCGATGATCGCGGCAAGACGCGGCTCTCCATGAAGGTGGTGGATCAAGCCACGGGCGCCGATCTCTCCGCCGAGATGGGCGAAGAGGGCGAGGATCACGGGCCACGCCACGATCGCGGCGACCGCGGCCCGCGCCGTCACGGCGGCGGACGCGACCGTCCGCGCCGGGAGGCTTCGGGGGAATAAATCACCCCGCGCGAGTGAGAAGGAGGAGCCCGCTTCGAAAGAGGCGGGCTTCTTTCTGGTATGGACCGCCGGCGCCCAAAGCCGCGCATGCCGGCAAGGGCGCCGGCGGTCCATATTGTGTTATGCAAGGCGCATGGCCAACCTCGTCATCATTGCGCGCTTTGTCTCGCGGCCCGAGGCGTTGATCGCCCAGTCGCTTCTCGCCAGCGAGGGCATCGAGACGTTGATGCCCGAGTTCAATGTGCTCTTGGCCGATTTCGATCCCTCGATGATGGAGCACGGATGGCGGCTGATGGGCCGCAGCGACGATCTGTTCAAGGCGCAGGCGATTTTGCGCGATGCTCAGTTGGACGCTGTTGCGCCAGATTCCGGTTGATGGCGATCCGGGGAAGCGATGGGGGGCGCATGCACAACGTTGAGTTTCGTCCCCCTCAGTCACACTGCTCCGTGACAGCTCCTCCTCGGGGTAGCAAGATGCGCTCCGAACTCACGGGTTCGAGCCATCGCGGCGTAGGTAACGCCGCTGGGTGGCGGAGCAGGGTCTGGGAGGAACGACGATGAACTCCATTCTGGTAGCGGCGTTGGGTGGCGCTTTTGGCGGCGCCGCAGGCGCACTCCTTGGCTGGCTAGTCGGCCGCTTGCTGCCACAGGGCTGGCGGCGCGGCGCCGTTGCTGTGCTCGGATTGGTCTTCGGGCTCGTCTGCTCTCGCTGGGCGGTTGTGCAGTTTGCAACGAATGAGCTCTCGCCAGCTGCGATCGAAGCGAGTTTGCTCGACGATCCTAACAGCAGCACGATGGCGCGTGCCTGGCGTGATGTCGATCCAGAGTCGTTCCGGGCCTTCACGGAGACAATGATGGCATCGGTGCGCGATGGCGCCAGCGAGGAAGAACTGGTCAACGCGTCGCGTGCCGCGATCATTGCGGAAGCTGTGCCTCGCATCCTGTATCTTGAGGACGTGCAGTTGGTCGAACTGGCAAATCTCTCTCGCGAACAGCTTCGGCAGTTCCGTCAGAATCGTCCAGAAATCTGCCGGCCTTACTTCGTCGGGGAACCATTTGGCGACATCAGGCCATATCTCACCGACGAGGTAATGCAACGCGAGCTGGCGTTGCTGGAAGCGTCGTTTCGCGCAGACATGACAACGCAGCGCCAGATCACAACCGGACCTGCGTTCGAAACAACCCTTGCCGCCGTGCTCGCGAGCACTCGCGAGCGAGTGGGCGATGATGTGCTCATGTTGACCGGCGAGGCCAGCGCGGTTGGCCGGGATACGCAATTCTGTGACGCTGCCGTGAGCTTTTATGACGCCGTGATCGCCCTGCCTCAGGCCGAGGCGGCAGCCTTCGTGCGGGGACTGCGTTCGGCTGGTTAAAGCGGCGGACTTTAAATCCGCCTCAATGTGATGGCGGGCGGAGAACGGATTTAAAGTCCAAAGCCGCTTTAGAACCTTTGAATCTAATGTCCCTTTTGGACCTTAAATTCGATCAGCGGTGATCCAGGGCGAGTCGAATTTAAAGTCCGGGACATTAGGCCTCGTCAACCCCCTCCGGCACGCCAACGACATGAAACCCCCCGTCAACATGGATGCATTCGCCGGCGACGGATTTGCCAAGGTCCGACAACAGCCACAGCGCGCAGCCGGCGACCCCCTCCATGCTTGTGTCTTCCTTGAGCAGACTCCAGTCGCGCGCCGCGCTCATCAATTGTTTGCCGCCGGAAATGCCGGCCATCGCCAGCGTACGCATGGGCCCGGGCGAGACCGCGTTGACGCGAATGCCCTTGGGGCCGAGATCGCGGGCGATGTAGCGCGTGGAGGCCTCGAGTGCGGCCTTGGCCACGCCCATCATGTTGTAGTTCGGCATCACGCGCTCGCTGCCCTGGTATGTGAGCGTGATGATGGAACCGCCGTTCGTCATCAGCGGTGCGGCGCGCCGGCACGCGTCGACGAAGGAGAACGCGGAGATGTCCATCGACGATTTGAACATGTCGCGCGTCGTGTTCTCGACGAATGAGCCCTTGAGCGCGGATTTGTCGGCAAACGCGATGGAGTGCACGAGAAAGTCGAGCCTGCCCCATTTCGAGGCCAGTTCGCCGAACGCTTTGTCGAGGGAGGCGTCGTCGGTGACGTCCGCCGGGATCATCAGCTTCGCGCCGACCGATTCCGCCAGGGGCCGCACGCGTTTTTCGAGCGCCTCGCCCTGGTAGGTGAACGCCAGTTCCGCGCCTTGATGCGCGAGCTGCTTGGCGATGCCCCAGGCGATGGAGTGGTCGTTGGCGACGCCCATCACGAGCCCGCGCTTGCCCTTCATCAAATCGCCCTTGGGCAAGGTCCATTCATCGGCCATGGGTGGCTCCTTTGCTTCTAGGTTTGTGGGCGCACATGGCAGAGCAGGGCGCGGTGGGTCAAGCTTCACTCCGCTCCCCGGACGACGCGAAGCGGCTCGGCGGCGCGCGCCGCGCGCCTTGGCCGGGGAGCGTTGTGATCTCGCTGATCGTCAGAATGCTTGGCGCATTCAATTGGGACAGCATTTTTTGCCCCACGCTGCTAAGCCGCGACTTTCGTAAAAGCCAGCGTGGCGTTCGTGCCGCCAAACCCGAACGAATTGGAGATGACGCAATTGAGTTCGCGCTCTTGCCGCTGGCGAACAATTGGCAGGCCCTCGAACGCGGGGTCGAGGTTCTCGATATGCGCGCTTTCGCAGACGAAGCCGTTCTGCATCATCAAGAGCGAATAGATCGCCTCCTGCGCGCCGGCCGCGCCGAGGGAATGTCCGGTCAGAGATTTCGTCGCGGAGATAAGCGGAATCTTTTCGCCGAACACGCTTCGCACCGCTTCCATTTCTTTCAAATCGCCGACTGGCGTCGAGGTCGCATGCGGATTGATGTAGTCGACCGGCCGGTCAAGGTATTTCATAGCGATCTTCATGCAGCGCGCAGCGCCTTCGCCCGAAGGCGCCACCATGTCGTGGCCGTCGCTCGTGGCGCCATAGCCGGAAACCTCGGCGTAGATTTTCGCCCCGCGCGCCTTGGCGCGTTGGTATTCTTCCAACACCAGCACGCCCGCGCCCCCCGCAATGACAAAACCGTCGCGGTTGACATCGAAGGCGCGCGAGGCGCGCTCTGGCGTCTCGTTGTACTTGGAGCTCATAGCGCCCATGGCGTCGAAGAGGACCGATAGCGTCCAGTCCAGCTCCTCGCTGCCGCCGGCGAACATGACATCTTGCTTGCCCCAGGCGATATGCTCGTAGGAGTTGCCGATGCAATGGGCGCTGGTCGCGCAAGCTGAACTGATTGAGTAATTCACGCCCTTGATTTCAAAGGGCGTGGCCAGGGTCGCGCTCGCTGTGGAACTCATGGCCTTCGGCACCGCGAACGGGCCCACGCGCCGGGCGCCTTTTTCGCGCGCGGTGTCTGCCGCCAACACGATCGCGGCGGCCGAGGGCCCGCCCGAGCCCATGATGATGCCGGTTCGCTCGTTGGAGACATCGTGCTTTTCAAGGCCGGAATCGGTTATCGCCTGCTCCATGGCGATGTAGTTCCAGCCAGCGCCTTCGCCCATGAAACGCATCACGCGTTTGTCGACCACCTCTTCGGGCTTTATTTGCGGCTCGCCATGCACTTGGCAACGCATGCCGCGCGTGGCGTATTCCTCGGCCTTGCGGATACCGGACTTCGCTTCGCGCAAGCTGGCGAGGACTTCCTGGGCATTGTTGCCGATCGAGGAAACAATCCCCATTCCGGTGACGACGACGCGGCGCATGGGCGCTCCTTCAAATCCGGGACACTAGCGTGCGGCGAGTTGTTCAACGCTGAACAGGCCCACTTTCAAATCCTTGGCGCTGTATATGGGTTTGCCATCGACGAACGTCTGCCCATCGCCGACACAAAGCCCGACTTTGCGCAGGAACACCTTCTTTATGTCGATCTCGTAGCGCACCAACTTGCAGTCGGGCGTGATCTGCCCGCGCAGATCGACCTCACCGACACTGAGCGCGCGACCTTTGCCTTGCCCGCCCATCCAACACATGAAGAAGCCGACCAGCTGCCACATGGCGTCGAGGCCGAGGCACCCCGGCATCACCGGGTCGCCACGGAAATGGCAGTCGAAGAACCAGAGATCAGGCTTGATATCGAGTTCGGCGACCATCTTGCCTTTGCCATGGGCGCCGCCGGCGTCGCCGATATGGGTGATGCGATCGAACATCAGCATCGGTGGTAACGGCAGCTGGGCGTTGGCGGGTCCATGGAGGCGGCCCTCGCCGGAAGAGATTAGGTCCTCGTAAGATAGTGAGGAGGGTCGTTCAGCCATGCGCTGGGCTTACAGGCCGGGCTGAAACGGAGCAAGGACAACGGCGCTCAAAAACCCGTGCAGTCGTCGGCGCCCCACAGCGCGTCCTTCGCCGCCCACCCGACGCGCCCGGCGACGGCGATGCGCCGCCACTCGCCCTCGCACCCAGTAATCGCCCCGATTACGCCCGGCGCCAGCTGTGCGACAGCCCGCGCGCCCGGCTGCGCCGCACGCCGCAATTGGGTGGCCTGGGTAACATAAACGGTGCGGCGGGGATCCAGGTTCTGGGCGTGCATCCACACTTGCGCGCCGTCAGGATCGACAACACGCCGCCACGGCCCGCTTTCACCGGTGACTTGCAGGGGCAGGCCGGCCCGCTCGTAGATCCAATCGATACGGTGTTCGAGGCCGGGGCCGCGACGGCCGTTGGCGCCTTCGGTCTTGAGGCTGACGTAGCGCGGTACGGGCAATTGCGAATCTGGGCCGATCGCGGGTGGATCGGCCGCCGCGTTCAGCGAAAGCAATGCGAGCGCCGCGCCTATTGCGGCGGAAATCCCACGGCCCATCGACCCAACCTTGTTCGGCGACCCTCCATTCGGGGAGAGGGAGGCCGGACATTGTGCGCCGGCGCCGTGAAAACGGGCTTAACGCAACTGTCAAACTCGCGCGGCGAACGCGCTCCTTGGAGGCGCGCGCGGTGTGGTTTATGGAGGCTGAATGCCGTCGATGAAACCCAAGGTCATTGTTACCCGCCGCCTCCCCGATCCCGTGGAGACGAGGCTCAAGGAATTGTTCGACGCCGAACTCAACCTCGACGACAAGCCGTTCAGCGCCGAGGACTTGGCCAATGCCGTTCAGCGGGCCGATGTACTGGTGCCGACCGTGACCGACCGCATCGACGGGCGAATCCTCTCGCGCGCTGGCGAGCAATTGCGCCTGATCGCTCAATTCGGCGCCGGGGTCGATAACATCGATGTCGCTACCGCCGTGCAGCGCGGGATTACGGTCACCAATACGCCAGGGGTTCTGACTGAGGACACCGCGGACATGACCATGGCACTCATCCTAGCGGTGCCGCGCCGGATCATCGAGGGCGTAAAGATCATCGAGCAGGACAAGTTCGTGGGTTGGAGCCCGACGTGGATGATGGGGCGGCGCATCTGGGGCAAGCGGCTCGGGATCATCGGCATGGGCCGCATCGGTCAAGCGGTGGCGCGCCGCGCCAAGGCGTTTGGGCTGCAGATTCACTACCACAACCGACGCAAAGTCGCCCCGCACATCGAGCAGGAGCTGGAGGCCACCTATTGGGACAGCCTCGACCAGATGCTCTCGCGCATGGACATCGTCTCTGTGAATTGTCCGCACACGCCGGCGACCTACCATTTGCTGAGCGCGCGCCGCTTGGCGCTGCTCAAGCCGCATGCCTACATCGTCAACACCTCGCGGGGCGAAGTGATCGACGAAGCGGCCCTGGCGCGCATGTTGGAAAAGGGCGAGCTGGCGGGCGCCGGGCTCGACGTGTTTGAGCACGAGCCCGCGATCAATCCGAAGCTGAAGCGACTGACCAACGTCGTGCTGCTGCCGCACATGGGCTCGGGTACGATGGAAGGGCGCATCGACATGGGCGAGAAGGTGATCGTCAACATCAAGACCTTCGCCGATGGGCATAAACCGCCAGATCGCGTGATACCTGCGATGCTGTAGGGGGATGGAATTGGGCCGGGGCGGACCTATCAAGGTCCTCGGCTAACGGAGAATTCAAGTCGGATGCTGCCCCTTGATGATCCACACTGGTGCGAACTCTCCGACGCCTACGGCCCTTCATCAGGGATTCCGAAACTCTTAGCGGACGCCGAGGCGCTGGCTGAAGAAACGGACCACAACACTGAGCCATACTTCAGTCTTTGGTCGGCGCTCTGCCACCAGGGCGACGTGTATTCCGCCTCGTACGCTGCGCTTCCGCACCTGGTTCGGATTATCGAGGAAAACCTCGGCAATTTCAGGCCGACGCTTCTTCTGTTGGTTCACGCAATAGAAGTCGCGCGGTCGGGCGGACGTGGACCGCAAATTCCCAGAGACTTGAGCGGCCCATATCAAGAGGCTCTCGCGCGCATTCCGGCCTTTACGAGCGCGCTCCTGGCGCGCGCCCTAAAGGAGGAGGAATTGCGGGTCATTCTGGCCGCTTGCGCATCTGCCAAGGGTTTTCCGTCAATAGGTGAGGCAATCACTGAACTGACGCCGGAGATTACCGCGCGTTTCTTAGAAGGTTGGCGCTACCAATAGGGGCGCAACGTCCGCTGTCGGCAGGCTAGGGACCTCGAGCGCAGACCTTCACCAATTCCCGGATCGGCGCGGAACGCGCCAAGTCCGGGATCTATGATCACGAACGGTTTGGAGTTTATGGGTCCCGGGCTCGCGGCTTCGCCGCGCCCCGGGTGGTAGTGTTCGTGGCGCAGGTGTAGATCGTTGCAGGAGATGGGGGCGAGGCTATGAGAAATTTCGTTTTTGTCAGCGTGTGCGCGCTTGCGCTTGTGGCGTGCAATCCGCAGGCGCAACAGGAGGCCGACGCGCCGGCTGAGGCGCCGCTTGACTTGGCCTGCGCGGCATTCGCCGATGCGAACGGCGACAGCCTCGCTCAGCGCTTCGGCGCCGACAATCTGCGCGATGAAACGCTGCCGGGCGTGGAAGGCGACGAATACCAGGCGACCGTGGTATACCCAGATGACCGCGCGCGCCGGATTGAAGTTGTTTGGCGCGACCACGCCGCACGTAGCGGCGTCTGGCAAGTTACGGTCTCCGGCGACTCGAGCGGTTGGACCGGACCCTCCGGCGTCGCGCTCGGCATGTCGATCGACCAGATACAAGCCGCAAACGGCGGCCCGTTTACGGTGACTGGCTTCGGTTGGGACATGGGCGGATGGGTGGTCGATTGGCGAAGCGGCGCGCTTGCGCAAAATGGCTGCCGTATCGGGATGCGCTTCCAACCGCGCGGTGATTATTCTGGTGCGGCAGGCGATGTGCGGTTCGCTTCCGACAGCGCCGAAATGCGCGCGGCCGATCCGCGCGTCATGGAATTGTCCCTCGGCTACCCGGAGCAATAAGTCAGATGGATCAACGCCGCGCGTAGTCGCGGACGACGGCGTCGAGGAAATCGCGGCCCTCATAGAGTGAGCGCACGCGAATCTTCTCGTTGAGGCCGTGGGCGTTGCTCTCGCCGAGCATGGAGAACATGCCGCTCATGCCATAGGTGGCTATGCCGGCGTTGTTGAGGAAGCGCCCGTCTGTCGCCCCGGGCGTCATCATGGGTACAATCGGCACGCCAGGCCACAACCGAGCCGCGGCGCGTTCGATTGGCGCCATGATTTGGCGCGTCAGGGGTGGCGCGCGCGAACCATCGCGTCGGCGCACGACCTCGACCGCGATCCGCGGATCGCCGAGCGCGCGTTGAAGTTCGGCCTGGACTTCCTCAGGCGTATGGCCCTGTAAAACGCGGCACGACAGCGTCGCGACAGCCCGCTGCGGCAGCGCGTTCGGCGCGTGGCCGGCGTCAACCTGGGTCGCCACGCAGGTCGTGCGCATCGTGGCGTTGAGCGTTGCATCGCGCGACAGGAGCGCGGCCGCCTCGGCGTCGTTCGGATTGCGCGCCAACGCCGCCATGGCCGCGCCGGTTTCATCGCCCAGGATCGGCGCCATTCGCTCGAAGAAGGCGCGCGTCACGGGGTTGAGTTCGATGGGGAATTGATGTTGCGACAAACGCAAAAGACCCGCGCTCAGCCGGTAGATTGCGTTTTCTGGAACGGGCCGCGAGGAATGACCGCCGGAATTGGTCACGGTCAGTGTGATGACTTGGTGGATCTTCTCACCAGCTTGCACGTTGAGCGCAATCGGCGTCCCGTCGGGCGCCAGGATGCCGCCCGCGCCCTCGTTGATGGCGAAGTCTGCCTGGATCCATTCGCGATGGTTCCGCAAGATATAGTCGACGCCGTTGACGCGGTCCGACGTTTCCTCCCCGCATGTCAGCGCCATTCGTATGGTGCGTCGGGGACGGAAGCGCGCGGTCCGCAAGCGGATCATGAGATCGACGAATACCGCGGCCATCGCTTTGTCATCGGCCGAACCGCGCGCGTAGAAGAAGCCGTTCTCCTCGATCAGCGTGAACGGATCGCGCTCCCAGTCGGCGGGATTGGCGTTGACCACGTCAATGTGAGCCAACAACAGCATGGCCCGCTGACGCGAAGAGCCGCGCAACACGGCGACGAGGTTGCCGTCGTCGGGGCGCCCTTCAGGCACGATGACGCGCAGATCGCTCTCAGGGTAGCCGGCGCCTCTCAGCCGCGCCGCCATGGCTTCGACCGCGCGCGTACAAGAGCCGGTTGCTTCTGAAGTGTCGATCTCGACCAATTCCTCATAGATGGCGCGGAAGGCGAGCTGTTCGGGGGTGCGTTCTTGGGCCTGCGCGGGGCCGCCCATAAGCGCGAACACCGCTATTGCGGCGACGAAGATCGATCGCATGCGTTTCCCCTTCAGATCCAGCGCCGCACGCGCTTTACGTAGGCATCGAACTCGGCGCCGAACTGGCGTCGCATCTTCGCTTCCTCGTATGGGATGAACACCCAATTGGCGATTGCGAAGAAGAGCAGCGGCGCAAGGAACATGAGCGGACGGCCGAACCACAGCGCCACGCCAGTCGACGCGATCACGAGCCCAAGGTACATCGGATTGCGGGTGAAGCGATAAAGGCCCGCCACAACGAGGCGATTGTTGCTCTCGGAGGTCGGCAGAACTTGCGTGTTGACAGCAAGGAAATGAGCGATCGCGGTGAACGGCAACGCCATGCCCAGCACGATCAGTGCTATGCCCGCCCCCTCATGACGCCATGCCGGCAAACCTGCGAAAACAGCTAACTCGCTCAGGAAGTACAATCCCGTGAGCAACACAATGACCCAGAGCGGCGGGGGGACGAACAACATCAGTGCTGACTCTTCGGCAGGCGCACGACGAGCCCGTCAAGGGCTTCGCTGACCTTAATCTGGCAGGAAAGCCGCGAATTGTCCTGAATTTCATTAGCGAAATCGAGCATGGACTGCTCCATGCTTGAAGCCTCGCCCGTTTTGGCGAGCCATGCTTCGTCGACATAAACGTGGCAAGTGGCGCACGCGCAGGCGCCGCCGCAATCGGCGTCGATGCCAGGAACAGCGTGCTTGACGGCCGCTTCCATCACCGTTTGCCCCACGGGCGCATCAATGACGTGCTCTTTTCCCGAGTGCTCGATGTAGGTGATCTTCGGCATGGCTCCCCTTGTCTCTTAGCCCGCGGCGGCGACGAGTTCCTTCATCGATCGCGCCGCATCGACGATAATCTCAGGCGCAATCGTCTCGCCTTTCTGGATCAGGACCTTCGCGCCAAGATATTCAGCCGGCCGATTGACGGCGTCGACCGCGATCAGGCGCGGACCCTGGTAGTAGAAAACGGCGAACGCGCGCGCGGCCATATCGCCGCGTATGGCGATGCGATCGTAGTTTTGGAAGAGTCCGGCGATCTGCAGTTTGAGGTCGTATTGATCGGACCAGAACCAGGGCGCCTCCACTGTATGTTCGCGGCCCTGTATGGCGGCGGCGGCGATCTTTGCCCCTTCGATTGCATTGTGCACGCTTTCAAGGCGCTGCACGCGGCCGCCGTAGTGCGTCATGGGCCGCGCCGCACAATCGCCGATGGCGAAGATCGCAACATCCTCGGTGCGGCAATGATCGTCGGTGAGGACGCCATTCTCAACCTTGAGTCCGCAATGTTGGGCCAGCGTCGTCTCGGGCGTCACGCCGATGCCTGCGATGACGAGGTCAGCATCGATCTCTGCGCCGTCGGTGAGGCCGACGCCGGTGACATGCGTGCGGCCCTTGATCACCGCGGGCTGTCCGCCAAGCACAAAGCGCACGCCTTGGCGGGTGTGTTCGTCCAGGAAGAAACCGGCTACCTCGGGGCTTGTCACCCGCGCCAGCGGACGCTCGGCGGTTTCGATCACTGTAACATCGAGCCCGCGCTGACGGGCGACGGCGGCGACTTCGAGCCCGATATAACCGGCGCCGATGACAACGAGCTTGGCGCCGGGTTCAAAACGCGGACGAATAGCGTCCACGTCCGCTGCGGTGCGGAAAAGATGAACGCCTTCGAGATCGGCGCCGACGACCGGCAGCGGACGCGGGCGCGCGCCTGTCGCCAGCACTAGCCCGTCATAGGGAAGCTCGCGACCGCCTTCGAGACGCACGCGTTTATTAGCGCGGTCGATCCACACCGCGCGCGTTGGGGACAAGAACGCGACGTGCTCGTCAGCGTAAACGCTCGCCGGACGCAGCAGCAACCGCTCCATGTCCATTTCGCCGGCGAGGTATTTCTTGGAGAGGGGCGGGCGTTGGTAAGGGGGCGCAGCCTCCTCGCCGACCAAAGTTATATCGCCTGCGAAACCGCCCTGCCGCAGACGTTGCGCGACCTCGCCGCCGGCCTGGCCGGCGCCGACGATGATGACGCGGTTCATTTCCCCGGTGTCCATGGGCGACCCAGTGTTTGAAGGGAATGAAGCTGGCGCGCAAGCTGGCCTTGATGCGGCCTGGACGCTGGGCCAGCATCTCGCCCTGTGAGCGTTAAGACCCCTGTCGATTCGCGCGAAATCTCGTTGCCGGACGCCGCTGCAACGGTGGCGCTTGGCCGCCGCCTGGGCGCGTGTTTGACGCAAGGTGACGTTGTTTGCCTGTCCGGCGGTCTCGGCGCGGGCAAGACCACGTTGGCGCGAGGCGCCATCGATACATGGACTGGTGCGTCACAGGACGCCCCGAGCCCGACTTACACTTTGGTTCAAACCTATGAGGGCCCAAAGGGCGAGCTTTGGCATGTTGACCTCTATCGCCTCGAGCGCCGCGAGGAGGCGTGGGAACTGGGCCTTGAGGACGCTTTCGCAGACGCAGCCTGCCTGATCGAGTGGCCGGAACGGCTTGAGGGCCAAACGCCGCCCAACCGCCTGGACGTGGCGCTATCGGTGGAAGGGGAAGGACGCCGGGCCAAGCTGCACGCGCACGGCGCATGGAAGGGCCGGCTCGATGCGATCTGAAGCGTTGTCGCGCCTGCTGGCCGAAACCGGTTTTGCCGCCGCCGAACGCGCGCCGCTCGTGGGCGATGCGTCAACGCGCCGGTATGAGCGGCTCATCTTGCCTGACCGGCGCGCGATGCTGATGGACGCCCCGCCCACGCAAGAGAGCCCGCCGTGCCCGCCAGGGGCGACGCCCGATGAGCGCAGAACGATGGGCTGGAACGCCACCGCGCGATTGGCCGCTTCGCGTGTGGAAGCCTTTGTTGCGGTAGCCGCCCATCTCAAGGCGCTGGGCCTTGCCCCGCCGGACATCTATGGCGCCGATCTCAGCGCCGGCTACGCTGTGATCGAGGATCTGGGCGATAGTCTATACGCGCAGATCCTACCCCAAGGCGCTGACGAGGTTGCGCTCTATGAAGAAGCAGCGCGCTTATTGGCGCACGTTCACGCTGCGCCATTGCCGACAAGGCTTGACGGGCCTGGAGGCGCTTCCTGGCCGCTGCTCGATTACGACGCGCTGGCGCTCGAAGTGAACGCGGATTTGTTTGTCGAATGGCTGCCGCGCGCTGCGGACGTGCGCATCGACGACGCCGCGCGCGCGCGCTGGGAAAAAGTTCGCGACGGATTGATCGTCAAGGCGCTGGGCTTTCCGCGCGCTTTCACCATTCGCGACTATCACGCCGAAAACCTGCTTTGGCTGCCCGAACGCGAAGGCTTGCGGCGCGTGGGTTTGCTGGATTTTCAAGACGCCGTGCGCGGATGGCGCGCCTGGGATTTCGCCATGTTGCTCCACGATGCGCGCCGCGATGTCAGCGGAGCGGCCGCTGCCGCCGCCATAGGCGCCTATCTTCGCGCTACAGGCGCGAGCGAAGCGGAGTTCCGCCGCGAGCTCGCAGTGCTGGGCGCGATCAATGCCATGCGCATTCTCGGGATTTTCTCGCGCCTCGCCGGCCGCGATGGCAAACAGCGCTATCTCGGTTTCATGCCGCGCGAGTGGGGACATTTGGCGCGTGCGCTGGAGCACCCGGCGTTGGAAGATGCGCGCGCGTTCGTTGAAAGTGTGGCGCGGCCCTATCTGGAGCGTGCGGCGTGAGTGGGCCGCACACTGCCATGGTGCTCGCAGCGGGCCTCGGCACGCGCATGCGTCCCCTGACGGACGACCGCCCGAAGGCGCTTGTGACCGTGCGCGGGCGAGCGCTGATCGATCATGTGCTGGATCGCCTCGCCGAGGCCAGCGTGCGGCGCGCCGTCATCAACGTCCACGCTTTCGCTGACATGCTCGAAGCGCACGTGAAAAAGCGCGCCGACATCGAGATCATCATTTCCGATGAGCGCATGAGGCTGATGGAAACCGGCGGCGGCGTGCGTCAGGCGCGGCCGTTCCTGGGCGATGCGCCGATCGTCGTCTGCAACATCGATTCAGTATGGGATGAACCAAACGGCTCGGCGATCGCGCGCCTTGCGCAAGGTTTCGATCCTTCGCGCATGGGCGCGCGGCTGATGCTGGCGGCGCTGAATGAACATCTGGGCTATGAAGGCTCCGGCGATTTCTTCATGAGCGAGCACGGCGTGTTGTCGTTTCGCGACGCGCTTCCACATACGCCATGGGCCTATATGGGCGCGCAGATCATCGATCCCCGCATCGTCGATGATGAGCCGTTGGAGCCATTCTCGTTCACGCGCGTGTGGCGTCGCCTGCAACGTGAAGGGCGCCTGTTTGGCGCCCCGCTCGGCGGATTCTGGATGCATGTCGGAGACCCTGCCTCTCGCGTCGAAGCGGAGGCGCGGCTCGCGGCGGCGGCATGAAGACGCGCGCATTGTTCGGAGGTCCGTGCCCGCGTTTGTTTGCGGCGCCGGCCTCAGCGCCATTTCTCGATGTGCTCGCCGACGCGATGGTCAGCGCATTGGCGCGAAGGGAAAATCCCTTTGCGTTGTCTGATGCGCTTGTCCTGTTGCCCAACCGGCGCGCCGCGCGCGGCCTGATTGACGCCTTCGCCAAGCGCCTGGGCGGTGCTGCCCTGCTGCCGGCAATCCGTCCGCTCGGCGATTTGGACGAAGACCCTCAGGTTTGGGGCGCTGAACCCATCGGGCTCGATGTGCCCCCGGCGATTGAGCCAACGCGCCAGCGGATGGAGCTTGCAGCGCTCATCCGCGCGCGCGAAGCGGCGCAGGGCGGCGTCGAGGATCCAGCGCGCGCACTTGCCCTTGCAGACGAATTGCGCGCGCTGCTTGAAAGCGCCGCGGCCGCCGAACAAGTCGATTGGGGGCGGCTTGCGACTTTGGTGAAGGAGGCAGAGCTCGCGCGCCATTGGGAGGCGTCCGCGAAGTTTCTCGACATTGTCGCGCGCTATTGGCCCCAGCGGCTTGCTGCGGAGGGCTGGATGGATCCTGGCGCGCGCCGATCGGCGCTGCTTCGTGCGCTCGCGCGGGATTGGCGCGCGCAGCCGCCGCCGCGCCCGATCATCATAGCTGGTTCGACAGGATCGATCGCGGCGACACGTGAGCTCATGGCGGTCGTCGCCGGCCTCCCGCTGGGTGCTGTCATCTTCCCTGGGCTCGATGTCGATCTGGACGATGAGGCGTGGGCGCTCGTCGGCGATCAGCATCCTCAATTTGCATTGAAAGAGACGTTGGCCGCGCTCGGTGTCGAACGCAGGAATGTGCCGCTGCTGACGGACGAAGCGCCAGCAGGCCGGGCGCGACGCGTGCTGATGCGCGAGGCGCTGGCGCCGGCGGAAAAGACCGCCGACTGGCTGGCGCGGCTGGAGGCCGCCGGCGGCGGCGCTTTTGTTGCTTCTGGCGCGGCCGGTCTCCGCTTGGCGGAAGCCGCGACCGAGGATGAGGAGGCCGCGGTCGTCGCCCTTCTTCTGCGTGAGGCGCTGGAAGAGCCCGCGCGCACGGCTGCGCTCGTGACGCCCGATCGAGGCCTTGCACGGCGCGTCGAAGCAAAGTTGGCGCGCTGGGGCGTGACGCCGTCGGTGTCGCATGGGCGGTTGTTGCGCGAGACCGACGCGGGATCGCTGGTTGCACTCCTTTGCGAAATGGCTCTCGACACCGCAGAGCCCGTAGCGCTGGCGGCGTTGTTGAAGCACCCACGTGTGACCCTTGGGAATGACGCGTCCGCGTTGGCGCGGCTGGAGCACGCGGCGCTGCGAGGGCCGCGCCGGTACGATACGCTGGCCGATCTGGCCGCGCTCGATACGCTGGCGGACGAGGCGCGGGCGCAGGATCTCGTCTCGCGGACCCAAAATGCATTGGCGCCATTGATGGCGGCGATGTCGCGCGATGAACTCTCGCTCGCGACATTTGCGGAAGCTGTCGCCGAAACCTCTGAGCTGGCAGGGCGCGACGTTTGGCAAGACCGCGACGGCGAAGCCGCAGCGCAATTACTGCGTGACGCGATCATGCATGGCGCGGAACTCGGACCCATGGCGCCGCTTGCTGCCCCGCGCGTCCTCTTGCGCTTGATGCAGAGCGAGGAAGTTCCTCCCGCTCCTGGCGGCGATGCGCGCATCGCTGTGTGGGGACCGCTCGAAGCGCGTTTGCAGCGGCGTGATCTCATGATCCTGGGTGGCCTCAACGAAGGTGTGTGGCCGGCCCCGCCTCCGGAGGATGCTTTTCTCTCTCGGGCGATGCGCGCGAAGCTTGGCTTGCCTTCACCCGATCAGCGCATCGGGCTTGCCGCGCACGACTTTGCGCAATTGGCGAACGCGCCGAGGGTCGTGCTGACGCGCGCGCTTCGCCGTGACGGCGCCCCGACGCTCGCCTCGCGCTGGCTTTGGCGGCTGCAGACGCTGGCGCAAGGCGCGAACGCGCCTCTTGCGCACTTAGAGCATCACCTTGCCTGGGCGCGCTCGCTCGACGCGCCCGCAGCGTTGCGTCCGATCAAGGCGCCGCGTCCGCGCCCGCCAGCCGAAGCGCGCCTCGAGCAGATCAGTGTCACGGCGGTCGAGACGCTCATCCGCGATCCATACGCGGTGTACGCGCGGCGCATATTGAAATTGGAGCGCTTGGCGCCGGTCGGCGCGCCGGCGGGACCGGCTGAGCGCGGCATCGCTGTGCACCGCGCGATCGAGCGCTTCGGCGATGGCGATGATGCAGACGAACTCATTCGGCTTCTCGATGAGGAATTGCGCCGCGGGGGCGTTTCCCCGGAGCGGCGCGCGGCGGAACGTGAGCGTCTCGCGGTTTCGGCGGCGGCCTTGATCGAGTGGTTCGACCAACGGCGCGCCCGCGACGCGGCCGTGTACCGCGAGGTTCGCGGCAAGCTCTGCGTCGGCGAGTATGTACTGACAGCTGTCGCCGATCGGATCGAGATCGGATCCGCCCACGCGGCTATCCTCGATTTTAAAACGGGCGCGCCGCCGACGGATGCTCAGGTTGAAAGCGGGCTGAGCCCTCAATTGGTGCTTGAAGCGGCCATGCTCGCGCGCGGGGCTTTCGGGGGCCTGACGGCTGTGCGGGCAAACGAGCTTGTCTATTGGCGCTTTGGCAATGCCGAACCGACGCCCCGAACAGTAGAGTTGAAGGTCGGCCCGCATCAGGCGGGTGAACAGGCTCTGGCGGCGCTCGTCAATCTACTTGCGCGGTACAGCACAACGGAACAGGCCTTCCTATCCAAGCCGCGCGTGCTGAAGATCAAACTCTACGACGATTACGATCACCTTGCCCGCCGCAAAGAATGGGCCGATGCGGAGGCCGAGGAATGAGCCTCGATCCGCTTGCCGAAGCCTCCGCCAACCAGGGGCTTGCCTCAAACCCTGCTTACTCGGTGTTCGTGACCGCCAATGCCGGTTCCGGGAAGACTAAAGTATTGGTCGATCGCATTGCGCGGCTCTTGCTGGAGGGTTCGAAGCCATCGGCGTTCTTGTGCATTACGTACACAAAGGCCGCCGCCGCCGAAATGCAACGCCGCCTGTTCGAGCGGCTTGGCGCCTGGTGTGTGGCCGATGACGCAAAGCTTGCGGCAGATCTTGCAAAGCTCGGCGCGCCCACTGCAAAGCTCGGGCGGGCGCGCGCCCTGTTCGCGCAGGCGCTCGAAGCGCCGGGCGGTCTGAAGATACAAACAATCCACGCCTTTTGTGAACGCCTGCTTGGGCGCTTCCCGATCGAGGCGGGCGTGCCGCCTGGCTTTGCTGTCGCTGACGAGGCGCGCGCCGGATCGCTTCTTGGGCAGGCGCGCGCTGACGCGGCATTAGCCGTCGATGCGCCGCGCGCCGCCTTTCGCCGGTTCGCGGCGGCCCGCTCGGGTGACGAGCTGGAAGCGCTGCTGGACCGTTTGGTGTTTCGCCGCGCCGATTTTCGCCGGTTTGTCACACACCATCAAGGCGAACTCTTCGCCGTTCAGGCCCTGCGCGACCGGCATGGCGCTGCGACGACCGCCATGGATTTCTGCAACGCCTTCGTTGCTGGCGTCGACTGGGAAAAGCTGCGCGAGGGCGTCGCCCTTCTGCGGACGTCCACATCAAGAGACCAAGCTGCCGCCGAGCGGTTGGGCCGCGCGGTATCGTGCAGCACGGACGGCTCAGCGGACGTTGTTGTTAAGCGGTGCCTGGAGTTCGCGTTCACGGGCGATGGCTTGCCTTACAGTCGCGTGATCACGCAAAGGTTTGCTGAGAAGCATCCCCGGCTCAAATCCGATATCGAGGATTTCGCGACAAGATGTGGTGAGGCGCGCAGTCAGCTGAATGCAATCGAGCGCGCGGAGGATGCTGTTGCCGCCCTGGCGCTGGCGCTTCGATTGGACGAGGCTTACGGCGACGCAAAACAGCGCGCGGGCGCTCTCGATTTCGATGACTTGATCGAGCACGCGCAAGGCTTGTTGCAGCGCTCGGAGGCGGCAGCCTGGGTGCTCTACAAGCTCGACGGGGGTCTCGATCACATCTTGATCGACGAGGGCCAAGACACTAGCCCGGCGCAATGGGATTTGATTGAGCCGCTGCAGCAGGAGTTTTTCGGGGATCGCGGCGCGCGTGAGCGGGCGCGTACGGTGTTCGCGGTGGGGGATCCGAAGCAGAGCATCTATGCTTTTCAGGGCGCCGATCCGGGACGATTTCTGAGCGAAGCTCAGAGGCTCGCAGCGCGGGCAGGCGCAGCGCGAATGAAGTTCGCGGGCCCTGAGCTCCGAACGTCGTTTCGTTCGGTGCAGCGCTTGCTCGATGTGGTCGATGCGACCATCGCAGGCAAGCCTCTCGTCACGAGTGCACCCGGCGCGCATGATGAGATCAAGCATTTGGGCGCACGCGGACTTGAGGATGGCGTCGTCGAAGTGTGGCCAATCGAGCAGCGTCAGGCGCCTGCGGAATCCAAGCCCTGGGACGCGCCCGTCGACATCGAAACGGGGACAAGCGTCCATGCCGTGTTGGCGCGAAAGGTCGCGCGGCGCGTGAGGGAGATGATCGAAGCGCGGGAGGCGGTTTGGGACAAGGAGACCAACTCACTAAGGCCGATGCGCGCCGGCGATGTGTTGGCGCTGGTGCGAACGCGCGGCGCGCTATTCCGGGAGCTTATCAAAGCGTTCAAGCGCGCTGGCCTGCCAGCGGCCGGCGCCGATCGCATGGTGCTGCGTGAGGAATTGGCGATCGAGGATTGCCTGGCGTTGATGCGGATAGCGCTCGACCCATCAGACGACCTGGCGCTTGCATGCGTCTTGAAGGGGCCGTGGTGCAATCTCGACGATGATGACAATGACCTGTTCCCTCTTGCTTACGGAAGGGGAGCGGGGGAGACGCTTCATGCACGGCTCCTGGCTGACACAACGCCAAAATATGAGGCGGCGCGTCAGCTTGTGTCAGAGGCTGGCGCGCGCAAAGGCGTCGATGCATTCTCATTTCTGAGTTGGGCGCTAGAGACGCCCCATGGCGGGGCCGCCACTGGCTGGGCGCGCGTGCTTGCGCGGCTCGGTCCCGAAGCGCGCGATCCATTGGAAGAATTGTTGCAGCGGGCGCTCAAGCCCCCATTGCACGCCGCGCCCACATTGCACCGATTTCTCGCAGACATTGAAGGCGATGCCGGGCAAGTGAAGCGTGAACTGGAGGCTGAGTCCGGCGCTGTGCGCGTCATGACGGTGCATGGCGCCAAGGGCCTTGAGGCGCCCGTGGTGATCTTGCCTGATACGACCGGACCGGTTTCCGACCGGCCTGATGACGGCCTTATCTTCGATGACGAAGGCGGCCCGTTCGTTTCCTTCCGCGCCAAGGACGACGATGCATGTGTGTGCGCTGCGCGCGAAGCTCACAAGGAGCGGATGGAAGGCGAGCATTGGCGCTTGCTTTATGTGGCGATGACGCGCGCGCGCGATCGGCTCATTGTCTGCGGGGCCCAGCACGGCAATTTCAGCACCGGCGAGGCGGCGGGCGCCAGCTGGCGTGCGGCGGTTGAAGCAGCGATGCGCGGGCTCGGCGCGCATGCCTGTTCAACCCCGTGCGGAGAGGGCTTGCGCCTCGGGAGCGCTCAAATCGCTGCTGCGCAGGCAAGCGGACAGGCAGAGCACGCCGAAGCGCCCGCATGGACAAAATCGCTGGCGCCATTGGCGGCGCCATCTCGTCCGACCGCGCCGTCACGCATGCATCGCATCGACCCTGGATTGTTTTCCCCGCGCGGGGACGGTCAACGCCGGTTTCGCCGCGGGCGCCTCATTCACCAATTGTTGGAGCGGCTGCCGGGCGTTGCGCCGAAGCAGCGCGAAGCGGCGGCGCGAAGTTGGCTCGCGCGCCAAGGCGTCGGCGAAGATGAAGCAACCAGTTTCATGCGCGAAGCGCTCGCCGTAATCGAAGACGCGCGTTTTGCAGCAGCTTTCGGCGCGGACAGCCGCGCCGAGGCGCCGATCGTAGGGGAGGTGGACGGACGCGCGGTGCGTGGCGTCGTCGATCGCTTAGCAATAGACGCAGAGAGCGTCCTGGTGCTTGACTTCAAGACCGACCGGCCCGCGCCGAGGGACGCTGACGCCACGCCCGAATCATATGTGCTGCAACTGGCGCTGTACCGCGAAGTATTGCGCCAGATTTTTCCCGAAAAAGCCGTGAAGTGTGCGCTATTATGGACAGAAGCGCCGCATTTGACGGTCCTGACGGATGCGCAGTTGGATGCGGCCCTTAGCGCTTTGGGGCGTGGTTGAATACTTAACCGACCGCGCCTACATGCGAGCGACCGCGGTTCGAGGAGAAGGCCCAAGTGTCTACGACCAAGACCTCAGATGATAGTTTCGAGACCGATGTGCTGAAATCGGGCCGCCCGGTGCTCGTGGATTTTTGGGCTGAATGGTGCGGCCCCTGCAAGCAGATCGGGCCAGCTCTTGAAGAGATCGCCGTCGAGATGGGCGAACGCGTGACGGTAGCCAAGCTCAACATCGACGATAATCCTATGACGCCGGGCCGCTACGGCGTACGCGGCATTCCAACCTTGATGGTGTTCAAGGATGGCAAGGTCGCCGCGACTATGGTGGGCGCCAAGCCGAAATCGAAAATCGTCGAGTGGCTGAACGAGAGCGTTTAGTCGCTCTCAAGCGTCAAGGCCTCGGCGGCCAACAAGAAAGATCCACAAATCAGCACGCGCGGCGCGGCAAACCGCGAAGCATCTTGCATCGCCGTGTCGAGCGAACAGGCGGCGCTGGCGCTGACAGTGTGCGGGCGCGAGGTTTGGACAATGTTTTCGGCGGGAGCATAGGCCTCGGCCAGCGGGACGGCGATGATGTGATCGACCGCGCGCGCAAGTGCGGCGACAAACGCCGCAGCGTCCTTGCGTGCACGAAGGGCTATGATGGCGACCGTCGTGCGGCGAGTGCGGCGGTTCATGTCTTGCAGCGCGCGCGCCAGAGCTGCGCCAGCGTGGGCGTTGTGCCCGCAATCGACCCAAACTTCGCCGCCAAGCGCCCTGATCGGCGCCGAGAGCGGGCCGCGCGTCAGCGGCTGCAGGCGCGCTGGCCACCGGGCCGCGGCTATTCCTTTCGCGAACGCTGCATCGGGCAAGTCTCTCCATCGCATCAGCGCCGCGCACGCTAGACCCGCGTTGTCAATTTGATGTTCGCCCACAAGCGCCGGCAAGGGCAAATCCAGGACGCGAGTTCCGGTCTGCACGACGAGCCGACCATTGCTGGCGAATGCATCCCATTCGACACCACTGCGAAACAGCGGCGCGCCGACGCCGGCAGCCTGCGTTTCGATGAGCTCCATAACCTCCGGCTGCTGGCGAGCGACAATCGCGGGCGTGTTGCGTTTCAAGATGCCCGCCTTGTGCGCGGTGATTTCCGCGAGCGTGGCCCCGAGCGCATCCTGGTGGTCAAGGTCGATTGGAGCGAGCACGGTTGCAGCGGGCGCCGCAATGAGGTTTGTGGAATCGTCTCGCCCGCCCATGCCGGTTTCGAGCAGAACCAGGTCGGCAGGCGTTTCACTGAACAAAAGAAATGCACTGGCCGCTTGAGCGTCAAATTGCGTGAGACCGGGTGCAGTGTGCGCGACGCGCTCTGCCGCTTCGATCAATGCAGCGTCACTAACCGGCTCGCCGGCGACCAGGAAGCGCTCGGCAAGGCAAAACAGATGCGGTTTGGTGAAAGCATGAACCGTGAGTCCAGCGGCTTCCGCGATCTCGCGCATGAATGCGATCGCGGAACCTTTGCCGTTCGTGCCTGCGACATGAATGACGGGCGGTAAATTTGCCTGCGGATCGCCGAGCGCGGCGAGGGCGCCACGAAGAACAGCAAGATCGAACCCTTTTCCATGCCCGAACTCGGGACCGAACAAGCGCTCGAAAGTGGAGAGGGCGGCGTCGCTCATCGGCAGAAGGGATTGGAATCCCTATTCAGCCGCCTTCGCGCGGGGCGCCTTCTGGGCATTGGCTTTGCGTTTAACTTTGGCTGGCGCGCTGTCGGGGGGCTCCGAGGAAAGTTCCGTGAGCTCGAATGTCTCGTTGTCATCGCCCTTTGCCCCGGCGCGCTTGTGCATCAGGACACTTAGCAATGTGGCCAGCGTTGCTTTGAGTTGGCGGCGGTCGACAACCAAATCCACCATGCCCTTGTTCAACAGATATTCAGCGCGCTGGAAACCCTCGGGCAATTTCTGGCGAATGGTCTGCTCGATCACGCGCGGACCGGCAAAGCCGATCAATGCTCCCGGCTCGGCGATATGAATATCGCCCAGCATCGCATAAGAGGCCGTGACCCCGCCCGTGGTCGGATCGGCAAGCACGACAATGTAGGGCAGGCCCGCTTCGTGCAGCATCTGGATGGCCAGCGTCGTGCGCGGCATCTGCATGAGTGATAGAATGCCCTCCTGCATGCGCGCTCCGCCCGATGCAGTGACCACGATCAGCGCCGCATTGCGTCTTAGGGCCGCTTCAGTAGCGGCGATGAAGGCTTCGCCCGCGGCCATCCCGAGCGAGCCGCCCATGAAGTCGAAGTCTTGCACCAGCACCACGGCGTGCGTTCCTCCGATGCGTCCGTAGCCCGCGGCCATGCAATCCTCGCGGCCTACCTTCGCGCGCGCGCTCTTCAAGCGATCGACGTATTTTTTGTCGTCCTTGAATTTCAGCGGATCGGCGGCGACCTTCGGCATCGGGATAGTCTGCCAGGCTTGCTCGTCGAACATTTGGTTGAAACGGGGCTCGGGACCGATGCGCATGTGGAAGCCCGATGGCATGACCCAATCGGCTGACTCGAGTTCAGCGCGGTAGATCAGCTCACCCGATACGGGATCCTTGATCCAGAGATTGTCAGGCGTTTCGCGCGCCTCTTCGGGCTTCTTGCCGCGAAAACCCGGCCGCGTGAAGTTCGACAACCAATTCATGCGGGCGTCCCTTCCATTTCCCGCGCGTAGTGCACAGCATCGCTCAAAAGCTTCACCTTATGCAAGACGCGATCGATGGCCTTGGTTTTCTCTCCGGTGGAGATTTCATCGACGAAGGCCGAGCCGACAGCGACGGCGTCGGCGGTTAATGCTATGGCGCGCGCGGCTTCCGGCTCACGCACGCCGAACCCCACGGCGATGGGCAAGCCGGTGGCGCGTCTTAGCCGCGTTACCGCCGTGCGCACGGCTTCCGATGTAGCCGCATTTGCGCCGGTAACGCCCGCGACCGCAACGTAATAGAGGAATCCGCTCGCGCCATCGAGCACCTTGGTTAAACGGATATCGTGCGTGGTGGGCGTTGCTAGCCGGACGATCGAAAGATTGTGCGGTGCGAAAGCCGAACGCAGCGGCGCATCTTCCTCCGGGGGCAAATCCACGACGATGGCGCCGTCGGCGCCGGCGGCGTGCATCTCTTGTGCGAACGGGCCGTAACCCATCTGCTCGATCGGATTGGCATAGCCCATGAGGATGAGCGGTGTGTCGGCATTGGTCTCACGGAAGCGGCGCGCGAGTTCAAGCGTTTGTCTGAGCGAGCCGCCCGCCTTCAGCGCACGCAACGCCGCTTTCTGAATGCTTGGCCCATCCGCCATCGGATCGGTGAACGGAAAGCCAAGCTCTATGATGTCGGCGCCTGCGGCAGGCAAGCCTTTTAGAATCTCCAAGCACGTCTCGTGATCGGGGTCCGACGCCATGATGTAGGCGACGAGTGCGGCGCGATTGTCGCGCTTGAGCGCTACGAATTTTTGCGAAATGCGCTGCGTGCTCATGCGCGCGCTCCCACCCTCCTTCACAACCCCACCCCGAGCGCATCCGCCACCGTGAATACGTCTTTGTCGCCGCGGCCGCAGAGGTTCATGATGATGAGGCCGTCGCGCCCCAGCTCCTTGGCGACATCGCCGACGCGCGCGAGAGCGTGCGAGGGTTCAAGCGCGGGTAAGATGCCCTCGAGTTTCGCACACAATTGAAACGCCGCGAGCGCTTCTTGGTCGGTGGCGGATAGGTACTTCGCACGACCGATATCGGCGAGATAGGAATGCTCGGGACCGACGCCTGGATAATCGAGGCCCGCGCTGATCGAATGGCCTTCTAGGATCTGGCCGTCTTCGTTCTGCAACAGGTAAGTGCGGTTGCCGTGCAGCACGCCGGGGCGGCCGCCATTGATGGCGGCGGAATGCTCGAAGCGATCGTCGATGCCGCGCCCGCCCGCCTCCACGCCGATCAAACGCACGCTTTCGTCGGCGATGAAGGGATGGAACAGTCCGATCGCGTTCGAGCCGCCGCCGATGCACGCCATCACCGCATCCGGCAAACGGCCTTCGCGTTCGAGGATCTGCGCGCGCGCTTCGCGGCCGATGATGCTTTGAAAATCGCGCACCATTTCTGGATAGGGGTGGGGCCCGGCGGCCGTGCCGATGCAATAGAAGGTGTCGGCGACGTTGGTGACCCAGTCCCTCAAAGCCTCGTTCATCGCATCCTTTAGCGTGGCCGCACCGCTCGTGACTGGGCGCACCTCCGCGCCCAGCAGTTTCATGCGGAACACGTTTGGCTTTTGCCGCTCGATATCGGTTGCGCCCATGAACACGACGCATGGCAAGCCGAAGCGCGCACACACGGTTGCGGTTGCCACGCCGTGCTGGCCCGCGCCGGTTTCGGCGATGATGCGGGTCTTTCCCATTCGCATCGCGAGCAGGATTTGCCCCAGGCAATTGTTGATCTTGTGCGCGCCTGTGTGATTGAGCTCGTCGCGCTTGAAGTAAATTTTCGCCCCGTCATGATGCGCCGTGAGGCGCTCGGCGAAGTAGAGCGGGGAAGGCCGGCCCACATAATGGGTCCAAAAATCGGCCATCCGCGCCTGGAAATCGTTCGACGCCTGAGCCTCGCGATAGGCGCGTTCCAAATCCAAGACGAGCGGCATCAGCGTCTCGGCGACGAATCGGCCTCCGTAAGGACCGAAGCGCCCCTCGGAATCGGGCAGGTCTTGCCGGTTGCGGCGCGCGTCCATCGTTGGGGGCTATGCTCGGGCTGCGGCCAGGAATCGGGCGATTGCGTTGGGGTCCTTTAGGCCGGGTGCGGTCTCCACGCCAGAGGACACGTCCACGAGAACCGCCCCCGAGGCGGCAATCGCCTGCCCCACGTTTTGGGGCGTGAGCCCGCCGGCGAGCAGCCAGGGCCGGGAAAACTGGCGACCGGCAAGGATTTGCCAGTCGAAGGCGGCGGCGTTGCCCCCGGGCAGGCCACCGGGCGGGGGCTTGGCGTCAAACAGCAGCATGTCGGCGGCCGCCTCGTAGGCGGCGGTTTGCTCGAGGTCCTCAGCCCGGGCGATGCTCAGCGCTTTGATCACGCCGCGGGTAGAATGGCGGCGCAACGCCCCGAGCCTGGCCGGGCTTTCGCTTCCGTGGGCCTGCACCCAATCGGGGCGTACGCGGCCCGCGATGCCCTCCAAAAGAGCATCGTCGGCATCGACGGTGACAGCCACAATCTCGGCGCGCCCCCGCGCGCGTGCGGCGAGCGCCGCGGCCGCGTCGAGGCTCAAGTGGCGTGGGCTCTTGGGAAAGAACACGAGGCCGACAAACCGCGCCCCGCCGTTGAGGGCGGCGTCGAGCGTGGCGGCATCTGTGATGCCGCAGATTTTTGCCTCGGCCATGGGGGTGGATATCACGCCACGCGCACATCCGTGCGTGCAAAGTCGCCGCCCTTGAACAGAAGCGGCGCATCTCGAGCCTTTGCGAGCGCATAAGCAAAACAGTCGCCCATGTTGAGGCCTGCCGGCGTGCGTTTGCCGAAGCGCGCGAACGCGGTCGATGCGGTGCGCGCAATCTCGATATCGATTGGCACGACGTTTACATCCAGTCCTGTTAGGAAAGTCTCTGCTCCGCGCTCACCGTCCTCGCCGTCGAAAGCTCGCGCTCGCACCAACACTTCCCAGAGGTTTACCGGACTCATCAGGATGTTGCTGGCCTGCGCGAGCTTGCCTTCGAGCAACTCCGCATCAGGCTCCTCAAGCAGGATCGCAAGCGCCGCCGACGCATCGAGCACGATCACCGCGGCAGGCCGTCTTCATCATAGATGTCGTCGTCCGTCAGCGGGGTTCCCTTGTGGGGAAGCGCCCGAAAAGCAGCGGCCGCTTCAGCGATGCGCTTGCTCCGCTCTGCGATGCTCGCCACATCCCTGCCCTCAACCTCTGCCAGCCGCGCCCGCACGGCCTCGGCTACCGCTTCGGTGATCGGTTTGCGGGTCTTGGCGGCGAGCTTGCGAATGTCGCTGACGACATCCGGATTGCGAATCTGGATAGGGGCGTTCGTCATGATTGGAGAGAGACTATCATGATAGCTGGCGCATGCCAACAGTCGCCTTAAATCCCGTTCGCCAGTTTCCGCTTCCGCTCCACGCTGCTTGGTATCCGCAAGCTCTCGCGATATTTCGCCACCGTGCGCCGCGCGATGTCGACGCCACGCTCGATCAGGATTTCGACGATGCGGTCGTCGCTCAGAATCTCTTCCGGCGTCTCGTTGTCGATCAGTCCTTTGATCTGATGACGCACGGCCTCTGCCGAGTGCGCCTCCCCGCCGTCAGCGGCATTGATCGAAGCGGTGAAGAAGTATTTCAGCTCGAGCATGCCGCGTGCGCAGGAGAGATATTTGTTCGACGTGACGCGGCTCACCGTTGATTCGTGCATTTCGATGGCTGCCGCCACTGTCTTCAAATTCAGCGGCCGCAGATGCGCCACGCCGTGAGCGAAGAAGCCGTCTTGCTGGCGCACGATTTCGCGCGCCACCTTCAGGATCGTCCGCGCGCGCTGGTCCAGGCTCTTCACCAGCCATGAGGCGTTGGTGGCGCACTCGGAGAGGAATTGCTTGTCGGTCTCGCGCGCGGCGTTCTTGGACACCGTGGCGTAATAGCGTTGGTTCATCAACACACGCGGCATCGTGTCTGTGTTGAGTTCGACGGCCCAGGTCCCGTCCGGCGCTTGCTTCACGTAAACATCGGGCGCGACCGACTGCACCGGTGCGTTGCCAAACGCCGCGCCGGGCTTCGGCGTCAGCGCGCGTACTTCGGCGATCATTTCGGCCAAGTCCTCGCGATCGACGCCGCACATCACTTGCAGGCGTTCGATCTGGCCCTTGGCTAAGAGATCAAGGTGGGCGAGCAGCTTCTCCATCGCCGGATCGAAGCGGCCGCGATCCTTCAATTGCAGCGCGAGACATTCGGGGATGTCGCGGGCCATCACGCCGACAGGCTCGAACCCCTGCATGATCTCCAAAACGCGAAGGACTTGGGCTTCGGCCGCGCCAATGCGGCGGGCGATGTCGCGCACATCGGCGCGCAGATAACCCCAATCGTCGATCTGATCGATCAACACGCGCCCGATCATGCGCTCGATGGGAGAGAGGCCGGCTTCGGTGAGCTGCGTATCGAGATGTTCGGTGAGCGTCTTGTCGTAGGCGAGCGTTTCCTCAAGGCCCGGCAAATCGTCAAGGCTCTTGCCGGACGAGGCGCGGGACCAATCATTTAAGGGTGCGGCGCCGGCTTCGGCAAGATCGCCCCGGCTCAGATCGGGATTGAGGTCTGCGGCGTCCACATCGAGCGCTGGTTCGGCCGGCGCATCGCTGGCCTCGAAATCGAGCGCTTTGGCGTCTCCGCTTTCGGGCTTTTGCGCTTCGGCGTGTGTTTCATCACGCTCGAGCAGCGGATTGCGCTCGAGCTCGGCTTCGACAAATTCCTGCAGCTCCATGTTGGACAATTGCAGCAGCTTGATCGCCTGCTGTAATTGCGGCGTCATAACCAGGGCCTGGCCCTGGCGCATCTCCAATCGGGGGGTCATCGCCATTGCGGGCCCCTAATTGAAGGTGTCGCCGAGATACCTTTCGCGCACGACAGCTGAAGAGCGCACCTCGTTGGGCGTGCCCTCGAACATCACTTCGCCATCGAACATGATCGATGCCCGGTCCACGATCTGCAGCGTTTCGCGCACATTATGGTCGGTGATCAAAATTCCGAGGCCGCGCTGTTTCAGGAACAAGATCAGTTCTCGGATGTCATTGATGGCGAGGGGGTCGATGCCGGCGAAAGGCTCGTCGAGCAGCATGAACGAGGGCCTGGTCGCCAAAGCGCGGGCGATCTCGACGCGGCGCCGCTCGCCCCCGGAGAGGGCGGAGGCGGGCGAGTCCTTGAGATGGTCCACGCGCAATTCGGCGAGCAGGCCGTCGACGATCTCGCGCCGCCTTGCGCTATTGCGCTCGCTCAGCTCGACGATCGCCATCACGTTCTGATCAACGGTGAGACCACGGAAGATCGACGGCTCTTGCGGCAGATAACCCACCCCGAGCCTGGCCCGTTGATACATGGGCAGCGTTGTAACGTCCTGGCCGTCCAACAAGATCTGTCCCTGGTCCACGCGTACGAGCCCCGTGATCATATAGAAACAGGTGGTTTTGCCTGCTCCGTTGGGGCCCAGCAGACCGACGACTTCGCCGCGGTTCACGGACAACGAAACGTCCTGCACCACGCGGCGGCCGCGATAGGATTTCCCGATCGAAACCGCGCCGAGACCTTGTTGAGCGGTCCCGCGTTTGGCCGAACGGCTTGCAGCGCCCTTAGGGCTCATATCGACCTGCCGACGCTAAGATTCCGTGAAGGATTAGCGGCCTCCGCCGCCAGGAGGGGTGGTGTTGCGGCGGGGCACGAATACTCCCTGTACGCGCTGGCCTGCTTGGGGCCGGATGGTGGTCCGGCGCGAGCCGATCTGAAGCACAAGTGTCTCCCCCCGGATAACGTTCTCATCCGAGGCCACCACGACGTTGCCCGTAAAGGTTACCGCGTCCTGCGCGACCTCATAGATGGCGCGGTTGCCGCGCGCCGATTGGGCCGGGCGCACGTAATACACTTCGCCTTCGGCGATCATGCGCTCGATGTCGCCCGATGCGAGCCCGGGCCCCGTGCCCTGGTTGTCGCCCCCTCCCGAGGAGGCGGAGAAGAACATGGTGATGCGGTCGGCGCGCAGGCGGGCGTCGTTTTGGACAATATCTACATCGCCAACCAGAACCAGGCGCCGTTCCTCATCGAAATATTCGAGGTTGTCGGCCGAATAGGAAACCGGGCCGCCATTCTCCGAGAGCTGCGCATGAGCAGGAGGCGCGGCCAACAATGCGGCCAGCATGGCGCCGGCGGCGAGCACGAATTGCTTCATGGCGCGGGATCTCCATTCTGTTGATCGCGGTCGGGAATTTGGCCCTGAACCCCGCCGCGAAGCACCAGCGCGCGGTCGCTGTCGCGCAATTCATACGCACCCGCTTGAACTACGCCAAGGGGCCCGGCGCCGGTAACCCCCCCCCGGCCGGCCAAGGTGCCCGCGCTCAAATCGACGACCATATGGGGCGTAGTAAAGCGGTTGCCGCCGCTGTCGGCGAAGAGAACTTCGCCATCGAAAACAAGCATCTTGGCCATTTCATCGTAGATACCGCGCGGCGCCAGCATGATGGTGCCAGCCTCGGTCCGGTACACGGGGGCGATGAGTTCTATGGGTTGGCCCTCGCCGCGGGCGCGTTCGGCCATCTCCGCCGATATTTGGTAGGGACCGCCCCGATCGGTCCGGCCAATGAAGCGTGGGTTGATCATCCGCAACGGTTCGGAGGCGGCATACTGGTTGGCATTGAAGCCCCCCTCGATGGCATAGAGCCCCATAAACACGAACACCGCCGCGAATGAGGCCCCTGCCGCGGCCACGAAGAAACGGCGCAACGCCGCGACCAGCCGCGAGCGGCGACGCGCATGCTTGAGGGTGAGCGCGCGCCGCGGCTCCCAGGTAAAATCGATGGCGTGGGTTGCGGCGGCGGCCATGGCTCTTTGGGCTATCTCGCCTTGATCCAGGGCGGAAGCAAGGCCGCGCCCCAGATTGGTCTCGATGGCGGCAGACCTTGCTCGGAATTGTCGACACCGAGGCAGCCAGCCTATCGTTCGTCCATCAGGGGCCATGCATGCGGGCAACAGCGTCAGCGATCGCCGTCCTTTTTGCCGCCTGCACCGGCGCCGAGGTAGGCAGCCAACCCGCGCCCGTAGAGCAGGGCGCGGCGAATACGGATTTTCGGCCCGCTTTTGCGGGCCAAACACGCGCGCCGGAGGCGCCGAGCGGCGTCGAAATTTATGTCGCCGAAATCGCCCGCGGTCTTGATCATCCATGGAGCATTGCTTTTTTGCCTGACGGCCGCGCGTTCGTGACCGAGAAGCCCGGGCGCCTGCGCTTGCTGACGCAAGACGGAGAGATCTCAGCGCCCCTAGGCGGGATCCCCGCTGTCGATGCACGCGGCCAGGGCGGCTTGCTCGACGTGGCGCTGTCGCCGAATTTCGCCAGCGATCGCTTGGTGTATCTGAGCTTTTCCGAACCCCGCGGCGGCGGCGCCAACGGCACAAGCGTGGCGCGCGGGCGCCTCAGTGCGAATGAGGCATCGTTGGAGGATGTGCGGATCATTTTCAGGCAATTGCCGGCGTGGCGCTCGCGCGGTCATTTTGGTTCGCGCTTTGTGTTCGATCCCGCCGGGCGCCTGTTCGTGACGCTCGGCGAACGCCAGGAGGGCGATTCCCGTGTCTTGGCGCAGGACTTGTCCACGCACCTCGGCAAGGTCGTTCGCATGAACGCCGACGGCTCGGCGCCGAGCGACAATCCGTTCCTCGGTCGCTCGGACGCCCGCGCGGAAATTTGGTCATGGGGACACCGCAATCCGCAAGGGGCCGACATTCACCCCGACACGGGCGCACTCTGGACAATCGAGCACGGGCCCCAAGGGGGCGACGAACTCAACGTGACGCGAGCGGGCGCTAATTATGGCTGGCCGATCATTACGTACGGCGAGGATTATGGCGGCGCGGCGATGGGTGAGGGGACTGCGCGCGAAGGCATGGAGCAGCCCGTTTATTATTGGGATCCCGTGATCGCGCCCGGTGACATGGATTTCTACGAGGGCGATCTATTCCCTTGGCGCGGCGACGTTCTTATCGCCGGCTTGCGTAGCCAAGCGTTGGTGAGGTTGGAGCTCGAAGGCGAACGCGTAGTCGGCGAAGAGCGTTTTGCGTTGGGCGTCGGCAGAATTCGCGACGTTGAAGAGAGCGCCGACGGTGCGTTGTGGATCATCACGGATGAGCAGGATGGCCGCGTCCTGCGGCTGACGCCGCAGCGCTAAAGCCCCTTTGCGGCGCTCAACAAGCGGTCGAGCAATGCATCGAGTTGAGCGACTTCGCGCGCACTCAACGCCGCGAGCAGGCGCCGTTCGGCGGCGAGCGCCATAGGGGCAATGCGCGTGTGCACGCTTTCTCCCTGCGCGGTCAGCCGGAGGCGCTGGCGGCGAGCATCGCTCGTGTCGATCTCAGCCGCCACCCGGCGCGCCGATACAAGCCGTGCGACCGCGCGCGACACGGCGACCTTGTCCATCTCGGTCGCCTCGGCGATGTCCTTGGCGGTGAGCCCGGGACTGTGACCCAACACTGCGATCACGCGCCACTCCGGGACCGTGAGGCCGAACGTCTTGGCGTAGCGTTTGGCAATCGCGCGGCTGACGCGGTTGGAAAGTATGGAAAGGCGATAGGGCACAAACCGCTCCAGGACGAAGAGATTGCTTGAGCCGGTTTCGGAGGACTTTTTCACTCGCGCGCTTGCCATCGGTTTCAAATGAAACTAAACCGGCGCAAATTGCAAGCGGAGGCGTCGTCCCATGGCCGATCTGTTCGAAAATCCCATCGGCACCGACGGTTTCGAGTTCGTGGAATTCACCGGCCCTGACCCGCAAGCGGTGGCGCACTATTTCGAAGAGATCGGGTTCACCGCTGTCGGCAAGCACCGCTCCAAGAACGTCGTCCGCTACAAGCAGGGCGACATCAACTTCATTCTCAACATGGAGCCACAAGGTCAGCCGGCTGATTTTCGCACCGCGCACGGACCCTCTGCGAACGGCATGGCCTTTCGTGTCAAGGACGCGCGCAAGGCGTTCGAGGAGGCTGTAAGGCGCGGCGCCAAGCCGGTCGATATGCCGATCGGGCCAATGGAATTGGACATCCCCTGCATCGGAGGCATCGGCGGGGCGTATGTCTACCTTGTCGATCGCTACGGCGCGCAGTCGATCTACGATGTGGATTTCAGGCCTATCGAGGGCGCCGATGAGACGAAGAACTCCGTGGGCCTTACCTATCTCGATCACCTCACCCACAACGTATTCCGCGGCAACATGAAGACGTGGGCTGAGTATTATGAACTAATCTTCAACTTCCGCGAAATCCGATATTTCGACATCGAAGGCAAAATGACGGGGCTTTTTTCAAAGGCGATGACCAGCCCGTGCGGGAAGATCCGCATTCCGCTTAACGAATCCAAGGGCGAGCCCGGCAAAGTCGATCAGATCGAGGAATACCTGCAGCGCTACAGGGGCGAAGGCATCCAACACATCGCCTTCGGTTGTGACGATCTCTACGCGGTCGTTGATCGCCTGCGTGCCCGGGGGGTCGAACTGCAAGATACACTCGACGCTTATTACGACCTCATCGACAAACGGTTGCCGGGGCACGGCGAGTCGGTCGCGGATTTGAAGAAACGCCGTATCCTGATCGACGGCGCGCCCAGCCAGGGCCAGGGGCTTTTGCTGCAAATCTTCTCAAAGGAAGCAGTTGGCCCGATCTTTTTCGAGTTCATTCAGCGCAAGGGCAACGAAGGGTTTGGCGAGGGCAATTTCAAAGCGTTGTTTGAGTCGATCGAACTCGACCAGATCCGCCGCGGTGTCCTGAAGGAAAGCGCGTGAGGGCGGGGTCCGCCATCGCGGTCGTCGTGATGCTCGCCGCTTGCGCCACGTCGCCGGAGACCCCGCGCTGGTCCATTGTCGTGCACGGCGGTGCAGGCGTCATTGAGCGCGCCAATCTCACGCCGGAGGTTGAAGTCCAATACCGCGCCGCGATGGAGAATGCGGTGCGCGCGGGCGGTGAAGTGCTCGATCGCGGAGGTTCGGCGCTCGATGCGGTGGAGGTCGTCATCCAAGGGATGGAGGACGACCCGTTGTTCAACGCCGGGCGAGGGGCGGTGTTCACCGCTGAGGGCCGCAACGAACTCGACGCCTCCATCATGGACGGGCGCACACGGGCGGCCGGCGCCGTCGCCGGCATCACGCGTACGCGCCACCCCATTTCACTCGCGCGCCGTGTCATGGAGCAAACTTCCCACGTCATGTTGATCGGGCCAGGCGCGGAAGCGTTTGCCAGGACGCAGAACTTGGAAGAGGTCGACCCAGCCTTCTTCTTTACCGAGCGGCGCTGGCGCCAGCTGGAGCGAGAGTTGCGCGCGCGCGGGCTCCCCGTTCCACCGCGGCCGGCTGGCGCGCCCGCGCCCAGCGCCGAGAACAGCGCCTCCGTCGATGATCATCGCTTCGGAACAGTCGGCGTTGTAGCGCTCGATACGCGCGGCGACATCGCAGCTGGAACGTCCACTGGAGGCACCACAGCCAAGCGTTGGGGCCGCGTCGGCGACACGCCTGTGATTGGCGCGGGCACATACGCCCAGAACGGCGTGTGCGGCGTCAGCGCTACGGGGGCCGGGGAGTTCTTCATCCGTGTCGGCGTCGCCCGCGCCATCTGCGCCCGCATCGAGCTTGATGGGGCGAGCGCGCAGGAAGCGGCCGATGCCGTGATCGCTGAGGTGGGCGCAATTCAGGGTGATGGCGGCGTGATCGTGTTGGACGGGCGTGGACGCCCCGCATGGGCCATGAACACGCCAGGCATGTATCGCGCGCGTCTCGATGCAGGCGGGGCGCCTGTCATTCAGATTTTCGCGGACGAGGAGTGAGCATGACAGCGCTCAAGGGCATTCATCACGTCGCTTATCGCTGCAAGGATGCGAAAGAGACGGTGCAGTTCTATCGCGATGTGCTGGACATGGAGTACACCACCGCGTTCGCCGAGGATAACGTGCCCTCGACCGGCGAGTATGATCCTTACATGCATGTGTTCCTTGACGCGGGAAACGGCAATGTGCTCGCCTTCTTCGAACTGCCGCAGCAGAAGCCGATGGGGCGCGACGAAAATACGCCGCAATGGGTGCAGCATATCGCCTTTCGCGTGGAGAGCGTTGAGGAATTGCTCAGCGCCAAGGCGCGCGCCGAGGCCAAGGGACTCGAGGTGGTCGGCCCCACCGATCACGGCATTTTCAAGTCGATCTATTTCTTCGATCCCAACGGTCACCGGCTGGAGCTGGCGGTCGATACCGGCACGCCGGAGGAGCTGGCGGAATTGAAGCGCGTCGCGCCCTTGATGCTTGAGGAATGGAGCCGTACCAAGAAGGCGCCGCAACATGCCGCTTGGCTGCACGAGAAGGCGCGCGCCGCCCATGCCGCAGCGAAGGCGCGTCTTGGAGAATAGCGCACGATGGCGGTCGAAAGCCGTATGACATTGACGCTCACGCTCGATCCAGCCCATTGGCGCCGGCATGACAGGGCCTTTTGGGCGCGGGTGCTGGCGCAAGCGGTTGACGAGGCCGCGCCGGAGCTTGCCCGGGTTGAAAGCTACGAAATGCGTGATGCGATGATCTATGTGCGCGTGCGCTGCGCGCGGCCGGCCAAACAGATGCGCAAGCTGTTGCACGACGACGAGAAACTCCTGCGCCTGCGCGCGCGCATGGTGGATTTGGGTGCGGAGGCAGAATTTGCGATCGAGGAGGACGCGCTCTGATGGCCCTGGTCGAGCCGCTTGGCCCCGAGCACGATATGGAAGTGGCCGAGCTGGCGCGCTTTTTCAACGATACTTTGGGCTTTCCGCCCAACAGCGTCTTGACCATGCAGCGCCGGCCTGAAATCGCCAAAGCGTTCATTGCGCTCAACAAGGCGGTGATGGCGAACGCGGGTCGCGTGACCTCCGAACAGAAGCGCCTCATAGGCTTGATCGCCAGCCAGACAGCAGGTTGCCGCTACTGCCAGGCCCACACGGCGCGAGCGGCAGAGCGCTATGGCGGCAGCGCCGAACGCATTTCGGAGGTGTGGAATTACGAACACAGCGATTTGTTCACGACAGCGGAGAAAGCAGCGCTCAAGTTCGCGCAGGCGGCGGCGAGCGTGCCGAACGCGGTCGATGAAGCGAATGCCGCCGAGTTGAAGCGCCACTGGAACGATGACGAGATCGTAGAAATACTGGGTGTCGTCGCGCTGTTCGGATATCTGAATCGTTGGAACGACTCGATGGCGACTTCGATCGAGCAAGGCGCGACCGAGAGCGGTGCGAAGCACCTGAGCGCGCATGGATGGGCGCCGGGCAAACACGGGAGCGGGGCGTGAAGACAACAAGTCCTTCAATCCTGCTTGGCGCCATGGCGGAGGCCTTATGGTGCTAAAGCTCTACGATTATTGGCGTTCGTCAGCCGCGTATCGCGTGCGCATCGGACTGAACCTGAAGGGCGTCGCGTACGAGCCAATTCCGATCAACATTCTGCCGGGAAAGGACGAGCAGCTCACCGCAGCCTACCGCGCAACTAATCCTCAGATGCGCGTGCCGGCGCTGGAGACGCCCGAGGGCGTCATTGCCCAATCGCTGGCGATCCTCGACTGGCTCGATGAGACCTATCCCGACCCGCCATTTTTTCCCGCCGATCCCTGGGCGCGCGCGCAGGTGCGGTCCTTCGCGTTGACTATCGCAGCCGACATCCATCCCCTGAACAATCTGGCGCCGGTGAACTGGCTCAAGAACAAGCTCAGTGCCGATGATGGAGCGGTGGCGGCGTGGTATGTCCACTGGATCAAGGTGGGCTTTGAGGCGCTCGAAACGCGTCAGGCGCTGCGTGCAGGAACGCGCTTCGCGTTCGGCGATCAGCCGACGCTTGCCGACATTTGCCTCGTGCCGCAGTGCGCCAACGCGCGACGCTTCAGGTTCGATTTCAGCGCTTTCCCGCGCCTTGCCGCTATCGATGAACGCGCCCGCACGCATCCCGCGTTCGAGCGGGCGGCCCCGGAAAAACAGAAGGACGCCGTGACATGAAACTCGCTTCACTCAGGCACGGCCGAGACGGCCGTCTCGTGGTCGTCTCCGATGATCTCGCTTGGTGCGCTGAGGCGGGGCCGGAGGCGCCCACGCTGCAAGCCGCACTCGACGATTGGCGACGGGCCGAGCCGCGTTTGCGGGCGCTCTCCGAGGGTGTAAATGCAGGCTCGGTTCTGCGCGAGCGCTTCCATGAGCGCGAAGCTGCATCGCCGTTGCCGCGTGCGTATCAATGGGCCGATGGTTCGGCCTACGTCAATCACGTCGCGCTCGTGCGCCAAGCGCGCGGCGCCAAGATGCCAGAGAGCTTTTGGACCGATCCGCTGATGTATCAGGGTGGATCAGATGCCTTCCTTGGCCCGCGTGACGCGATCCCGCTCAAGGACGAGGCATGGGGTTGCGACTTCGAAGCGGAAGTCGCGGTGATTGTCGATGATGTGGCGATGGGCGTAAGCGCGGCGGAGGCGCGCGAACGCATTCTCCTCGTGATGCTCGTCAACGATGTCAGCCTGCGCAATCTGATTCCCGGAGAGCTGGAAAAAGGCTTCGGCTTTTTCCAATCCAAGCCAGCTTCCGCATTCTCACCAGCGGCTGTCACGCCGGACGCGCTGGGGCAAGCCTGGCGCGAGGGCAAATTGCACCTGCCCATGCACGTTGCGCTCAACGGCAAGCCGTTCGGCAAGGCCGATGCGGGACAGGACATGACCTTCGATTTTGGCCAACTCATCGCCCACGCGGCCAAGACGCGCGATCTTTGCGCCGGCACGATCATCGGGTCGGGCACGGTGTCGAACCGCGGCGCCGACGGAGGGCCAGGCAAGCCGATTTCTGAGGGCGGTCTCGGCTATTCCTGCATCGCCGAGCAGCGCGTGATCGAGACCATCCAAACCGACAAGCCGGTCACGCCGTTTCTCAAGCATGGCGACCGCGTCGAGATCGAAATGCTAGACGCGCGCAATCGCTCGATCTTCGGGCGCATCGATCAGGGTGTGATTAGGGCGTGAGCGTCCATATGGCTTAGCTATGCGCAAAAACGTCCGTGTCCTCCCAGCCGGCGAGATCGAGTGCTGCGCGGGTGGGGAGAAAGTCGAAGCACGACTGGGCAATTTCGGTGCGCCCCTCACGCGCCAGCATCATATCGAGCTTGGCTTTGAGCGCATGCAGATGCAGCACGTCGGAGGCGGCGTATGCGAGCTGCGCGTCTGAAAGTTCCGCCGCGCCCCAATCAGACGATTGCTGGTCCTTGGAGATGTCGCGCCCCAGCACTTCCTTGGTCAGGTCCTTCAAGCCATGCTTGTCGGTATAGGTGCGCACGAGCTTTGAGGCGATCTTGGTGCAATAGACAGGCGCGCAGATGATCGAAAGGTCGCGCATGAACATGGCGAGATCGAAGCGCGCGAAGTGGAAGAGCTTCAGGGTGTTCGCATCGGTGAGCACGCGCTTCAAATTGGGCGCCTCGTAGGAAGCGCGATCGAGCTGCACGAGATGCGCCTCTGCGCCCCCATCGGAGAGCTGCACGAGGCACAACGGATCGCGCACGAGCGAAAGCCCCAGAGTTTCGCTGTCGACCGCGACCGGGCCGCTGAAAATCACGCCTGCCGGCAGGTCGCCCTTGTGCAGATGCACCGCGACGTTTCTGCCGTCCACGGTGAGGGAGAGTTTTCGCGTCATGGGGCGCCGGCTTAGGGCAATTCGTCCGCCGGCGCTAGTGGAGCGAATTTGACATTCCCATCCCGCTTTGCGCATCGCCCAGAGCGAATGTCAAATTCATCAGCTCCACTAAGACCCAGCTTTTCTAGTGGTCCAATTCTGACATTTGCATCCGAGAACTGCAGCACCCACTGCAAATGTCAGAATCATCAGGACCACTAGGGGAGGGGGCGCGCTCGGAATTCAATTGCTCAAGCGCATGCCGACCCGCGCGGTGCGCGGCGGGGCAAAGCTCTCGACACCGTCTGCGGTCTCCGCGGTCTCGACGGGGGCATCAAGCGCATTGTCGAGCGCCACGAAGATCGCAAGGCGCGGCGTCAGCTCCTGTTCAAGGCGAAGATCAAGCGTTGTCGCCGGCGAGAGCTCACGCGAATTGAGATCGTCCTCGAACCGCGCGCTCTCATACGCGATGTCGGCGGAAAACGCGGTCGTCGCACCTGCGCGCCACACCAGCCCCGCGGTTGCGGCCCATTTCGGCGCTTGCGCGGGCCGGAGGCCGCCGATGCTTGCATCCGTGTAGTTGAGCGCCGCACGCCATTCGAGAGCCTCGCCCCGAAGCCGCCCGCGCGCGTCGGCTTCCACACCAAAAGCATCGATGGCGCCGGCGTTGCGGCGCTGACGATAGGCGCCGCCGGCGGGCACGAACACGCCCGGGGGGAACGTGCCAGGTCCCGCGCCGAGCGTGACATTGACGATTGCTTCTTCAAGTCTTGTTGCAAACGCGCCGACACTCCACCGGAAACCTTCGCCCTCGCGCTCCAGAGCAATGTCGGCGCCGATCAGGCGCTCGGGCTCAAGTGCGGGATTGGCTTCGGTCACGTCATTGCCAACGCGGAAAGGGCGGTGCAGTTCGTTCAGCGTCGGCGGGCGAAAGCCCGCGTAAACCGCGCCGCGCACAGAAACGCTATCTCCAAGGTGGCGCCGCAATCCTATGCGCGCGGTTGGCGCCAACACGTCATTATCCGTAGGCGCTACATTCAGCGTAATCGCTTGCGTCGCCGTATCGCGTTCGATGCGCTCGCCGTCGAACGCGCGCCAATGGTCCACACGCGCGCCGCCGGATAACAGCCACGGGCCCGCCTCGCGCCACGCTTCAACATAAGCGCCGGCCACCGACGTTTGGCCCCCGGCGATCCGCGAGCGCGTGAATGAGCCGGCCACAAAGCGGAACAATTCCTGCGTTTCGCCATCGGAAACGCGCACATCCGCGCCGATCTCCACGCCCGCGCCGCTGGCTGTCCAGCGCAGCGCGGCGTTGGCGCCCCAGCCCATCGCGGGCGTTGCGTATTGATCGTTGGCAGGTGTTGTCGAATTGCGCCCGGGCGCGACGGCGACGGAGGAATTGGCGAGGTCAGAACCCATGGCCCAGGCCTGCGCGCGCCATGCGAACGCACCGAGCGGCTTGGCCAGCGCCAAACTCAAACTCGCGCCTGAGTTCGCAGAGTCAGCCCCGATGAGGCCGGCGCTGCGCTCCTCGCCATAGCCAGCCAGGCGGGAGGAAATAACATGCCCATCGCCTCGCCACTGAACTCGCGCGACACCTGAAACGGACTCGGATGCAAGCGCCACGTCCGCCAGCCCGCGACCGGCGCGGACTGGAATCCAGCCGTCGCTTTCTTCCACGCCGGCCGCCAGCATGAAGGACAATGCATCGTTCTCCGCCACAGCCAATCCCGCCACGCGCGTGTGACCCAAATCTCCCGCCTCGATCGTGAATGCAACGCCAGCGGCTTGGCGCTCCACCAGCTGCACGGCGCCGAGAAGCGCACCGGCGCCATAGGGCCCAGCGCCCGCACCGCGCAACACGCGCGCGCTGGCGATTGTCTCGGGCGGAACCGCGCCCCAGATCACCCAACCGCCGAACGGATCGTTGAGCGGAGCGCCGTCAAGCGTGACCAGCGTGCGTCCCGCGCCTGATGGCGCGCTTGCACGCACCGACATGCCCTGGATCGTGGGGTTGGCCGCCGACGAAGTGTTGCGCCTGAATAGCGACACCCCCGGCGCCGTACGCAGAGCCTCGTCAAGCCGGATTGCCTCTTCGATCGCCGCGGCGTCGATCTCAAAGGACGAATAGACACCCTCGCCCGGCGCTTCCGGCAAGCGCGGGGCTGTGACCACGATTTCTTCGGCGGGCGCAGCGTCCATGCCAGCCCCTATAGCATTGACTTCATGGCCGTCGCCCCTCATGTTCGCCGGCGGTTCAACTCAAGCGGAAGGAGGCCAGTTCTCATGATTGAGTTTGCCTTCCCGGCCCTGCGCCGGAACCCTTAAACGCGCCGCTCGGTTTCTGATCGGCGCGTATCTCCCACCGCTGACAGGTCCAACCAAAATGCTCGAACTATACGGCTGGCGCAGCGCGCTCCAGCAATACGCGAATAACATAGATCATTCGCCGGCCCGCGTGATAGCGCGCTATCGCGATCTCTGGCGCGTAGTCACCGAACACGGGGAGCGCACGGCGCGCCTCTCGGGGCGCTTTGCGTTCGAAGCCGCGGTCGGCGGCTATCCCGTCGTCGGCGACTGGATCGCAGCGAGCGAGATTGGCGCGAACGAGGCCACGATCCATTCCGTCTTGCCACGCACGGGCGTCTTCAAACGCCGTGCGGCCGGCGGCGAACATGCCCAGATCGTCGCCGCCAATATCGATGTCGCGCTCATCGTCGCCGCGCTCAATGGCGACCTCAACCCGCGTCGGATCGAGCGCTACCTGGTGGCGGCGCGCGACGCGAACGCTGCGCCGGTCGTTGTGTTGACCAAGGCCGATCTCAGCCTCGACCCGGCGGCTGACGCCGCGCGAATCGCCGCCGTAGCAGCTGGCGCGCCGGTTATCGCGCTCTCGGCGTTGGAGATGAGCGGGGTGGAGCAGCTGGACACGTGGCTTACGCCAGGCGCAACGGCGGTGCTGCTCGGCAGTTCCGGCGCCGGCAAATCGACATTGCTCAACGCGCTGGCGGGTGCGGAGAGGATGCCGACTGGCGCGATCCGCGCCTCCGACGACCGCGGCCGCCACACGACCACGCATCGCGAGCTCTTCCGCATCGCAGGCGGCGCGCTCATCATCGACACGCCGGGCATGCGGGAACTTGGATTGCTGGCCGAAGACGGTGCTCTCGATGCGAGCTTTGCCGATGTCGCGGCGCTAGCGGCGCGATGTGGATTTCACAATTGCACCCATGAAAGCGAGCCCGGTTGCGCGGTGAGCGATGCGCTCGCGAGCGGGGCGCTCGAACCTGGCCGCTGGCGTGGGTACAAAAAGTTGCAGCGCGAACTTGCTTACGCCGCGCGCCGCGAAGACCCAGAAGCCGAAGCGGCCGAGCGGCTGAAATGGAAATCAATCCACAAGGCCCAACGCGCGCGGTACAAGGCGCGCGAACGCGGTGAGGAATAGGGCGCGGCGCGCTTGACTCCAGAGTTCCGGCATTTGCTGCGACGATGGACCCGGCGCTCCTCCCGCTTGCGCGGGAGTTCGGCCGGGGAGCGTGTGCTTCAATCTCAAGCGATCATGCTTGTCTTATGAGCGGACGTTGACGCCCTGGCTGGCCTCGCCTACATCCCCCCGCTCAGTGCCCAGATGGCGGAATTGGTAGACGCACCAGTTTCAGGTACTGGCGGGTAACACCGTGGAGGTTCGAGTCCTCTTCTGGGCACCACTCACGGTTTTCCACACTTTCCGAGACATTCCTACGCACCTCTCGGAACTCCCATGAAATCCCTGAGAAACCGCCAGTTAGTGCCGGCTTTCGCGCCTCGGACGAGATGCGCCGGGAGAGCGAAGAAGCTGCCCACCGGAAAAATTTGACGGTATCGCGTCGGTATCAGCGTCAATACCGACAGTGTCCACCGTCAGCGCTCATTTGCGCGAGCCGCGGGTTCTCTCCATAGCGGATGACGCAACCAGGTACTGACCGTCATATTCCTTCTTCCAGCCAAGTCGCAGGCCAAGTCCGTTCATCGGCAATATCGCATAGAGCGCCTACAGTAATGTCCGGCGGCCGTCGCACACCGCCTCCAAGGGGAATTCCGAACTCCAAACCTATTTCCTCCAACAGATCGGCGTAGTCATTGGGATTGAATCCCAAATCCTTCATCACGAAGTGAGCATCGTCGATGTCTTCCACCTTGCCTACAGTTGAGAGGCGGACAAATCCACGGATAACTCTGAGAACCCTCTGTCTTGTCGACGCCAATGTCATTCCTCCAAGACACAACTTCCAATGGAATAGACACGAGGGCGGGGAGGTAGGCGCGCGCCTTGTAATGGCAGAGTTGGGCCTCCGGCACCATCATCTGTCCGGTGTAGCGGAAACGCGCGCCTGACCACGCATTGGGCTGGCCGTATTCGTCGTACGTATAGAGCGTGGTCGTTGCACCGTTAGCCGCAACGACCGAGCCGAGTTGATCCGTGATCAGATAGCGCCGATCAGAAGTCCCCGCGCCTTCGCACCACACCAAGGGCTCGTCCATCCCCGGCCCGTGCACGTAGCGGCGCAGCAGCGCGTTCGAAGCGTCATATTCTGCGATCATGTCGGCGCCATCGTACAAGAAGCGCGTGGTCACCCCCGCTGACACCATCTCGCGCAAACGCCCTGCTGCGTCGTAAGCGATACTCACCGCCCCCGCACCAGAGGGCGTGGCAGCGCGGCGGTTTAATCGTTGTGACGGCCAAAGACGCTATCAAGCACTTGGGCCATGACAACAACTGCAGCAGCGATGACCGAATTCAGTATCACGGCCCACCCGATACTAGGAAAGTGACCGTCCTGAAATCTCGATGCCAAGGCGGCCATAGTCGCTGTCCCAAGCATCACTCCGATGACACACGCCAGCCTAAAACGAAATACCGTCTGAAATCGCTGATTAATTACGGCAAGGATCGAGGCCAGGGCTAACCCGAACGTACACATTGTGACAGCGACAACCAAGGCCGAGCTCACTACGCTAAACGATCGTGTTATTGTGCCCACGATGGCGGCCCCGGCCAGTATGGCAATCGGTATCCAAAGCGCCCTAACTGTCAGATGGAGTCTCATCACCCCACGCAACCTTGAATTTGCGGAATGGTCGAATAGTAGAAAACATGGAGCGCCAATGCCTCGTTTACTGTCGCCCACGAGCAGGAAGCGCGTGGGCACGCCAGCCGAGGCCGTCTCGCGCAAGCGACCCAAAAAATAGGACGTTGTTCAACGCAAGCGACTCAAGATTGATTCAGCTAAAATCTGTTGTTGAGGGCGCCGGACCGAGGTCGCGCGCCTTTCCAACAGTAACATCAATTCTCCGTTGCCTCGCACGTCATAGGATCCTTGCCGATCCATCTCGGCAAAAAGTTCTAACGCGCTAACTATGACAATGTCGTTGTTGGTTGTGGCTATTTTCCGCGACAAAAACGTCGCTGCAATTTCTCCCTGAGACGCTATCGGCGCGGCAAGTTGTATGAAAGGCGGTTCCATGTATCTTGTACCACAAACATAGATTTGAAATTGCGTTTCGAGATCGTAGGTCGTGAGCACATCAGTGAGTTGGCTAACAACGACTTCGTTGCCTCTATAGAAAAATCGCTCGGCAATTGACGGACAAACTCTGAGCGAATCTGCTCTTGTACAACTCCCAGCAAGTGAGGCGAGGAGCAAGGTGGCGAGGCACCATTTCAGCATCCGGCAAACCTCAAGTCCTCGAGCCTTTCTTGTATCTCACCTGGGTGCGAGCCTTGGTCATTTTGATATACTGCTATTGCGTCATTCCTTGAAAGAAAGAGAACGCGATTCTCCCATGACAATGAAGGAGCCCTTGAAACGAACGCGGCGTATCAGCGGTTGTAAATACATCGCCGCCGCCTGCCAATACTGAGAACCCGTAGGTCGCGCCATTCACACCGGGATCAACATGCGTGTGCCAATCATACGCCGCTGGAAATCCATGGCGGGACTGAATATCGCTTCGGGCCAGCGGTAGGTTTACCCATCCCACGCCCCACCCAACTGAGGACGCTCGCTCTTGTCCCCAGATCGCATTTGCGGTCGCACACAGAGACAATTCCGCCGCGCCGTTTCGGTGAACCTGATTCAGTCGCGAGGCCGGGTGCGCCAGCCGCCTTTTTCGCATCAATCGTGTGTGCATGGCCTTGCCAAAAGGGCGCCCCCCGCCGCTGATATCTGCGGAGGATTAGCATGGACGTGATCCGAATTGGCGGTGCGAGCGGCTTTTGGGGCGATGCCGCGATGTCGACGCCGCAATTGCTCGCCGAGGGCGGGCTCAACTATATCGTTTATGATTATCTAGCCGAAATCACCATGTCGATCCTGGCGCGCGCCCGCGCAGAAAAGCCTGACGCCGGTTACGCCGCTGACTTCGTCTTTCGGGCGTTGAAACCCAATTTGCGGGAAATCGCACGCCAACACGTGAAGATCATATCCAACGCCGGCGGCCTCAATCCCATCGGCTGCGCGGCGGCGGCGCGGGCGCTCGTTGCCGAGCTCGGGCTCGATCTCAAAGTCGCCACCGTGACGGGCGATGATCTCACGATGGAGAGGGAAGCGCTCGCCGCCAGAGGCGCGAGCGAGATGTTCTCTGGCGAAGCGTTTCCGGATCCCTCGAAAGTGCTGTCGATCAACGCCTATCTAGGCGCCTTCCCGATAGCCAGAGCGCTCGCCGAGGGCGCCGACATCGTCATCACGGGGCGATGCGTCGACAGCGCGGTGACTTTGGGCGCCTGCATTTACGAATTCGGCTGGACACGCACTGATCTTGATCGCTTGGCGGGCGGCAGCCTCGCCGGCCACATTCTCGAGTGCGGACCGCAGGCGACAGGCGGTAACTTCACCGATTGGGAGAGCGTGGTGGGGATGGAGAATATCGGTTACCCCATCGCCGAGATCGCCCGTGACGGAACTTTCGTGTGCACAAAGCCGCGAGATTCCGGCGGCCTCGTTACTGTTGGGACGGTCTCCGAACAGCTGCTGTATGAAATCGGCGACCCACAGGCCTACGTGCTGCCGGACGTGGTTTGCGATTTCTCTGACGTGCACATCATCCAGCAGGCGCAGGACCGCGTGTTGGTGTCCAACGCCAAGGGCCGCCCCGCACCGGACGCCTACAAAGTTTGCGCGACCTATCTTGATGGATTTCGCGGCGGGCTGAACGCGAGCTTTTACGGCATTGACGCAAGCCGGAAGGCCGAGCGCTATGCCGAGGCGGTGTTCAAGCGCGCCCGCATGGCCCTGCGAGGGCGTAATTTGGCGGACTTCACCGAAACCAGCACGGAAATCATCGGCGCTGAGTCGCAATATGGCGACGCCCGGCGTGTAACCGCCGCGCGCGAGGTGGTGGCGAAGATTGCGGCCAGGCATGAGGATGCAGCAGGCGTGGAGACGCTGCTCAGGGAGGCTACGGGGTTGGGGCTTTCTGCTCCGCCAGGGCTTTCTGGCTTTGCCGGCGGCCGGCCCAAACCCACTCCGTTGGCGCGACTATTCTCGTTCACGCTGCCCAAGGGCGAAGTCTCGATTGCGGTCGACGTGGAGGGAAGGGCGATCGGTTTCTTTGAGCCTGCAGGCGAGGGTTTCGATCGGGTTATGCTCGGCTCGCCAAAGGCGCCAGGTGTCGAGGAGCGCTTCGTCGGCATCGCAGTCCCGCTCGTCGCGCTTGCCTGGTCGCGCAGCGGCGACAAAGGCGACAAGGCTAATGTCGGAGTCATTGCGAGACGGCCCGAGTACTTCCCCTACATCTGCCGTTCGCTCACCGCCGAGCGCGTCGCTGAGCGCTTTGCGCATTTCCTTAAGGGCAGCGTCGAACGATTCCTCCTGCCGGGACCTTGTGCGCTCAACTTCCTTCTGCACAATGTGCTTGGTGGCGGCGGCGCGGCGAGTTTGCGGAACGATCCGCAGGGCAAGGGCTATTCGCAATTGGTATTGGACATTCCGATTGACATGCCCGAGGCGTTGGTGAAACGAGACGCGCTTCCCGTCAGTTAGGCCCCGGTCACGGAAGGGTGGAATGCCTCGGTTCGTTTCCAAGATCAGCCCCAATTCCGAGGCTTACAAGACGAACCGCGCCGAAATGTTGGCGCTCACGGCCAAGCTGCAAGACCTCAATCAGCGCGCATTCCATGCGTCGGAGAAGCGCAAAGCGCGCTTTGACGAGCGCGGTCAGCTGACGCCACGCGCACGGCTCTCTCGCGTGCTCGATCCCGGCATGCCGTTCCTAGAAATCGGGAATATGGCCGGCTATCTTCTCGACCGCGACGATCCGGCGGCCTCAGTTCCGGGCGGCAGCGTTATCGCGGGCATCGGTTTTGTATCTGGCGTCCGCGCCGCCATTGTGGTCGACGACAGCGGCATCAATGCGGGGGCGATGACGCCGGCGGGCGGTTATCGCCTGCGGCGCTGCCAGGAAATCGCGCTCGCAAAGAAACTGCCCTTCATTCATTTGGTGGAAAGCGCCGGCGCCGATTTGATGAAGTACAGCGTCGAAGGCTTCATCGCCGGCGGCGGGCTCTTCGCCAATCTCGCGCGTCTGAGTGCGGCGGGTGTTCCCGTCATCACCGTGCTCCACGGCGCCTCGACAGCAGGCGGCGCTTATATGCCCGGCCTCAGCGACTATGTCGTTGCAGTCCGCGGACGCGGCCGCGCGTTTCTCGCCGGACCGGCGCTGCTGAAGGCCGCGACCGGCGAGATCGCCAGCGAAGAAGAACTCGGCGGTGCGGAAATGCACGCGAGCGTGTCCGGCCTCGCGGAATACCTGGCGGAGGACGATGGACGCGGCCTCGCCGTCGCCCGCGAAATCGTGGCGCGTCTGCAGTGGGGCGAGCACTGTCCTGTGCGCCGATGTGGCGGCGCCGCGGAGCCGGCATACGATCCGGACGAGATCGCGGGCATCGTGCCCCTGGACTACCGAAAGCCCTACGACGTGCGCGAGGTCGTGGCGCGCGTTGTCGACGGCTCGTCGTTTCTGGATTTCAAGCCGGCCTACGGCGTCTCGACCGTCTGTCTGCACGCGGAAGTCTACGGCCACGCAATCGGCTTGCTTGGCAACAACGGCCCGATCGATCCGGAAGGAGCGACCAAAGCCTCGCAATTCATCCAGCTCTGCGACCAGGCCCAAATCCCGCTCGTGTTTCTGCAAAACACCACCGGCTATCTCGTCGGGGCGCAATATGAGCGCGCCGGCATGATCAAGCACGGCTCGAAGATGATCCAGGCGGTAACAAATGTCAGCGTTTCGCGCTTGACCTTCATGATCGGGGCGAGCTTCGGGGCGGGGAATTACGGCATGTGCGGGCGCGGCTACAATCCGGATTTCCTGTTGTCGTGGCCGAATGCGAAGACTGGCGTGATGGGAGGCGCGCAGGCGGCTCGCACCATGACGCAGGTGATGTCAGCAGGCGCGGCGCGTCGCGGCGCCACGCTCGATGAGGCGCAGCTCAACGCGCAGGAAGCCATGTTGATCCAGCACTTCGACGGTCAGTCGGACGCCTTCTACACGTCGGGCCGCATGCTGGACGACGGACTGATCGATCCGCGCGAAACGCGCAAGGCGCTGGGGTTCCTGTTGGATACTTGCTGGGAAGCGCGCCATCGCACGGTCGCGCCCAACTCCTTCGGCATTGCGCGCATGTGATCTCGGAGAACACCAAATGACACACTTGCCGGAGACATCGGCGCTATTGATTGAACCCGAGAATGGCTTTCTCAGGATTTGGTTCAACAGGCCCGAGACGCGCAACGCGCTGAACGCGCAGGTCGTGACCGAGTTGTCCCTCGTTCTCGATGCGGTGCGCGACGATCGAGCGGTTCGCGCACTGGTGTTGCGCGGCAAAGGCGGCGTGTTCTGCGCCGGCGGAGACATCAGCGGTTTCAAAGCGAGCGCACAAGGCGGCGACGCCGCGGCGGTGGCGCGCGGCAATCGCGCCTTTGGCGACTTGATGATGAAGCTGAACGAACAGCCTCAGGTCGTTGTGATGCTGGTGGAAGGGGGCGCCGTTGGCGGCGGCCTCGGGCTCTGTTGCGTGGGCGATGTGGTCATTGTCGAGAAGGCCGCGCGCTTCCAGCTGAGCGAGACCAGCCTTGGCATCCCGCCGGCGCAAATCGCACCATTCGTAGCTGAGCGCGTTGGATTGACCCAGGCGCGGCGGCTCATGCTCACCGGCGCGCGATTTGGCGGAGAGGAAGCGGTGCGCCTGGGCATTGGTCATTTTATCGCCGATGGCGCCGACGAGTTGGAGCGCCTCGGCGAAGATGCGCTGGCGCAGATTGCCAAATGTGCGCCGAGCGCGAATGCGTCGACAAAATCTATCGTCTTTGAGTCGACGCGGCGGCCGCGCGGCGAGACGCTCGACTTTGCCGCCAATGAATTCGCGCGTTGCCTGTTAAGCGAAGAGGGACGCGAAGGCGTCGCCGCGTTTCTGGAGAAACGCAAAGCGCGATGGGTGGTGATGGGCGAATGACGATGCGGAGGAACTTCAGCAAGATTCTCATCGCTAACCGCGGCGAAATCGCCGTGCGGATCATCCGCTCGGCTCACGCCATGGGATATCGGACCGTCGCGGTCTATTCCGACGCTGATTCAGGCTCTCTCCATGTGAAGCTCGCGGACGAAGGCGTGTGGATTGGGCCGGCGCCGGTGGAGGCGTCATACCTGAATGCCGAGCGCGTTCTTGGCGCCGCCGCGGGCGCCGGCGCCGACGCGATCCATCCGGGCTACGGATTTCTCTCTGAGGACGCCTCGTTCGCCCGCGCCTGCATCACAGCGGGATTGGTTTTTATTGGCCCCTCGCCGGAAGCGATCGGGCTGATGGGCAACAAAGCCGAAGCCAAGAGGCGTATGATCGAGGCGGGTGTACCTTGTGTGCCGGGGTATCACGACGAAGATCAATCCGACGCCGCCCTGACTGTGGCGGCCGATGCGATCGGTTTTCCGATCTTGGTCAAGGCGGCCGCGGGCGGCGGCGGCCGCGGCATGCGTCTCGTCGCGAAGAAAAAGCAATTGGCAGCCGCCCTTGCCTCCGCGAGATCAGAAGCGTTCAGTTCATTTGGTTCAAGCGAGCTGATCCTTGAGAAGGCGCTGGTCGGACCACGCCACGTCGAGTTCCAAATTGTTGGCGATCGGCGCGGTCACATCATTCACCTCGGCGAGCGCGATTGTTCGGTGCAGCGCCGGCACCAGAAGGTCATCGAGGAGGCGCCGTGTCCCATGATGACGCCGCAGTTGCGGGAACGGATGGGCCAAGCCGCGGTCGAGGCCGCCAGGAGCGTAAAATACGAAGGCGCCGGCACAGTGGAATTCCTGCTCGACAGCGACGGCCAGTTCTATTTCCTGGAGATGAATACGCGCCTTCAAGTCGAACACCCAGTGACGGAGCTGATCACCGGGCTCGATTTGGTCGCGTTGCAATTGCGCATCGCTCGCGGCGAGGCGCTGCCGATTGGACAGCAGGACGTGATGCTCAATGGCCATGCCCTTGAAGCACGCCTCTACGCTGAAGACCCGGCGAACAAGTTCCTCCCGGCAAGCGGCAGGGTGGAGGTCTGGCGTCCCGCCGCTGGCGAGGGTGTTCGCATCGATCACGGGCTTGATGAGGGTCAGAAGATTTCGCCGTTCTACGACCCTATGGTGGCGAAGGTCATTGCATGGGGGGCTGACCGTGACGAGGCGCGGAGACGCCTCATCCGCGCCCTCGAACAGACAATCGTGCTCGGGCCGGCCACCAACCGCGACTTCCTGATTGATGTCCTGGCGCATCAGGCGTTCGCGGCCGAGCAAGCCACCACCGCCTTTCTCGGCGATGAGTTTGGCGATGCGATTGGCGCGGCCCAGCCATCGCCCGAACAGGCCGCGATCGCCGCCGTGCTCCAATGCCGCGCGTCGCGCGAGCGCAACGCCGCATTGGCGACGGCGCTCAGCCCGCAGCTCATGGACTGGGCAAGCGCGAGTTCGCTCGAGAGCCGGTTCGCCTACGAGCTTGGCAACGACGGGCCGGTTGAATTCCGCGTACACCCGCGCGGGGGCGAAGTTTATGACGTCGAGACTGCGGACGGCTCGCATCGTGTGGCAATTATCAGCGAGGCGCGAAGCGCTGTACGTGTGCTGGCCGATAACGTGGAGCGTAGGCTGCACTATTTCGCTGACGAAGAAGGTCTCATCCATTTCGAGTTGGATGGCCGCAACTTCCGTCTCGAAAACGTGCTATCTCGAACAAGAGGCGCCGGCGGCGCGGCATCGAGCGGACTTGTTTGCGCGCCGATGCATGGAAAGATTGTGCGCCTCCATGTCGCACATGGGGCGCTTGTAAAGGAAGCGCAGCCGATTTGCGTGCTCGAAGCGATGAAAATGGAGCACGAAATCGTAGCGCCTGTGGCCGGCGCCGTCGTTGCGGTCAATGTAGCCGAGGGTGACCAGATACCGGCCGGTGCGCCAATTCTCGAAATCGAAAGGGCAGCCTCATGACGATGAAGCTCTATCATAGTCGAGGCGCGCGCTCGTTTCGGCCGCTTTGGGCGCTGGAGGAGCTGGGCCTCGATTATGAGCTTGAGGTTCTGCGCTTTCCGCCGCGTATGTTTCACCAGGATTATTTGGAGATCAATCCGCTGGGCACGGTGCCGTGCTTGACGCATGACGCGCTGACGATGACGGAATCCGCGGGCATTTGCCAATATCTTGTCGACTGTCACGGACCCAGCGAGCTGGGTCTAGCGCCGAAAGATCGCGATTATGGAAGCTATCTCAACTGGCTGCATCGCAGCGACGCCACACTCACATTTCCGCTCGCCATCGTGTTTCGCTACAGTCAATTGGAGCCCGAGGAAAGGCGGCTAAAACAAGCTGCGGATGACTACACGCAATGGTTCTTCGCTCGCTTGCGAAGTGTGGAGACGGCGCTGGCCGATCGCGAGTTTCTGTGCGCCGATCGCTTTACGATTGCCGATGTATGCGTTGGCTACGCGCTTCTCCTGGCTGACACGCTGGGCCTGGGCGGGCGCTTCAAACAGAACACTGAAGCTTACTATACGCGATTGCGCGCACGGCCTGCGTTTCAGCGAGCCATGAAGCTTTAAGGGGAGCGCAGGATGCCCAGCGGTCAGAGCCCGGTTGATTTCGACCACCGCTATATAGGGCTGCCCTATACGGATGATCACCGCGCGTGGCGGGCGACATTGCGCAGGTTCATCGAAGCCGAAATCATGCCCTTTGTGGATGAATGGGAAGAGGCGGAAGAGTTTCCGCGCGAACTCTACAAGAAGGCCGCGGCGATCGGGCTGTTGGGCATGGGGTATCCGGCGGAGTATGGCGGAACCCCTGTCGACGATCGGATGTATGCGATGGTGACGAGCGAAGAATTCGCGCGCATCGGCGCGGGCGGCATCAGCGCGAGCCTCATGATACACGGGATTGGGTTGCCGCCGGTGTTGGCGATCGGGTCGGATGGAATGAAGCGCCGCGTGGCGCCTGCGGTTCTGGCTGGCGAAAAAATTCATGCGCTGGCGATCACCGAGCCATCCGGCGGCTCGGATGTCGCCAATCTAAAGACGCGCGCGGTTCGCGACGGCGACCATTATGTGGTCAACGGCTCAAAGATATTCATCACCGGAGGCATGCGGGCGGATTTCTATACGACAGCTGTGCGCACTGGCGGTCCAGGGGCGGGCGGCATTTCCTTGTTGCTCATCGAGCGTGAAATGCCGGGCTTCACGCGCACGCCGCTCAAGAAGCAAGGCTGGCGGAGCTCGGACACCGCCGCGCTCTACTTTGACGATGTGCGGGCGCCCGTGGAGAACCTCATCGGCCGTGAGAATGCGGGCTTTGCCGGCATCATGCACAACTTCAACGGCGAACGAATCGGCTTGGCCACGAGCGCGGTCGCGCATGCGCGCGTGTGTTTCGAAGAAGCGCTTGCATGGGCGCGCGAGAGGCAAACGTTTGGCAAGCGGCTGGCCGATCATCAGGTCATACGGCACAAGTTCGCCGAGATGGCTCGCCATATCGCCGCCACACAAGCCTATCTCGAGCAATGCATCGTGCGCGTGCAAGCAGGAGAATCGCCCGTGGCGGATCTATCGCTTTTGAAGGTGCAGGCGAGCCTGACCATGGAGTTCTGCGCACGCGAAGCGATGCAGATTATTGGCGGCGGCAGCTATATGCGCGGTTCACGCGTGGAGCGGATATATCGGGAGGTGCGGGTCAATGCGATTGGCGGAGGTTCGGAGGAAATCATGCGCGATCTCGCCGCCAGACAACTCGGCATTTGATGGAAAGATCAGACATGCTGTCGCAAAAAGAACTAGATGAGTTCCGCAAGGAAGTGCGCGCGTGGTTCAAGGAAAACGCGCCAACCGATCCAGGTTTCCTGCTGCCGCAGACTTTCATGGAAGTGAGCACGGACGATCAATTCCATTTCCTGCGCGACTGGCAGTGTAAGGTCTACGACGCAGGCTACCTTGGCATGGCGTGGCCAAAAAAATTTGGCGGCGGCGGCCAACCGCAGGCGCTTCAAGATATTGTGACGCAGGAAATGGTGCGTCAAAAAACGCCCTTCATGGTCAATACGATTGGCCTCAATTGGGCCGGTCCGCTCATCCTCAACATGGGATCGGAAGAGCAGGGGCGCGCTTACATCCCCGGGATACTGAGCGCGGAAGACATCTGGTGCCAGGGGTTTTCCGAACCCGATCATGGCTCGGACTTGGCTAATGTTCGCCTCAAGGCCGAGCGCGAGGGCGGCGAGTTCGTGCTCAACGGCAGCAAGATCTGGACCAGCCTCGGCCAGTACGCCAAGTACATGATCCTGCTCGCGCGCTCGAACCCACACGTAAACAACAAGTACGAGGGAATGAGCTTTCTACTCATCCCGATGCGCATTCCCGGCATTGAGGTCGTGCCGATCCGCAAGCTCACCGGTGAATACGGCTTCAACCAGACATTCTTCGCCAATGCGCGCGTTTCTGTCTCGTGCCTGATCGGAGAAGAGGGCGGTGGCTGGCAGGTCGCGATGGCGACGCTTGCGTTCGAACGTGGAGCGGCGGGCGGACAAGCCGGCGGACATTCGATGATGAGCAAGGAGACGGCCGACGTCGTTGCGCTCGCGCGTGTGGCTGCGCGTAACGGCCGCCCGGCGATCGAGGATCCCATGATCCGTGACCGCCTCGTCCAGTTCATCATGGAAGAACGCGCCGCGGAATTGAACGCGGCGCGCGCGAGGATCAAGGCGCTGAACGCCGAACGTCCACACTCCATCCCCATGTCGGTTAAACTCGTGCGCAGCGAGTTTCAGCGCAAGCTTTGCCAGTTCGCGCTTTCATTGCAGGGCGCGAGCGCGGCCTATTATCTGGGCGATTCGCACGCTTATGAGCGTGGCCTATGGCAACGCGCTTATTTCAACGCGTTCTCCGCCACCATTGGCGGGGGCACCAGCGAAATTCAGCGCAACATCATTGGCGAACGCGTGCTCGGCTTGCCGAAAAGCTGAACGGAACGGAATTCATGTCAGACGCGGAAACCGCCATCTTATTCAGCGAGGAACAGGCGCAGCTGCTGGAAACGGCTGAGGCTTTTGCGCGCGACAAGTTTCCGATGGATCGCGTACGTGCGCGCATTGCCGCCGCGGAAGATTTCGATCCCAGCATGTGGCGCGAGATTGCAGCGTTGGGCTGGCTTGGCGTAGCCGTGGACGAAGCCATCGGCGGCAGCGGTCTTGGCCTTGGCGAGGTCGTCGCGGTCGTCGAGCCGCTGGGCCGCCACCTTGCCGGCGCGCCGTTCATGTCCACGACGCTCGCGGCGCAAGCGCTGATGTGGGCGGGAAATGAGGCGCAGAAGCGGCAATGGCTTCCCAAACTCTGTGAGGGTGCGGTCGCCGCGCTGGCCCTGACTGAGCCGCACGGCGATTGGAATCTGGAGAATCTGACTACGACGGTAACCGAGAACGGCGACACCCTGATGCTGTCGGGGACCAAGACGTTTGCCACCGATGCGGCCTCGGCCGACATCGTCATAGCTTCGGCGCTCTATCACGGTGCGCCGGCGCTTGTGCTGCTTGAGAAGGCGATGCTGGCGGCTGCTCGAATAGAGCGGGAAATCGTTGTCGATGAAACCCGCCGCTCTTATCGCATCGATATGAACGGGGTTGGCGCGCCCAAGAGCGCTCTACTCAATCAGCCTGAGACGCGCGCGACGCTGGCTCATATCGATCACGCCGCCTGCCTGCTGTTGGCCGCTGAAATGTGCGGCGCAACCGGCGGGGTCATCGCGGCGACGGTGGAGTATCTGAGGACACGCAAGCAATTCGACCGCCCGATCGGCTCGTACCAGGCGCTCAAGCATCCGATGGTCGATGCGCTGATAGCTTACGAGGGTGCGCGTTCGCACCTCTATCATGCGGCCGGGATGTTCGGGCAAGGCGTCGAGGGCGAGATCGCGGTTCGCATGGCCAAGGCAATGGCAGGCGATGCACTGGCTTTTGCATCCGATCGCGCCATCCAATTCCATGGCGGTTTCGGTTTTACTTATGATTGCGACGCGCACTTGTATCGCCGCCGCGGCCTATGGTGCGAAGCCCAACATGGCGACGCGGCCTATCAGCGGCGACGACTGGCAAACCTGATCTTTTGAATCGATCGCTGATCGCAAGTGGATCACTTTGAGCTGGCCTCGAGTGCGTTCCCTGCTTTGTCATCGCCCTGCGATGGCGCGAGCAGCAGGTACATGGCGGGCGTGACAATGCGTGCGATCAGGGTCGAGCTGATCAGGCCGCCGATCAGCACCATGGCGATAGGAGAAAAGAGCGGAGAATCCTCCAGCAGAAGCGGCGTCATGCCCCCGATGGCCGTGGCGCTTGTCAGCAGCACGGGAAGGAAGCGAACTTCGCCGGCAGTCTCGATGGCTTCGCGCAAAGGGGCGCCGCGCTCGCGCGCCTGGTTGGCGAACTCAACCAGCAGGATGGAATTCTTGATCTCGATGCCGATGAGGGCGACGAAACCGATAATCGCAGTAAAAGAAAGCGATTCACCGCCAATCCATAGCGCGATCAATCCGCCCATGATGCCAAACGGAATGACGAATGCGACAACGCCTGTCACCGCGAACGTGCCAAACTCGAGGAGAAGCACCGCAAGGACGCCAAAAATCGCGATGAGGATGGCTGGCCCCAATCCGCCAAAGCTTCGCTCCTGCGCCTCGACTTGGCCGCCGAAAGCGATCAAATAGCCAGGAGGCAAGCGCAACGCCTGGAGCCTTTCGGCGACGTCCGCGGTCACAGCGCTGGTGAGATAACCCGCCTCGGTGTAGGCGCGCACGGTTGCTGTGCGTTCACGCTGCAGGCGGTCAATCGAGGCAGGGCCGCTTTCAAGCCGCGGCGTGGCGATTTCAGCCAAAGGCGTGGCCGCGCCCTGCGTATTCCAAACATAGAGGCGATTGAGCACCGAAATCGGCAGTGTATCTTCACGCGGCGCGCGAAGCATGACCGGGAATGCATCCCCCGTCGGATCGCGGTATTGCGAAACCGGCGCTCCTGCGATGGCGATCCGCAAACTCTGGTCAACGGCGCCGGCGGGCACGCCTCGAAGCGAGGCGGCTGCGTTGTCGATATTGAGATCAAGGTCGACCAGGAGTTCGGCCAGGGGGTTGGTGACGTCGCGCGCGCCAGGAGTTTCGCTTACAATACGCTCAACTTCGGCGGCGATATCGCCTAGCGCAGCGAGGTCGGCGCCCGTGATGCGCACAGCGATGGGCGCCTCGATGGGCGGGCCGTTGGTGAACCGGCGCAGATTGATCCGTGCGCCGGCATAGTCGGCGAGCTTGGCGCGAATTTCCTCGATCGTTTGCAGACCTTCGCGGCGGCGCCATTCGCCAAATCGCGCGTAGACTTGGCCGACGTTCGACAATTGCTCAGGTGGAATCTCGTTGTAGAAGACTTGCGGGTTGCCGCGCCCGCTATTGGCAAAGCGCCACTCGATTTGAGGATAGCCCGCAAGCACGCCTTCAACATGCCTCACGGCGCGATCGGTTTCGCTGACTGCCGTGCCCTGGGGGGTTTCGACGTCGACCAGAAAATAAGGGCTGTCGTTTTCGGGAAAGAGGCTGAAGCCGAGCGCAGGGATTAATCCAAGTGACAGGAAGAAGGCCGCAAGGCCGGTGATTACCGTCTTGCGCGGATGGGCGAGCGCAAGGTGCAGGGCCGGCCTGTAAATGCCGTGGATTGCCCCCATCACCGAGTTCAGCAGCAGGTTCGACTTGCCGATTTCTTCACGCGGCAACAAACGGCTTGCGAGGAACGGTATGATGGTCAAGGCGATAAACAACGAGGCCAAAATCGTCAAAACCACCGCCAAAGGCAGCGAACGCACGAATGCCCCAGCGCCTTCAGGCAGCGCTAGCAGCGGGAGAAACGCTAAGAGCAGCGTGGCCGTGCAGCCGATCACGGCGACGTTGATTTCCTTGACGCCGGCGATGGCCGCTTCGCGAGGCGATTTTCCCTGCCGCAAGTGGCGCGAAATGTTTTCTGTGACAACGATGGAATCATCAACAAGCAGGCCCAGTGCCAACACAAATCCAGCAATCGAGAGCTGATTGAGCGTATAGCCGAACTGCTCAAGCGCCACCGCGCCGATAGAGAGCGAAAGCGGGATCGACACCATCACCACAATCGCAGCGCGGAACCCCAGCGGCAGCAGCGTGATCAGCACGAGAAGCGTAGCGATACCGAAGTCGCGCCCCAATTGGGCGAGCCGGTGGCCGACTGTTTCGGACTGGTCGAACGCCCGATGAAGCGCGATGTTCTCAGGAAGCGATCCTTCAAACGCGTCGATACGCGCTCGAATGCCGCCAATCACGTCGAATACCGAGGCGCCTAAGCGCGCACGCGCGCTCACAAACAACGCGCGCTCACCGTTAAAACGCGTGATGTGCGCATGCTCGCCGTTCGCCCACTCGACTTCGGCGACATCACCCACTGTGAGAAGCGATCCGGCCTCCGCTCTCAGCGGGACGGTGCGGATTTCGTCGAGACTGTTAAACGAACCGGACGATTGCAGATTGAATCGCCGCCCTCCGGCCTCGACAGCGCCGATGGGCGTATCTTGTCCTTCGCGCTGCAGCGCCTCGGCGACCGCGCTCAGCGGCAATCGATATGCAGCTAGGCGGTCGAGATCGGCGGCGACGCGAACCTCCACGGGCGGGGCGCCCCACACATCGGCCTGCTGCACCCCGGGCGCACGTTCGACGGCGTCACGCAGTGCTTTGGCGTAGGCCTCCATTTGCCGATACGGAGCGTCCGCGCTGGTTAGCGCCACCTGCACGATCGAAGCTTGCGCGGGATTGAAGCGGCGCGTGCGGATGTCGACGATGCCTTCGGGAAGACGAGGGCGCACCACATTAAGTTCGCGAACGACCTCGCCGAATTTTTCCTCAGCGTCGGCGCCCCACTCGAACTCGACCGACACGACCGCCAGGCCAGCACGGCTCGACGATTGTATCTCTCGTATGTCTTCAATGGCGTTGACCGCGTCCTCTACGGGGATTGCGACCAGCCGTTCCATCTGCTCGGCGTCTGCTCCGGGGAGTACAATCGCCACCGAGACGCCCGGAAACTCGACGATTGGGTCCTCTGCCTTTGGGATGGATACAATTGCGCCGACGCCAAGCGCGACCAGCAACGCAAACAAGACTGCGCTGAATTGCCAGCGATCGACGAAGAAGCGGGTGATCGCCTGCATCTAATTGTCGGCGACTCGGACGGGCTCGCCGTCGCGCGCATAGGCCGCTCCCGCCGCGGCTACGCGCTCGCCTGGCGCCAGTCCTTCGACCACAAGGACGCCAGCCTGGGTGACGCCTGAGGTGCGCACCGCCCTGCGGCGCGCCACGTCTTGGGCGTCGATGACAAAAACTACGCCTTGGTCGGCGCGTGCATCAAGCAAGGCGAGCGTCGGGATGACAAGCGCGACGGCGTCAGGAGCTGGTATTGTAGATGTTATCTCAACTTCCGCGACCATGCCGCTGCGCAGATTATCGGGAGACCCGATTTCGACCTCGACCTCGAAAGCCCCCGTGCCATCGTCGCCCTTGGCGGCCACGCGCGTCACTTGGCCTTGGCGCTCGTCGCCGGCGTTTCCAGCGGGCCTCACGACCGCACTATCGCCGACGCGCACGCGTGCGGTGTCAGCTCCCGCAATCGTTGCACGCACGACCATATGCGATGCGGTTTCGCCCAGCACAAAAATCGGCGCTCCGGCCGCGACCATCTGCGCCGGCTCGGCGCTGCGGCGTAGAATGACGCCATCGGCAGGCGATGTGAGCACCGCCGCGCCACGTGAGCGCTCGACTGCAAGTCGCGCGTCATCGAGGCGCGCCTGCGAAATAAAGCCTTCTGCGAATAGCCGCTCAGCGCGCGCGAGGTCGTGCTCGGCGTTGGCTTGAGCGAGGGCGGCCTCGTTGACGTTCGAGCCAACAGAGACGCGCCTCAACGTCGCCAGGCGCTGGCCGCGGCGCACGACGTCGCCTTCATCGACCAGAATTTCTCCGATCACACCCGGTGAGGCAAAGGCGAGCGGAGGTTCGCGGCGAAAGCCGAGAAGGCCGCTTGCGCGAACGGCGTTGGCAGGGGCCGCGGGTGCGGCGCTTGCGACTTCAACAAGTGGCGCTTGCGCGCGCACGGCTGTGCCGTTGCTGCCGGCGTCGCACGCGGCGAGCGCCACGAGAAGAGGAAGGAGACTTCTACCGCGCACTCACGGCTCCAAGAAACTTGACAATGTCACTTGGACTTGACACTGTCAAGTATCGCAACCATGAGGTTGTTTTGAGACCAGCCGTTGATCTGCGTCGAACGTTGCTCGACGCCAGCCTCGACCTCATTGCCAATGAGGGGCTTGAGCGGCTCAGCATGCGTGAGGTGGCGCGCAGGGCAGGCGTCAGTCATCAGGCACCTTACCATTACTTTGAAGATCGCGAGGCGATCCTCGCCGAAATTGTCGCCGAGGGATTTGCCAGTTTGCGCGACGATATGTTGGAAGCCATCGAGGGCCTTGACGATCCCCATGCGCGGCTGACCGCGATCGGCAACGCCTACGTTGCCTTCGCCCTGAGCCGGCCAGCCCATTTCAAGCTGATGTTTCGCTCCGAGCTTGTGCGCCAGGAGCGGCACGGGGAGGCTGAGGCGTGCGCGCAATCGGCCTTTGACGTGCTGGTGTCAACGATTAACGACGTGCCCGCGCGCGGACGCGCTCACGCCGATCCCGCACTGGTGCTCGCGGCCTGGGCGCTGGCTCACGGCGCGGCAACGCTCCTTCTGGAGGGCAAGCTGGACCGCCATTGCGGCAAGGGACGCCGCGCTCGGGTTGCGGCCGCGGAAGGAATCCTAGGAGTTTTCGAGCAATTGCTGCGTCATCGCAGCTGATCGCTGGGCGCAGCCCAGCCCCGTGCTTGGCGTTTTCGGCGGGCTCGGGTAGCAAGCGCGCATGCGCGACAGAATCCGCAATTTTTCCATCGTGGCGCATATCGACCACGGCAAATCAACGCTTTCGGATCGGTTGATACAGGCGACGGGGGGCCTGTCGGAACGCGAGATGACGGAGCAAGTCCTCGACACGATGGACATAGAGAAGGAGCGCGGCATCACCATCAAGGCCCAGACCGTGCGCCTCGACTACAAAGCCAAGGACGGCCGCGACTACATCCTCAACCTCATGGACACCCCCGGCCATGTCGACTTCGCCTACGAGGTGAGCCGCAGCCTTGCGGCCTGCGAAGGCGCGCTGCTCATCGTGGACGCCTCCCAGGGCGTGGAGGCCCAAACGCTTGCCAACGTCTACCAGGCGCTCGAGCACGATCTCGAAATCGTTCCGGTCTTGAACAAGATCGATCTGCCCGCCGCCGAGCCCGAACGCATCCGCGCCCAGATCGAAGACGTCATCGGCCTCGACGCAAGCGGCGCCATCCTCACCTCCGGCAAGACCGGGGAGGGGATCGACGAACTGCTCGAAGCCATCGTCACGCGCCTGCCGGCGCCCAAAACCGGCGACGCCGCCGCGCCCCTGAAAGCACTGCTCGTCGACGCCTGGTACGATTCCTATCTCGGCGTCGTCGTGCTGTTTCGCGTCATTGACGGCGTCGTGCGCAAGGGCATGCGCATCAAGCTGATGCAGACGGGCGCCGACTACAATGTCGACACCCTCGGCGTGCTCCGTCCCAAACGCGTCGAAATCGCCGAGCTAGGCCCCGGCGAGATCGGCGTGCTCACCGCTTCGATCAAGGAAGTGGCCGACGCGCGCGTGGGCGACACCATCACCGAATATCGCCGCGAGACGGCCCAGGCTCTGCCGGGCTTCAAGCCTGCTCAACCGGTCGTCTTCTGCGGGCTCTTCCCGCAGGACGCGGCCAATTTCGAGGATCTGCGCGCCGCGATGGCGAAGCTTCGCCTCAACGATGCGAGCTTTTCCTTCGAGATGGAAACCTCCGCCGCGCTCGGCTTCGGCTTTCGCTGCGGCTTCCTTGGGCTGTTGCACCTCGAAATCATCCAGGAGCGGCTGACGCGCGAGTTCAATCTCGATCTCATCGCCACCGCGCCGTCGGTGGTCTATCGCGTGCACATGAACGACGGCGAATTGCTCGAGTTGCACAATCCCGCCGATCTGCCCGATGTGATCTACATCAAAGAGATCGAAGAGCCCTGGATCAAGGCGACGATCCTCACGCCCGATGAATATCTGGGCGCGATCATCAAGCTCTGCCAGGATCGCCGCGGCGCGCAGAAGGATCTGAGCTATGTCGGCTCGCGCGCAATGCTGGTGTACGAATTGCCGCTCAACGAAGTCGTGTTCGATTTCTATGATCGGCTCAAGAGCGTCTCGAAAGGCTATGCGAGCTTCGATTATCAGCTGATCGACCACCGCCCGGGCGATCTCGTGAAGATGTCGATCCTGGTCAACGATGAGCAGGTGGATGCGCTTTCCATGCTGGTGCATCGCGGCCGCGCTGAATCGCGCGGGCGCGCCATGTGCGAGAAGCTGAAGGAGCTCATCCCGCAGCATCTGTTCAAGATCCCGATCCAGGCCGCGATCGGAGGGCGCATCATAGCGCGCGAGACGATCTCGGCGCTGCGCAAGGATGTGACGGCCAAATGTTATGGCGGCGACATCACGCGCAAACGCAAGCTCCTCGACAAGCAGAAAGAAGGCAAGAAGAAGATGCGCCAGTTCGGGAAGGTGGAAATCCCGCAGGAAGCGTTTATTGCGGCGTTGAAGATGGATTCTGACTGACGCGCGTCGCGTTGCAGCGTTGAGCGCGCGTCCTCCCCCGCGAGGGGGAGGTGGCGGATCGCTTGCGATCCGACTACGCTCCGTGACAGCTCCCCCTCCGTGGGAGCACGGGCGCCTCGCGTCCTCCCCCGCGAGGGGGGGGTATAGTGATAGCTCGCTGGAAATAATTCGGTAAGACCTGACGCAGCGACCCCATCGCGTCAGCGCACAAATGGAATGTCGCTGCCAGATCGAGCAACGGCTGCGCCAGCAAGCGATGGGCGAAAGTCTGAGCCGCTGTGCGGCAAAGCCGAACACGAATGCCAGGACGATCGCGGCGACCAGCGTCGTGATCAGCGATTGGTGTTCCGTGATTGAGGCCCTGGCTGCTGGTTCTGCATAACGCGAGTGGTTGGCATACGCACCCCTCCGCGCGAGGGCAGGGGTGGGGGTGATGTTGATCCACTGAATTCCAGGTTGTCGCCGATCAGCTCTATCAGTAACTGGCTGAGCGATCGTGCTAATATCCGTACTAAGCGATGCATCGAAACTCGCAATCACAACTCGGACGCATGCCGCATCGCAGAAGCGAACCAGTCTAGTCAGCCCTCGCCTTCGCTTTCGTCCCGGTCGCTGTTGCTGTCGATATCGGCTTCGAATACAACCCGCGCGTCGGTCGAATAAAGGTCGGCCATGATCTGATCATAGGAGGCCAATTCCTCGGCTGTCGGCGGTTCGCCCGGGATTGCACGCATGTGGTCGGCGATGTCCCGGCGCGAGACCGTGTCAAGAATGACACTGTCGTGCGATAGCTCAAATTCGAGCGATCCCGTGTAGCGATTGATCAGCGACAGACCCGGCGCGGCCGCGATCGAGTTTCTCTTGCCGGCGACCTCGTGCTTGGACAACCACACGCGCACGCCCTCAAGACGCTTAAGGAGGATATGCGTGCGGCGAAGGTCAGCATCGAGTTTAGCGAGAAGATCTGGCTCGTCGCGCGCGCGCTTGAGCTGGTCGATGCGAATCTGAAAGCCCGGCAGCCGCTCCACCAGCTTGAGCACGTCGCCCCATCCCGGCGCTTCTTCGTGAAAGAACCAAGTCACGACGCCACCTTCGCTGCGCACGACGACTTCGCAGCAAATGAGGTCTGTGGTCAGTTCGTCGCGTTTGAAGAACGCGACCTCCTGGATCGTGTCGAGCGCGATTGATGGTTGTCCGCTCACCGTCTAGCCCTCGTTCCACAATTGATCGTCGGCGCGAATAGCCGCAATCGTCGCCTTTGCTCGCTCGCGCGTGTCCGCACGGACGCCCATTCCCATGTGTTCGCTCTCGCCCCACACGAGATATTGCGCGGCGGCTTCGTCGCCTTCGTTTCGGCGCACCATTCCGGCGACCTTGAGCAAGTATCCGTCGTACTCGTCCGCTGCGGCACTGTTCTCCCAACCGCCGTCGAGACCGGCGAGACCGATAGGGTCCCAGCATCGCCATCCAATGTCGCGGAGGCGGGATAACCGTATTTTTGGATGCTTGGTCATCTCGAACAAATCCGCCGAGTGTCGAGGGCCGTCAATGTCCGCTCCGGGCCAATCCGGCTCGGGCGACCACAACATGACCGGCGGCGGGGTCAATCCAAACCTTCCGTTCACCTTCGCAGTTGCAACAAGGCAGCCCACGCCCGACAGCAGACATCGGCGCGGTTGTTGAAAGCTACGCAGCAGGCTCCGGCCCATAGCGGTTCTCACCCTTTGCGCTTGCGCCACAGAGCAACACGATGAGGAACACCAGGGATGCGACGTAGAGTATGTTGTTGAAGAAGAGCGCGAAGAAGAGGCCTAAGTCCGGTGTGCCTCCCTGCCCGAACTGATTGAAGAGCGTGGGCATCGCGACCGATGCGAATACGATGAAGGGGATGGGCATCAAGCCCCAAACTCCTGACTTCCCACGATCATGGAGGCGGCGAACGACCGCCGCCGCGAGAAGGAAAATGATCACAACAATGCCCACCACGATCAGAGACATCATACGGCTGAAATCCGGCATCAACTCAGGATGATGTCCATGAATGGTGATTGAATAAGACCCCGGTCCCTGCTCAACGGTGGCTTGATCGGGATGTTCTTCGGCGAAGCGCTGCATCCGTTCCATGCTTGCGGACATTTCGGGAAGCATTATTGCCCCCATCCCCGCGAAAGACAGGAAGATAACAAAAGCGACGTAAGGCCAAAACTTGGCCCGTCTCGTGCGTCCGCTGAAATTGACTAAGTTGGCTAGGCCATAACCAACTGCCTGAATTGGCTCCATCGTCTGCGCCGATCCTTGTTCGCCGCCACCATGGAGGAATGACAGCGGGCCACAAGTCGCGTCCTCCACTGCCTCGAAATCGGTCTGTAGCTCGGATAGCCAGCGCGTGGCCATGTTGAACGTCCACAGCGATAGCCCGAGCAACACCAAGTTCACTACCAGAACCGTAGTCATCCAAGTCGCGTCCTCGATGTGGCCGCGTATGGTGACGAGAGACGTTATCCCCCAAATGATGCCAAGGGTTCGCAGTTTCTTTTCTGGGTCTGAGGCGAGCGCAAATTTCCCGGTGTCGCGATGCGACCGCAACGTCTGGCGGATTACGTCCAATCGATTCCACGGGACGAAGAAGTTGGCGATTGGAAAGCCGAAAGCGATCACCGTTTCCGGCCAACTGGCAAATTGAAGGCCGCCGCGCTCGATCAGAAACTTACGAACTCGATAGACGCGACGCAGAAACTCAAAGGCGGACGCTATGAACGTAACCGCCGAACCAATCCCGATTGGCCAAAGCATGAGGTCTTGCAGCCGTTTCGATTCCCGGGGAATCGCTCCGTAGCGGAGAACGTCAGCAAGCCCCCAGGCGTAGAGCGCCAACAACGCAAGCCAGAACGCAAACGTTGCGACGCCCCACCGCGCAAAAAACCTCGCTCCGTTGCCGAAGGCCGATTGAAATGTTCTCTCTAGCGCCACGCGAACCCCGCGATCGGGCAACCTATAGCGTAAGTTGAAGATGTCCGCTCCGGGCCAGAGCCGCGCCATTGCACAAATTTCTCGAATGGCTCAGTCGCGCAAGTCCAGCCGCTCCTACCATTCGATTCGGCGCGACGGATCGCCATTGCGGACATACAAAAAGCTGGAAAACTTGGGACGATGAGCGGCATCCGAGTCCGAGCGCGCATCCGCCTACTCCACTCTGCGGAGAGCGGACGCACCGTGGCGGTCTGCGGGAGTTATCGCCCCAACCATAATTTTGGAGCGGCGGATAACGTCGAAATGGACGTTGCTTTCATTGAGTTTGCTGAGGGCGAAACCTTGCATCCCGGTGAAGTGACAGAACGAGAACTCACATTCTGGGGTCGCCCCGGCTTGGATGACGTGCTCAAGCCCGGACGCGAGTGGCGCATTCAGGAAGGCCGCCAACTAGTCGGCATCGGCACTGTGCTCGAAATCGTGCAGGAGTCCATTTAGGGCCATGCCGGCCCGGGCGGCCACAATGTGACGACCGGCGGACTCGCTCAAGACCTTCCGGTTAGGCGCCGGCCGCACGACCGGGTCAAAGTCGCCGTTTCCCGGCCACGCGCAAAAAAGTCAGCCTGCCCTCGAGCTTGTTCGACCACCTTGTTGGAGCATGCCGCATATGTGGATCACACGATCAAATGCGGCGACGCGTCGGTGGGTCGCTGCGTCAGGTCTTACCGAATTATTTTTATGCAGCTATCACTATACCCCCCCCGCGAGGGGGAGGTGGCGGATCGCTTGCGATCCGACGGAGGGGGCGGATGCGCAGCGTTGTGCGGATTACGAGGATAAATCCCGCTAAACCCTCACCCTGCACTCCCGCTAAATATCAGCGACAAAACAGGAAACCCGAACTGGACAAGGCGCCAATCCGACCGGGAGAAAGTGGATCTACACTCGCGTTCATGAGCAAAACCGAGAGACAGAAGTACAAGATCGCCGGGCCCGCGACGTGGGAGCTGATCCGCGCCGCCTATCTCGGTGGAGAATCGGCGCCGGCCGTGGCAGAGCGCTTCGGTGTCGGCGAGCACGCGATCCGCAAACGCATCACGGTCGAGAAATGGACCAAGCGCGACTACGCCGCCGCGCTCGAAGCGCGTGGGATCGCGCCGCGGCAAAAACCGAAGCTGAATTATGTCGAGGAGGGTGTTGTGCGCGAACAGGCGCGTGTCGCCGCCGAGACCGCGGCTGAGGTGGGGCGCGACGCTGAAATTCACGCCTGGATCGAAAAAGTGGCGGCCGAGGAGGAGGCTCGCGATATTGCCGACGCGTTGGAGCGCCGCGCGCTGGCGCAGGCGGGGGCGGCCATGGTGCAGGGACGGTCGAAGGACGCCCAGGCTTTGGCATCGCTTGCCGAGCAGATGCGCAAACGCTCCGATCACGAACGCGCGCATGCAAAGCAGCCCGCGGCAGGCGCACGCGCGGGCGAAGCGCCGGAGGTCGAGATCGACGATGCAAGGCGCGCAGACTTTGTCGACGACATGTTCGCGCGCGTTGCTTTTCTCGCCGGCGCCATGCTGCACGCGCCCTCAACCGCGCCGGCAGTCTTTGTCGGCATGATCCGCGAGTGGCGCCAGATCAATCTTGGCGAAGACGAAGCCGATGCGGAAGCGGCGGGCCGGCGCGTGGCCGAGGCGCAGGCCGCGTATTTGAGCGGGGATTGGCTGGAGGCCACGCCGATGGAGTTCCGCGCGCGCATGCAGACGCGCTGGGCGGAACAATGGGCGCAAGGCGCTGCGGCGGTCGCGTCGGAGGATTAAGCGTCGGACCTCAAATGCGACTCACGCCTTGGATCGGGCTCGGTGTCGCACTTGAGGTCCAAAGACGCTTTGGATTCAGGAGTTTCTAAAGCAACTTTGGACTTTAAAATCGCTCTGCCCCCGCCATCGAAATGAGGCGAATTTAAAGTCCGTTGCTTTAGGTCGTGATCCGTCCAGATTGGATCAAACAGCGGATGCTCCCCCTCCAAGGGAGGGGATAGAGCTATCTCCAAAACGGGCCACGCTTTTGACCAGGCCTTCACTCGATGATGGATGTCAGCTTAATCCCAACTTCGGAGGTTGGGCTTCACCGGCAATTCGCAGCCTGTTAGCCGACATTCAGGGTCAGCAGGCAATTGAGCATCTATCGCCGGAAGCTGCCATTCGTTCTCCGCGGACGGTCGAGCGGAAGTTGGTGCGAGCAACGTTCTCACTAAGCGGGCTCTTCTCGTCTCAGTCCCTTTTTTGCGCTCGCCGGATCCTTGCCTCCGCCTCCTTGCGGCTGCGCTCGAACTTCTCCTGAAAGTCGTCCCACCCTGAGGGTCGAGACCCTGGCTGTTCGGCTCGGCGCGATTCTCGGGGGCGGCGAAGTCGAGCCAATTTTTTCCGGCAGACCGGGCAATCGACCTTCAACGCAACGCCCTTCGGGACAAGGTAATAACCGCGTGGATCCACGATCCCATCAGGCCTCGGCTTCTTCGGATCTTTGTCCGGCATTTGCCCCGCGATCATGATGGCCATGATCGTGTCCACCCCAAGGCCAGGCTTGCATCGCGTCGGGCATGCCCAGACATCGTACGCATTAGAAGTCCCAACGGGAAACTCAGGATCCGTAGCCCTGTGGTTTCCGGAGAATAGTCCGGTCAATGAATCAAGAAACCCCATGAAACGCCACTCCGTCTTGCCCTGTATCAACTACGAGCGCGAGCGCGCTGTTTGATCTCGGAACCGAATGCGCCAACCAGCATTGACTTCACGTCGGCTGCTCTGAGCGATTTCGCTAAGCGATAAGCTTCGGTCGCGGTGCCAAGCGCCTCATCCTGGCGGCCAGCAGTGCGCAACAACATCGCCTCGTTCGCCTTCAAGCGCACCGTTCGCATGTCATCGCCAACCGAGGCACTCAGTCGAGCCCGAAGTCTCGCGACTTGGATCGCGCCTTCGAACGAGCGAGCATCAACCAGCAGCTGTGCGGTCTTTTCCAATCCTTGATCGAGTCCGCTGATAAGGCTGCCAACCTCCATCTGAGCGGCGGGAGTCACTCCCGTACGAGATAGCCTGTGTGCGTCCTCGGCAGCTGCCACTGCCTTGTCCGCCTCTCCCAGTCTTGTCCAGAGCATTCCCTGAAGAATAAGACCAGTAATAGCTCGTTCCGCGCGCCCGCACAGCTTGAAGAGCCGAGAGCTTTCCTCCAGGAACGACAGCGCCCCGCGGACGTCGCCGCGGTCAAGGGATTCCTTCGCCTTGTCGGCGATAAGGCCGGTGGAGGCCTCCAGTAAACCACTGGCATGGGATTCCAATTCTGGATTTGGCTCGCGTCTCAAAACCTCCATCGCCTCTTCGGCGGCGCGGGTGGCCGCCTCCCCGTCACCGGCATCCGCCTGCGCCGTTCCGCGACCGATTAGCGATCTCGCCAGACCCGTCCAAAGCTCAAGCGTCCTACAGAGCCGCTCTTGCGCGGCGAACATCGCGATGGCGGTGTTTTTGTCTCCGCGGGAGTGCAGATCGATCGCAATGTTTCCAATGTCCTGCTGCACAAGCTTGGCGATGGCGCGAACTTTTGCCACTTGCGGGGTCAAGTGGCGACGGGTCGCCATTTCATGCGCCTCCATGAGCAGCGACGCCGCGCTTAGCGGGTCCCTTAGCGCACCGTGGACGACGGCTTGGTTCGCCAGTGAGGCCACTAGCGCATCCGGGTCGTTAAACTTGCGAGCAAGCTGCTCCTCTTCTTTGTGAACGGCCAGCGCTGCCCCCCCATCGCCTAGGGAATGAAGAATTGGAGCCTGCCGGGCCAGAACACCCATGAGTTCTCTGGCGTCCTCCAGGCTTCGGGCGATTGCCTCCGCTTCCACTATCGCTGCGAGGGCGGCGTCAGTGTTCTCGGAATGGGCGAGCGCCATCGCTTTTTGAGACAGGGAGCGCGCAAGGACTTTCTTCTCCCCGGTGTCGCGGCTGATTTTTTCGACGCGGTCGTAAAGCTTGATCGCCTCAGCGAGTTGGTCCTTCTCATGAAGCGTACAGGCCTTGTTGAACAGGTGAGCCTGCCGGATCCCGATGTCCTCGTGCGTTTCGAATGCGCGGTCCGCCTGGGCGCGAAGCTCGGCGCCAACACTGGACTCGCCGCGCAGTTCGCGAAGATCGGCCTGTTGATCTAAGACGGCCGCCAAGAGCGCCGCGTCGCCTAGCTCGCGCCGGATTCCTTCGGCTCTCTTTAGCGCCGCAGCCGCGTCATTATGCTCCCCGCGCCTCTGCCAAATGCTCGCTTGGTCCATCAAGCAAGTACTCAGAGCCTCACGGTCGTTCTGGGCAATGCAAACTTCCTCGATCTGCTTCTCGATCATTAATGCCTCGTCAAGCCGGCCCTGGTCCAGCATAAAGCTGGCGCGCTGCGACAGGATCGGAGGGAGATGTTTCAGATCGCCTCGGCTGCGCAGGGCGGATTCTGCGTCTGCGCTGACGGCTAAGGCTCGACCGAGTTCCCCTTGCGCATGCAGGATGTCTATGAACTGCGTACTCGCCGCCACGTATTCGATTCCGCGCGACGGACCAAGCTCCCTGGCAGCCTCAAGAAACAATAGCGCGTCAGAAGCGCGTCCCATTTCCTTAAGGAGAAAGCCGACCGGGCCATAGCAATGCTCTCGGCCCGCTGTTGAGTTTAATGCCGTTCTATAGACACCGGCTGCTCGCAAGTCCGAATGGCGCTCTAATTCAGTCCAATAGAATCTCAATTCGGAACGATTTCTGAGGAAGGCGAACAACATCGTGTCGAGATCGGCTAAAAAGTTCGCGAGCCGATCCCACGCTGCCGCCTTCATGTGCTGCCAGGGAACTTCCTCCATTCGGCGGTCGAAGGGAGAGGTCTGATGGTACCTCGCAGCACCCTTCAGGGCTTGGAGTGCCATGTTCGTCTTCGCCAGCGCTTCCGCCGCCGAGTCCTTATGCGTCTCGAAGTAATTAGCGATGTCGAGATGGACGGCGCGCCTCTTGTCTATGCTGGCGAGGAAGCGCGTCTCCACTGCTTGGCGCAGAAACTCGTGGCTAAACGTAGCGCGTCCGTCTTGATCCCGGAGCGCCCCACCTATCCCGTTGTTGAGCTTTGCCCAAGCGAGGGGCGCAACGCCAGTGATTGCGATGATCACGCTCTCCTCAAGGCCGGCGCGGCTCGCCCAAATAAGCGTCATCGCCTGCTTCACGAGATCGACGCCACAGTCTGCCTCCAAGCGCTCGAGCACGCGGGCGAACAAGTCCGGTATAGTGGTTGCGTCGAGATAGGTGCGAAGCCGGCTATCGAGCGCATCCTCTGTCGCTGAGACGCGCAGTTCGTCGAGGACGGTCTTCAGAAACAGCGGAACGCTGGCAAGCGTGTGCTCCAGGATGCGATCTTTGCGCGCCGGGGAGAGCTCACGCCCCCAGGCCCGCAACGTGCGTTCGATAAATAGACGCTGTTCCTCGCCCGTAAGGGGCTCGACCGTGAGGTACTCCCAGCCGCCGGCGGGGGCCGCGCTCTGCGCTTCGCCCTCAAGGCTCGACGCCAGCAGTTTCAGGCGCGGCGGGAGCGTGTACGGGAGCCAGCGAAAGTCTTGCTGGCGCGTCAGCTTGTCGAGTCCGTCGAGCGCCAGGAAGATGCGCACGCCTTGGCGCGCTGCGAAGGAGCTCGCCTGCGCCAAACGCCGCGGCAACGCGTCGACCAGGGCGCGATCTTGCACGGGGGCTTCCGCACTTGCGCCGGTCGCGCGATTGAGCAGCTCCCACAAGCGGCGGATAAGCAGGACAGGATCGGCGCTGTCGGGCGAAGCGCCCAGATAGTGCTCGAACACGATGTCGTTTGGATGCGCGCGCTGCCAAGCCAAGAGCCAATTGGCGATCAGGGTCGACTTGCCCCCTCCTGAAGCGCCAGTGACCAGCATTGGCTTAGCGTCGTCTTGATCGGCCCACCGATCGAGCACGTCGAGATAGAGATTTGCCCCAACATGCAGCCCGCGCCGCTCGCGCGCGTAGGCGGCGTGCAGGCGCCGCGCCAGTGTAAAGGCGTCGGGCGCCTCAGCTTCTTGGAAGTCCCGCTCCAGCAGCGCATCAATCGCGCCCTTTGCCTTGGCGTCGAGGTCCAGCGGATTGGCGTAATCAATCACAACCGCGCCGCTCTCCCTGATGCGCTGTTTCAGTGCGACTACTTTTTCCTGCGCCGCGCCTGTCTCGATGCCCAGCTCAGCGCGCTTCGCGTCGTCAAGCGATGCGGCCCAGGCCGGATCGCGGACGAAGAACAGAGCCCGCTTGGCCTGCGCGAGATCGGCGAGTACGGCGTGGACAATCTCGATCTCGGTGAGGCTCAAACCGGCCGCGTGCGCGAGCGCGGGAAAGCTGTCTTTCAAATGCTGGCCGATCTCGCTCTCGTGCCACTCGCGTCCGTAGCGGTCGCCGAGGATGGCGATAAAGTAGTTGCAGCGGTCGACTTCGCTCAGGATGACCGGCAGCAGCCGGCCCTGCCTGATCTGCTCTTCAGTCACGCCCCAACGCAGCTCGACTTCGAAGACGTCGACGCCTTTGGCGCGCCATGCCACACGCAAGGCTGGAAATGTCGTGCCGACCAGGACGTTGCGCTCAGTCCGCATGTCCAAGAAGGCCGAGGATACGAAAATGCGCGCGACGCGATTTGCGGCGTCGTCCTCTTGCGCAGGGTCGGCACCGGCAGCGCCTCCGAATCGAGGCGGCGTGCCACCGCGTTCTGACGGCCGACTTTGACGCGATGTCAGCGGAAATGGGCTTGCTCCACGCGAAGTTCTCGCGTTGTTTGTCGTACTTCGCGCCCGCCGCGGACGAAGCAACACCAGAATCAACAACAAGACAGCGAGCGACAGCGCAATCACAAGCACCGAATCTGGCGCGTCCTTAACAAGAGGCCGAACCGGCTCGAGCCAAGTCTGCGATGCGATTGCCTCGCGCAGCCACTCCGCCACACGCCCGAGCCAATCCATGATCCGCCCCGCCGACATAGCCGCAAGCGGATGTTAGCAAGGAAGACGCAGAGGCGCATCACACATATGGTCGAGGCCACTCGTGCACGCTGCTTTGGCGACTAGGTCCTAGGTAGTGCGCGTGTCGTCAATGCATGGCGCCGCCTTGCATGGACTTCCGTCCACGGCTCGTAAGGCTAGTATGGGCAGGACTGACCCCTGGCTGGCGGCGCGCTCGCCTCCGTCTCCGGCATCAAGGTCACGAGGGCGAACGGACGGACGGCATGCAGTTCAACAGCGACCTATTGCTCAATCCTGCCGACGAGACGCAGGCCAAGCAGGCGTTCGGCGGCGTCTTCTTCGCCCTGAACGACGACGCGCTGAAGGCATTTTTCAAGCCACACGACAAGCGGGCCAATGACGCTAAGGCGCGGAGTCAGGGCTGGGGCCTCAGCGCTGTCGTTCTGGTTACCATGGCGCTGATCGCCGCTTCGGCCGAACCGCTCTACCACGGCCTCGGAGAGCCCTGGCTCAAGGTGATCGCCGCGTTGTCGGCTTTATTTGGCGTCGCCGGCGCTCTCATCGGCATCGCCGGAGTTAGGTATGGCGAGAAGAAAGAGAGTTGGCTCGTGGAGCGTTTAATCACCGAGCGCGTGAGGCAGTTTCATTTTCAAGCCCTGATCGTTTGTGCGGAGGAGATTGTGGGCGCAGTTGGCAATCCCGCCGCGGAGCAACGCTTCTTAAGTAAACGCGCTAAGCTGGTTGAGAGCTTTGTCAGAGACCTGGAACAACACGCCGGCGCTAAGTTAACCGCCATCGTCGAGGGCAGGGCCGAGCACGAGACGTGGCTGGTCGAATCTCCGTCAATCCCGGACGCGTTTGCGGGAGCACACGCGGACGATTTGTTGCGGGCGCTGGAATTGTTGCGCATTCGCCATCAGCTTGACTACGCCAACCACAAGCTGAGCGCAGATCATAAGCTATTCTCCAGCAAACCAGGCCGGCAAGCGGCGGTGCTGAGCGGGGCCGCGCTCTTCTGCATGGCTGGGCTTGTGCTCTTACATGTGCTCATGTTGTTCGACGTGCTGCTTGACGCCCCCGGCGCGATCGCCCCCCACCCGCATGTCTATGTGATCGTGATCGCCATCATTGCGCTCGCCATCCGCACGATCGAAGAAGGCCTGCAACCACAGACCGAAGTCGAACGCTACCGGCACTACGCCGCTACCCTGAGGCAATTGCGAGACCGCTTCAACGCGGCGCAGGGAGCCGAGAAACTCGCTGTGCTGCGCGACCTAGAGGTCACCAGCTACGACGAGATGGTCACTTTCCTCAAATCCAACCACGAAGTGCGATTCATCGTCTGACTGCCGCCACCAGCGACCGGCAGGATTGGGCCAATCGGGCTCAGGCCACCACAATCTTACCACGGGCGGGGTCGCTCCAGACCTTCCATTCACCTTCGCATTTGCAACAAGGCAGCCCATCGCCGAAATCCGCCGTTCGGCACCTGGCGGGCATTGGTCGATTAAGTGTGCAATAGCTACAAATCGGCTGGCATCGGGCTCGAATTGCCGGGCGTCTGCTCGTATCGTTCTTTGTGTCTATGCCGCAGCGCCTGGAGTAATCCCAGATGATCCGGAAACTTGCAGTGACCGCCTTTGTCGCGCTCGCGGTCACTGCTTGCTCGACGCCGAGCGCCACACCGGCCTCAAGCACATCGCCCTCGCAGCAAGCGGCTGACATGCCGCCCCTGACGCACGGGCTCTTTCGCGTCGACAGCATTTGTCCCGGGTGCGAACTTGGCAGCTGGCGGGCGCGCGAGCCGACGCCATTGCTTGCGGAACCGGTCGCAGGGTCGCGTATCGTCGGCACGCTTGCCGCAGGCGAGTGGGTGACCGGCGTTGAGATGTTCGCGATGGAAACGCCAAGGCGTGGGATCATCCTTAGGGACGAGGAGACCTCTCAGTACAGCCACGGCAGAAAACTTGACCTGAGAGCTGACGACATCGTCTACTTTCTCTACGATTCCGACGTCGACGCACCACTCGCGATGGTGTGGCGGAGGGACGATCAGATCGAAATCTCGATGGACGACCCGACTTTGGTCCGCTGGGACCCTGCACCACCGCGGTTGGACGATCCGCGCGCCGGCCGGTGGGCGCAGGTGAGACGTGCCAATGGTGATATCGGTTGGGTGCGCGAGCCGGACCTTGACTGCATGAACACTTACGACCCGCCCGACTTCTGCCGGTAAGAGGTCACGCGCCTCATGATACGCGCGATGCGCGCCGTGTAGGTCCGCTACCTGATCTTGGACAATGACGGATTTGGGCCAATC
>Ga0247727_10000784_pt1 | contig 77687 bp, 60 predicted proteins | sample WisWelCaveWW1625_FD_202498 | JGI IMG/M metagenome (GOLD analysis project Ga0247727, IMG submission 202498) | Biofilm microbial communities from Wishing Well Cave, Virginia, United States - WW16-25 | ecosystem: Environmental > Aquatic > Deep subsurface > Groundwater > Cave microbial mat | place...
AGCCGCTCCCGTTCGCGACGGCGACCGGTCCCTCGACCTTCGCGGTGCGCCGCGAGCAGCTCGCGCTCGCCGTGCGCGCGCTCGCGCTGCTCTCGGAGCGCGACCGCCAGCTCGTGCGCTGGATGAGCGAGGACGTGCCGGTCCACGAGCAGGCGCGGCGGTTCGAACTCTCGGAGGAGTCGACGCGCCGCGCCGGAACTCGCGCGCTCGACCGCTTCCGCAAGACGTTCCAGGCGATCGCTGGCTCCGGGAGGCCGCCGCCGCGGGCGTGAGTCGGGTGCCGAGGCGGACCCTCTCGTCGACTTCCAGGCGCTGAAGCAGCGGCTTTCGGCGGCCCGGCCCGCTCGTCAAACTGTGCCGCCCTCGTGGAGAAGGCGCCGGCCATGAGCCTTGGGAAACAGGCCGCGGCCGCGCCATCTCCTTCAGGAAGGAGCCGCCATGATCCGCTCGCGTCCGCTCGTCGCCGCCATTGGGTTGCTCGCTGCGCTCTTCGCGTTCGCCCTCCCCTCGTGCGAGAAGTCGCCGGAAGGCGGCGGGAAGCCGTCGCTCACGATCTGGTGGTTCCAGTGGGCTCCGGCCGACGGGCTGCAGGAACTCGGCAAGGACTTCGAGAAGGAGACCGGGATCGCGGTGAAGGTGCGCCAGATTCCGATCCAGGACTACCAGAACAAGGTCTTCCTCGAGTTCGGGAACAAGCGCACCGAGTTCGACGTGGTGATCGGCGACAGCCAGTGGATCGGCCGCGGCGCGACGAGCGGCCTCTACGTCGAGCTCACCGACTGGCTGAAGGGCGTCGTCGACCTCTCGACGATCCACGGCAAGGCCGCGCGCTACCTCTGCGAGTATCCCGAGGGGAGCGGCCGCTGGTTCGCCGCGCCGGCCGAGACCGATGCGATCGGGCTCGCCTACCGCAAGGACTGGTTCGACGACCCGGCCGAGAAGGCGGCGTTCCAGAAGAAGTTCGGGCGCGAGCTGAAGGTCCCCGACACCTGGGACGAGCTGAAGCAGGTCGCCGAGTTCTTCCAGCGCCCCGACCAGAAGCGGTACGGCTTCGCGCTGCCGACCGACCGCCGATACGACGAGCTCACGATGGGCGTCCAGAATCTCCTCTGGGCCTTCGGCGGCATGTGGCACGACGCGAAGAGCAACCGCGTGAAGGGCTTCCTCGACACCGAAGGCACGGCCGCTGCCATCGACTTCCTGAAGGAGCTCGTGAAGTCGGGGCCGAAGGGCGCGGAGAAGCTCGGCTACGGCGACGTCCTCGAGGCCTTCATGAACGGCTCGACGGCGATGATCCTCGACTACTTCGCCTTCTTCCCCGGGATCAGCGCGAAGTTCGGCGACAAGGTGGGCTTCGCGGTCGTGCCGCAGAAGGACGGCCGCCGCGTGGCGAGCCTCGGCGGCCAGGGCTTCAGCATCTCGACGCACGTCCCCGCGCCGCAGCAGGAGCTGGCGAAGAAGTTCATCGCGTGGTTCCTCCAGCGCGCGACCCAGGAGCGGTGGATCACCAAGCCGGCCGGCTTCACCGCCAACCGCGACATCCTCAAGAGCGACGCCTTCCGCAAGGCCACCCCCTACAACGCGCCCTTCGCCGACTCGATCGACACCATGCAGGACTTCTGGAACGTCCCCTGCTTCAACGAGCTCCTCTCCGAAACCCAGAAGTACGTCGGCATGGCCCTCGACGGCGACCTGCCCACGATGGAAGCGCTCCGCCAGCTCGCCGACGCCAAGGAGCGCATCCTGAAGAGGGATGGGTTGCTGCAGTGAGCGCTCCGCCGATTCGAATCAACGCGTGAAGCGCCGGAGTTCCGCTTCTGCCTACCCGAGCAATCGCTACTGCGCTGATCGTCCTCGGGGCGGCGGGTGTCGCCATGTGGCTCGTCATGGCGCATGCCAAGCCGCGCATCGAACCCACGACGACGCGACCGGCGGCGAATGCCGGAACCGAGCCCTTGCCAGCGCCCGCCGCGATTGCGTCGCGGACCAAGGTCATTGCACCGCCACCCGCGGAACCAAGGAACGAGACGAGAGGCTCTCGCGACGCGAAGAGCTTGGCGGCAATCGCTGAACGCACACCATCCAGCGGTCGCAGGAGGTTCGGGCGGATCGTCTCGACGATCGACCAGATGCCGGTGCGCGACGTCGTGATCGGAGCGCCGACGAGCTTCGACTCGAACGAGGATTCGCGTGAGGATGTGTTGGTGCTCGATGATGTCCATCAGATCGTCCGAACGGACGTCGATGGACGGTTCGAGCTTGCCGCGAAGTTCAAAGGCGGGACCCTGATCACGAGTGCGCCCGGATTCGGACCGGTCCTGTTCGACCGGGCATGGCTCGGCACAACGCGCGACGCCGAGCTCGTGATCCCGATCGCACCCGCCGCGCAATTCACGGCTCGCGTCATAGGTCACACGGGCACGCCACCGGTAGACTTCGAGCTTCACCTCCGTGCGTTTGCGGACAACGCGATGCGACCGACAGGCATGCTCGAGCGGAGTGAGGTGACCTCGAAGGCAGGCTTCACTCGGAGGATGGCGGAACACGGCAGCGCCACGATCGAAACAGTTCCAGCGATGGTGCCGTTCGTCGTCGAGCTCTGGTCGAACTCGCGACTGATGTGGCGTGAACCCGGGACGGTCGTGTTCGAGCCTGGACAGCTGATCGAGAAGGAATGGCGGCTCGGTTCGGGGTGCAGGGTATCGGGCAAGGTCATCGACCAGGACAGCGCGGGGATCGCAGGGCAAACGATCTGGCTCAAGGGGGGTGGCGTCGCGTCGCTCGGCGATGACTGCAGACTCTTCGTACCCGAGGACGAGGAGAGAGTTTCGGCCTCGACGACGACAGGCCACGACGGGAGCTTCGTCATCGACGACGTCCAACCGGGCGGGTGGTGGCTCGGCGTCGCGCCGACGCGCAAACGCTTGGAAGCCCCGAGGCCTGACGAGGTCACCTCGGTCGCGGAAGTCCTCGTCGTCTCACCCGAACAGCGCGCCATTGATCTCACGGTGCACGTCCATCGTGGCCTCTTCATTCGCGGCACGATGGTCGACCCCACGGGGGCTCCGGTCGCGGGCCACGTCTCGGTCGGGACGAACACCAAGCTTTCTGCGCCCGCTTTCGACGACGGCGTCTTCAGCCTTGGCCCGCTGGCGCCCGGGGAATACGAAGTGATCGGCGCGCCATGGGCGTCGTCGCTCACCGATCGCGCGGCACTGCTCTCGCCTTCGTCGCCGATCCGCGTCGCAGCGGGGAGCGACCGCGTCATTCTCACGGTCAATCCCGGCGGTGCCGTTTCCGTCGACGCCGTACGTGCCGACGACGACACGAGGGTTCGCGCGGAGTTTATTCTGACAAGCGAGTCCGATCCGAAGTCGATCCAGTCCGTCAGTGGTTGGAGTGGCCCGACCAGGTCTGGGGATTTCGTCTGCCTGCGTCCGGGCACCTACTCGGTCGTGGCGACGACGTCGGACGGCTGCTGCGGCTGCGAACGCGGCCTGGTCGTGATGGCCGGCCAGATCCTGGAGGGCGTCCGCGTAGGTGTCGAACCCGGCGCGAAACTCTCCCTGCACTTCAATGCGACGACACCGGAGTACGCCAGCGTCGATCTCTGGAGCGGATCGGCGTGTCTCGCCTCTGATGGAATCCCACGCGGGACGATTCGCGCATTCGTCGTTCCCCACGGGATCGTGACCGTTCGTTGGCGCGCCGACTTGAAGCGATTCGAGGAAGAGGTGCTGCTCGCCGCCGGCGAAACGCGCGAGCTGGTCTGGCCGCGAGAGAAGTGAAGGAGCTTCCACCGCCGTCGAGTCGGGCGGCTCCGCAGCCGGGGCTGATCGAAAGTCGTTTTTTGGAATAGCCCCACCGCCGTAGCATGCGGCCGTGATCCGCCGGACCCTCGAACCCCTGCTCCGCGAGCGAGCGACTCGATACCCCGTGCTGCTCGTGACGGGCCCGCGTCAGTCGGGCAAGACGACGCTCTGCCGGCACGTCTTCCCGAAACTGCCCTACGTCTCGCTCGAAGCGCCCGACGAACGCGCCTTCGCCACGCGCGATCCGCGCGGATTCCTGGCGCAGCACGCCGACGGCGCGGTGCTCGACGAGATCCAGCGCGCTCCGCAGCTTCTCTCCTACCTGCAAGGAGTCGTCGACGACGAGCCGCGCCGCTTCGGCCGGTTCGTCCTCACCGGGTCGCAGAACGTCGTCCTCCTCTCCAAGGTGAGCCAGACGCTGGCGGGGCGCGTCTCGCTGCTGACGCTGCTGCCCTTCTCGCTCGAGGAGCTGGCGTCCGCGAAGCTCGCAGGCTCCGAGCTCTGGCCCGTGCTCTTCACGGGCTCCTACCCCCGCATCCACGACGTCGGACTCCCGCCCCACGAGTGGCTCGCCGACTACTTCACGACCTACGTCGAACGCGACGTGCGCGAGCTCCTCGCCATCCAGGCGCTCTCCGCCTTCGAGACCTTCGTGCAGTTGTGCGCCGGCCGGTCGGCGCAGCTCGCCAACCTGGCGGGGCTGGGCGCCGACGCCGGCATCAGCCAGCCCACGGCGCGCGCCTGGCTCTCCGTGCTCGTGACCAGCTACCTCGTCTGGAGTCTCCCGCCCTGGCACTCCAGCTTGACGAGCCGGCTGGTCAAGACCCCGAAGCTCCACTTTCTCGATTCGGGGCTGCTCTGCTGGCTGCTCGGGATCCGCAGCGTGGAGCAGCTCCGCGTCCACCCGCTGCGAGGAGCCGTCTTCGAGTCGTTCGTCGTCTCCGAGATCCTGAAGGCGCGCGTCCATCGCGGGCTTCCTCCCGACCTCTACTTCCTGCGCGACCGCAAGGGCCGCGAGATCGACCTGCTGCTGGCCGACGCCGCGGGCGCGTGCGCCATCGAGGTGAAGTCGAGCGAGACGCCTCCCCCCGACGCCCTCGCGGCGATCGCCGCCGCGGAGGAGCTCGTGCGCCCGACGCCGAGAGCTCCAATCCGGCGCGTCGTGATCTACGGCGGGGCGACTTCGCAGTTCCGGTCCGAGGGCGCGATCGTCTCGTGGCAGGGACTTGCCGACCCGGACCAGGTGATCGATCGTTCTGCGCCGGCGCCGCGTCGCGTCGCTCGCAAGGCGCGACGCCGAGTCCGGTGATGGCCGCCGCGAGGACCACACCGTGAAGATCCGCCACGCCGTCGTCACCGCCGCGGGACCTGATCAGCGCCAGCTCCCGTTGCAGCGGCTGGTCGATCGGGACGGAGTCGAGAAGTCGGCGCTCAGGATCGTGCTCGAGGAGGCGGCGAGCGGCGGGGTCGAGTCGATCGTCGTCGTCCACCATCGAGGGGACGGCGAGGCGTACGCGAAGGCGGCGGGCGATCCGGGGCCGCGGCTTGAGTTCGTCGAGCAGCGCGAGCCGCGCGGCTACGGCGACGCGCTGCTCGCGGCGCGCGAGGCGATCGGCGACGAGCCCTTCCTCCATCTCGTCGGCGACCACCTCTACCTCCGCGGCGACGGAGCCGCGGAGGGCAAGAGCTGCGCGCGGCAGGTCGTCGAGGCGGCGGAGGCCGAGCAGGCCGCCGTCTCGGCCGTGCAGCCGACGCGCGAGGGGCTGCTCACGAGTTTCGGCGCCGTCGGCGGGCCGCGCCTCGCCGCGCGCGGCGCCGCAACGTCGCGCCGCGACGCCTGGACGATCGACGCGGTGCTCGAGAAGCCGACGCCGACCGAGGCCGAGCAGAAGCTCGCCGCGGCGGGACTGCGCGCGGGCCACTACCTCTGCTTCTTCGGGATCCACGCGCTGACGCCGGCGCTGTTTCCTCTGCTCGAGAAGGAGATCGCCGCCGCGGCGCCGCACGCCCGCGTCCCGCTCTCGCCTGCGCTCGCCCGCCTCTGCCGCCAGGAGCGCCACCTCGCGCTCGCCGTCGACGGACAGCGGCACGATCTCGGCGCGCGCCACGGCGTGCTCTACGCGCAGCTCGCGCTCGCGCTGGCCGGCCGCGACCGCGACGAGGTGCTCACGCGGCTGCTCGAGCTCCTGGTCCAGAAGGAGCGGGCTCGGTGACGAGCCGCCTCGTCGCGCTGCTCGAGACGAGCGACGAGACGCAGCGCCATCAATCGCTCGACGCCGCGGTCGCGGAGCTCCCGCCCGCCGAGCTCCATTCCGAGTGCGCCGCGCTCGACGCGTGGCGCCGCCGCGCCGACAACCTCTACCAGCGCGTGCGCGCGCTCTTCTTCCTCCATGCGCTGCACCGGTTCCACCTCGCGGCGCGGCCCGATCGTTTCGCCGCGGCCCCATCGTCGTCCGGCGCGCCGTTCCCCGCGCGCGGCGTCGCGCTCCTGCTCGAGCGGCGCTTCGCCGAAGCGATCGACCTCTTCCTCGCCGAGGAACGCGACCGCGGTCCGAGTCCCGCGCTCTCCTCCGCGTTCGCGGCCGCCTATCGCGCGCTCGGCTTCCAGACGCTCTCCGACCAGGTGCGGCGAAGCGTGCGCTCGGTCGCCGGCAACCGCTGGATGTTCCGCTGCGGCCATCCGCTCGACCAGCCGCTGAGAGTGCGGCGCGAGCTGCTCGATCGGGGCGGAGACGAAGGGCGCAGCGCCGCGGCGCCGTTTCCGCTGCTGCGCGAGCGCACGCCGGTCCGGATGGACCTGAGCCACAGCGGCTGGAGCGACATCTTCTTCCTCGGGATGGACTACCCCGAGGGCGCGCGCGTCCTCAACGTCTCGATCGACCTCGGCGTGCGCGGCCGCGACGAGAAGCCGATGCCGCCGGTCGAGGCGTGGCTGCGGGTGATCGACGAGCCGTTGCTGCGCCTCACGAGCGTCGACCTCGGCGCGACCGTCGACGTGGCCGAGCTGCCGGTGCTCTTCGACTTCGCGCGCGATCATCTCGGGCTGCTGAAGGCCGCCGTGCTCGCCTCGGGCCTCGTGCCGCCGGGCATGGAGGGGTCGGGGACGAGCCTCGCCGAGCTGCTCGCGCGCGCGGTCGGTCCGGGGCTCGGGCTCGAGCTCGTGAGCCACGTGCGCGGGATCCCGAAAGGGTCGCGGCTCGCGGTCTCGACCACGCTTCTCGCCTCGCTCATCGCGGTGGTGATGCGGGCGACGGGACAGATCGCGGCGCTCGAGGGGCCGCTCGCCGACCACGAGCGGCGCACCGTCGCCGCGCGGGCGATCCTCGGCGAGTGGCTCGCCGGCAGCGGCGGCGGCTGGCAGGACTCGGGCGGACTCTGGCCCGGGATCAAGCTCATTGAAGGCGTCGCCGCGGAGCCTGGCGATCCCGAGCACGGCATCAGCCGCGGCCGCCTACTCCCGCGCCACACGCTGCTCGATGGGCCGGCGGCGCCGGAGGCCGCGCGACGCGCGCTCGAGCAGAGCCTCGTCCTCGTGCACGGCGGCATGGCGCAGAACGTCGGCCCGATCCTCGAGATGGTGACCGAGAAGTACCTGCTGCGCGGCGCGAAAGAGTGGGCGGCGCGGCGCGAGACGCTCGGGATCATGGACGAGTTGCTCGCGGCGCTGAAAGCCGCCGACGTGCCCGCGCTCGCCCGCGCGACCACGCGGAACTTCTTCGGCCCGCTCGCCACGATCATCCCGCAGGCGACCAACCACTTCACCGAGACGGTGATCGAGCGGGTGCGCGCGCGCTTCGGCGCCGACTTCCTCGGTTTCTGGATGCTCGGCGGCGCGTCGGGCGGCGGGATGGGCTTCATCTTCACGCCCGCCGCGCGGCCCGCCGCCATGGACGCGATGGGCCAGCTCCTGCGCGCGACCAAGCGCGAGCTCGAGGCCGCGCTCCCCTTCGCGATGGAGCCGGTCGTCTACGACTTCGCCATCAACGACGCCGGCACGGCCTGCGAGCGGATCGCTCCGCCCGCGCGCGACGCCGTCCCGGCCTCCGCGCCGCTGCCGCCGGCGTACTACACGCTGCTCGTGCCCGAGCTCCTGCGCCGCGATCCGGCGCAGCTCACGGCCGCGCGGCGGGCCGAGCTCGACCGCTTCGGCGAGGCGTGCCGCACGCGCGGCGAGCTCGCCGGCGTCGTGCCTGCGCTCTTCGAGCGGCTGCTGCCGAAGCCGGCGCGAGAGATCGGCGGCGGCGCGTCGCTCGCCGAGCTGCTGGATCAGAACGGCTTCGACCGCGAGTGGCACGAGCAGGTGCGGCGCGACCTGCAGGCCGGCCGCATCGGGCTCGCGCAGAATCGGCTGCCGGCGAGCGCCGTGATCGAGGACGTCCACGCGGACGACGTCACCGACCTCACGGGCTCGATCCCCAAGGAGATGCGTGAGCGCGGCGCGGCGGCGCTCGCGGCGGGCGAGGCGGCGGTCGTGACGCTTGCGGCCGGCGCGGCGAGCCGCTGGTCGGGCGGCGCCGGCGTCGTGAAGGCGCTCTCGCCGTTCTGGAAGGCGGCGGGCCGCCATCGCAGCTTCCTCGAGGTCCATCTCGCGAAGAGCCGCCGCCTCGCGCGGCTCCACGGCCGGCCGCTCCCGCACGTCTTCACGACGAGCGTCTTCACGCACGGCCCGATCGAGTCGCAGCTCCGCGCGCGCGGGCTGCTCGCGCCGCGCGGCGGGGCGGTCGAGGTCCTGCTCTCGCCGGGACGAGCGGTCGGACTGCGACTGATCCCGATGGAGCGCGACCTCCGCTTCGCCTGGGAGGAGAGCGCGCAGCAGCGGCTCGATGAGCAGGCGCAGAAGGTGCGCGACAGCCTGCACGCGGCGCTGATCGGCTGGGCCCGCGCCGCGGGACCGGGCCGTGACTACGTCGACAACGCGCCGCTCCAGTGCCTCCATCCGGTCGGCCACTGGTACGAGGTGCCGAACCTGCTGCGCAACGGCACGCTCGCGCGGCTGCTCTCGCGCCAGCCGCGGCTGAAGACGCTGCTCCTGCACAACGTCGACACGGTCGGCGCCGACGCGGAGCCGGGACTCCTCGGCTTCCATCTCGAGCAGGTCGAGCGCGGCGCCGTGCTCACCTTCGAGGTCGTCTCGCGCCAGATCGAGGACAAGGGCGGCGGGCTTGCGCGCGTGAACGGCCGGCCGCGGCTCGTCGAGGGGCTCGCCTTCCCGCGCGAAGAGGTCGAGCTCGACCTCACCTACTACAACTCGATGACGACGTGGATCGACGTCGACGGGCTGCTGCGACTCTTCGGCCTGACTCGCGCCGACCTCGGCGACGGCGAGAGACTCGCGACCGCCGCGCGCCGCGTCGCGGCCCGGCTGCCGACCTACGTCACGCTCAAGGACGTGAAGAAGCGCTGGGGCCACGGCCAGGAGGACGTCTTCCCGGTCACGCAGTTCGAGAAGCTCTGGAGCGACATGACCTCGCTCCCCGAATGCTCCTGCCGTTTCGTCGTCGTCCCGCGCCCGCGCGGCCAGCAGCTGAAGGAGCCGGCCCAGCTCGACGGCTGGCTCCGCGACGGCTCGGCCGACTTCGTCGAGTCGCTGTGCGAGTGGTGAGGCGGGCTATCATCCGACGCGAAATGCTGCACGACGAGTACCTTCGCTCGCTGCGCGCCATGACGCCTTCGGAGCGCGTCCGGATCGGGCTCGATCTGACCGACGTCGCATGGCGATTCCTCTCGACGCTGCCGCCCCTCGAGGCGCAACGGCGCCTGGATCTCGGCCGCGAGCCCTGGAACCCGCCGCGCGTCCCCGAGCCGGCGAGGCGCTGAGTCGGCCGCGGCCATGGCCGACGACCCGATCACGCTCGACTCAATCCATCGAATCGTCGACCTCCTCGAGCGCGAGCGCGTGGTCTACACGTTCATCGGTGGCGTCGCGCTGAGCGCCTGGGCCGTGCCGCGCGCGACGTTCGATCTCGACCTCACGATCGCGCTGGAAGACGACCTCGTCGTCCCGCTGCTTCGACGCGCCGAGGCGGCCGGCTTCGTGGTCGACGCACAGTTCCTGTCGGGTTTCCGCGATCGCATCGCCGGCATGGAACACGTCCACTTCTTCCTCCCGGCCGGCCAATCGCTGCTCGCGGTCGATGCGTTCCTCGGCCGGACGCCGTTCACGAGATCGGTGCTCGCGCGCCGCGTCGCCGTCGACCTCGGAAGGGGGCCGGTCTACGTCTGCACCGCGGCCGATCTCGTGCTCTTCAAGCTCGTGGCAGGCCGGCCCAAGGACACGGTCGACGTGCGCAACGTCGTCGCGGTGCAAGGCGTGCCCGAGCCCGACCACCTTCGCCGCTGGGCGAAGGAGCTCCACGTCGAGGAGCGGCTGCGGGCCATCGTCGACCCGGCGCAATGACCGGCGCCGCGCCCCGACCCGCGGCGGTCAGAACCGCAGCGTGAACGCCGCGAACGGGCCGGTGAGGGCGAAGTCGCCGTCGTTGGTGCTCTCGTCGTAGTCCCAGGTCAGGATGCGGTAGCCGATGGTGGCGCGCAACGCGTCGGAGGTCATGTAGGAGATGCCAGCGCTCACGTCCCAGATCGTGCGGTCGGCGGAGGTCGCGGCGAGAGCGCCCGAGAGGTCGAGCGTCACGCCCTTCGAGAGGTCGAGGACCCACTGGCCGTTCACGCCCGGGTAGAGGTGCGAGAAGGTCCGGCGCTCGTCGTTGCCGCTGACACTCCCCTTCACCTGGCTCCCGTACTTCCACCACCAGGCGCCAAGCCCCAGCCTCATCACGTCGGCGGTCCGCTTCTGCTGCGAGACGGCGTAGTCCCAGCGCAGGGCGTAGGTCGTGAGGTCGAGGTCGGTGAAGACGCGCTCGCCGGCCCGGTAGGTGGAGCCGTGGTAGACGATGTCCTTGCCGAGGGTGTTGCTGCCGCTCATCCGCAGCGGCAGGTACTCGAGCCCGAAACGGTGCTTGCCCGCCCCGACGTCGAGCCGGCCGGTCCACTTGTCTTCGCCGTCGACGCCGAGGTCGTCGTCGAGGTCGACCTTCGTGCCCGTTCCCGGCTGGGAGGCGGCGGTGACCACGACGTCGCCCTTCAGTCCGAGCCGCCAGTAGGCGGCGACCGGCGACGCGAACCCGTCGCGTCCCATCTGGCAGCCGGCGAGCGCGAGCAGCGCGGCGGACGCGACGCGACGAGCCGCAACGCTCCCGATCGAACGCATGCGCAGCCCTCCTCGGTGATCCGTCCGGCCGGTTGGCACCGCTTCGGAAGTTTCAGTAAGAACGATCGACGATGATAGTGGGCCGAGCGGGCAGGGCGGGCTGGATGAAGTGGGGATTCGTCGGCCCCACGCTTCTCTTTCTCGTCGCCTTCAACGTCTTCCCGCTGGTCTGGAACGTCGTGCTCGGCTTCCGCAGCACGGGGCTCGTCGGGGAGGGCGGGCGCTTCGTCGGCGGCGCGAACTACGCCAGCGTCTTCTCCGATCCGCAGTACGCCGCGGCGCTGCGGGTGACGGCGCGCTTCGTCGCGCTCGCGGTCGGGATCGAGCTCGCCGCCGGCTTCACGCTCGCGCTCGCGCTGCGGCGCGACTTCCGCGGAAAGGGAGTCCTGCTCACGACGCTGCTCGTCCCGATGATGCTCTCGCCCGTGGTCGTCGGCCTCTTCTGGAACCTCGTCCTCAACGGCAACTACGGCGTCCTGAACCAGCTCCTCGCGGCGATCGGGCTGCCGACGCCGCAGTGGACGACCGACCGCGAGTGGAAGTTCACGTCGATCCTGCTGGTCGACCTCTGGATGTGGACGCCGTTCATGCTGCTGATCGCGCTGGCGGCGCTGCAGGCGATCCCGCCCTCGCTGTACGAGGCGGCCGCGATCGACCGCGCCGGCCGCTTCACCGTCTTCCGCCGGATCACGCTGCCGCTCGCGGCGCCGCTGCTCGGGCTCGCGGCGCTCCTGCGCGCCACCGACGCTCTCAAGCAGTTCGACCTCGTGATGTCGATCACCGGGCCGAACGACGTGAAGACGCAGACGCTCTCGACGCTCCTGTTCCAGGTCGTCTTCCGCAACGGCAAGGTCGGGCTCGGCTCGAGCTACGCCTGCGTCGTCCTGGTGGCCGCGATCGCGCTCGCCACCGTCTTCACGCGCTACCTCGAGCGGCTGCGGGAGCGGCCGGCATGAGACTCCTCGCGCGTGCCGCCGTCGGCCTCTACCTCGTCCTCGCGACGCTGCCGCTGATCTGGATGGCGCTCACCGCCTTCAAGGACAAGGACGACGCGATCAGCCTGAGTCCGCGCTTCGTGCCGACGCTCTCGACGGGCGCGAGCGACGATCCGAAGCGCGTCACGTTTCCGGCGACGACCGACGCCTTCGCGCGCTTGAGCGACGTCCACGCCGCCGCGACCGCGAGCTTCTGGCGCCACCTCTGGAACAGCGCGCTGATCGGCGTCGGCTCGACGCTGCTCAGCGTCGCGCTCGGGACGCTCTGCGCCTACGGATTCAGCCGCTTCCGGATCGCCGGCGCGAAGGACTGGCTCTTCTTCATCCTCTCGACGCGCTTCCTGCCGCCGCTCGCGGTCGTGATCCCGATCCGGATCATGTACCGCGAGCTCGAGCTCACCGGGACGCACCTCGGCCTCGTGCTGCTCTACACGGCGTTCAACCTCTCGCTCTCGGTCTGGCTGATGAAGGGGTTCATCGACGAGATCCCGCTCGCGTTCGAGGAGGCGGCGCTCGTCGACGGCTACTCGCGGCTCGGCGCCTTCACGCGCGTGATCCTGCCGCAGGCGCGCACCGGGATGGCGGTGACCGCGGTCTTCTGCCTGATCTCCGCCTGGAACGAGTACGGCTTCGCCCTCACGCTCAACACGAGCGGCGCGATCACCGTGCCCGCCTACTTCGCCGGGCTGCAGGGCGACCTCGAGGGGATGCCGTGGCCGCAGGTCGCGGCCGGCGCCCTCCTTTTCGTGTCGCCGATCATCTTCTTCACGATCCTCGTGCGCCGCCATCTGCTGCGCGGCATGACCTTCGGGACCTTGAAGCAATGAGCGGCGCCGCGACCCTCCGCCGCCGCGCCGACCGGATCACGCTGCTCGCGATGGCGGCGGGGCTGGCGCTCCTGCTCGCGCCCGGCTGGGATCACGCGATGGAGGCCGGCTTCTTCCTGACGCTCGCGGCGACGATCGCGCAGATCGTCGTGGCCCACCTTCCGCCGGCCGGATCGAAGTGAGGGGCGCGTGACCTTCCTCAAGCTCGAGCGGCTCGAGAAGACCTTCGCCGACGGCACGCGCGCGGTGAAGGGGATCGACCTTGCGGCCGAGCGCGGCGAGTTCGTCGTGCTGCTCGGGCCGTCGGGCTGCGGAAAGACGACGACGCTGCGGATGATCGCGGGGCTCGAGATCCCGACGGCCGGCCGCATCGTCCTCGACGGAGAGGACGTCACGCGCCTCGACCCGTCGCGGCGCGACGTCGGCTTCGTCTTCCAGTTCTACGCGCTCTACCCCCATCTCACCGTCGCGCAGAACCTCGCCTTCCCGCTGGAGTGCGTCGGCCGGAGCCGGTCGGAGGTTGCGAGCACGGTCGCGCGCGTCGCCCTGGCGCTCGGTCTCACGGCGCTGCTCCATCGGCGTCCGCGCGAGCTCTCGGGCGGCGACCAGCAGCGCGTCGCCCTCGGCCGCGCGATGGTGCGCCGCCCGCGGATCTGGCTCATGGACGAGCCGCTCGGGACGCTCGACGCCGACCGCCGCCTCGCCATGTGCGAGTTCCTGCGCGAGCAGCAGCTCGAGGCGAAGGTGACGACGGTCTACGTCACTCACGACCAGGAGGAGGCGATGCGGCTCGCCGACCGCGTCGTCGTCATGTCGGACGGCCGGATCGAGCAGGTGGGCGCGCCGGTCGTCGTCTACGACGAGCCGACGAGCCTCTTCGTCGCCCACTTCGTCGGCAGCCCGGGCATGAACTTCCTGCGCGGGACGCGCGCGCGCGCCGCGGACGGAACGCTCCGGTTCGAGGCGGGCGGCGCCGGCGACGTGACGCTCGGCGTGAGGCCGGAGTTCGTGCGGCTCGCCGACGGCGGAGCGCTGCGCGGCGAGGTGGCGCTCGACGAGTACCTCGGCTCGAGCCGCTGCGTCCACGTGAAGACGGCGAGCGGGACGCTCGTCGCGCGCGTCGGGCCGGACGAGCGGACGAGCGTCGGGACCCACGTCGGCCTCGACTTCGACCCGCGGCACGTGCGCCTCTTCGACAGCGCGACCGGAGCTCGCCTCGCGTGAGCGGTCCTTTCCTCCGGCTGCGCGGCGTGACGAAGCGCTTCGGCAGCGGCGCGGCCGCGCTGGTCGCGCTCGACGGCGTCGACCTCGAGGTGGGCGCCGCCGAGCGGGTCGTCGTGCTCGGCCCGACCGGCGCGGGCAAGACCACGCTGCTGCGCGTGATCGCCGGCCTCGAGACGCCCGACGCCGGCGCGATCGAGCTCGACGGGCGCGACGCCGCGGCTCTCTCGCCGGCCGAACGCGACGTCGCGCTCGTCTTCCAGAACTTCTCGCTCTACCCCCACCGGAGCGTGCGCGGGAACCTCGAGTTCCCGCTGCGCGCGCCGGGACGCGCGCTCGACGAAGCGCAGATCCGCGAGCGCGTCCAGTGGGCGGCAGGTCTGCTCAGGATTGAGAAGCTGCTCGACCGGCCGGCGAAGCACCTCTCGGGCGGCGAGATGCAGCGCGTCGCGATCGGGCGCGCGCTGGTGCGGCGGCCGCGGCTCTTCCTGCTCGACGAGCCGCTGACGAACCTCGACGCGAAGCTGCGCGAGTCGCTGCGGATCGAGCTCGCCGGGCTCTTCACGACGCTTCGCACGCCGGTCGTCCACGTCACGCACGACCAGGCCGAGGCGCTCTCGCTCGGCGAGCGGATCGTCGTGCTCGGCGCCGGCCGCGTCCTGCAGGTCGGGACGCCGCGCGAGGTCTACCTCGAGCCGAGCTCGCCGGAGGTCGCGCGCCAGCTCGGCCAGCCGCCGATCAACGTGCTGCCGGTCGTGCGCCGCGGCGAGTGGTGGACGGCGAGCGACGGCACCGGGCTCGTGCGCGCGAGCGACGTGAGGCGCGGACGCGTCGCCGAGTCCGACGGCGTGAAGGCGTTGCTCGGCATCCGTCCCGAGCACGTCGCGCCGGACGGCGGCTCGCATCCTGCGACCGTCGCGGTCGTGGAGGACGCGGGACCGCACCGCATCGTGCTCGTGCGATTCGCGGGCGGCCAGGTGCGTTTTCTGGTTCCGCGCGAGCGGGCCCTCGCGCCCGGAGCGTCCGTCCGGCCGCGGTTCGATGCCTCACGTACGCTCCTGTGGCCATGCCCTTGACCGTTCGCGCCGCCGATCGATGATTCCCGCGATCGTCGGCGCTCGAGCGCGTCGGCACGTTCCACGGATCGGGAAGGATCGCGGAGGTTTGCCCCGCGAGGGGCGCAACAGGAGAACGGAAATGCGAGCACTCGATCGGAGTCGTCTCGTCCTCGGGCTCGTCGCGGCTGCGGCGCTAACGGCTGCCGGCCTAAACGACTCGGGACCGCAGATGTTCGTGAAGCAGGCGCTCGTGCCGCCGGCAGGTGCTCCCGACTTCGCGGCCGATCGCGTCGTCGTGAAGTTCGAGCAGGACCTCACGCCGCTCGAGATCGACGCGACGTTCGGTCCGCTCGGCGCGCGCTGGCTCCACACAGGAGTCGACCACGCCTTCGACGTGCTCCGGGTCGAGTCGGGCACCGTGCCGGAGTGGGTCGCGTACCTTTCGAGCATGCCCGGCGTCACCTACGCCGAGCCCGACTACGTCTGCTGGGCTTCGGGTGTGCCGAACGATCCCTACTACAAGCCCTACCAGTGGAACTTCTTCGACTACGGCGAACTCAGCAACGGCTACGCCTCCAACTACGGCGTCCAGGGCGAGTCGACCTGGAACACGACGACGGGCTCCGGCGTCATCGTGGCGATCGTCGACACCGGCGTCGCCTACGAGAACTTCGGCGCCTACTACCAGGCGCCCGACCTCGCCGGCGCGACCTTCGTCTCGCCGTACGACTTCGTCAACAACGACGCGCACGCCAACGACGACAACCGCCACGGCACGCACGTCTGCGGCACGGTGCGCCAGGCGACGAACAACGGCATCGGCGTCGCCGGGCTCGCCCACAACTGTTCGATCATGCCCGTCAAGGTGCTCAACTCGAGCGGCTCGGGCACGCACTCCCAGATCGCCGACGGGATCCGGTGGGCCGCGAACAACGGCGCGTTCGCCATCAACATGAGCCTCAGCGGGCCGTCGGGCTCCACGACGCTGCAGAGCGCCGTCGACTACGCGTGGAACGCCGGCTGCGTGCTCTGCGCGGCCAGCGGCAACACCAGCGGCAACGGCGTCCAGTACCCGGCGAAGTACACCAACTGCATCGCAGTCGGCGCGACCCGCTTCGACGGCAAGCGCTGCACCTACTCGACCTGGGGCACGGGGCTCGACGTGGTCGCGCCGGGCGGCGACACCTCCCGCGACCAGAATCACGACGGCTACGGCGACGGCATCCTCCAGCAGACCTTCTCCGGCGCCTTCAACAACTGGGGGTACTACTTCTTCGAGGGCACTTCGATGGCGACGCCGCACGTCACGGCGATCGCGGCGCTGGTGAAGTCGAAGAAGCCGACGTTCACGAACTCGCAGGTCCGCAGCGCGATCGAGACCACGACCACCGATCTCGGCACGCCGGGGTACGACACCAAGTACGGCAACGGACTGGTGAACGCACTCGCGGCCACGCAGTGAGGAGTTCGCTTCTCCTCGGATTCGCGGTGATCGCGTGCGCCGTCGCGCCGGCTCGGGCGACGGCGCGCGCGTCTCCGCCGCAGGCCGCCCGCGCCGACGCGGAGGCGCGCCGCTTCGAGCACGACGCGCTCGAGTCGGTGTTCGAGAAGTACTACGAGGCGGGTTCGGACTACTACAAGAACGGCTGGCGCAACGAGGCGCTCTGGTGCTTCGAGCGCGCGACGAAGGTCCTGCCCGAGTTCGGCGGCCTCGAGCGCTTCGTCTCGCTCCTGCGCGACTTCGACAATCCGGTCTGGAAGAGGAAGCACTGGAAGTCGCCGCGCTCGGCGGTCGACGAGGGCTTCCGCAGGCGCAAGGAGTACTACGACCTCGGCTACGCGCAGGCGCTGCTGAAGATCGGCGCGCACCACGCGCGGAAGGAGGACGACCCGGCGCTCGTGGAGCGCGCTCGCGCGAGCTTCCGCTCCGCGCTCGAGATCGTCGGCGGGCCGTACGAGGTCGACGCCTCCGGCTCCATCGTCGCCGGCAAGGCGGGCACGATCCCCGCGGCCTTCTCGAAGCGGATGCTGCTCGAGGACCTCGTCCTCATCAACGGCAAGCGCTGGCTGCGCGACAGCATGCTCCGCCAGCTCAAGGACGTGAGCACCCTGCACGAGGCGCGCAGCGAACGCTGCCTCGTCCGCACCCTGACGAGCGAAGAGGAGGCACGCCGGCTCCTCGCGCTGCTCGAGCAGGCCTACGACGACTTCTCGCACGCATTCGGCGAGCGCCCCGCGTCCCGCCCGCTCGGCCTCTTCCTTTTCGTCGACCGCAAGGCCTACGAAGAGTGGTGCAAGGCCTCCGAGAACGGGGCGCGGACGAAGGCGGCCGGCTTCGCGAACGGAGCCGAGGGGTTCGCCGTCACCTTCGCCCAGAAGGGGATCGAGGCGATCGCCGTCCACGAGGCGGCCCATCTCTACCACTTCGACGTCTACGCCTCGGCGATGCCGTCGTGGTACGAGGAAGGACTCGCCGAGTCGTTCGGCGGACGCCACGCGATGCGCCTCGACGCCGAGAAGCTGACCACGAGCCTGCGCCCGACGAAGGCCGCGCTCGCGCCGCTGCTCCGGACCGGGTCGCTCGCGGTCCCGCTCGCCGACCTGCTCCACGGCGACGCGACGGCGCGCATCGCCGCCGACGACGGCAGCGCGTCCGACTTCTATCTCGAGTCGTGGGCCTTCTACTGCTTCCTCACGGCGACGAAGGAGCCGCGGCTCGCGTCCCGCTTCGAGGAGTGGGAGAGCTTCGCTCTCGGCTCGCGCACGGCGCGTGACGCGAAGGAGCAGGACGCGACCCAGCTCTTCGACCGCGTCTTCGGCGGACTCGAGCCGCTGCTCGCGTCGGCCTTCCCGGAATGGATCGCCGATCCGAAGTGAGCGCGGGCAGGCGCGCTGCGGACTCCCGCAACTCCCCGCTCATCGGGTAGCGTTCACCCCCTTTCACGCGGAGCCAGCGATGGCGCGGCACGACCGCCTGCAAGTCCTGCGAGCGATCCTCGACGGCGGAGTCGTGGCCAGTTTCCAGCACGACGAGGCGGAGACTGCGGAGGGAATCGCGCGCGCGCTCGCGGCGGGCGGCGTCCGTGTGATCGAGCTCCTGAACCGCGGCGAGCAGGATCTCGAGGTCTTTCGGGCGCTCGCGGCCGCGCTCGAGCGCGACGCGCCCGACGTCGTCCTCGGCGTCGGATCGATCGTCGACGCCCCGACCGCGGCGCTCTTCCTCGCGCACGGCGCCGAGTTCGTCGTCGCGCCCGGACTGAATCCCGCGATCGTGCGGCAGTGCAACCGGCGCAAGGTCGCCTGCCTTCCCGGCTGCGCGACCGTGAGCGAGATCTCGAAGGCCGAGGAGCTCGGCTGCGAGATCGTGAAACTCTTCCCGTCGTCGGCGATGAACGGCCTCGAGTTCGTCCGTTCGCTGCTCGGCCCGATGCCGTGGAGCCGAGTGATGCCGACGGGCAACGGCGTCGCCTTCGCCGAAGCCTCGATCCGCGAGTGGCTCGCGGCGGGCGCGTGCGCGCTCGGGCTCGGCGCAGCGCTCGTCGACCCGAAGCTGGTCGCCGCGGGCGACTTCACGGCGCTCACGCGGCGAGCGGAACAGCTGCGTGGCTGGATCGCCGCCGCGCGTCGGCCCGGCGCGCGCGCGGCCGGAGAGACCGCCCGATGAGCTTTCCCGGACCGAAGCCGCCGCGCCTGTGGATTCCCGGCCCGACGCACGTGCGTCCCGAGATCCTCGCCGCCTGCGCGCGGCCGACCGTCGGCCACCGCACGCAGACGATGACCGACCTCGTGCTGGCGCTCGATCCCAAGCTCAAGCGCCTCTTCGGGACGAAGCAGCATGTGCTCGTCCTGACCGCGTCGGGCTCGGCGGCGTGGGAAGGAGCGGTCCGCTGCGGCGTGGCGCGGCGGTGGACCTGCGTCACGAACGGCCACTTCAGCGAGACGTGGGCGCGTGCCGGCACCGACTGCGGACGCGAGACGGTGAGGATCGAGTTCCCGTGGGGCGAAGGGCTCGAGCCGCAGCGGATCGCCGACGCGCTCCGGCGCGCCGGTCCGGTCGAGGCCGTGGGCTTCGTCCACAACGAGACGTCGACCGGCGCCTACAGCGACCTCCCCGCGATCGTCGCGGCGATCCGCTCGGCGCAGCCTGACGCGCTGCTCTTCGTCGACGCCGTCAGCACGCTCGGCGGCGCGCCGTTCCAGTTCGACGAGTGGGGTCTCGACGTCGCGCTCGCCTCGTCGCAGAAGTGCCTCGCGCTGCCGCCCGGCATCGCCGTGGTCGCCCTCTCCGAGCGCTTCGTGAAGAAGGCGCCGACCATCGCCGGCCGCGGCTACTACGTCGACTTCGTCCAGCTCGTCGACGACTGGGAGGCGCGCAATCAGACGCCGGCGACCCCCGCCGTGAACCTCTTCTACGCGCTGGAAGAGCAGCTCACCGCGATGGAGCGCGAGACCTACCCGAAGCGCTTCGCCCGCCACCGCGAGATGGCCGACCTCTTCGATCGCTGGGCGACGTCGAAGGGCTTCCCGAGCTTCGTCGCCGAGAAGTTCCGCTCCCCCACGACCGCCAACCGCGCGACGAGCAAGGGCGGCGCAAACTCCGCCAGCACCTTCGACGTCGCCACGTTCATCCAGAAGATGCTCGCGCGCGGCCACGAGCTCAGCAACGGCTACGGCAAGCTGAAGGGCCTCGCCTTCCGCGTCGGCCACTTCGGCGACCACACCGTCGCCGACCTCCAGGCCATGCTCGCCGTCGCCGACGAGGAGCTTCGCTCGATGGGGCGGTAGGCGGCCGCACCGGTAATGTCCCCGTCCATGCTGAAGAAGCTGCGAGTCCAGAACTTCCGCTGCCTGAAGGACGTCACGATCGACTTCGAGCCGCTGACGGTGCTGGTGGGGGCAAATGGGAGCGGGAAGAGTTCACTTCTGAAGACCTTGAACTTCAGCGGCGTCGGGCTGGCAGACATCTGGCAGCACCGAGCGGATCTTCGTGTCACCTTAAGGATGGAGTTCGACAATGGCGGGCCGTTCGAGGCGGCTGCATCACAGAATCAGGGATTCGGCCGCCGGATCGACACGCAGCTTCTGCAACTCGACGTCACCCATTTGCGCCAGCCGAACCTCCTCAACGAAGAGCGACGACTGGCACAGGCAGGAATCAACCTGACGAACACGTTCGCGACTCTTCCCCGGAAGACTCAATCCGAGATCGCGCGCGAGTTCGCCAGCCTCGTTCCGAGCTTCACCGACGTCTTCGCGCGTCCGCTGCAATCGGGCCAGCATCGGCTCGTGTTCCAGGATCGCTGGAACGACCAGATCTGGTACGAGCCCTCGGAGGTCTCCGACGGCACGGTGCTGGTCCTCACCTTCCTCACGCTCCGCCACCAGTCACCCCTGCCTGACCTGCTCGCGATCGAAGAACCCGAACGCGGCCTGCACCCCTATCTGCTCGGCCAGATCGTGAGCACGCTCCGAAAGATCGCGCGCGGCGAGCTCGGCGGAAAGCCGCTGCAGGTCGTGCTGGCGACCCACTCGGGCGACCTGCTGAACCACATGCAGCCGGAGGAGGTCCGCTTCTTCAACCGCAGGAAGGAGGACGGATCGGTCGTCGTCGAGAAGGTGCCGCTCGATTCCCCGAACTGGCGCGACACGTTCCGCGAGTACGACGACTCGCTCCGCAACGTCTGGCTCTCCGGCGGACTCGGCGGCGTTCCGGGGAACTGACCCGTGGAGCTGCGGGTCGTCCTGTACTCCGAGGGCCACGCAGAGAGCGGCGGCGAAGACTCCTCGCTCCCGCCCCCAGGAGCACCGCTCGATCCGGGACACCTCGGCGCCGCGCACCTCCTCGTCGAGAGGTGCCTCCTGTCGAAACTCGTCGGGCAAGACGTCGCGGTCCGTTTTCTTTCGCCTCTCCGTCTGCCCGACGACGCCAGGATTCCGCGCGGCAGCGATCTCCTGAAACGCAAGACCGTGCGCCGGCTCGTCGCGTCCTTCGGACGTGGGTTGGACCCCGACCTCGTCGTCGTGCTCGTCGATACCGATGGCGACACGCAACGCCGGACCCTGCTCGTCCGCTTCATCGACGAGCCACCAGTGAAGCACCTGCTGCGGTCGATCGTCGGCGCAGCTCAGCAGGCGTTCGAAGCGTGGTTGCTCGGAGATCCGAAAGCCGCCGACGAGATCGCCGGCGAAGCGGTGTCCGCGACGGAGCATCCGGAGACGCTCTCGCCCGACGAGGCGAAGCAGTCGCTCGCCACGATCCTGACGCTCGCTCGTCGTCGGACCCCCGACGGACTCTCCTCCGATCTGGCCGCCCGGCGAAAGCTGGCGACGATCGTCCGTCTTGAAGACCTTCGTCGACAGCGCTCCTTCGAGGAGTTCTCGAAGGAGTGCGCGAGCGAAGCGTCGCGTCTCGCGCGAGCCGCCGGCTGACGTCCATCTCTCGGCATCTGATGAGATCCCTCGCCACCGCCCACGGCCCGCTCGCGCTGCCGGCGTTTCTGCCGGATGCGACGAAGGGGGTCGTGCGGACGGTCGACGTTCAGGACCTGAGGGCGGTCGGGGTCGAGGCGATCTGCGTCAACACGTGGCACCTGGCGCGAGAGCCGGGGACGCGCGCCGTCGAGCGGCTCGGCGGGGTCCACCGGTTCACGGGATGGGACGGGCCGGTGCTGTCGGACTCCGGCGGCTTCCAGATCCTCTCGCTGATCGAGAGCGGCTCGTTCGCCGGCTCGGCGAGCGCGAAGGGTCTGCGCTTCAAGAGCCGCGGCGGCGAGAGCGAGCTGCTGACGCCAGAGAAGTGCATCCGCTGGCAGGCGAAGCTCGGCGCCGACCTGCTCGTCTGTCTCGACCACTGCACGCGGCCGGAGCAGCCCGCCGACGCGCAGCGGGCGAGCGTCGAGCACACGGTGCGCTGGGCCGCGGAATGCCGGGCAGAGCGCGACCGGATCGCAGAGGAGTGCGGCCGCGAGCTGCCGCTCTTCGCCGTCGTGCAAGGCGGCGACGATCCCGCGCTTCGCCGCGAGTGCGCGGCGCGCCTGCTTGAGCTGAAGTTCGACGGCTACGCCTTCGGCGGCTGGCCGGTCGCGTCCGACGGCTCGCTCGCCGAGAGCGTCGCGCTCGTCGCCGGGCTCGCGCCGCGCGAGAAGCCGCTCTGGGGGCTCGGCATCGGCAGGCCCGAGAATCTCGTCGCCGCCGCGCGGCTCGGATACTCGCTCTTCGACTGCGTCCTGCCGACGCGCGACGCTCGTCACGGCCGCCTCTACGCCCGCACGCGCGGACCCGCGGCGCCCACCAACGAGAGCTCGTGGTACGACCACGTCCATCTCGGCGACGCGAAGCACGCGGTCGACTCCGCGCCGATCGAGCCGGGCTGCCCCTGCCCTGCCTGCTCACGCCACTCGCGCGGCTACCTTCACCACCTCTGGCAGGTGAAGGACCCGCTCGTGCTGCGCCTCTCGACGCTCCACAACCTGAGCTTCTATTCGCGGCTGATCGCCGAGCTGCGCGCAGCCGCGGCCGCCGCCTCGCCGTGAGTCGGCCGCCGTCGAGTGAACCGGTCGACGCGGTCGTCGCGGTCCTCGCTGCGTCGCGCAAGTACCGCCATCTCGCGCCGGCCGTGCTCGAGCGCGTCGCGCGAGAGAGCCTCGCCATCGAGCACAACATCGCTCGCGCCGCCGATCGGGCGCGGCGCAAGCTCCACCAGATCCACTCGTCGTTCGTCACCGACGGCGAATTCGCCCGAGCCGAGCGTCTCTTCGACGCGCTCGGCCCCTCGCCGACCGACGCGGAGATCCAGGCCGCCTGCCGCGAGATCCTGCGCTGCCATGCGTCGACGCGCGAGCGGCTCGGCGCGCTCGAGTCCCTCCACCACGACCTCTTTGCAATGTCGGGCACCAACGCCCCAGAGAGCCTCCTCGACCTCGGCGCCGGCCTCCATCCCTTCGCGCTGCCGTGGATGGGGCTTGCTCGCGACGCGCACTACGTCGCCTGGGACCTCGACGGCCGCGCGCTCGCGCTCGTCGGCCGGTTCTTCCGGCTCGTCGGACAGAAGGGCGAGATGCGCTGCGCCGACCTGCTCGGCGACCTGCCGCTGCCGCGCGCCGACGTCGCGCTCCTCTTCAAGCTGCTCCCCACGCTCGAGCGGCAGCAGGCCGGCGCCGCGGCGCGCCTGCTCGACCGGATCGACGCGCGCGTGGTCGTGCTGTCGTTCCCGACCGCCTCCCTCGGCCGGCGCGCAAGAGGACTGGTCGCCGGCCACCGAAGGCTGCTCGACGACCTGCTCCCGACCCGTGGCTTCGCGGTGCACGAGCGACGCGGGCCGCGCGAGACCTTCCACGTCCTGACACGGCAGACGTGAGCTGACGCGGCGGGCGTGAGGGGACCGATCGCGGGATGCGGCGCCGCTCGATAGATTGCGCCGGATGGTTCCGGGCGAATCGTCGCGGGACACCGACTCGGACGAGCTTCGGAAGGCGGAGGACGCGCTCCGTCGCGAGCAGAAGCTCTTCTTCGAGGGTCCCGTCACCGTCTTCCGCTGGGTGGCGAGCGAAGGCTGGCCGGTCGAGTACGTCTCGCCCAACGTCCGCCAGTTCGGCTACGCCGCCGAGGACTTCCTCTCCGGCCGCGTCCCCTACGCGACCATCGTCCATCCCGACGACCTCGCGCGGGTCGCCGACGAAGTGAAGCGCCACAGCGAGTCGGGCGTCGCCTCGTTCGTCCAGGAGTACCGCATCGTGCGGCCCGACGGTGTCGCGCGCTGGCTCTACGATCGCACGGTGGTCGTGCGCGACGAGAAGGGACGGATCACCCACTACGACGGCTACATCCTCGACGTCACCGACTCGAAGTTCGCGGAGGAGGAGCGGCGCCGGCTCGAGGCGCAGTTCCATCACGCCCAGAAGCTCGAGAGCCTGGGCGTGCTCGCCGGCGGCATCGCCCACGACTTCAACAACCTGCTGATGAGCATGCTCGGCCACGCGAGCCTCGCCGAAGGAGAGCTGCCGGCCGAGGCGCCGGCGCGCGAGCACCTGAAGCAGATCGAGCTCGCGGCCCGCCGCGCCTCCGAGCTCACGAACCAGATGCTCGCCTACTCGGGACGCGGCCGCTTCATCGTCGAACCGGTCGACCTCTCGGCGCTCGTGAAGGAGATGGCGCGCCTGCTCGAGACCGTGATCTCGAAGAGCGCCGAGCTCGACCTCGATCTCGCGCCCGACCTGCCGGCGATCGAGGCCGACGCCACGCAGATCCGCCAGATCGTGATGAACCTCATCACCAACGCCTCCGACGCGCTCGAGGAGCGGCCGGGCCGGATCACGGTGAAGACGGAGGTTCTCCCGTGTGGCGGCGCGTCCGGAGAGCTGGTCCTCGGCCAGGACCTCAAGGGACGGCGCTCGGTGCTCCTGGTCGTCTCCGACACCGGCTGCGGCATGGACGCGGCCACGCAGAAGCGCATCTTCGACCCCTTCTTCACCACGAAGACGACCGGCCGCGGGCTCGGGCTCGCGGCGGTGCTCGGCATCGTGCGCGGCCACGGCGGATCGATCCACGTGCGCTCCGTCCCTGGCCGCGGGACGACCGTCGAAGTGCGCTTCCCTGCGAGCACGCTCTCTCCCGCGCCTCCGCCGCGCGCGACGAGCTCGCCGACGCCGCGGTCCCGGTCGCTGCGCGGCGGGACGATCCTCGTCATCGACGACGAGCCGAGCGTCCGCAACATCGCGCGCGCGATGCTCGAGCGGCTGGGCTTCCAGGTCGTCCTCGCCGAAGGCGGCCGCGCCGGCGTCGAGATCGTCAGGACCCAGGGGCGCAGGCTCACCGCCGTCCTGCTCGACCTCACCATGCCAGGCGAGCGCGGCGACGACGTCTTCGCCGCGATCCGGCGGGTCCTGCCGAGCCTCCCGATCCTCGTCTCGAGCGGCTGGCACGAGTCCGAGGCGATCCCTCGGCTCGGCGCGAGCTCCCGCTGCGGCTTCCTCCAGAAGCCCTATGCCACGCGCGACCTCGGCGAGGCGCTCGCGGAGCTGCTCGGCGCGCAGGAAGCGGCGCTCTAGCCCGGTCGACGCTCGCATCCAATGTGGTTCGACCAGGCCAGCTATGACGTGCGCTTCGAGTGGGGCGTCGCGGCGATCGACGCGCTCGCGCCGGTGACCGACGCCTTCGTGATCGTCGACGTGCTCTCGTTCTCGACCTGCGTCGACGTGGCGACCGCCGCCGGCGTCGTCGTGATCCCCGTCGCCGCCGAGGACGACGGCGCGCTGGAGCTCGCGCGCAGGCTGGGCGCGGAGCTCGCCGGACAGCGCGGCGCGGCCCGCTTCACCCTCTCGCCGGCGGCGATGCGCGGCGCGCCGCGGGGAACGCGCGTCGTGCTCCCCTCTCGCAACGGCGGCGCCGCGTGCGTGCGCGCCCACGACCATCCGACTTTCACAGGCTGCCTGCGCAACGCGCGCGCGGTCGCGGCGGCGGCCGCGGCGGTTGGGCACCGGATCTCGGTGATCGCGGCCGGCGAGCGGTGGCCCGCCGGCGAGCTGCGTCCCTGCCTCGAGGATCTGCTCGGCGCCGGCGCGATCGTCACGGCGCTGCCGGGCCGGCGCTCGCCGGAGGCGAAGATGGCGAGCCATGCGTTCGCCTCGGTGCGCTCGCAGCTGCTCGAGGTCCTGCGCGAGTGCGCGTCGGGCCACGAGCTCCTCGAGCGGGGCGACGCGGCGGACGTGACGATCGCCGCCGAGTTCGACGTGAGCGGCTGCGCGCCGAGGCTCGAAGAGGGCGCGTTCGTCGACGACGCGGCGTCCAACGCGGGATAGGGGCTGACGCGCCTCACGGCTTGGGGACGAGGCGGATCTCCCGCAAGTCGAGCAACGGCGAGGCGGGCGACATCGCGGGTCGCGCGACGAGTCGCTGCGCGCCGGCCGCGAGCTCGAGCGTGCCGATCGTCTGCTCGCGGTAGTCGTCCCACGTGCCGGTCGAAGGGACATCGAAGGCGAGCTTCTGGTCGCCGAGCTCGAGGACGAGCGTCCCGCCGGCTGAGCTCGCCTCGCACGCGAAATCGAGGACGACTTCGCAACGCCCCGCTCGCGCCGGCTCGAAGGTCCACGCGGCGTGGTCCTCGCCGCTCTGCCACCAGCCGAGGTTCTTGTACTGCGTCTCGAAGGTGAGGCGCGGGCCGTAGATCTCGGCGGTCGCGGCCGTGAGATGGAGCGCATTGCACTCGCCCATCGGGCGCACGAGCACCGGCTCGTTGCCGGGAATCCGCTTGCCGGGTCGCGTCGACCCGGCGCCGCTCGCGTCGCGGAGGAAGGCAATGAGGTCGGCGAGATCCTGCGGCGTCACCTCCGACTCGAGCCCTTCGATCATGAGCGACTTCGCGGAGCTCTTGAGCCACTGGAGGTCGCCGCGCAGGACCTTCTGCTCTTTGCCGCCCGAGTCGCGCAGCGTGACGCTCGCCGAGCTCTCCTCGGCGAGGATGCCGGTCCAGATCTCGCCGTCCTTGGTGAGCGCCGAGTAGCTGACGTAGCGCCCCTCGACGGCGCGGTTGGGGTCGAGCAGCGCGATCAGCAGCGCCTCGGGCGACTGGTCGGCCATCGCCGCGAGGTCGGGGCCGACGGCGTGGCCGATGCCGCGGAGCTGGTGGCAGGTGGCGCACTTCCTCTCGAAGACGGACTGGCCGCGCGCGCGGTCGCTGGCGAGGGTGAGCGCAGGGCGTAAGGCGTCGACGACCTTCTGGCGATCGGGGTCAATGCGCGTCTCGAGCAGCGCCACGGCGCGCGCGCGGATCGACTCGTCGTCGTGCTGGAGCAGGCGCTGCCTCGTCGCGAGGTCGAGGTCGCGCGGCGTCAGGGTTTCCTTCTCGATCCCGTCGAAGAGCGTCGGAATCCACTCGTCGCGATGGAGCAGCGCGTCGACGATCCTCTCGCGGATCTGCGGGCTCGCGCCCTTCCATGCCGCGAGCAGCCGCGACGGCACCGAGTCGTCGTCGATCTGCGAGAGGCGCTGCACGGCGGCGGCGGCCAACTCGTGCGCGTGCCGCGGCGTGACGAAGGAGGCGAGCAGCACGAGGTCGGCCGCGAGCTCGGAGGGCTCGTCGCCGAGGAGGAGGAGCGCCGCCGCCGGTTCCGAGCCGGCGCCTCCTCGTCGAAGTGCCGTTCGCGCCTGCGCGGCGCGCTCGCGCAGCGTGGCGCTCAGCTCGGACGCGTCGTCGGGTCGCTCGTCGAGACCGTCGAGGGTTCGCGCGATCGACGCGGCCAGTCTCCCCGCGTCGTCCCAGCCGCGGCGATCGGGACCGAACTCGTGCAGGAGCGCGAGCGCCGAGTCGAAGTCGCCGAACTGGACGGCGAGCCGGGCGAGATTCGCGGCGCCGTCCGCCGTCGCGTCGACGCCGTCGGCGCGAGACTGCTCGACGAACGTTGCGATCGTCTCGCGCCGCAGCGAGCTGACCGCGGCGGCGGCGATCATCCGCGCGTCGAAGGGGTCGAGCTTCGCCGCGCGGGCAGACAGTCGCGCGAGAGTGCGGCCGGTCCCGGGATCGGGCGACTCGCCGAGCGTGAAGGCGAGCTGGAGCATGACGGAGCTCGGAAGGTCGGGGACGGCGAGGGCGAAGATCGTGAGCGCCTGCACCAGCGACGGATCGTCGGCGAGGCGTGGCTCGCACATCCGGATCGCCTGGACGACGACTTCCGGGTCGGGATCCTGAAGCATCGTGCCCGGCAGCGGCCCCGAGAGCGCGTCGAGCCGTTCGAGCGTCCAGATCGCCTGGGCGCGCGCCGCCGGTCCCCCGACCGCGATCACGAGGCCGAACTCCTCCATCACGTCGGTCGCCCGCCGCTCGACGAGCAGCCGCTGCGCCGTGTCGCGCGTCCAGCCGTTGGGTGAGCGCAGCGCCTCGACGAGCTCGCCGTTCGTCGCGCGATCGAGCTTCCGGAACGGGCGCGGCGATCGGTCGACCGGGAAGACGCGGTAGATACGGCCCCTGTCGGCGCCGGCCCGCAGGTCGAGCTTCCGTTGCGTCTCCGCCGGGATCCACTCGGGGTGCTCGATCACGTCGCGGTACATGTCGACGACCCAGAGCGCGCCGTCGGGACCGGTGCGCGCCTGCACCGGACGGAACCATGGGTCGCTCGAGACGAGGAACTCGGAGGTCGCGTCGTCGGCGGCGCGATGGCTCGTGAAGGTGACGCCCTTGCGCGCCACCACCTCGCGGTGGACGAGGTTGTGGACCGGCTCGCAGACGAAGAGGTTGCCGGTGAAGGCGTGGCCGAAGAGCTCGTCGCGGTAGATCGACGGGCTGCACGCCGACGTGAAGTGGTTCGCCGTGTCGAAGTCGTTGACGCGGGCGCGCGTGATGCTCGCCGGGAAGACCGGCTGCGAGCCGGAGAGCTGCGGCACCTGCACGCGCGGCTCGGGGTAGTCGCCGAACGGGTTGCGGCGCAGGTAGCGCTCCTCGAGGACGAAGTGCCAGGCGGGGACGACGTTGTTGCCGCCGAACCAGTGGTCGAAGTCGTCGCGGTCGCGTCCGTACTGCGTGCAGCCGGTGACCGGCTCGAAGAGCGCGCGGTCGGGATCGCAGCGCCAGTCGCGGCCGGAGATGTCGACGCGCTCGCCGGTGATCGTCGAGACGATCTCGCCGTCGCTGTCGCCGTTCGCGCCGTAGACCCAGCCGTCGAGGCCGAGGCGCAGGCCGTTCACGCGGTGTTGCGGGTTCCCTTCGCCGAAGCCGGTGAAGAGGACCGCCTTCACTTCGGCGCGCCCGTCGCCGTCGCGATCGGCGGCGAAGAGCAGGTCGGGCGCCGCGGTGACGAGCACGCCGTCGCGCCACGGCAGCACCGAGGTCGGGAACGGCAGCTCATCGAGGAACGTCGTCGCGCGGTCGTAGACGCCGTCGCCGTTCAGATCCTCGAGAAACTTCACGCGGCCGCCGTTTGCGCCAAGAGGGTAGTCCCCCATCTCGACGACCCACAGCTTCCCATCGGCCCCCCATTCGACGCAGATCGGGTCGGCCACGAGCGGCTCGCTCGCCACGAGCTGCGCCGTGAATCCGGGCCGCAGGTGGAGCGACCGAAGCGACGCCTCGGGCGATCGCGGCGGCGGCTCCGTCCCGATCGGGTACGCCGGCGCCAGCAGCTCGTTGAAGCTGCGCCGATCGCAGTGGTTCGGCAGCCTGTCGGTGTCTTCGTTCACCCACCACAGCGCGCGATCCTTCACCCACATGCCGTTGTTCGTGCCGTCAGGGCGAGTGATCAGCGGCAGGAACCTCGCGCGCGTCTCGGGCGGGAGCTTTTCGAACTCCGCGAGCGGCGCCGAGACGACGTTGATCGGCGTGGTCCACCCCTTCTCGAGCGACTCGAAGAGCCAGACGCCGCTCTCGCGCGTGACGACCTCGCCGCCGTCGCGCGAATCACCATCACGCGACCTGGCGTCCCGTGAATCAGCCGTCCACCCCGACGAGATCAGATCGAGGTCGCCGTCCTCGTCGACGTCGAGGAAACGCACGCCCGCGTCGGCTCGGCGAGAGTCGCCGACCGGGCAACGCGACGGCAGCGCGAACAGCAGCCGGCGCCAGCCTCGCTCGTTGGGGTCCCATCGCAGCACGGCGTCCTGCGCGCCGTCGGCGACCACGAGCTCGCACCGCCCGTCGCCGTCGAGATCGAGCAGCCGCACGCCGGCGGCGCCGCGCAACGCGAGCCGGTCCCGCCGGCCGCCGGCGACGAGTTCGTCGCGCAGCTCCGGCTCGTCGCGCCACGCGTGGCCGTCGTGGGTCTCGGCTGCGACCAATGCGTCCCGATGGAAGAGGAGACGCGACGCGCGTCCGTCCGCGTGCACGATCCCGAGCCGGGCCGACCGTCCGCCGTCGGGCGCGGCCGCACGAACGACGGTCACGTCGAGCCGGCCGTCCTCGTCGAGATCGGGCCCGACCGTGATCCGCGCGAGGCGCTGCTCGACGTCGCGCACGCTCAGGAACCTCACCTTCTCCCCGTATCGCGCCACGGCGTGGTCGATCAGCGCGACGATCTGCTCGGCCTTGATCCAGCCGTGGGGATGGAAGACGAGGGTGAAGAGCCCCTGCTTCAGGACCGTGAGATCGAGCGCCGCCTTCAGGTCGACGAGCGTCTGTTCCTGGTTCGGCCCGCGCAGGTGCTGCGCCTGCCAGTCGGTCGGGACGATCCACGGCAGCTCCCAGCAGCTTTTGCCGATGAGGTCGGGAACGATGACGTAGGGATAGGGATAGTTCGTGACGTAGTTGGCGAAGCGGCGGTCGGCGGGCAGGTACTTGAGGAAACGCTCCGAGCCGTCCGGGTCCTGCACAAGCTCGCGCGGCAGCTCCGGGTCGTCGGAGGTGAACGCCATCGCGATCGAGGAGTCGGCCGAGAGCGATTGAGTGAGCACCGCGTCGTAGAAGCGCGGCGAGCTCGTGTTGAGCGAATCGCAGCACGGCATCCGGAACGCCACCGGCTCGTTGCCTGGAACCTGCGCGAGGTTGGCGCCGCACTTCACGACGGTCGTGACCGCGAGCCCGAGATCGCCGCCGCGGAAGAGCGGACAGGGATGGTCGACGGTGTGGACCTCGAGGCTCACGCCCGCGCCGACGAGCCGCGCGAGGACCTCGGCCTGCTTCGGATCCTCCGGCTTCACTTCGCACGCGAAGATCGACATCGGCGAGCGCGGCGGGCGGCCGGCGGCGCGCTCGACCTCCTGGAGCCGCGCAAGGATCGGCCGCAGGAACGTCTCGTACTGCGCCGGGTCGCGCATGTCGTCGATCGAGAGGACGATCGCCGCTTCGACGCCCGCTTTCGCGTCCTCCTCGCCAATCCAAATCGGCGTCGTGAGCTTCGGCGAGCGCTCGTCGGGCCACCAGGGATCGAGCTCGTCGAGGTAGGCGAGCCGGTTGCCGCCGGTGCGGTGCGCCGGGCCGAGCTGGAGCAGGAGCATCGCCGCGAGCGCCGTCATGACGCGACAGTGTAGGAGTCGCGCGGGCGACGAGACACGGGCCGTCGCTTATGGTCGGCGCGATGAAGCGCCTCGCCGCACTCGCCGCGCTGGTCGCCCTCCTGATGGCGTTCGCGTGGCGCGCGCGTCCGCGGCCGCTCCTCTTCGCGCCGAGCTTCGACGCCGCTCTCGCCTCCGCTCGCGCCGGCGGCGAGTGGGTCGTCGTCCACGTCCGAAGCTCCGGCCGGCCGCTCGGGTCCCGGATGGACCACGAGACCTTGTCGTCACCGCTCGTCCGGCGTTCGGCGGCGGCCGACTTCCTCCACGTGCGTCTCGACGTCGAGCGCGAGCCCGAGCTCGCCGCGCGCTTCGCCGGATCAGGGGCGGCGCTCTCGACGCTCGTCGTCGACGAGCGCGGCGAGCTCGTCGCCCGGCGCGACGGCTGGCTCGACGCCGAGGGCTTCGTCGCCCTCCTCGACGCGGTCCGCGCGCACCGGCCGGCGCTCGACGCCGCGCGCCGAAGGCTCGACGCCGACGAGCGCGACGACGCGGCGCGCGTCGACCTCGCCGCCGGACTCGCCGAGCTCGGCGCGAGCGACCGCGCCGAGCTCGAGCTGCGACGCACGCTCGCGACGGAGGACGACGCGACGCGCGCGCGCGCCGTCGCGCTGCTGGCCGACCTGCTCGCGGCGCGCGGACAGATCGCGGCGTCCGAGGCGCTGCGACGCGAGCTCGCCGACAGTTATCCTGCCGCCCCCTCGCGCTGAACGCCTTCCACGAAATGGAGAAGACCATGTCGAGCTTCGCGCTCGCCGCCGCATTCCTCGTCCTGCCGCAGGCCGCGACCGCGCCCCCGCAGGCCGCCGCCGCGAAGAGCGACCGCATCCTGCTCGGCTCCGGACGCCACACCTACGAGTGGCTGAAAAACTGGATGAAGCTGCCGGCCGGGATGACGGAGCTCGGCTCGACGCACGGCGGCATCGTGATCGACGCGAAGAACCGCGTCATCGTCAGCACCGACACGGTGAACTCGCTCTGCATCTTCGACGCGGACGGGAACTGGCGGGGCGCGGTCGGGCAGGAGCTCGCGGGCGGCCTGCACGGCCTGTGCATCCGCAAGGAGGGCGAGCAGGAGTTCATCTACGCCGCGCACGTCTCGCAGCACGAGGCGGTGAAGCTCACGCTCGACGGCAAGGTGGTCTGGCGCATCGGCTATCCGCAGGAGTCGGGCATCTACAAGGAGGCGGGCCAGTACGCGCCGACCGGAATCGCAGTCATGCCCGACGGCGGCGTCGTGGTCGCCGACGGCTACGGCACGTCGTGGCTCCATCTCTTCGACAAGGACCAGAAGTACGTGAAGAGCTTCGGCGGGCCGGGCACCGAGTTCGGGAAGTTCCAGACCTGCCACGGACTCTGCCTCGACACGCGCGGCGAGAAGCCGCTGCTGCTCATCGCCGATCGCGCCAACGCCCGGCTCCAGCACTTCGACCTCGAGGGCAACCCGGTCAAGGTCTACGACCAGGAGCTGCGCTTCCCGTGCATGACGAACATCGTGAACGGCGACGGCGACGTCGTCGTCCCCGACCTGAAGGGCCGCGTGACGATCCTCGACAAGGAGATGAAGCTCGTCACGCAGCTCGGCGACAACCCCGACGAGGGGCAGCGCGCCAACTTCAACGTCGAGCGCGCGCAGTGGAAGGACGGCGCTTTCACCGCTCCGCACGGCGCCGCGTGGGACAAGGACGGAAACCTCTACGTGCAGGACTGGAACAAGCTCGGACGCGTGACGAAGCTGCGGCGAATGAGGTGATCGCGCTGACGCGCGCGCTCTCGCTCCTGGCGGCGAGCTGGCTCGCGCTCGCGTCGTCTTCGTCCGCTTCGTCCGCTTCTTCCGCGCAGGCGAAAGGGCGCAAGGCCGGCTCCGATCCGAAGGCGGTGGTCGAGGGCGAGGCGGGCGCGAAGCTCGACGCCGCCGTCCGGAGCTTCCTCCCCGATCCGGGATTCTGCGGCGCCGTCCTCGTCGCGGCGAGGGGCAAGGTGCTGCTCGAGAAGGGCTACGGCCTCTTCGACGCCGCGACGAGCAAGGAGATGCCCGCCGACGCGCTCTTCGACTGGGCATCGACGTCGAAGCAGTTCACGGCCGCCGCGCTGCTCAAGCTTCAGGATCAGAAGAAGCTCAAGCTCGACGACCCGATCGCGAAGTTCTTCAAGAGCGTCCCGAAGGACAAGGCGAAGATCACGCTCCGCCATCTCCTGAATCAGACGTCGGGGCTGCCGAAGGGTTTCCGCGAGGAGTGGGAGTTCGACAGTTCCCGGCGCGAGTCGTTCGAGGAGCTGATGCTCGGACTGACGCTCGAGTCGGAGCCGGGCAGGAAGTTCGAGTACAACAACGCCGGCTACGCGCTCGCCGCCGCGATCGTCGAACGGGTGAGCGGCCAGCGCTTCGAGGAGTTCTGCGTCGAGAACCTCTTCAAGCCGGCTGGAATGAAGAGCGCGACGTTCATCGGAACGAAGGAGCTCGATCTCCGCCGCGTGCCGAAGTTCGATCGCGGCAAGGGCTTCCCCGACCGGCCGCCCGAGGATCGCTTCGCCTACTCCAACGTCCTCTCGTGGGGCTACCGCGGCTGCGGCGGCGCCGTGGCGAGCGTGCACGACATGTACTTGTGGGACCGGGCGCTGCGCGGCAGGACCGTGCTCTCGCCCGCCGCGATCAAGGAGTACTACGAGCCCGCGCTCGACAACTACGCCCTCGGCTGGCGCGTCGACCATCCGCGCGGCCTTCTGGTCGAGCACGGCGGAGACGTCCGCGGCTTCCACTGCGAGTACCGCCGCTACCTCGACGCCGACGTCTGCATCGCGTTGATGGCGAGCTTCGAGCCGGCGAATCACGACAAAGAAGACCCCTCGATCCTCGCGGAGCGGCTCTCCGTGATCGCGCTGAACTTCGACTGACGTCTCGGCCGATCGTGGCCGTCGCGCTCACGGCAGGAAGAACGCCGACCGCAGCGCCGGGTCGGGAGTCCACGAGGCGGCGGCGACCACGCGCTCGCCGATCGAGCGCGCGGCGCGCCACGCGTCGAGGTCGGGCGCCGGCGTCTGAACGCTTCGCGCGAGCGCGCCGACGGCGGCGCGCTCGACGTCGGTGAGCCGATCGGGCGTCGTGAGCGCGAGCGCCTGCCAGAGCAGGAAGAGCGTCGCAGCCGTCGGCTCGTGCGCCTTCGCCAGGAGCGCCGACACGCGCTCGGGCGGCAGCGCGCACAGGTCGGTGAACCGGAAGTCGAGCTCGCGGGGATCGCGCGCCGCGTCACCGTATTTCGGGCCGTATTTCGGGAGCGCTGCGAAGAGCTTCCCGACGCCCGCAAGGCCCGATACGACGTGGGCGACGCGGGCAACACGAGCGACGTGGGCCGCGAAGACCGCTTCGGGATCGCAGGTGAAGTGGCGCAGCGTCAGCCAGACGAGCTCGGCGATCGTCGGGTCCTCGACGATCGCCTTGCGGTTCGAGAGCGGCGCGCCGTTGAGGTCGTCCCACCAGAGGAAGACGTACCAGCGCTGCTTGTCGGAGTAGCTCAACTCGTGCTCGCGCCAGCGCGCGAGCGTCGCCGCGCTCTCGCCGCGGACTTCGAAGCGACGCCGGAAGAGCGGCCCCTCGCCGGCGAGGTACTGGGCGACCAGTTCGCGGCACATCTCCCACGAGTCGAGCGGCGGAATTCCGATCCCGCCGTCGCAGAGCTTCGACCACGCGCCGGCGTCGAGCTCGACCGCAAGTCCTCGGTGGCGGGAGAACGCGAGCAGGTGGTAATCGACGAGCAGCACCGCGAACGCCTCGCTCGCCAGGTGGTGCTCGAGGAAGAAGTCGCGCTCGGCCCAGCGCTCGATGCCGAAGGCGGCGCTCGCCGCGTCGTACCAGATCACGTGGGCCAGATCGTGGAGCAGCCAGAGCTCGGCGACGTCGAGCTCGTCGAAGCCGACGCCTTCGCCGCTCGCCGCCTCGGCGCGCGGGAACTCGGCCGGCTCGCCCGCGAAGCGACGCACCGCCCGTAGGTGCGGCGTGAAGCCGCGCAGGTCGGGCAGGCCGAGCTCCTGCCAGCCCGCGTGGCGCGCCGTCGGCACGAAGCGGACGCCGGTCGCTCGCGCGTACTCCTGCAGCCGGCGCAGCGCGCGGCGCGGATCGGGACGCTTCACGCGGGGGCTCCGGGCCGGGGTGGGGCGACCGTTATGCTCCCGCGCCTCGCTCCCGTCAACGCGAGGAGGAGTCGCATGCGCCGGCACGGAACGAGTCTCGTCGTCGCGCTCGCGGTCACGTGCTGGTCCGAGCCGCACGCGCGCGCGCAGGTCGCCGAAAAGGCTCCGGCCGCGCCGACGCGCGCGAGCGGCGTCGTCGAGCTCGGAGCCGACGTGCTCGAGCCATCGGTCGAGGCGGCGCTCGGCTGGATGAAGTTCATCGCGGCGGGCTATCGCGGCGCCGCCGACCATCTCGGCAACGGCGCCGCGGCCGACGCCGAGCTCGCGCTCGGCGACGCCATCGAGAAGTCGCTCCCGGCGTGCCTCCAGTCGCTCGCCGGCAAGAAGGGCAAGGTCCGGTTGAACGACGCCTTCGAGGGCCCCGTCTCGAAGGTCGAGGAGGGCGGCATCGTCGTCACCGTGAACAAGTTCGACACGCTCGTGCCGTGGGCCGAGATCGACCCCGCGAAGCTGGCGGTCCTCGTCGCGAAGGACAAGCCGACGGCCGAGCCGGCGCTCGCCGCCGTCGCCACGCTGCGCCTCCTCGGCGGCGACGCGGTCGACGCCAAGCGGCAGGCCGGCAAGCTCACCGGCGAGCTCGGCAAGAAGCTGCAGGAGCTGGTCGAGGCCATGAAGCTCGTCGGCCCGGAGCTCGCCGCGACGCGCGCGCTCGACGCGATCCTGCGCGAGAAGGACGCGGCCAAGGCGTTCGAGCGCTTCAAGGCCGGCTGGGGCGCGATGAAGACGACCAGGCTCGCCGGCGAGATCGCGGCGAAGGCGCGCGAGCAGTTCGTGCTTCGGGCCGAGCAGGCGTTCGGCGGCGACGCGGCGCTCAAGTCGGCGGTGCACGGCAAGGTGACGACGATCCCCGCGCGCGCCCACCCCGCCGCCGGGCCGGGCGGCGTCGGCCTCGAGATCGAGTTCGAGTTCGAGAAGGATTCCGAGGGGCCCGACTTCGATCCGGGCCAGCTCGACAAGACGCTGCTCGGGCTCCTGAAGAACGTGTCGGGCAGCGGCGCGGCGCCGGTGCCCTTCGTCGTGAGCCAGAGCCGGCTCGTCTCGGAGCAGACGTGCGGCGGCGAGCTGCCGGTCGAGTTCGGAGGCGACGTCGAGCTCGAGGTCCAGGGCGGCCTGCTCGAGCAACTGAGCGGCAACAAGCTCGGCTTCCTCGGCATGGGCTTCGCGACGCAGGACGGCGCCCAGGTCGTCCTCCTGCAGAACTACTCGGCGATCGACGTCTTCACGGACGGCAAGCGCGGCGGCCCGTCGATGGAGAAGAAGTTGGAGAAGCTCGGGCCGGGCGACTCGTTCGGCATCGTCCTCAAGCTCGCCAACGGCAAGCTCACCTTCACGCGCAACGGCGAGCAGTTCGACCCGGCGCTTAAGCTGACTCCGAGCGGCATGCTGCGCCCGTTCGTCGTCGCCGCCAACGGCTGCCAGTGGTACGTCGAGCGCGTCGTCGTCCGCGGCACCGCGACCCGCTCGAGCCTCGACGGACTCGCGCACGCCGTCGCCGAGAAGGAAGCGAAGGCGCTCTTCGGCGGGTGACCTCGCGCCCTTCAGACCTCGACGTACTCCACGACCGTCGTCGGATGAGGGACCGGATGTTGGAGTCTCGCTCCGGTACAAAGAGCGAGATCGTGGACCGTTGTTCAGATCCGTCGTCCGCCGTAGAGCGGTCGAGAGAGAGGCAGAAGACGGATCCTGGGGCTGATCCCTTTTCGCGCCGTACGTGAGAAGAGCGTCCGCGCGAGACGGAGGGTGGGGGCCGTGTGGCGCGAGCGGGCTCGAGGAGGCGTCGCGGGTCTCGTGTTCGGCGGCCTTCAACCTCGATCGACGCCGACGAAACTCCCCGAGCGACGCACGGACCCCGCCCTCCGTCTCGCTTGGACCACCGTTGCTCACGCCGCCGCTTCTGCCCGCGAACTTCTGGATCAGGACACTAGGTGGTGACTCGTCCCGCGTGGTATCGCGCGGCGGCGGACGGCTCACCCGCGCGGGATCTCGACGCGAGCCTCGCTCGTCGCGCCGGGCGGCGGCGCTGAATCGAGCACGTGCGGCGTGATCAGGATCTCGAGGTCGAGCCGCTGCACGGCGTCGCTCTCGAAGCGGAAGAGGCGGCCGAGCAGCGGTACGTCCATCAGGCCCGGGATGCCGCGCACCTCGTGGCGCGCGTGCTCGCGCAGGATGCCGCCGATCCTGAGCGTGTCGCCGTCGCGCACGAGGAACCAGTCGTCGATGCTCCGGCTCGAGACGACGGGGATGTCGAGGAACGTGCCGGTCTGCTCGCTCGCCGACTGCACGACGTGCAGCAAGATGTGGCCGTCCTCCTGGATCGCCGGCGTCAGCGTCAGCTTGAGCCCGACCTCCTTGAACTCGACCTCCTGCACCGTCACGGTTCCCGAGGTCGTGCTCGTGCCGGTCGTGCTGGTCGTCGCCTTGACGTAGGGCACCTCGGTGACGACCTCGAGCTTCGCCTCCTTGTTGTTGAGCGAGACGAGCTTGGGCCGTGCCAGCACCGTCAGGTCGATGTCGTCCTGCAGCGCCTCGAGCGAGGCGTCGAGCGCGGAATGGTCGGCCGAGCCGGTGGCGATGATGTTCGGCGTGAGGCTCAGGAACGACGAGAGGAAGGTCAGCGTCGTGTCGTCGACCGAGACGTCGCCCGCGTCGATCTCGATGCCGACCCGGATGAGGTCGTCCTCGTCGAGTTCGATCAGGTGGCACTCGATCAGCACCTGCCGGTCGAGGCGATCGACCGCCCCGAGGAAACGCTGCGCCTCGCCGAGGCGATCGGCCGTCGCCGTGGCCGAGATCACGTTGCGCGCCGGGTTCGTGACGACGATCGCGCTCGAGCCGAGCAGCGCCTTGATCTGCGCCTCGACGCTCTGCGCCGTGACGTTCTTCAGCTCGAAGAGGCGCGTCTCCTCGCGTCCGGGATCGGTCCGCGAGACCCTCCAGATGCCGCCCTTCTCCTCGACCCGGCAGTCGTGCACCTCGCACAGCGTGGCGAAGGCGGACTGGAGCGTCACCGCCGGGAATGCGCCGGCGACCGGCTCCCTGAAGTCGCCGAGCAGCATGAGGTTCGCGCCGCCCATCGCGCCGAGCATGTCGAAGGCCTGGGCGAGCTCGGCGCCGCGCAGCTCGAGCGCGTAGGGCTTCTCGTCGGTGAAGACGACCGGGATCGGCGGGCGCGGCGCGACGACCGGCGCCTCCTGCTTCGCGGCGGCGGGCTTGTCCGCGACGAAGCGGTCGGCAGGAGGTTTGGGCATGGGGTGCAGTCGCGCCCGAGCCGACGCCGCGCAGCCGAATGCGCCGGCGAGCAGCAGCAGCGTCGAGACTCTCACGGGCGCGACCTTCCGCATGGGGGGCGCCTTCGGAAGGCGGCGAGCACGACCTTGAGCTGAACCGCGGCGCGCCGCGACGACTCCTCAAGTCTTCCGATCGCGGGCGGCGAAAAGCCGGAGCGAGCCCGCGCTCGCCCTGGATCCGCCATGCCACCCGACACGACCGATTCGACCGCGATCAAACGTCCCCGGCTCGGCGAGCGGCTCGTCGAGGCGGGCCTGATCACGACGGGTCAGCTGCGCAGCGCGCTCTCGCAGCAGCAGCGCACCTCCGAGCCGCTCGGAAAGGTGCTGGTCGACCTCGGCTTCCTGCAGGAGGACGACCTCAACCGCGTGCTGGCGATCGACCTCGGCGTTCCGTTCTTGAAGCTCACCGGCGTCGTGCCCGACCCGGAGCTCCTGAAGCTCGTCACGGCCGACTTCGCGCGCCGCCACCAATTCCTGCCGATCCGCCGCGAAGACGGACAGATCGCGGTGGCGATGGCCAACCCGGCCAACATCGTCTCGATCGACGCGATCAAGGAGCGGCTGCACGCGCCGATCAAGGTTTTCGCCGCCGCGCGGCGCGAGCTGACCGCGGCGATCACCCGGCTGCTCGAGCGCGGCAGCGAGCCCGCGGAGTCGGCGCCCGCGACCGCGGCCGGCCGTCCGGTCGAGCCGCTCCACGGCGGGATCGACACGATCGCCGTCACCCAGCGGCTGCTCGACCAGGGGATGCGCTGGCTCGCCACCGACATCCACGTCGAGCCGGAAGAGAAGCTGCTGCGCATCCGCTACCGCGTCGACGGCGTCATGACGCCGGGCGAGAACCTGCCGAAAGAGGCCGCGGCGGGGGTGCTCACCCGCCTCAAGATCCTCTCGAACCTCGACATCACCGAGCGCCGCCAGCCGCAGGACGGCCGCCTGAAGCTCGATCGGGACGGCGCCCCCATCGACGTCCGCGTCTCGATCCTGCCGACCGTGCACGGCGAGAGCGCCGTGATGCGGCTGCTCGATCGGTCGACCGTGGCGCTCCACCTCGACGATCTCGGGATCGTCGGGCCGTCGCGCGCGGAGCTCGACCGCCTGATCAACGAGCCGCACGGGATGCTGCTCGTCTCCGGCCCGACCGGCTCCGGCAAGACGACGACGCTCTACGCGCTGCTGCTCTCGCTCGACGCGCTCGCGCAGAAGATCATCACGGTCGAGGATCCCGTCGAGTACCAGATCCCGCTCGTGCGGCAGTCGCAGATCGACCCGTCCATCAAGTACGGCTTCGCCGACGGCCTGCGCTCGATCCTGCGCCAGGACCCCGACGTGATCCTCGTCGGCGAGATCCGCGACCGCGACACGGCCGACATGGCGCTCAAGGCGTCGCTCACCGGCCACCTCGTGTTGTCGAGCATCCACACCAACTCGGCGGTCGGGGTCGTGACGCGGCTGCTCGACCTCGGCGTCGACCGCTATCTCGTGAGCTCGAGCCTCAGCGGCGCGGTCGCGCAGCGACTCGTGCGCCGCATCTGCCCGCACTGCCGGACCGAGCGCGCGCCGACCGCGGCCGAGGCCGAATGGTTCGCGCTCGAGCCCGAGCGCATGGTGTTCGAGGGCAAGGGGTGCCGGGCGTGCCGCAACTCGGGCTACGCCGGCCGCGTCGCCATCTGGGAGCTCTTCGTCCTCGACGACGAGTGCGTCCGGATCCTGGCGAAGGGCGGACGCGAGTTCGAACTCGCGGAGCACGCGCGAGCGGCCGGACGGCGCACGCTGCTCGACGACGCGCGCGAGAAGGTCCTCGCCGGCGCGACCTCGGCGAGCGAGGTGATGCAGGCGTGCAAGCGCGACGCCGGCGAAGGCGCGCCGCGGACGCACTGAGGCGAGCCGATCCATGCCGACGTACGCGTTCGAGGCGATCACCGCGGACGGCGAGGTCCGGCGCGATTCGCTCGCGGCCGACGACGTCGGGAAGCTCGAGCAGGCGCTGCGGCAGCGCAAGCTCGAGCTGGTGCGCCTCCTGCGCAGCCGCCGGGCGCGCCGCGAGCGCCCGCGCAAGGTCAAGCTGCGCGACGTGGCCGATCTCGCGCGCTACGTGTCGATCACCTGCCGCGGCGGCCTCTCGATCGTCGAGAGCCTCGAGGATTTCGCGCAACAGTCTCCCTCGCCGAACCTGCGCGCGGTGCTCGGCGACGTCGTGCGCGACGTGCGCAACGGCCAGTCGATCTCGCAGGCGATGGCGCGCCACCCCGGCGCGTTCCGCGATGAGGTGCTGGCGCTGACGCAGGCGGGCGAAGCGTCGGGGGCGATGGACGAGGTGATGCGCCGCCTCGCCGTGCAGCTCGAGTTCCAGCTCGACGTGCGCGGCAAGGTGAAAGGGGCGCTGATCTACCCGTGCATCCTGCTGGTCGCGGTCACCGGACTCGTGACGCTGCTGATCACCTTCCTCCTGCCGCGGCTGGTCGGGATGCTGGCGCAGAATGGCGCCGTGCTGCCCGCTCCGACGCGGCTGCTGCTCGCGGTCTCGACCTTCATCACGTCGTGGTGGGCGGCGCTGCTCGTCGGGGTGGCCGCCGTCGTCGTCCTCGCGCGATTCGCCCTTCGCTCGCGGGCGGGCGGACTGCTCCTCGATCGAGGGCTCCTCGCCCTGCCGGTGGTCGGGTCGCTCTCGAAGATGGGCGCCGAGGCGCGCTTCACGTCGACGCTGCGCACGCTGCTCTCGGGCGGCGTCGAGGCGGTGAGCGCGCTCGAGATGGCGGCCGACTCCTGCGGCTCGCCGTCGATGCGGGTGCAGACGCGGGCCGCGGCCGATCGGCTCCGCCAGGGCCACACGTTCTCCGAGGCGCTCGGCTCGCTCGCGCTCTTCCATCCGCTCGTGCTCAGGATGGTCGAGCTCGGCGAGCGGACCGGCCGCATGGACGAATCGCTCCAGTGCTGCGTCGACTTCTTCGCGCAGGAGGTGCCCAAGGCGGTCCGCCGCTGCACCGCCGTGCTCGAACCGCTGATCATCTGCTTCGCCGGCTTCGGCGTCGGCTTCGTGCTGCTCGCGACGCTGCTGCCGCTCTTCTCGATGTACGAGTCGGTGTGAGGAGTTCACTCATGCGTCGCGGCTTCTCGCTGCTCGAGCTGCTGGTCGTGCTGGCGATCCTCGCGGTCGTCGGCGGGATGGCCGTGCCGGTCGTCGCCGCGAAACTCACGCGCGACAAGGTCGACGAGACGCGCAAGGAGTTGCAGACGCTCGTCCCGGCAATCGAGAACTTCTGGCGCGACTGCCGCCGCTTCCCCGCCACGCTCTCGGCGCTCGAGTCCAACGTGCCGGCCGTCGCAGGCTGGACCGGACCCTACGCGACCGCGCTGCTCTCCGGCCGGCCGGGCGTCGATCTCTCGCTCGACAAGGACGCCTGGAACCAGCCCTACGTCCTCACGGCGGGGAGTTCGAACGGCTACAGCCCGACGACCGCGACGAACCAGATCACGATCAAGAGCGGCGGTCCCGACCGGACGGCGGGCACGTCCGACGACCTCACGCAGATCGTCGACGTCGTCTTCCTGCGGCGCGACGAGACGCTCGACGAGCTCGAGATCCTCAACGCGGCGATCCAGGCCTACAACGACCAGTTCCTCGCGTCCGCCCCGCTCCCGACGAATCTCGATCAGCTCCTCGCCGCGCTCTACAACGCGAACCTTCTTCCTCGACCGTCGGGGAACTCGCAGGACCCGCTGCTGACCGACGGCTGGGGCAGCCGCTACGCCGCCTCGCCGCCGAACGTGACACCGGTGGTCCGTCTCGCCTCGCCCAACGTCGCCGCGTCGACGCAGGGGAACTCGAGCACGAACGGCAGCGCACAGGGAAGAGGACGGGGAAGGGGCCGCGGCCGAGGGTGATCGGAGCCGCGCCCAGCGCCGTCTAGGGGAATCTCTTGATCCGGGCGGGCGCGCGGTCCGATCAGGTTCCCCGGAGGGGCCAGGCGTCAGGGAGCGGCGGGCGACGCGATGGACGCGGCACCTCAAGGGGACTCCGTCCCTAGGTCACGGCTCGGCGTGTCGCCACACGTCCGCCGTCGTGCCGGCATCGTCGCGATCGTCGAGCGCGACTCCGCCGCGGTCTGCGAGCTCTCCCTCGACGAGTCGGTCCGCGTCGGGCGCGCAGCGCTCGCCCGCAACGACAACGGCGGCGCCGCCTGGAACGTCGACGACCCGGCCTCCGTCGCCGCCCTGCTCGACGCGCTGCTCGTGCGAGCGAAGTTGCCGCGGCGGATCGACGTGCTCGCCCCGCCGCAGTCGCTCTTCGGCGCCACCTGCACCGTCGTCCCTCCGGTGAAGGGCGAGGCGCTCTCCGCCGTCTTCGCCCACCGACTGAGAGAGGCCGTGAGCGAGGCGCGCGGCGAGTGGCTCGTCGACTCTGCGCCGATTGGCAATCCCGGCGACGAGGAGGCCTCCTCGGTGCCGTCGGTCGTCGCGTGGGCCGACCGCGCGGCGATCTCGAAGCTCGACGAGGCGTTGCGCGAGCGCGCCATCGAGCTGCGCCGCGTCGTCCCGCCGATCGTCGGACTGCTGAACCTCCTCGGCAACGCGCGCGGCAAGGGCTCGACGGGAGCGCTGCTCGTCGTGCACGTGAGCCTCCCCTCGCTCTGCATCCTCCTCTTCGACGGCGAGGACCTCCTCTACGTGCGGCCGATGCGCGACGTGCTCGCGCCGGCGCCGGAGAAGCTCCCGGAAGTCGTGCAGACCGAGGTGCAGCGCACCGCCGCCTACTTCCGCGAGAACCAGCATGGCCGCCGCGTCGAGCAGATCCTCGTGTCGGGCCTTCCGCTCGAGAGCTCGGATCGTTTCTGCAAGTGGCTTGCGGCCGGCGTCGGGAGCGCGTGCGATCCCTTCGTGGTCGCTCGAGCCGAAGGTGCGCCGTCGGCGGAGCACGATGACGCGCTCGCTGCGCACCTGCCGGTGCTCGCCGGGGCGCTGCTCCCGGCGACGAGAAGCCATCTCGCCGCGACGCGGCCGATGAATCTCCTCCCTGCGAGACCGCGCCGGCTCCCCTTCGTCGCGGCCGCGGCGGCGGTCGTCGTGGCCGGCGTTGCGGCGGCGGCCTGGACGCGCGAGAGCTGGTCGGCCGCGGCGGCGAACCGGCAGCGGACGGCGGCGCGCCTCGAGGCCGAGCTCGCCGCGCTCGAGGCCGGGAGCGAGCGGCGGGCGCAGGCGCTCGCCGACTCGCAGCGTTTCGCCGCGGAGGAGCGGTCGCTCGCGGCCATCGATTGGGGCGCGGCGAGCTCGCTGCAATCGGCGCTCGACGCGATGCGGCTCGTGCCGCCGGGGCTCGAGCTCACGGGCACGAAGCTCACGCGCGCGTCGGCCGCGCGGCCCGCAGCGCTCGAAGGCGGGGAGGAGCCGGGCCTCGAGCTGCGGCTGCGCGGCGACTTCACCGGCGAGGGGCCGGCGCTGGTCGACGAGCTCGTGCGCGCGATCGCGTCGCGTCCGTGGTGCGCCGACGTCTCGACCTCCGTTTCGCGCAGCGGCTCTGGGAACGCGGCGACGGAGGAGACGGAGGAAGAAGTGCACGTCGAGGTGACGCTGCGATGAGCGTCCTCGTTCGCATTGGCGTCGAGCCGGGCGCTGCACCGGCGCGGAACGCGGCCGGGCAGGGCGGCCGCTTCCACCTGCCGAACCGAAAGCTCGTGGTGATCGGCGCGATCGCCGGCCTGTTGCTGCTCGGCGCCGTCCCGCTCCCGAGCGTCCACGAGGCTCGCTCCTTCGAGGGCCGTTGCGCGACGCTCACCGACCAGGTCGAACGGCTGCGCTGCGAGGAGGCGGCCGCGCGCTCGTGGGAGTCGAAGGGGCGGCGGCACGCGGCCGAGGTCCACGAGGCGTTCCTGCGCTGGTTCGCGCCGGAGAGGCGGCTCCTCGAGACGCGCAACCACGTGCTCCAGGTCGCGCGCTCGCTCGGACTGCGGCTCACCGACCTCACGGTCGCCAACGAAGCGGAGAGCGACGCCGTGATCGCGGAGGGAGCGGTGATCGCCGAAGCGGCGCCCGAGCTCGCTCCCGAGATCGTGAACGACAGCGCAGTCGCGGCGGCGCTCTCGTCGAGCGCGTTCCCGCCCTCGGTGACCACGGAGACGGTGCAGGCGATCGGCCGCGGCGGGCTCGGCGAGGTGCTCGCGTTCGGCGCGATCCTCCCGAAGCTCGATCCGCCGCTGCGCCTGGTCTCCTTCGAGCTCACCGGGACCGGCGCGACGCGCGACTTCGTCCTCGTCGCCGAGCGCTTCCACGCACCGAGGAGCGAGTGAATGGCGAAGCTCAAGCCGATCCTCGCCATCGTCAGCGTCTGCGCGGCCGCCGGCGTCGTCACCTACGACGTCAGCTACTTCAGTGGGTCGACGCAGCCCGTGCAGCCGGCAGGACCGGAGAGTGAGCCCACGACACCGGCCGCGCCGCTCCTGGCCGCGGTACCGACCGCGCCGCTCAATCTGCCGCCAGCCGCGAATCGGGTCGACCTTCAAGTCGAGAGCGACGCGTCCGTCGCCGAGCCGAGAGACGCCGACCTCGCGCGGCTCATTCAAGAGCTCGTCGCCCGCAACGCCGAGCGCGGCCCGCTGCCGGGCGCGGGCGAGCGGATCGACTCCGGCTCAGGCCCGGAGTCGGGCAGCGCATCGAGCGGCGACGCGTGGGAGCAGCTCGACCTTCGCGGAGTCCTGCTCGGAGAGGGGCGCGCGCTCGCGCTCGTGAACGGCCGCCTGCTGCGCGTCGGCGACGAGCTGCCCGGCGTCCGGCTGCGGATCGAGCGGATCCTCGCCGACCGCGTCGTCGCGGCCCCCTTCGCGGGCGGCGCGACGCGGACGCTCACGCTGCGCGCGTTCGAGAGTCCGACGCGCAAGAGAGCGAGCTCGACCGGAACGACGACGACGAAAGAGGCCGCCAGCCCGGCGGCCATGAATGGACCGACCGGGGAAACCACGGCTGCACCGCCGAGCGGCTCGAACGCCGCGGCCGGAAGTGCGAATGGAGTGCGCCAGCAATGATCTGCGGACATGAAAGTCGGAGCGCGCGCGCCGTTGCGCGGCGCGCGGGATTCAGCTTGATGGAGCTCATCGTCTCCATCGCGATCCTGGCGATCCTCGCCGGGACGCTCGTGCCGGTGATGGCGAAGAAGCTCGCCGCCTCGCGCGACGCGCGACGCCTCAACGACACGAAGACGGCCGTCGATTCGATCGAGAGCTACCTGCTCGACAAGGGAGCGCTGCCCGACGGCGACGTCGAGGCCGGCAACGGCGGCTACGACACGACGCTCGACGGCACCTTCCTGACGACGCTGCTCACGAACGGGATGCTGCGAGAGCCGCTGCGCGATCCGATCAACGACGCGACCTACCACTATCGCTACCGCCACTACGCGGCCGGCACGTCGGGCTTCACGTCCGACTACTACGTCATCGGGATCAAGAAGTTCGAGACGTCCGGGTACGCGAACACTCGCGGCTACTGGAAGGGGACGGATCACGACTGGACCAACGACTTCGCCTATTGCACGGGCGGCGTGTCGCGCTGAAGGTCGCCGCGTGTTGATCCTCACCGTGTCGCGGAGTTCGAGGGCGTCATCGCGCTCGGACGCGGCGGCGGTGCGCCCAGCGGCCGGAACCGCGCCGTGAAGTGCGGGAGGAAGGGGGGCCGCTCGACGATCTCGAATCCGGCGAGCAGGTCCTTGATCCGCGCGACCTCGCCCGCGATCTCGAGCACGCGGTCGACGTGGCTCTGCGTGTAGCAGCGGCGCGGCAGCGCGAGGCGCACGAGCTCGAGCGCGGCGGGCGTGAAGCTCCCGTCGGCCTGCTTCGTTCCGAACATGACGCTCCCGATCTCGCAGGCGCGGATGCCTCCCTCGAGGTAGAGCGCGGCGACGAGCGCCTGGCCGGGGAACTCGTGCGCCGGGATCCGCGGAAGGAAGGCGCGCGCGTCGATGAAGACCGCGTGGCCGCCCGGCGGCTGCACCGTCGGGATGCCGAGCCGCTCGAGACCGCGCGCGAGGTAGCGCACCGTCGCCAGCCGGTACTCGAGGTAGCGCTCGTCCATCCCCTCCTCGAGCCCGACCGCGAACGCCTCGAGATCGCGCGCCGCGCAGCCGCCGTAGGTCGGGAAGCCTTCGGTCAGGATCAGGAGCTGGCGGCAGCGCGCCGCGAGCTCGTCGTCGTTCAGCGCGAGGAAGCCGCCCATGTTCACGAGCGCGTCCTTCTTGCCCGACATCGTGCAGCCGTCGGCGAGCGAGAAGATCTCGTGCGCGATGTCGCGGACGCTGCGCGAGCCCTGCCCCGGCTCGCGCTCGCGGATCATCCAGGCGTTCTCGGCGAAGCGGCAGACGTCGAGGAAGAACGGGATGCCATGGGAGCGGTAGAGCCGTGATTGCGCGCGCAGGTTCTCGAGCGAGACGGGCTGCCCGCCGCCGGTGTTGTTGGTGAGCGTGCACATGCCGAACGGCACGACGCCACGGCCGAGCCGAGCGCCACCGTCGCTCCGCTCCTGGTCGCTCCGCTCCTGGTCGCTGCGCTCCTGGTCGCGGTGCTCCTGGAGGTAGCTCTCGAGCCGCGCCAGATCGACGTTCCCCTTGAACGGGTGCGGTGACCGCGGATCGCGGCCTTCCGCGATCACGAGGTCGTCGGCGATCGCGCCCTGGTATTCGACGTTGGCCCGCGTCGTGTCGAAGTGGTTGTTGCTCGGCACGCGCTGGCCCGGCTGGAGCGCGCACGAGAAGAGGATCCGCTCGGCCGCGCGGCCCTGGTGCGTCGGGATCACGTGGCGGAAGCCGGTGAGCTCCTTGACGACGCACTCGAACCGCTCGAAGGAACGCGAGCCGGCGTAGCTCTCGTCCGCGACGAGCATCGCGGCCCACTGCGCGGCGCTCATGGCCGCCGTCCCCGAATCGGTCAGGAAGTCGAAGGCGACGGCGGAGGCCGGCAGCAGGAACGGGTTGTAGCCGGCGGCCTCCAGCAGATTCGCCCGCTCCTCGCGCGTCGTGAACGGGATCGGCTCGACGCTCTTGATCTTGAACGGCTCGATGATGACGGCCACGCGACCTCTCCGGGGAGGAGCGCGCGGCGATCGGGAAGCCGTGCCAGTCAAGGCGTCGAGCGGCCGCGCCGCGCTCGGGGCCGCGGACGAGGTCGCAAGGGCGGTGCCTTCGAGCGGACGCGCCGTTTGCTGAATCGCCGCGCGAGTGTCGCCTCGCGGGATCGGGCCCGGAGACAGTCCATGCTCGTTCCGATCCGTCGCCAGTCCCTGCGCCGGGTGGCTGCGTGCGCGTTCGCGGCGCTCGGCATCGGACCGCTTGCAAGCAGCCAGGAATGCGGTGATTCGCACGTCGGCGTCCGGCCCCTCGACGACCTGCGCACCCACACCTACCTCGGCCTCGAAGGCGGGCTCTATCCCGGCGGAAGCAACGCGATTCCTGCGGCGCACGCCGACGCGGGCCGCAGCGTCGCGGCTCGCGTCGTCCCGCTCGATGCGAGCGGCGCGCCCTCCCCCATCGGCACGATCGGCGTCGTGTCGCTCGGCTTCTCGCTGACGCGACAGATGTTCCGCGGATTCCTCCAACTCGCCGCGGCCGACGCATCGATCAGCTCTTCGGTCACGTTCGTGAACGCGGCCATGCCGGGGCAGTTCGTGGAAGACCTCGCCGAACCCGATTCGGCCTACTGGACCATGCTGGTCCCGCAGGCGCTCGACGACGCCGGGCTCGACGCGCGCCAGATCGAGGTCGTCTGGCTCATGGACGGGGATCGGGACCGGGAGCTCCCCTTTCCCGACCAGGTCTACGCGCTGCGCGATTCCTTCATCTCGATCGTCCAGACCGTGAAGGGCAACTTCCCCAACGCGAAGCTGTGCTACCTCTCGTCGCTGCCCTACATGGGCTACCTGGTCTCGTCCCCCGCCGTGGAGCCCTACTACTTCGAGCAGGGCTTCGCGCAGAGGCTGCTGATCGAGGATCAGATCGACGGCGACCCCGACCTCGAGTGGGACGGCGACTCCGGACCCGTCGTCGCTCCGTGGCTCGCGTGGGGTCCCTACCTGTGGTGCGACGGCGACCTCCCGCGCAGCGACGGCTTCACCTGGACGTGCGACGACGTCGAGGCCGACGGGACCCATCCGTCCGCGGAAGGCGAGGCGAAGGTCGGCGGTCTGCTGCTCCATTTCTGGAAGAGCGATCCGACGGCGACGCCCTGGTTCCTCGAGAGCGGCGCCGGCGCGAGCGGGCATCCCGCCGACGTCGAGCTCGTCGGCGACGGAACGCCGGGGTCGCTCGGCGAGCCGCTGATCTCGGTGAGTCGGTTGCCGACCGTCCCGACCGACACGTCCGTCGACCTGCAGGGCGTCAACGTGGTCGCCAACGGCAGCGGCCTCTTTCTCTTCGGATACGACCTGCTTCCGAACGGCGGCCTTCCCTTCGCCAACGGCACGATCTACGTGGACTATCAGATCATGCTGCCGGTCGCGTTCGACGCCGGCGGCGCGGGCCGCTACTCGTTCGGGGCCCTGCCCGACGACGAGGACCTGCGAAACCTCGTGGTCTACGCACAGCTCGTCACGTTCGACCACCGGGCGCCGGCCGGGAGATTCGCGCTCAGCTCGGCGATCACCATCGTGCTCGGAGACTGATCAGCGCGCCGCTCGACCGCGGAGTCACCGCCACAGGTGTTCCTTCACGAAGCGCCCGGTCTTCGTGGAGCCGTGCTTCCCGAGCCACGATTTCCGTGAGGCGTCGTCGGCCGCGAACGTCGGGTCGGAGAGCGCGAGCAGCGCCTCCTGCGCGGCGAGCTCGGCCTTCGCGGCCTTGACGAGCTTGTCGATCCGAGCGGCGCCGTCGGCGAGGCCGGCGGCCTTGGCGCGGGCGAGCAGCCGCGGGAGGCGTTTCGAGATCCCGACCCAATCGGCGAGCATCTCGTCGTCGAGCGCGAGCGCTGCGGCCTCGAGCTCGAGCTCGCCCTTGAGGTCGTCCTGGAAGAGCTTCGCCAGCTCTTCGGCGTCGAGCTCCTTCGCCTTCGCGCCCGCCTTCTTCGCGAAGCTCCGAAACGCGGCGACGTCGCCGTCGGCGAGCGCCTTGAAGCCGGCGCGCGTCTCGTCGACCGCGACGCCCGCGTGGAGCACGGAGAGGATCTTGAGGCCGAGCGCCATGGCCGGGTCGGGGGTCGGATCCGGGGCGACGTCACGCCTCGTCCAGGCGCACAGCTTCGGCCCCAGCGGCAGCAGCACGTCGGGCGGCCAGCCGACCCCTTCCGTGTGGACGCCGCGGATCGGCGTCGGGCGATCGTTCACGCCGAGACGGAAGTCGGCGAGGCCCGACGGCAGCGAGTAGCGCTTCGGGATGATGCCCCAGCCGCCGGTCGGACGGCCGACGCTGACGACGCGTCCGGTCTCCGACGCCGCCCACGTGAAGGTCTCGGCGGAGGAGACCTCGAGCTCGTCCTGCAGCATCACGACGGGGCCGTCGAACTGCCACGCGCCGCTCGGCGCGATGCGGCCGTTGCGCCCGTTGTCGGCGCCTTTCGTGAAGAGACGGCCGCACATCTCCCACGCGCAGTCGTCGCTGCCGCCGCCCATCGCACGGCAGTCGAGCAGCAGCGCCTCCATGCCCCTCAGGGAATCGAAGGCCGCGTGAAAGGCCTTCACCGTCGCCGCGTCCATCCCACCGGTGATCTTGAGGAAGCCGACCTTCTTCGACCATTTCGTCGCCACCGTCGTCGCGACGGCGCCGTCGGCGCGCGCGACCCCTTCCGGCAGGAACTCGCCGACGAAGTCGAACGACCTGCCGCCAGGCCCCCACCGGTCGACCTGCACCTTCTTCGTCTTGCCGTCGGGCAGGAGGAAGGTCGCGTCGATCTGCTTTCGCTCGCCGAAGGGCAGCAGCTTGTTGCAGAGCGAGCCGAAGAAGCTGTGGTCGCTCGAGAGCCCTTGGAAGAGCGCGACGCGGCGCCGCTCGCGCGCGAGCGAGAGCCACGCCGGCTCGCCGTTCACCGCAACGAGCGCCGACCCGACCGGCAGCGACGCCGCGAGGGAATTGCCCGGCATGAGCCCGCGCAGCACGAACCGCCCCTGATCGAAGCCGAAGAGGAGCCCGCCGCCAAAGAGCCCGTCGAACTTGCCCGGCAGCTTCTTCGAGTCGGCCTCGCTCAGCTTCGTCTCGACCACACCGGTGTGGCTGTCCTTCAGCGTGGCGAGGAGCTCCATGACGTTGCGCACGTGGTCGACGTCGCTGCCGCACTTCTCGAAGCGCGGACGGAAGCGCTTCACGACTTCGTCCCAGTCGATCGCCTTCGTCTTGAGCGCCGCGTAGTCGCGCTCGATCGCGTCGACGACGAACTCGAAGTCCTCGACGTACCTGCGGTCGCCGTCCGCGGCCGCGAGCACGATCGACGCGAAGAACCACATCGCCGGCGCCAAGCCCATTCCTCCGGGTTCGAGCAACTCTGCTACGATCGCGCGGCTCGCGGCGGCGGAAAAGGGGGATCCATGATGAGGCCCGCGCCCCGCCGGATCGTCCCTCGAGTCTTCGCGCTCACGCTGGCGCTGGCGGCGGCGCCCTCGGTCGAGGCCCAGAGCACGCCGGCGCCGGCAGCCTCTCCGAGTCCCGAGTGCAAACCGTCGCAGCTCCTCGAGCCGCCGCTCCCCGGCGACGCGCGGCTCGGGATCGCGCTCGTTCGCGCCGCCCGCGGCGAGCTCGAGGCCGCCGTCGCATCCGTCGCCGAGCTCGCGAAGGCAGGCGATGGCGCCGGCGTCGCTCGCGACCGGCTCGACCGCGAGTACGCGCGCCTCGTCGCGCTCGCCGCGGCTCGGCGCGTCTTCCTGATCCGGTGCGTCGCCGACCAGCGCAAGCTGCGAATCGAAGTCGACGGCAAGACCGTTGGCGGAACGGCGACCGAGATCACCGCCGACGGGATCGTGCTCGCCAGCTCGAACGGAAAGAAGCAGGAGGTCGCGTTCGCGGCGCTCGATCCCGACGAGCTCCTGAAACGGATGAGCGAGCTCAAGCTCGAGACCGACCGCGCCGCCACTCGCGCCTACGCAGCGTTGCTCGCGGGCCGGAGGAACTGGTCGAAGGGGATCGAGGGGTCGAGCGACCCGGACGCAGCCGCGCTGCGAGTCGACGCCGCCGAGCTCCCCGCCCTCCTCGCGACCGGCGCCGCCGGCTGCGCGATCGAGGAGCTGGCGCGCGCGCCGCTTCCGTCCGACGCGGCCGGCGCCGACGCGACGCTCGCCGCGATCGCCAGTCTGCTCTCGAAGCACGGCGGTCAGGCGATCGTCGTCGACCGCAAAGCGCTGCTGCGAAAGCTCGCGGCGCAGGCGCTCGCGCGGCGCTTCGATGCGAACGGCATCGCCGGTGCCGGGCTCGTGGGCCAGGTCCATCCGCTCGGCGACGGCGCCGTCCGCCTCACCTACGAGTTCGACGCCGCGGCCGAACTCGACGACTTCGCTCCGTCCGACGCGGCGCACCCCTCGTGGAAGACCTTCAAGATCGAGCGGCCGCCCGGCGAGTGGTCCCACGTTGTCGAATTCGGCGCGCTCCAGGCGGTCGGCCAGGGCAGCCTGCGCCATCTCGTCGAGTTCGAGGCGCCGCTCAGGATCCAGTACGAGATCTGCTACGGCGCGATGAACGAGACGCTCTCGCCCTACGCCTCGATGCGCTTCTCCCTCTGCGAGGACGTGCGCGGGAGCATGGTCACCAACTGCGACCTCATGTGCATCGACCTCGTCGACCGACCGCGCGGGATCACGCGCTGCTCCGACCCGGAAGGCCCCGACGAGCAGGTCGACGTCGAGACGCCCTACGAGGTGCACCTCGAGCACGACGGCAAGGTGGCGAAGCTCAAGGTCGCCGACCGGCCGGAGCACCAGATCGCCGCCGCCTCGACCACGCGCGGGACGATCGCGCTGTACTGGAAGAGCGACGCCCCGAATCGGCTGCAGCGCCTGGTGATCGAGGGGCGCGTCGCTCCCGACGGACTTCGCAAGCTGCGCGAGCGCGCCGTCGGCCGCGGGCTCGCCGCGCTCTTTCGCGACTGATCGCGTCGCGTCCGATCCGCGCGCGACGGCCGCGCCGCTCCGGGGAGCGACGGCACGTCCCGGCGATCACGACAACTTTTCCGTCGGTCGGCGCGCCTGCAACCCTGCGCGCGATGCCGGGTTGAACCGACCCTTCTTGGACCCCCCTCGATGGAGCTGTCGGACATGACGTCGCTTCCACGCACGGCCCGGACGTTCGCGTTCCTCGCAGCCTCCGCCTTCCTCGCCGCCTGCGGCGTCGGCGGAGGTTCGTCGTCGGAAGCGACGCTGTCGATCGCTCTGACCGACGCGGCGTCCGACGAGATCGCTTCGTTCACCGTCGACGTCACCGCGATCCAGCTCACCGAGCGGCGCGGCGGGGTCGTCTCGGCGCTCGCGGCGCCGGTGAACGTCGACCTCGTCACGCTCCAGGAGCTCTCGCAGGTCGTGAACGTGATGACGGTGCCGGCGGGCTTCTACACCGCGGCCAGCGTGACGATCGACTTCTCGAGCGCCAACTGCGTGCTGATGAACCAGACGGCGCCGGCCACGCTCGTCGACGAGAACGGCAGTCCGCTCACCGGGCCGATGACGCTGCCGCTGTCGCTGCTCGGCGCGCCGATGCGCGCGCTCGGCGGACGCCATCGCCTGCTCGAGCTCGACTTCGACCTCGACCAGTCGCTGACGGTCGACTCGATCGCCAACCAGGTCGCCGTCGCGCCGAGCATCGTCGTCCGGTTCGATCGGACCGACGCCAAGGAGCTGATCGCGATGGGCTCGCTCGTGAGCGTCGACATGGCGGCGAGGACCGCGCTGATCGACCTCAAGACGCTGCGAGGCACGTTCCTGCGGCAGGTGACCTTCGGGTTCGCCGCGAACGCGATCTACCAGCTCGACGGCGTTCCCTTCGTCGGCACCAACGGCTTCATCGCCTTCGCCACGATGGCGGCGGGCACCTGGGTCCAGGGCTACGGCGCTCCCGATCCCGCGATGAACCAGATCGACGTGAGCTACCTCGAGGCCGGCAAGGGAACGTGGAACGGCGGCAGCGACATCCTCGAGGGCCACGTGATCGGCCGCAGCGGCACAGCCGGGAGCGACGCGACGCTCACCGTGCTCGGCCACAGCCAGGACTCGACCCACTCGACGTTCCTCTTCAACACCGTCTTCGACGTGGACGTCGACTTCACCGACACGAAGGTCGTGCGCCGGACCAGCGCGACGGCCTACGACACCGACGAGCTCAACGTCGGCCAGGCGGTCCGCGTCTTCGGGACGCTCACCGGCACGACGATGAACGCGACGTCGATGACGAGCGTCGTGCGCGAGCAGCCGACCCGGCTGCTCGGCTACTCGATCGGCGTCCCGGCCGGCAGCCTGCTCGACCTCGACCTCGACCGCGTCGACCTGCGTCCGGAGAGCGACTTCTCGTGGGCGCAGGGCGGAACGACGCCGACCGACCCCAACGACGTGAAGGTCGACGTCGGCGGCCTCGCCAACGGGCTCGGCATCGTCAACGGCACGCCGGTCGTCGCGCGCGGCTACTTCACCGCCGTCGACGACAACGGCAACGACTTCGTCGCCTCGTCGCTCGTGAATCGGGCCAACGCGCCGTCGGTCCTGGCGATCCGCGACCGTCTCCTAGGATTCACGGTCGTGACGACGACGAGCTCGTCGCAGATCCAGTTCGCGATCACGGGCTCGCCCGGCCTCTTCGAGTACGCCGTCATCGACCAGGGGTTCGTCGGCGTCCAGAACCTGCCGACGAGCCCGACGCCGACGGTCGTTCCCGCCGCCAGCACCGTCGTCTTCATCATTCGGGACGCGATCTCGGGCTCGATCCGCGTCGATCTCGACTTCGCCGCGTTCTCGAGCGCGCTCGGTGGCGCGCTCGGCAGCGGCCGGCGGCTCGCCGACTTCCACTCGATCGGCAAGTACGACGCGGCGACCAACACGCTCGAGGCGGCGATCGCCACCGCGGTCCTCCGCTGAGGTCGCGCGCCGCGGCGGCGGTCAGATCGGCCGTCGTCGCCGATGCGGACGAAGGAGCCGCTCGAGCAGAGGCTCGAGCGGCTCCAGCCGGAAGCAGAAGGCCGTCAACCGTCCTTCCGGGTCCAGGAGCACGGCGAGCGGCGTCTCGTTCTGGTGGAACGTCGTCGCCAGCAGGCTGCGGTCGAATCCGCCGGCGTCCACGTACTGCGGCCCGGTGAATCCGAGCGCCGCGAGCCGCGCGAGCAGCCCCTCGAGCGTCTCGTCCTGCATCAGCTCATGGATCGAGACGATCTGCAGGCCGTCCGGCCCGAAGCGCTCGCGCAGCGCGCGGATCGCCGCGATCTCGCGGTCGAACGCGTCGGCGCCGGGCAGCGACGCGAAGTGGAGCAGGAGCGGGCGCCCGCGCAGCGCGCGCGTCGAGTCGGGCAGGCCGCCGCTGCCGCGGCTCGCGCTCTCGGGGAAGCCGACGTCGATGGACTGGCCGACGAGCGCGAGCAGCCGGCGCAGTCGCCGCACCTCGGGTCCGGTCCATTCCCGCGCCTCGAGCTCCGAGCCGAACCGTTCCACGAGCTCGCGCTGCACCTTCGAGTCGGCCGTGTGGTACCTGGCGAGCCCGGTGAGGCAGACGCCGACGCTCTCGTCGTCCGGTGCCGCGGCGATCGCATCCTCGACGAGCCTGCGTCGCTCCTCGAAGGGGAGGTCGGTCTCGAGCGCGGCGCGGCCGCGCGCCGCAGACGCTGCCTTGCGCAGCGCCACGCTCGTCGCCTTCTTCGACAGGCAGGGCGCCGTCTCCTCGAGGACGCGCCGGCCGTCGTGCGACACGGTGCAGAGGAGCGTCCAGCGGCAGGTCATCACCTCCGGGACGCGCGAGTGGCTTGGATGCGATCGCAGGAGCTCGACCGCGAGCTCCTCCTGACGCGCAGCGGCGTCCTCGATCTGCTTTCTGAAGCGCGCGACCGATTCGGGATCGGCGCCGTCCGACATCGACGGGTAGCCGACCGAGTCGTACTCGCGCAGGATCTGCGCGGCAGGACGGACCTGACAGGAGGCCGTGGCTGGCGAGTGCGCGAGCCCGAGGATCGCCAGCGTCGCCGCGATCGAGTACCTCGACATGGCTGCGGACGATAGACCTTCGTCGATGATCCCGAAGTGGTCGACGGCGCTCGTCACCGTGACGGCGCTCGGCGGAGCGTGCTCGTCGGCACGGCCCCCGCCCCGTGAGTCGCTCGCCAGGCCGTGCTCGGTCTTCCTGCTGCAGACCCCGATCCACCCGGTCCTCGCCCTTCCCGACGAGCAGGGCGGCTTCGTGGGCTACGGTTTCGGCGACCGCACCTTCATGTCGACCTTCGACTGGCGCGAGTACCCGTGGGGCGCCTGGCTCGTCTTCGCCGGCCTTCCCGGCGAGTTCACGCGCGGCGCGATGGAGCGCATCCGCTACCGCGGAACGACGCGCGACGAGCTCGCCCGCGAGACGAGGATGCAGATCGACGAGCTCGTCGTCGAGGGCGCCCGCGTCGACGAGCTGCGCCGTCGCCTCGACTCCAAGATCGGCGGTCGGGTCGCCGAGCTCGACTGGCTCTTCGACACCGACGACGGCTACAGCCTCTGGTGGGACAACTGCCATTGCGCGACCGCCGCGTGGCTGCGCGAGCTCGGCTGCGAAGTGCCGCGAATCCGCCTCGTGCCGAGGTTCACCGGCTGGAGGGTCGAGCGCTGATGGCCGGCGGGCGAGGGGCCGCGAAGCGCACTGCACGATGGCGACGGATGGACGCCGGACGACGCGCGCGGGGAAGCTCGAGACGGCCGCTTCCCGGGAGAGCGACGGGCGCGGAGGCGGCGGCCCGGCCGTTGCCAAGGCGCGGCGCCGTCCCGGAGGAACCTTCGATGCGACTCGGAAAACTCGTCCTCGCCGCCGCTCTCCTTCTCACGCCCACCGGGTGCATCACCGCAGCGATGTGGGACAACATGCCGGACTCCCGCGGCGGGAAGGTCGCCGCCGTCGCGCTCACCCCGGTCACGGTCGCCCTCGATGCGGCGCTCTTCGCGGGCTACGTCTACGCCGAGTCGTGCGACCTCGACTGCTCCTGCCGCTGCCGATGATCGAGCCTCCGCGCCGCCTCTCGCGCGAGCGATAATCTGCGGCTTCCTTCGGCCTCCGGAGAAGCCATGGTGCGCGGGAGCCTCGTCACGGTCACGATCGCGGTGCTCGTCCTCGCGGCGATCTCCCGTCCTGCTCGCGCCCAGACTCCGCCGACCGCCGGCGAATCGCGCGCGCGACGGGTTGCGATCCTGGCGCGCGACGCGCGCGACTCGAGCGACAAGCGGCGGCTCGCCGCGTGGGAGGAGCTGCTCGATCTCGGGGAGGAGGGACGCCGGGTCCTGCTGCCGATCGCCGCGGCGAAGCTCGAACGCGACCGCAAGGCGGTCGAGGAGCGATTCGCGGGTGCCGAGCTCGCGCGCGCGCGCCGGAAGGTCGAGGAGGCGCTCGTCGAGCGGCGCAAGGAGGCGCTCGCCTGCATCTTCGATCGGACGCGCTACCCCGACGAGAACCACGGCGCGGTCGGCCAGCCGGAGGTCAACCGGCTCGTCGACCGCGTTCGCGAAGCGTGGGACCACCCGGCCGCCTTCACCCGCGCGGCGATCCCGGAGGTCGACGCGCTCGCCTCGGCTCTCGAGGAAGACGTCGTCTACGTCGAGGCGGCGGGCGGCACGGCGCCGGCGGAGATGCCGACCGTCGCGCGGTGGCTCGACGGCTTCCGCGCCGGCTTCGAGGTCGAGCGGCTCGGCATCTCCGATTCGGACGACGAGTGGAACGGCGCCGTGTCGAAGTACCACGCCGAGGAGCTCCTCACGTCGGCCGATCCCGAGGAGCTCGCGTGCATGAACGCGACCAACGAGTACCGCCGGATGATGGGCCAGCGGCTCCTCGAGATCGACGAGCGACTCGTGCGCGCCGGACGCAACCACAGCGAGGAGATGAAGGAGCTCGAGTACTTCGCGCACGGCTCGCCGGTGAAGGAGAACGCGAGCGTCGGCGCCCGCTGCGCGCACGAGGGCTATCCGGGCGGCGGCGCCGAGAACATCGCGTGGGGCATGGACGGCGAAGGCGCGTTCCGGGCGTGGTACGGCTCATCGGGCCACCACCGCAACATCCTCGGCGGCCACCAGCAGATCGGCGTCGGCTGCTGCGAGGTGCTCTGGACCCAGGACTTCGGCGGCGGCTCGTCGCTGCGCGGCCACCGGATCGAGGATCCCCGGATCCTCTACCTCGGCCGGTTGAAGAAACTCGACCCGGCGAGCGCCGAGAGCGAGGCGGCGCTCGCCGGCTGGTGCCGTTCGCAGAAGCTCGAGGATCTCGCGCGCCTGCACGCCGAGCGGGCGCTCGCCCTCGACCCGAAGAACGAAAAGGCGCGCGCCCTCCTTGCCGAGCTCGCTCCCCCTCCAGTCGGCTCTTGACCCGGACCGCGTCGGCCGGCGTGCTCGTCGCCCTCTCGACCTGAGGAAAACACTCGATGTTCATCGTGCGGAAGATCGGAAAGCTGCTGCGCGGCGCCGCGACGCCGTTCCAGATCCACCTCGCCTGCCTGCTCGGCGCCCTGCTCGGCTTCGTGCCGAGCTTCACTCGGTCGCCCGCGCTGGTGATCGGACTCGTGCTGCTGCTCGTGATCCTCAACGCCAACCTGCTCGTCGCCGGGTTCGTGGGGAGCCTCGCCAAGCTCGCCTCGCTCGCGCTGATGGGCGTCTCCTTCTCGATCGGCCGCACGCTGCTCGACGGGCCGACGCGCGATCTCTTCGCCGCCGCCGTCAACGCGCCGCTGCTCGCCTACTGCGGGCTCGAGTGGTACGTCTGCTCGGGCGGGCTCGCCCTCGGGTTCCTCTTCGGCGTCGTCGCCGGCTTCGTCCTCAACGTCCCGGTTCGAGCCTTCCGCGCCGCGATGGGCCGCGCCGAGGAGTCCTCGAGCTTCTACCAACGCAACAAGGGCAACCCGTTCGTGCGGCTCCTCTTCTTCGTGCTCTTCGGGCCGCGCCACGGCTGGGAGAGCTACCGCGACCTGATGAACCGCAAGGTCGGCCTGCCGATCCGGATCCCGGGAGCGGTCTTCGCGGCCGTCGTCGTCGGCGGCCTCTGGTTCGGAGCGAGCAAGCTCACGAACCCGCTCCTCTCCACGGCGCTGAAGGACGGGCTCGAGCAGGCGACCGGCGCGACCGTCGACCTCGGCGGCGTCGAGCTCGACCTCGAGAACTCGCGGCTCGCGGTCCGCAACCTCGCGCTCGCCGACGCGCAGCAGCTCGACCACGACCTCTTCCGCGCCGCGCTCCTCGAGTGCGACGTGAGCGGCACCGATCTCCTGCGCAAGCGCCTCAAGCTCGACCGCGTCGTCGCGCGGGATGCCCGTCACGGCGCGCCGCGCGCGACGCCGGGCATCCTCATCACGCCCCCGGCCGAGCCGGAGCCGGCGCCGCCCGCGAGCGACGCCGACGAGAAGACGCTCGACGAGTGGCTCTCGACCGCGCAGACCTGGAAGGAGCGGCTCGCCCAGGCGAAGCGGTGGCTCGACAAGCTCAAGCGGTCGCCCTCGACGGCTCCGGCCGACGAGCCGACGCTGCGCGAGCGGCTCGAGCGCGAAGTCGCCGAACGCGGCTGGCGCAACGTCGCCGCGACCCACCTGATCGAGGGCTCGCCGCTCTTCGAGGTCGGCGAGCTGATCGTCGAGGGGATGGCGAGCGAGAAGCTCGACGGCCGGCCGCTCGACCTGAGGATCGAGAATCTCTCGACCGACCCGGCGCTCGTCGACGGCGCGCCGCGCATCTCGCTCAGGACGCGCGACGGGCTCTTCTCGATCGACGTCTCGCTCGGAAGCGAGGCGCGCGTGCCGGGATCGAGCTTCATCGACCTGAAGTGCGCCGGCCTCTCGACCGCGAGCTTCATGGCGCAGGTCGAGGCGAAGACCGGCGTGAAGGCGCTCGAAGGCGGGACGATCGACGCCGGCTTCCACGTGGTCTGGAGCGCGGGCGGGGTGGCCGCTTTCGACACGCCGCTCGACGTGAAGGTGAAGGACGCGACGGTCTCGCTGCCGAAGGTCGGCGCGGCCAAGGTGAAGGAGCTCGCCGTGCCGCTCTGGCTGCGCGGGCCGCTCGACAATCCGAGGGTGAAGCTCGACGCGGCGAAGCTCGCCGACAACCTGATCGCGGCCGGCGCCGACGAGCTCGGCAATCAGCTCAAGGCGAAGGCGCAGTCGGAGATCGAGAAGAAGGCCGGGGAGCTCGAGGAGCGCGCGAAGGAGAAGCTCGGCGACGAGGCGAAGAAGGCGCTCGAAGGGCTGAACCCCTTCGATCGGAAGAAGAGGAAGAAGGACGGCGGCAACTGAGTCGCTCCCGGCCGGCGCCGCGCGTGCTTCCGAGCTTCGTGGCCGAGCTCTCGGAGCGGGCACGCGAGCCGCTCGCGCGCTCGCCCGGCGTCCCGCTCGACCGCGCCGGACGCGTGGTCGTCGAGCCGACGCTGGCGGCCCCCGGCGACGCCCGCGTCTTCGTGGTCGAGGACCTCGCTGCGACCGCGTGCGGCGGCCGCGGCCGAGCTCGGGAGACTTCGCTGCTCGGAACGGATCGCGTGGCTGATCTGGACGGTCGTGCACGACTTCGAGCTCGTCGGCTTCCGCAACCGTCTCCTCGTGATGCCCCAGTAGGCGTGGCTCTGGATCACGCGCGGCCGCGGCGTGCGGCGGATCACCTCGCGAGGAACCGACCCGCCGCACGGAGCGTAAGCTGCCGCGCTTCGGAGGAATGGCCGGAGGAAGGGAATGACGAACGGGATGACGAGGACCTGCCGGTTCGCGCTCCTGGCCGCGCTCTTCGCCACGCCTGCGCCAGGCCAGCAGCCGCCGCCGGGAAGCGATGGCGCGGCGCTGTCGCGCGCGCTCGACTCGGTGCGCGCCGATCGCATCGTCGCCGACGTCTTCTTCGTCGCGTGCGACGACATGGGCGGCCGCGACACGCCGAGCACGGGACAGCGGCTCGCCGCGCGATTCGTGAAGAACCGGCTGCAGCGGCTGGGATGGAAGCCGGGCGCGCGCGACGGCTGGCTCCAGACCTATCCGCTCGCCTACAAGCGGGTGAAGGAGCCCGACACCCGCGCGGCGATCCAGCGGGGCGACGGCACCGGCGAGCGGATCGAGCTGGAGTTCGGCCGCGACTACTACTTCAGCGTGCGCGACCTCGAGACGTTCGACGGGAACGCGGGCGTCGTCTTCTGCGGCGCCGGAACGCAGGAAGAGCTCGCGGCCGCGGCACCGGCGCTGAAGGGCCGCTTCGCCCTCTGCCTCGACGGCGGCGACGACGGGCGCGCGGTCGAGGAGGCGCTGCGCGCCGCCGGCGCGATCGGCGCGCTCTTCATGGAGCCGCCCCGATCGAGCGGGCGCTCCTACGTCCAGGACTTCGGCCCGCGGCTCGGCTTCCTGCGCACCGGCCGCGCGGCGTGGCCCGCCGAGCCCGATCCGCGCCAGGCGCCGTTCTTCCCGCGCGCCTACCTGCCGAACGAAACGGTCGCGCGCATGATGGCGCTCGTCGGCACGGCGCCGCTCGCGGCGGGTCAGGAGCTGCCGATCCGCTTCATCGACACGCGCCGCGTCGTCGGCGACGGCAAGGTCTACTGCGAGAACGTCTGCGGCTGGTGGCCCGGCAGCGACCCGGCGCTCGGGAAGCAGGTGATCCTCGTCTCGGCGCACTACGACCACGTCGGCACCGCGGCCGACGGCACCGTCTACAACGGCGCCGACGACAACGGCTCGGGCACCTGCGGACTGCTGGCGCTCGCGGAGGCGCTCGTCTTCGAGGGGCCGCTGCGCCGCTCGGTGATGCTGATCTGGGTGTCGGGCGAGGAGAAGGGGCTCTACGGCTCGAAGGCGTGGACCTCCGCGCCGTGGCTTCCCGACGACGCGCGTCCGGTCGCCGACATCAACATCGACATGATCGGCCGCAACGCCCCCCACCAGATCCTCGTCACGCCGAGCCACGACCACGCGTCCTACAACGGGCTCACGAAGATGGTCGAGCGTCTCGCGCCCGAGGAGGGCTTCACGACCATCGGGAGCGCCGACGCCTACTACACTCGCTCCGACCAGGTCAACTTCGCGCGGCTCGGCATTCCGGTCACGTTCCTCTTCTCCGACGTCCATGCCGATTACCACAAGCCGTCCGACGATCCCGAGAAGATCGACGGCGACAAGATCCGGCGCGTCGTCCGCCTCGTCCTGCGGATGCTGAACGAGATGCAGGGCGACTCGCTCGACCTCGGCAAGTGAGCGCGCGGCGGTGGGCCTGACGCGCGACGAGGGCTGGGCGCTGTTGTGCGAGTGGACTCGGACCGACGCGCTGCGCAAGCACGCGCGCGCCGTCGAGCTCGTGATGCGCGCGGCGGCCCCGCGCCACGGCCGCGGCGAGCCCGACGTCGAGAGCTTCGGACTGGCCGGCATGCTCCACGACGCCGACTGGGAGCAGTGGCCCGACGAGCATCCATCGCGCATCGTCGCCTGGCTGCGCGCCCGCGGCGAGCCCGACCTCGAGCCGATCGCCCACGCGATCAGCGCGCACTACACGAAGTGGGGCGTCCCGCACGAGAGCGCGCTCGACAAGACGCTGCTCGCATGCGACGAGCTCACCGGCTTCGTCGGCGCCTGCTGCCTCGTGCGTCCCGGCGGCATCACGACGCTCGAGCCGAGGAGCGTCCTGAAGAAGCTGAAGGACAAGTCGTTCGCCGCCAGGGTCGATCGCGACGAGGTCGCCGCCGGCGTGAGACTTCTCGGCGTCGACCTCGAGCAGCACGTCGCGTTCGTGATCGAGGCGATCAAGCCGTTCGCGACGGAGTTGGGGCTCGTGCGCTGAACGATCGCGCGACGGAGCCTGAGGCCCGACTCACGAAGAACTCCAGTCGCGCGTTCGTTCACGCGCGCGCCGTTCAGCGCGGCAGCGGAGCGAGGTCGTCCTCGTCGCCGGCGCGGCTCGCCTCCAGCGCCGCCTCGACCTGCCCCGACTTGAGCTTGACCACGACGGAGGCGAGCCGGAGGACGGCGCGATGATGGCGCATGCGGGCGGCGGACTCGGCGATCCGAAGCTGCGCGCCGATCTCCGCGAACGGCCGGTGCTCCCACTCGCGGAGCACGAGGACGTTTCGCGACTCGGGATCGAGCAGCTCGATGCCAAGCCGGACCCAGGCCTCCTCTTCGTCCCGCTGCGCCGCATGGCTCGGCGACGACTGGACGTCGCGCGGCGGGTCGAGCGAGATCATCGACTCGGAGCCGAGCGGCCGCTCGCGGGCGCGCGCCCGCCGCTTGGCGTTGTAGAAATCGTGCTGGTCGGCGAGGACGTTGCGAACGATCCGCGCGAGCAGTCCGCGCAACTGCTGCTCGCCCTGGACGACGAAGCGCGGCGCGTACTTCAGGAACTCGAGCAGCGCCTGCTGGACCACGTCGGCCACCGACGCGCGCTCGCGCAGCTTCGCCCCGAGCTCCTGCTCGACGCGCGCGGTGAGCCAGTCGAGGTGGAGCTTGACCAGCTCGTCGAGCGCCCCGCGATCGCCCTGGCTCCAGCGCACGAGCAGCGCCTGCGTCGGAGAGGGCGGGGGCGAGCGCGCCGGCTCGGGCTCCACCTCATGCCTCCTCGCCGAGCAGGACGCGCGGCCAGTCGTCGGGCAGGGGCCGGAACGGCTCGTCGATGAGGACGCCGAGCCGCCGCATCCCCTGATGGAACCGGGCGCACGCCGCGACCTGCGAGGTCCCGAGGATCACGGCCATCTGGGCGAACGTGAGCTCGCCGTCGACCCGCAGCCGGATCACCTCGTCGTCCGCGGCATCGAGCCGGGGCAGCGCGGAGCGCGTCTTCGACAGGACCGCCGCCGCCTTCTCCATCGCGCGCAGGAGCCGCATGCGCAGCGCGGTCTCGTCGACGTCGAATCGCTCGCTCAACACCGCGAAGGGGACGTCGAACCAGCAGCGCAGCGCGACGAGGTCGCCGCGATCGGGCGGAAGGAAGTGGACGACGACGCGGGCGAGCGCGCGCTCCTCGGCCCGCTCGAGCACGCGGCTCGGCGACGTGACCGATTCGCGCGGAGGGTCGGCGTCGATGCGCGAATCGGAGACGATCCGGCGCTCGACCCCGTTGCCGCGCTTGGTCGACTCGAAGTGGCGGCGGTGCAGGTCGGTGACGACGTGCTGCGCGATCGTGCGGAGCAGCGCCCGGAAGCGCTCGACCGAGCCGTCCTCGGGCTTGGGCTGGTACTGCAGGAGCCGCAGCCCGATGTCCTGGACCACGTCCTCCGGCTCGAGCCGGCTGCGCAGCTTCGGTCCGAGCTCGCGCTGCACCAGCTCGATCAGCCACTCGTGGTAGAGCTCGAAGGCGATGGCGGCCGACTCATCGTCGCCGCCGCGCCAGCGCTCGAAGAGCGCGAGCGTCCTTTGCGCGAGCCCGTCCTCCCCGCCGGGCTCGGCAGTCCCGTTCTTCCCCCGGGTCACCATTCGGCGCAGATCCATACGTCCCCGCTGCCGGGGGCGTCAATGCATCATCGTCCGCCCGGGCCGCGCCCGAAGTCGCGGGTCGCGTTGCGCTGCACCTTGTCCTCCGCGTAGATCGGCGCGACGAGCTGCAGGACGTGGAAGCCGGCGCCCCATCCACCACCGGCACCCCCGGCACCCCCGCCGCCGCCCGCGCCCGGTACGCCGGGGCCGGTGCCGGCGCGCAGCCGTTGCTTCACGTAGTCGGCCACTTCGATGAACGTGCCGTGGCGCTCGTCCTTCACGAGGCGGTCGATCAGCTCGATCTGCGAGGAGTCGACCGAGTGGTAGATCCCCCAGAGGATCGCCAGCCTCACCTTCTCGTCGCGCTCCTTCTGCCAGCGCGCCTCGAGCGCGGCCGCGACCTCGGGGTCGCCGGCGATGAAGTGGCCGAGCGAGAGCGCCGCGCCGATGCGGTGGCCGTCCTTCGTCGAGGCGAGCTCGCCGAGGAGGACGTCGCGCGCCTTCTTCTGCTTGCCGCCGCACGGTCCGAGCGCGCGCAGCACGTCCTTGCGGGTCTCGGCGTCCTTGTCCTTCTCCCACGCGGCGAGCAGCTTCTCGAGCACGGCCGGGTTCTTCTCTTCCTCGAGGGTGACGACGGCGCAGTTGCGCACCCAGGCGTGCTTCGATTCGAGCTGCGAGGCGATCGTCGGCGCCCACGCCCTCTGCTCGCCGTGGCCGGCGGCGCGGATCACGACGGCCTGGTCCTCGGGACGCTTGACGCGGCTGATCACCTCGAAGAAGGCTTCCTCGCGTTCCGGCGAGACGTCGGCGAAGAGGAGCCGCGCCGCCTCCTCCCGATCGTCGTCGCTGTGCGCCTTGACGATGGCGTCGACGATCTTCTGGGTCGCCGCCGAACGGGAGGCGCCGCCGGAAGTCGGGTCCTTCCCCCGCGCGAGCGCGCGCTCGAGGAACTCGAGGAAGCCGTCGCGCCGCATGGCGTAGGGGCGGTCGAGCAGCGGCGTGCCGTCCGCGGCGTAGACGGCGTGGCGCGGGACGACGATCTCCTTCGTCGCGGGATCCTCGAGCCGCTCGCGCAGCTCGCGCTCGAACGCCTGGTGCTCGGAGCAGAGGACCCCGGGGAACTTCGGGCAGGTCGAGACCTTCTGGCCGTCGAGATCGATCTGGATCAGGTCGTGGGTCGACGGGCTGCAGGGGACGAGGACGAAGTGGTCGAGCTTCCGCGCCACGACCGCGTCGGAGTAGACCTTCTCGAGCATCTCGGCGCACGCCGGCTCGGAGTCCTTCATCACGACGACGAGCAGAGGCTTGCTCGCGGAGGCGGCGAGCTGCTGAGCGCTCTTCCAGTCGCGCTGCCAGTTCAGGCGGAGCGGGACGGCCTGCGCCGGCGCCGGCGGCGAGAGCACGATCAGCCACGGAACGACGGCGAACGCGGCACGCGACATTGCTCTTCCTCAAACCTCGACGCGAGGGAGTTATCTTGCGCGGCCATGAAAGCAACCGACCGCGCGATCGATCGTCGCATGTTCTTGTCATGTTCCGCGGCGGCCGCCGCCGGTGCGCTGCTCGCGGCGGCATCACCGGCGCTCGGCGCCCCGCGACCCCGCGCCGCGCGCACGCTGCGCAAGGCGGTCGGGCTCGGCATGGTCGACGAAGGGAAGAGCGTCCTCGAGAAGTTCGCGCTGCTGCGCGAGCTCGGCTTCGAAGGCGTCGAGGTCGACCGGCCTTCCGACGTTCCGCTCGACCTGCTGCTCGCGGCGCAGGAGAAGACGGGGCTGCGCGTCCACGGCGTCGTCGACTCCGTGCACTGGGGCAGGCCGCTCAACCATCCCGATCCGGCCGTGCGCAAGGCCGGGATCGACGGTCTCGTCGCGGCGCTCAGGGATGCCAAGGCGCTCGGGAGCGTCAGCATCCTGCTCGTGCCGGCCGTGGTGAACGCGAAGCTGCCCTACGACGAGGCGTGGAAGCGCTCGCAGTCGGCGATCAAGGAAGTGCTGCCGCTTGCCGCGGAGCTCGAGGTGACGATCGCCGTCGAGAACGTGTGGAACCAGTTCCTGCTCTCGCCGCTCGAGGCGGCGCGCTACGTCGACGAGCTCGCAAGCCCCTTCGCGAAGTTCCACTTCGACGTCGGCAACGTCGTCAACTACGGCTGGCCGGAGCAGTGGATCCGCGTCCTCGGCCCGCGCATCGTCAAGCTGCACATCAAGGACTACAGCCGCAAGCGGCGCGACGGCGAGGGGTTGTGGAAGGGCTTCGAGGTCGAGCTCGGCGAGGGCGACGCCAACTACGCCGAAGTCATGAAGGCGCTCGACGAGGTCGGCTTCTCGACCGCGCCGGGCGGCAACTGGGCGACGGCCGAGGTCGGCGGCGGCGATCATGCTCGGCTTCGGCAGATCTCCGAGCAGATGGACCGGCTCTTCGCCCTATGAACGCGAGCCGGCTGGCGCTCTGGATCCCGATCGCGCTCGCCGCGGTCGGCTGCCGCCAGGCGCCGCCGGGCGATCGGCCGCTCAACGTGCTGCTCGTCGTCGTCGACTCGCTCCGCCGCGACCATCTCGGCTGCTACGGGTACGAGCGAGCGACGTCGCCCAACGTCGACCGTTTCGCGCGCGACGCGACGCTCTTCACCGGCGCCACGAGCCAGGCGTCGTGGACGACGCCGGCGATGGGCGCGCTCCTCTCCTCGCAGTACCCGACGACGCTCGGGATCCACTCCACGCTCTCGGCGCTGCCGGACGAGGCGGTGCTGCTGTCCGAGGTGCTCGAGTCCCGCGGCTACGCGACCGGCGCCGTGGTCAGCCACTCGTTCTGCTCGTCACAGTGCAACTTCCACCAGGGCTTCCAGGAGTTCGACGAGTCCAACGTGCTCGGCCATGACGCCGTCAGCTCGCCGGGCGTGACCGACCGGGCGCTCGAGTTCCTGCAGCGCCGCCAGGGCGGCCCCTTCTTCCTCTGGGTGCACTACTTCGACCCCCACTTCGGCTACGTCGAGCACTCCGAGTGGCCCTTCACGACCGCGCCCGGGTACGACGGCCCGGTGAAGTCGGGGATGACCTACGAAGAGCTGTGGTCGAGGCGGCGCTCGCTGAAGCCCGACGACGTCGACCAGATCGTCCGCTTCTACGACTCGGAGATCGCCTTCACCGACCTGCAGATCGGGCGGCTGCTCGATGGCCTTCGCGCGCTCGGGCTGAACGAGCGGACGCTCGTCGTCTTCACCGCGGACCACGGCGAGGAGTTCATGGACCACGCCGGGCTCTTCCACGGGAAGACGCTCTACTCGGAGGTGGTGCGCGTCCCGCTGATCGCACGGATCCCCGGACTCGCGCCCGGCGTGGTCGACCGGCCCGTCGCGAGCGTCGACCTCTTCCCGACGATCCTCGACGCCCTGGCGATCGACGCTCCCGGACCGATCGCCGGGCGAAGCCTGCTGCGTCCGACGGTCGAGAGCGGCGAGGCCGGCCTGCGCCCCGTCTTCTCGGAGCTCGACACGACGCGCGGCGCGGCGCTGCGCAGCGTCGTCATGGGCGGCCTCAAGCTCGTGCGCGACCTCAAGTCGGACGCGCGGCAAGTCTTCGATCTCGCCGCCGATCCGGGAGAGACGAAGAACCTCGCCGCGACGGTGGGCGGCGACGCGGCGCTGGCGAGGAAGGTCGCCGCGCTCGACCGCGCGCTCGGCGCGTGGATCGACGAGACGGGCAGGCACGCCTTCGGCGCGTCGGAAGTCGATATCGGCGACGAAGAGCGCAAGCGGCTCGAAGAGCTCGGCTACGGCGATCGTTGAGGTCGAGCGCGGCCTCAGAAGCTCTCGCGGACCTTCCCCCACGGCTTGCGCGAACGGCGCGTGAGCCCGGTCTTGCGCAGCTCGCTGCGGTGCTGCCGCCGGTCCTCCTTCCGGAGAGTGCGCGCCTTCGCCGTCGAGCCGTGGACGTTCGACCAGCTTCCGTTGCGGAAGACGATCTGGTAGCCGTCGGCCAGGATCTGGAACGGACGCTTCACGCGGCCGAGGTGGTCGAACTTCGTCGAGCCGGGCTTTCGGAACGTCTCGAAGTAGGAGGGGTAAACGAAGTCGGTCATCGGCAGCCCGTCGACCTTGAAAGAGAGCGCCTCGACCGGATCGGCCGTCTCGTAGCAGTACATGACCTTGGGATCGGGCCCGGTCGACATGAGGTTCACGGCGGGATCGACCAGCATCTCGGCGAGCTCGTGCGACGCCGAGACGCTCACGCTCTCGCCGCTCTGGCGGATCGTCCGCACGAAGACCTTCGAGACCGGGAAGCCGTCGGGCGTGAGGTCGTGGTAGGCGAGCGCGCCGGCCTGGTCGGCGTCGTCGAGGAATACCATCGCCCACGCTCCCTTCACGAAGCCGGTCGTGCGGAGGAGCCGGCACGGCGTCCCCCACACCGGCGCGAAGTGGTCGTCGACGAAGCGCTGCATCGCGCGCACGAGCCGGTCGAAGTCGACGCCGAGCGGCGCCTTCGCGCGGTCGAAGCAGGCGATCTTCGGGATCTGCCCCTGGTCGAATGCGGCGCGGATCGGGGAGGCGAAGATGCGGCGGCGCGGCATGGCGCGGGTCTCCTGGCAAAGGACGCGCAACGTACCCGACTCGTCGCGCCGGAGAAAACGGCCGTCAGGGTTCGTGCGACGTCGCCGCGGCCGCTCGAGCGTGGGAAGGCCGGCGGTGCCCGCGCCGCTCAGGCGCCGCCGCCCGGCTTCTCGCCCGGTTTGGGCGGATTCCCATCGGGTTTCGGCGGCTCGTCGGGCTTTGGAGGCTTCTCGTCGGGTTTGGGCGGCTCTGGCGGCGGCGGCTCGCCGGGCTTGGGCGGCTCGCCCGGCTTCGGTTCTTCCTTGGGCTTCTCGGAAGGCTTCTCGCCCTCCTTCTTCTCGCCCTCGGCCGGCGTCGCCTCGCCTTCCTTTTTCTCTTCGGGCTTGGCCTCTTCCTTCTTCGGCTCCGGCGGCGGCTCCGGCGGCTTGGGTTCCTGGTAGGTCGAAGGCCGCGGCCGCAGGTCCCTGAAGAGCGAGTCCTTCGCCTTGTCGTAGACCAGGCGGCCGTTGACGACGGCGTAGTAGACGAACGACTCGTAATGGAGCAGGTCGCCGTCGAGGACGACGAAGTCGGCGTCCTTGCCGACCTCGATCGACCCGATGCGGTCGTCGACGCCGAGGATGCGCGCGGCGTTGATCGTGAGCGCCGCCTCGGCCGCGTCGCGCGGCAGGCCGCCGCGGACCGCAAGCGCCGCCTCGACCGTCGGCGTCCGCAGGTCGCGGTCGAGCAGGCCGTCGCCACTGAGCCGCGTGCTCTCGGGGATCACCGCGACCTTCACGCCGTGCTGGTGGAGGATCGCGGCGTTCTCGATCGTGCCGCCGCTCTGACGATTGAGGTGGCGGTCGGCCGTGCGCGTCGTGTGCGGCACGACGACGCAGGAGATGCCGGCGCGCCCGAGCTCCTCGGCGACGATCCACCCCTCCGCTGCGCCGAAGACCACCGCCTTGAAGCCGAATTCGGTCACGAGCTTGGCGATCGCCCGCAGCTCCTCAGCCGAGTTGGCGTCGAAGCGCGCGAGCAGGTCGCCGCCGAGGAGCTTGAGGTAGGCGTCGTTCACGCCCTCGGGCTTGGGCTCCTCGAGCGGAGGAGACTGCTGGCCCGCCGCCTTCTGCTGCTCGAAGAGCCTCTTCTTGCGCAGGAACTCGCGCGCCGCCTCGAAGTCGTCGCGGATCCGGCGGCGCTCGTCGCCGCTCGCGTAGCTCGTCCTCTGCCAGAGGTTGTTGCGCAGCAGCAGGCCGTCGAGCGTGCCGTAGGTCAGCTTCCCCGCGCTGTTGCCGGAGACCATCGTGGTCCAGCCGCACGCGAGCCCGAACGTCATGCCGTAGGAGAAGACGTCGGTCGTGAGGTCGACCGGCTCCTGTCCGACGATCCCGCTGGACGCGACCGCGATCAGGCCGGGATAGATCGAGAGGCCCGCCGCGTCGAGCGTCGCCGCCTCCTTGGGGACCTCGAGGCCGTAGCCGATCCGCTGGAACTTCCCGTTCTTGCAGAGGATCGTCGCGCCCCGCAGCACGCCGTCGGCGATCGTGTGGACGTCGCCGTTCAGGACGGCGAGCCACTCGTCCTTCTTCTCCTTCTTCTCGTCCTTCTTCTTCTCGTCCTTCTTTTCCTCCGGCGGCTTCACGCCCGTCTCCTGCGGCTTGGCGGGCGTGGGCCCCTCCTGTCGCGAGGGGACGCCGTCGGCGAAGCTCGTCTGCGCGACCGCCGGCAGCGCTGGCGCGGCGCCCATGAAGAACGTCGCGATCGTCGAGAGAAGCGTGCGCATCGTCAGCTCCGCCCCTTCTTCGCCCGCGACCAGACGACCGTGCCCTCGATGACGACGCGCTCGACGGTCGTCTGCACGTCGAACGGGTCGCCCGAGAGGAGGACCAGGTCGGCGTCGCGCCCGGGCTCGATCGTGCCGAGCCGGTCGGCGACGCCGGCCGCCTCCGCCGCGTTCTTCGTCATCGCGGCGATCGCGTCGGCGCGCTTGAGCCCGCCCTTCACCAGCTCGCCGACGTTGAAGCGCCAGGCCGCGAGCTCGTCGGGAGAATCGTTCGCCGGCGTCAGCGCGAGCCGCGCGCCCGCCGCCGCCATCTCCTTCGGCACGTTCACGTAGTCGACGCTTCCCTGCGAATAGGAGAGGTACGGCGCGAGGACGACGAGCTCCTTCTTCTCGCCCACCTGCTTGGCGACCCACTGGAGGTCGGTGCTGCCGACGCCGGAGAAGGCCTGCGGCCGGCCGCGAGCCGGCATGACCTCGGGATAGATCGCGTGCGCGACCTCGAAATCCTTGGTCGCCTCGACGAAGTGGAGCCACGTCGACGCGCCGCCGAGCCGCACCAGCGCGAAGGCGCCCGGCTTCTTCTGGATCAGGTCGACGAACGGCTGGAGCGGCGGCGCGATCGGAGGCGGCTGGAAGATCTCCTCCTTCTTCTCCTCCGGCTTCTGCGGCTGCTCGGGCTTGGGCGGCTCGCCCTCCTTGGGGCTTGGCGCCGGGCTTGGCGCCGGGCTTGGCGCCGGGCTTGGCGCCGGGCTTGGCGATGGTGGCGAAGGCTGCGGCGGCTGGCCGGGAGGTCCTCCTTGCGGCGAGCCCTGCTGCTTCTTCGCCTCCTCCTCCTTCTTCTTCGCCTCCTCGGCGGCCTTCTTCTTCGCCTCGAAGTCGGCGCGCGCCTTGTCGACCGCCTCGATCGCCTTCTTGGCGCCGTTCAAGGCGTCGGCGAGCGTCCGCCGGTCCTGCGCCGGGTTGAGGAGATTCACCTTCACGGCGCCGTCGTCGTCGACAACGAGCCCGCCTCCGACGTCGGCGGTCCGGACCACCATGCAGCGGCCGGGGATCCCGCTCGATCCCGGCGCGACGAGCTGCAGCGTCGTGAAGCCGGCCGCGAGCGCCGCGTCGAACGCCTCGGGCGCCGGCAGGAACTCGTCGGCCACCTTGAGGTCGGCGCGCATGCCGCCGCGCTGGTAGTCGAGCAGCGAGAGGCGGCTGTGGAGGTGGACGTGTCCCGGCATCACCGTGAAGTGGCTCGCGTCGATCACCTCGCAGGGATGGGGCAGCTCGACCTTCTCGCCGATCAGCTCGACCTTCCCGTTCTTGATCAGGACGGTGACCTTCTCCTTCTCGTTGTCACCGGGGGTGCCGGTGATGAGCCGTCCGCAGTGGATCGCGACGTAACGGTCGTCGCCGTCGCCCGCCTTCGCGCCGCGCGCGAGCACGGCGACGGCGAGCAGCGCGAGCGCCGCGGGGAGCCGTTGGTTCAACGTGCACATGGTCTAGTACCGCCGCCCCATCGTCTTTGCGTCGTAGGCGAGGCGCCCGTCGACGAAGGTCATCAGGCAGGCGCTCGCCGGATCGACCGGATCGCCGGTCCACAGCCCGAGATCGGCGTCCTTCCCCGGCTCGAGCGACCCGACGCGGTCCCAGATCCCGAGCGCCTGCGCCGGGATGCGCGTGAGCGCCGCGATCCGCCGCTCGTGCGGCAGCCCGAAGCGGCACGCCATCGCCGCCTGCATCGGCAGGTCCTCCTGCGGGATGACCGGCGCGTCGGTGTTCACGCCGAGCTTCTGCTTGCCGTCGCCCGTCCGCAGCCACTCCGAGGCGAGTCCGACGATGCGGCGGTTGCGGCGGTCGTAGTGGAGCACGCGCGGCCCGACGATCACGAACATGTCGCGCTTGCTCGTCTCGGCTCCGAGCTCGCAGGCGTCGAACTCGGAGTGGTCGAGGACCGTCCAGATCTGCAGCTCGTCGTTCAGCATCTGGATCGTCTCGGCGACGACCTGGTAGATCTGCGTGTGCACCGTCGTCGGGAACTTGCGCTCGAAGAGCCCGCGGAAGTCGTGGAAGTAGGGGTCGTAGTCGGGCTTCGCGCCCTTTCCCTCCTCGAACGCCTTCCACTGCTCGTGGTACTTCCTCGCGCGCAGCAGCGTGTCGCGCGTGTTCCAGTTCATGAAGGAGCGGCCGACGCCGTACCAGTAGCGCTCCGGGTTGCCCGACTGCGCGATCTTGAGCGAGCCGGGGTAGCGCACGAGCACCTCGTCGAGCGAGTGGCCGGCGGTCTTGACGATCGTCCCGAAGCCCGACGAGTTGTTGCCCGAGCCGGGGATCGTCAGCACCGTCGTCACGCCGCCCGCGAGCGCGTCCTTCACGAGGTCGTTCTCGGGATCGATGGTGTCGATCGTGCGCAGCCCCGGGTTCGTGAGGTAGACGCCGTCGTTCAGGTCGCCGAGCCCGCCGCCGACGTGATCGTGGCAGTCGACGAAGCCGGGCGCCGCCCACAACCCGCCCTGGCCGCTGCGGCCGGTCGCGTCGATTTGCTGGTAGCCGTCGGGGATCGGCGTCTCGCTCTCGCGGCCGACCTTCTCGACTTTTCCTCCCGAGATGAGAATCACAGCGTTGTCGACGACGTGGTCGCCTTCGTCGGCGAGGAAGACCTTGGCGCACCTGATCGCGAAGCGCGGCGCGTCCTGGGCCGCGACGCGGCCGGTGTTGGGGACCGGCGCCGGCGTCACGATCGGCGGCGCGTCGCCCTCGCCGCCGAAGGCCGCCGCCGCCGAGAGCAGCAGGCGCGCGAGCTCGTTCATCGTCTTCTCCCGTTCATGGCTTCATCTCGAGGGCGAGCTCCTCGCCGTTCACGAAGACGCGCAGAAGGCGCGTCGAGAGCTCGAAGGGATCGCCCGAGAAGACGAGGACGTCGCCCTGCTTGCCGGGCTCGAGCGAGCCGACCTGGTCGTCGACGTGGAAGAGCCGCGCCGGGTCGATCGTCAGCGCGCGCAGCGCCGCTCGCGGGTCCATGCCGAGGCGCACCGCGTAGGCCGCGTTCAGCGGCAACCCGCGCGCGGCATTGATCCCGTTGCTCTGGAAGGCGACCGGAACGCCGAGCGACGAGAACTCCGCCGCGGGGACGACGGGACGACGGACGACGTCGCTCGTTCCTGCCGGTCGGAAGGCGCGGATCACCTCGATCTGCTCGGGGACGACGACGCCCTTCACGACGCCCTTCCACTCGTCGCGCGGAAGGCGCGTGAGCTCGTCGGCGTTCAGCAGCACGATCTCGACCTTGAACTCGGCGAAGACCCTGAGCGCGTGCCGCAGCGCGATCGCGCTGTCGCAGTCGAGGAGGATCGGGACCTCGCCGGCGAAGACGCGCCGATAAGGCTCGAGCTCGGGCTGGACTTCTGGCGGCTGCGGCTTGCCCTCCGGCCCCTTCTTCTTCTTCTTCGAGACGGTGACGACTTCGACGTACTCCTTCTCCGTGCGCTTGCCTTCGAAGTCGAAGGAGAACTGCGCTCCGAGCTTGAGCTTGGCCGTCAGGTGGTCGTCGGCGTCGATCTCTCCGTCGATCGTCGGCTTGCCCATCGGAGTGTCGACGTCGAGCTCGAGCACGAGGTGCTTCCCCGCGAGGGAGCCGGCGAGCGCGGTCGGGTCCTCTTCGTCGCCGAAGAGCGCCGCGAGCGACCCGGTCACCTTCTCGCCCTCGAGCTTGAGCCGCATCACGCCCTTCTGCGGCTCCGGGATCGGCCCGCCCGAGATGGTCACGTCCCACTTGCCGGTGACCGGATCAACCTTCTTCTCCTTCTTCTCCTCGGTCTGCCCCTCGTCCTTCTTCTTCGCGTCGGCCTCCGCCTTGGCCTTCTCGGCGGCGAGCTGCTCGGGCGACTTCTTCTTCTGCTCCTCCTCCCACTTCTTCAGCTCGTCGAGGTGCTTGGTCCACTTGTCCGCGTACTCCTTGGCGCGCTTGAGCTCGTTGCGGAAGCGCTCCTCGGTCGCGATCGGGTCGAACGGCCCGCGCCAGTAGTGCTTCACCGCGGCGAGCGCGTCGACCACGCGCTGCCCGCGCGACGACCCGGCGGTCTTCAGCGCGACGACGCGCGAGCCCGACTGGTGCGCCTGCCACGTCTGGACGATCGCCGTGGTCACGCCGTGGCGCGCCACCTCGAGCGCGTCCTCGCCCGCGAAGGCGACGGCCTGCGTCGGGTCGAAATCGAGGCTCAGGTTGGTCCGGTCGTCGCCGAACTCGACGTGGGAGTCGGCGTCGAGGAAGCCGGGGGTGATCACCGCGCCCGGCCCGGCGTCGACGATGCGCGCGTCCGGCGGCACCGGCACGTCGCTGCCGACCGCGGTGATCCGGCCGTCCTGCAGCACGACGGCGCCGTTCTTGATCGGCTCGCCGACGCCGGTGAGCACGGTGCCGGCGCGCAGGACCACCGAGCCGCCCTTGGCGCTCGAGGCGGAGGGAAGCTCGGCGGCGAGACGGCCCTCGACGAAGACGCGCTGGACGTGAGAGCCGCGCAGGAACGGCTCGCCCGAGAGGACGACGAAGTCGCCGTCCTTGCCCGGCATCAGGCAGCCGACGCGCTGGCCGACGCCGAGGATCTCGGCGGGCACGCGCGTGAGCGCCGCGACCGCCTGCTCGGTCGTGAGCCCGCCGCGCAGCGCGACCGCGCCGGCGAGCAGCGCGCCGGCCGGGTCGCGTCCGGCCGGCGTGGCGAGCGCGACCTTCACCCCGCGCCGCACGAGCTCGGCGGCCGTCTCGGGCCGCAGCCGCGCGGTGTCGACGTCGATGCGCCGGTCCTCGGGCGGCCGCTCGAGCGGGAGACCGATCTCGACGACCACGGGATAACGCGCCGCCGCGAGCTGGTCGGCGACGAGCGCCCCCTCGGCCGCGCCGACCACGACCGCCGGGTGGCCGAGCTCGCGGGCGAGCTGCACCGCGCGCAGCAGGTCGGGCGCCTCGTCGGCGCTGAGCCGCAGCGGGCGGCGCGCGTTGATCGCGTCGTTGAGCGCCGCGAGCGGCAGGTCGCCGCCGGGCTGCGAGCGGGCCTTCGCGAATGCGTCGCGCACCGCGACAAGCTGGCTGAGGCGCGTGAACGGGAGCTGCGGCTCCGCCGGACGGATCGGATGGTCGGCGGCCGGCGGCAGCGGCGGGTCGACCTTCTCCGGCGGCCGCAGGCTCGAGTCGCCGAGGTTGATCTCGAGCGCGGTCCGGCGCGCGAGCAGCGCCGCGCCGCCTTCGCGCGAGGCGAGCTTGGCGACGGCGCCCTGGCCGCTGATCAGGCGGCGGTCGCCGCAGCCGAGGTAGACGGTCGTCACGCCGCCGAGCAAAGTCGCGCTGCGATCGGCGAAGCGATCGAAGGCGTCGCCCGGATCGAAGTGGGCTGCGACCGCCACGTCCTTCCAGACGATCCCGCCGCCGAAGTAGTCGGAAGTCCCGGCGAGCGTGGTCGACGCGTCGACGATGCCGGGCATCACGACGCCGCTGCCGACGTCCAGGAGCTCGGCGTCGGCCGGCTTCTCGATCGAGGAGGCGACCTCGGCGACCTTGCCGTCGACGATCAGCATCGCGCCGGGCGCGAGGAACGCCGGCACCTTCGCGCCGTCGGGTGCCGCCGTGTAGATGCGGGCGGCGCGCACGAGCAGCTTGGCCGGCGGCTTCTTCGGGTCGTCGGCCGTGCGCGCCGGGAGCGCCGCCGCGCCCGCGCCGACCAACAGTCCGATCGCCGCGAGGCGCCGCGTCACGGCTGCTTGCCCGCGGGCGGCGGGAGCGGCTGCTCCTCGCCGGAGAGGAGCTCCTTCAGGCGGCGATCGGTCGCGCGGTCGTAGACCTGGCTCCCCTCGATCAGGAGCTTCTCGACGTGGGTCGCCTGCGCGAGCGGGTCGCCCGAGAGGATGGCGAGGTTTCCCCACTTGCCCGGCGCGATCGAGCCGAGGACGTCGCCCATCCCGATCGCGTCGGCCGCCGTCTGCGTGATGGCCTTCAGCGCGACGTCGCGCGCGACGCCTTCGCGCACGCAGCGCGCGGCCTGGTACCAGAGCTGGCCGTCGGCCGTGAAGCCGAAGCCGTTGGGCTGCAGCACGAAGGGGACGCCGGCGTCGGCGAAGACCCTCGGCACGAAGGTCTCCGTCTCCTTGCCGGTCCGCGGGTCGGTCTCCTTGTGGACGAGGACGCCGGAGAGGATGACCGGCCGGCCGGCGGCCTTGAGCTCGTTCACGACCTTGAACGACTCGGTGCCGACCACGAACGCCGACTTCTCGAGCAGCTTCATCTCCTTCAGCCACTCGATGCCGCGCACCACGTCCATCGCGCGGTCGCAGTGGACGAAGAGGGGGAACTCGCCCTTGCTCGCGCGCCACAGCGTGCGCCATCTCGAGTCGAGGTCGTCGATCGTGACGAGCGCCATCCCCTCCTTGACCGCCTCTTCCGGAAGGACGAAGACCTTCTCGTCCTTCTTCTTCTTCTCCTCCTCGAAGCGGCGCTCGGCGACGTCGGCGACGTGCTGCTTCAGATCCTCGAAGGCGCGGCGCAGCTCGGCGAGCTGCGTCATGCGGTTGAAGCCGGAGCGCGGCGTGATCGAGACCTTGAGCGCGTAGTCGGCGCGCACGGTCATCGCCTCGACCATGTCGCCGACCGGCTTGACGACGCGCGAGAGTCCGCCGATCACCGTGTTGTGGCCCTGGATGGTGTGCACCGTGGCGATCCCGCCGCGGAGGCACTCCTCCCACTCCATCGAGTTGGGCTCGACCGCGTCGTAGACGTTGACGAACGGCGTCACCGGTACGTTCTCGTTGACGACGTCGAGCCCGATCGTCGCGTGGGCGAGGATCATTCCGGGGAAGACGACCTTGCCGGCCGCCTCGATCACCGTCGCGTCGGCGGGGATCGGGACGTCGGGGCCGACCGCCGTGATGCGGCCCTTCTCGATCACGACGATCGCGTTCTCGACGCGCGAGCCGTCCGGGTTCACGACGGTCCCGCCGCGCACGGCCGTCGACTCGCCCGCCGCGGCGAGCAGGGCGAAGGCGGCGGCAGGAACGGACGAGAGGATCATCACGAGTTCTCCTTCCCGAACCGGTGGTCCAGGTCGAGGACGGGACGGCCGCGGACCAGCACGAGGACCGGACGGCTGGCGTCGTCGAAGGGAGCGCCGTTCCAGAGGACGAGGTCGGCGTCGAGCCCCTCCGCGATCCGGCCGACCTGCTTCTCGAGGCCGAGCAGCGCCGCGGCGTCGGCGGTCACGGCGCGCAGCGCGCGAGCAGGCTCGAGCCCGTGGCGGATCGCCATGCCCGTCTGGCGCGCGAGCCCG
>Ga0247727_10000785_pt1 | contig 77596 bp, 73 predicted proteins | sample WisWelCaveWW1625_FD_202498 | JGI IMG/M metagenome (GOLD analysis project Ga0247727, IMG submission 202498) | Biofilm microbial communities from Wishing Well Cave, Virginia, United States - WW16-25 | ecosystem: Environmental > Aquatic > Deep subsurface > Groundwater > Cave microbial mat | place...
CCCCCCTCCTCCATGCGCGTTCTACGCACCCCTGGCCGCGGCCCCTTCTTCCCTCGATGAGCTTCTTCTACAGGCGTTTCCCATCACACCGCCCCGCTCACGCGTCCACTAAACGTCTCGGAGAACCCGAAATATTCGACGCGAATTGTGCTGCGATCGTGCCGAACGATCGAGAACACTTGCCTGCGATTTGGGCTTACGTCGCGTCCGATGATTTCGTTCGGCAGGTGCGGCGCATAGACAAGAAGGTCAACGTGATGAATCACACGTTGATCAAAGTGCCCTTTGACCTCGCCCACTGGCGGAACGTCGCCGGTGAGAAGTACCCCAGCGGCCTCCCCAAGCCGCACTCGAACGATTCGACGCAGTGGCTCTTCAACGGTTACCCGAAAGGCGCCGACAGACCGCTGCAGGTAGCCGTTGGGCGGCTGCTCGGCTACCGCTGGCCGCGCGAGACAGGCAGCGCCTTCCCTGATTGTCCCGCTCTTGGCCCCGACGGCCTTGAGAAGTTCGAGGATGACGACGGCATCGTCTGCCTCCCCGCGCTGAAGGGCGAAGCGCCCGCCGCGGCCCGCCTGCGCGATGTCCTTGCCGCCGCCTTTGGCAAGGACTGGTCGGCGGCGAAGCAGGCCGAGCTTCTCGCGCAGCAGTCGGGCTTCGCTGGCTCGACGCTGGAGGACTGGCTGCAGGATGGATTCTTCGAACAGCACTGCGAGCTGTTCCACCAGCGCCCGTTCGTCTGGCACGTCTGGGACGGCATCAGGAAGGGCGGCTTCTCCGCGCTGGTGAACTACCACAAGCTGGCCGGGCCCGACGGGCAGGGGCGACGCACCCTGGAGGCGCTCATCTACTCGTACTTGGGCGACTGGATCACGCAGCAGCGCGCCGCGCAGAAGGCGGGGGCCGAGGGCGCGGACGCGCGCGTGGCCGCCGCGGAGCACCTGAAGGCCCAGCTGCTGAAGATCCTGGAGGGCTCCCCACCCTACGACATCTTCATACGCTGGAAGCCGCTGCACGAGCAGGCGATCGGGTGGGAGCCCGACATCAACGACGGCGTGCGCCTCAACATTCGGCCGTTCGTCGCGGCGAGCTTGCTGAAGGGTGGTCGCGCGGGGGCCGGGGTCCTTCGAGCGAAACCGAAGGGCATCAAGTGGGAGAAGGATCGCGGTACGGAGCCTGAGAGATCGAAGGACTCCTACCCCTGGTTCTGGAGCTGGGACGGCAAGACCGAGGACTTCGAGGGCGGTCGGAAGTTCGACGGCTGCCGCTGGAACGACCTCCACTACTCGAAGGACGCGAAGAAGAAAGCTCGTGATCGTGCGAAGACGCACCGCAAGGGCGAGGTCGCATGACCACGACCAGCACGGAGCTGCCGAGGACGCTGCTTGCCGCCCTCGTCGAGTCCTTTCGCCGCACGGGACGAAACGGCGGCGATGCGGCGCCGCCGGCGGCGGTGCTGTGGACCGACGTCGACGGGCAGTGGAAGCCGATCGTCGAGATGCTGCAAGGCTCGCTGCCGGGGTTGTTCGTTCTCGCGGACAGGCACGACCCCGCCGCGCGATGCGGCCCGGTGATCTGGCTGAAGTGCATTGTCGAGCGCGCGCTGCCCGACGTCGGCCCCCCGGAGGGCGAGGTGCCGATCCTCTATCTGCCCGGCGTCGATCGACAGCTGCTGCGCGCGGCGGAGGATTGTCCGCAGACCCTTCAGCCGCTGGTCGAGCTTCAGTACCGCGGGAGGGTCTGGCACCAGCGCAGCGGACGCGACTGGACGGTCGAGGCGTTTCTATCCTCCGAGGACGGGCTCGGCCTGCTCGTCGCGCAGGACCAGCAGACCCGGCAGGCCCTTGTCCGGTGCCTCCGCATCCTCGCCGACGCCGACCTCGCACTGCTCCGCGACCACCACCTGGAGGCAAACGACTTCGACAACCTGGCGGTCGGCGATCCTGTGCGCAGCCTCCTCCGGTGGATGGGGGATCCAGCTGGCGAGCGCAAGGGGATGCTGGCGCCAGCATGGGCATCGTTTCGCGGCGTTTGCCGCAGCCGCTTGAAGTTCGACCCGGAGGTCGAGGGGGAGGTCGAGGCCGGCGCGCGGCTCGGTCGCGGCGATGGCGCCTGGTCGGACGTCTGGAAACGTTACGAGGAGGCGCCCACCGCGTATCCAGGCATCCCCGCACTCCTGCGGCGCGCCAAGCCGATCAACGAGTTCGCATTCGAGCCGTCGCGGTGGCCGGACGAAAACGAGAAGGCCGAAAAGCGATTGCGGGGCGCCATGGAGCCCATCGCGGTGCTGCCGCAACAGGCCGCGTGCGACCGGGTCAAGGAGCTGGAGGCAGAGCACGGCCGGCGACGGGCGTGGGTCTGGGCCCGGCTCGGCCAGAGCACGCTCGCGGTGGCGCTCGGCCGCCTCGCGGCGCTCGCGGAGCGGACGCGCACACCTCTCGGAGGAACCGACGCCGAATCCGTTTCGCGCGCCTACGCCGAGTCGGGCTGGATGGCTGACGAGGCGGCGCTCGCCGCGCTCGCGGCCGCGCCGCTCGACGGGGACCGCGAACTGGTGGGTGGCGTGATCCGGGCGGTGTACGAGCGGTGGCTCGACGAATCGGCCCGTCACCTGCAGCAGGTCATCGGAGATCGCTGCCCGAAGTCCTCGCCCGTGCAGACTGAAAAGGGTGTCTGTGTTCTGTTCGCCGACGGGTTGAGGCTGGATGTCGGCCGCAAGCTCGCCACTCACCTGGAGGAGAAGAGGGGCCTGCGCGTGCGCTTCGGTCACCGGTGGGCGGCGCTCCCCACGGTCACCGCGACCGCGAAGCCGGCGGTGGCTCCCGTTGCGGATCGACTGGGCGGTGGCGAGCTACCCGAGGACTTCGCCGCGATGGTGACAGCGACGCGCCAGCCAGCGACCGCGGCTCGGCTCCGGGAGCTGATGGTCGCGGCGCAGGTGGACGTCCTGGAAGGCGTGGAGACTGGCACGACCTCATCGGCTGGCGGGGGCTGGACCGAGGCCGGGAATATCGACCACGCCGGGCACGAGCTGCCGAAGGGGCTGCCGGGGCTCGTAGACGGCGAGGTGGAGCGGCTGGCCGAGAGGATCAGTGGGCTCCTTCAGGCAGGCTGGGCGCGGGTTCGCGTCGTGACCGACCACGGGTGGGTCTACCTGCCCGGCGGGCTGCCGAAGGTCGAGCTGCCGGTGTACCTGACGGCGAGCCGTTGGGCGCGTTGCGCGACGATTCGCGGTACGTCCACTGTGGCTGTCCCTACGGCTTCGTGGCACTGGAATCCTGCCGCGCGGTTCGCCACCGGGCCCGGTGTCGCATGCTTCTCGGCCGGCAACGAGTACGCGCACGGTGGGATCAGCCCGCAGGAGTGCGTGACCCCGGACATCGTGGTCGAGCAAGCGGGCGGCGGGGGAACGACCAAGATCGAAGGGATCAAGTGGCAGGGCCTGCGGTGCCGCGTAACGCTCCAGGGCGCGACCACCGGCGTCGTGGTCGACATCCGGCTCAAGCCGGTCGTGGCGGAGACGTCCATCGCGGCGTCTACCAAGGAGATCGGCGCGGACGGCACGGTGAGCCTGCTCATCCGGGACGACAGCCACCTTGGAAGCGCCGCAGTGGTCGTGGTCGTCGACCGCGAGGGCAACATTCTCGACCGAAGACCGATAACAGTCGGGGAGACCTCATGACAATCGAACTGGATCAACTGGATCGACTGGCCGCGTCCGCGTTCGACGGCTACCTGGTTCGCAAGGACCTGGTTCGCAAGTACGCGCGGCAGTACCCGGTGCCGACCTACGTCGTCGAATTCTTGCTCGGCCGCTACTGCGCCAGCATCGACGACAAGGAGATCGCCGAGGGGCTCGAGATCGTCGAGAAGCAGCTCCGGGACCGAACGGTCCGTACTGGCGAGGAAGAGCTGCTCAAGGCGAGGGCCCGCGAAAGCGGCTCGGTCAAGCTGATCGACATCGTGCGCGCGCGGCTCGACGCCAAGAACGACTGCTTCCTCGCGGAGCTGCCGAGCCTCGGGCTGCGCGATGTCCGCATCGACGACAAGCTCGTCCACGACAACGAGCGGATGCTGACCGACGGCTTCTACACGGAGGTCACTCTCGGCTACGACGCCATGGTCGCCCAGGAGCAGGGCGGACGGCCGTTCGCGATCCAGGCGCTGCGGCCGATACAGATGTCGAAGCCCGACGTGCTCGACGTGCTGGCGAAGGGACGCAAGGGGTTCACGACCACCGAGTGGATGGATTTCCTCATCCGGTCGATCGGGCTTGAGCCGATCGTTCTGTCGGAGCGCGCCAAGCGCGTCGTCATGCTCCGCATGGTCGCGTTCGTGGAGCGCAACTTCAACATGGTGGAACTGGGGCCTCGCGGGACGGGAAAGAGCCACGTCTACCAGCAGATCTCGCCATACTCGCACCTAATCTCGGGCGGGAAGGCGACGGTGGCGAAGATGTTCGTCAACAACGCCACCGGACAGAAGGGCCTGGTCTGCCACTACGACGTGGTCTGCTTCGACGAGGTCTCGGGGATCTCGTTCGACCAGAAGGACGGCGTGAACATCATGAAGGGCTACATGGCGTCGGCCGAGTTCAGCCGCGGCAAGGAGAGCATCCGGGCCGAGGGAGGCATCGTGATGCTCGGCAACTTCGACGTGGACGTGCAGCAGCAGCAGCGCGTCGGCCACCTGCTGAGTCCGCTGCCGCCGGAGATGCGAAGCGACACGGCCTTCATGGACCGCCTGCACGCCTTCGCGCCCGGGTGGGACTTCCCCAAGCTGAATCCGAACGACCACCTGACGAATCACTTCGGGCTGGTCAGCGACTTCCTCAGCGAGTGCTGGAACAAGTTGCGCACGGGCAGCCGCCTCTCTTACTTGCAGGGTCGCGTGAGGTACGGCGGCGCGCTGTCCGGCCGCGACATCGAGGCCGTGAACAAGACCATCAGCGGCCTGAGCAAACTGCTGTTCCCGGACCCGGAGATGCCCGTCTCGGACGCCGACATCGAGTGGATCGTGCGCCTGGCCTTCGAGGCGCGCCGGCGTGTGAAGGAACAGCAGAAGCGCCTGTTCAAGAGCGAGTTCCGCAACACGCACTTCAGCTACGTGCTCGGCGCCGACGGCGTGGAGCAGTTCGTGGCCACGCCCGAACTGCACAGCGACGAGGCCATCGAGAGCGACCCGCTGCCCCCGGGGCAGGTGTGGGCGCTGAGTCCTGGCAGCCAGGACTCGGGAGCGGCGCTCTATCGGATCGAGGTCACGGCCGGCCCAGGCGGGGGCGTGAAGATCCTGAACCAGCCACAGCCGCCGGCGTTTCGGGAGAGCGTCAAGGTGGCCGAGCAGAACCTGTACACGCAGGCCAAGATCCTGGTCGGCGACCGCGAGCCGCGCGCACACGAGTTCTCGCTCCAGCTTCGCGCGATGGACAGCGATCGCGGCGGCGCAGGCCTGGGCCTGCCCGTGCTCGTCGCCCTGTGCGGCGCGCTGCTCGGCCGCAACACCCGCGGCGGAACGATCGTCGTCGGCCCGCTCAACCTGGGCGGCTCCCTCGACCTCCTACCGAACGCCGTCGCCCTGGCGGAGATCGCCGTGGACAAGCAAGCCGCGACCCTCCTGATGCCCGTCGCAGCCCGCCGCCAGCTCAACGAGCTGCCCGACGACCTGTGGACCAAGCTGAACATCGAGTTCTACAAGGAGCCGGCGGACGCGGTGCTCAAGGCCCTGGTGGAGTAACGCGCTTCCCGGGCAACTGAGCGGTGGTCGGCGTGAGGCGAATTCGCCGCGGTGCTTCGGCAATCTCCGCGTTGTCGATCAGGTAGTCTCGCAGTGCCTGCGCTTCCTCCGCGGCAGCCCCGTCGACCGGGTCCGCTTCAGGGCTTCGCGAACTCGGGTGGCGCTCGGCGAACTCGCGGCAGATGAAGTTGTGGTAGCGCGCAGTCCACTCGTACTTCGATCGGACGCGGGGGACACCGGCGAACTCCTTGAGGCCGGCCAGTACGGTGGCGCGATGCTTCTCGATCACATCGAAGAAGATGCCGCCCTCGGGGAAGGCTTGGAATGCGGCTTCGAGGTAGTTGAGGTAGATGGTTCCGTCTGGGTCTTCGAGGAGGTCATTGTAGTGGGGCGAGTTCTCGGCCGCTCCGTAGAAGCTGATGTGATACCGCACGACTTCGATGGCGGACGGCGTGAGGGCCAAGCGGGGAGGACCGCCCGTCTTGTCGAGCTGGACAGCCTCGTGGAACGCCCCGCCGAAAACAACGTCGTCGTCCATGTAGTGCGTGCCATACGCGATCCCGCCCCGGACGAGGAACCCTTCCATTGCCAGCGCGGCTTGGTGCTCGATGAAAATGGAGAATAGGTCGCCCAGCTCTGGCTCGCCCATCGCGACGTCGAGAGCGTCGATGGGATGGCCGATGACGATGTTGTCGGTGAAGACCTTGATGTCGAAGGCAGGAGCAATGTCCGACGTATCGCCGCCCAGCTCCGCCCTCGTCCTGACCCGTGCGTACGCGTCGGTCAAGACCTTCCGCAGGCGGCGCAGGTAGGCGCGGCCCCGGCCAGACTTGAGGGCATCAGAACTCCCCTGCTCGTATCCGAGAATGTCGGCGTAGCAAACGAAGGACGGGAGAAGCTCGGGCTCGCCAGGAGATCGATCGTAGGGAGAGCGGGGGGCCACTTCGCGGGCCAGGCTAGCACGCGCGACCGCCCCAATCGCCGGTCGCGATCACCACAGGAGACTCGTTCGAGCCCATCAACGGGGCCCTCTCGTAACACCCCGTTACGAGTATCCATGGCAAGCCGATCCTCACGACGCACGTCATGGTGACGGGCACGAGACGGAGAAGAACGATGGCGAAGCTGATCAGGAAAACGACGGTGACCGAGGTGTTCGAGGCGGACGACGACGAGGATCTCGGCGATCCCGACGGGGACGAGGACGACGACGACGGCGAGAAGGAGGACGAGGACAAGCCGCGGACGCGGCGGAGGCGGTAGTCGTGCCCGCGATCGACGACGGCGCGAACCGACGTTCTCGCGGGCGACCGGTCGAGCGCGGCAAGGGGAAGGTCGACGGCGGCAGGGAGCCGTCGGCCGTCCCGTCCGCGACACGGTCGCGGCGTACGCGGCCTCGAAGTACCGATGCCGCGAGCCCGTTCGGGCGACCGGACGCGGGCTTCCCCCGGCCTTCCGACGGCGTGCCGGACCCTGCCGTCGGGGCCGCCGTGGTGCCCGCCACGAGGGTGTCGCCGCCCGCCGTGGACGGTGTCGCCGGGGTGCCGCAGGCCGCCACGGCGGGTGCCGCGGGGGTGCCGCCGCCCGTCGTCGACCCCGCCAAGGCGGGTGTCGACACCCCTTCCACCGCGACTATCGGCACAGAGCCCGCGCGCAACGGTGTCCTGCAGGGGCCCCCTAGGATCCCGCAGGCGGATTGGCTGACGAGGAGCATGGTGGCCCGCCGGCTTGGCAAGTCCGAGTCCACGATCCGCCGGTGGGATGGCGTCCGACTCCACCCGGTCGTCGGGCCCGACGGCGTCAACCGATACGACCCCGTCGAGGTCGAGGCCCTTGCTCCCGTCCTCAGTTCGGGGGATGGCGGGAGACGTGCCGCGACCACCGTCGCGGCCACCGTCGCGCCGAGCGGCAGAGCGACGACATCGGCCCAGTCCGCGGCCGCCGAGGGGGCGACCGCGCCGGAGACGCGCGTCTCGCTCATCTTCGCCGACATCCGCGCCGGCAAGGCGCTCGTGGACATCGTCATCGAGCGCGCCGTGTCGCCCGACGCCGTCGAAGCCATCCACGCGAGGTACCTCCGTCTGAACGGCATCGACTTCGACGTGCGCGCGGTCGGGGAACGCGTTGACGCGCTTGAGCGAGCCCAGGGGGAGTTCCGGGCGCGCTTGGACGCCGAATCCCGATACGCGCAGGACGTCGATGTCCGCGTCCGTCGTCTGGAGCAGATCATTGTGGATGCGACGGCGGAGCGGCCTCCCCCGGTCGTCCACTGCGCCCGCTGCAGAGTGGCGCACCGCCTCGGAATCGACATCTGCCCGACGTGATTTCCGCCGGATCCATCCGCCGGGGCAGCGCGTGTTCAGCTCGCCCCCTGCAGCTACCTACGGGGCGCCACGAGGTCACGTAGCTGTACGCCGTATGCCAGAGCCGCGGCAACGAGCGTGCCGATCGTGACGTTGGCGTCGCCTTGCTCGATCCGAAGGAGATGCTTCGGATGAATTCCGATTTTTTCGGACGCTCGCTCTTGGGAGAGCCCGAGGGCACGCCGGAGTTCACGCAGGCGTGCCCCGATCCGCGTGCGCTCCCGCCGTGCGGTCGCGACGACCGCCTTGCGGTCCCAGATCTCCGAGCGGCCACGGCGAGTCCGCGAGCGAGCCACGAGCCGAGGCTCCGTCGGTAGCTTTTGAAGTACACCCGCTCATGAGCTACCATGCCGATGTGGGGACCTCGGTGGCATGCCGGATGCTCGCGGCGTTCACTGTCGTCGCTCTCGGCTGCGTGCTGGCGTGCGGCAGCGTGAAATCCCCAGCCCCGGCTGGAGACGTCGATGCGGACACGGACACCGACGCTGACGGCGATACCGATACCGACTCGGACGCCGACAGCGACGCCGACACCGATTCCGACTCGGACTCCACGACCGACACGTCCTCGGGCTCCGATACGGGGACTGGCTCGGACTCGGACTCGGCTCCGCCATGCGGGGGCTGGGTTTCTCCCGACCTCCCCGGCTGCTGGTACCTCGGAGCGCCCAGCGCATCGTGCAACACCGTCTGCGTCTCCCACGGAGGTTTCGACGCAGCGATGTCGCAGCACGAGGGAGCAGTTGTCGGCCGGCATTTTTGCGACGGCTGCGCCGGTTGGGGTGCAGTCGGCAGCATCGAAGTCGTCATGCCCTGGACTGCCTGCGACGGCGGTGGAGGAGCGGCGGTGACGGCGGCGGACGGGAATCTGCCCGGCGGCGACTACACGGCCGAAGCCTGGTGCGGCCAGCTCGTGTGCTCGTGCTTCGAGTGATGCGGGCGTCGATGCGTCCCTTGGTGCTCGCCTCCGGCCTCCCGCTGCTGCACCCGTGCGGCAGCGTGAAGTCCCCGGGCCGGGCGGAGACGCCGCCGACTCGGACACGGACGTCGACACAGACACGGACACAGACACGGACGCCAGACGCCGACACCGGCTCGGACGGCGACACGGGTTCTGATACGTCGCCGTCGGGCGACGACCTGTGCGGCGCGGCGGACGGCTACGTCCTCTGCGAGCAAACGGACACGACCAACGTCGCAGCTCACCAGCAGGTTCGTGTGGGCCGCAGAGCGCGGAGCAGACGGTCGCGCAGTTGCGACCCGCTCCCATGTTCGGGACGAACTCGCAGGGGCGCGACACGATCCTCGACTACGAGGGCGCGGCGATCCAGGACACGATCTGCGTCTACTATCGGCGACTGCTCTTGACGAGGCCGCGACGAGGCCGGGATGATGAGCCAGGATGGGTGGGCTGACCGGCCTGCCCGATCGGACCGCGACACATAGGGGCGGTCCCAGATGAGGGAGGACCGAACGATGAGAGCTTCGTGTTCGAATTTGTGGGTGCCCGCACTCGCCGTCGCCCTCTGCGCCTGCGGCAGCGACAAGGAGAACGCGGCCAACCCCTGCGCCGACGTGGACTGCGGCCAGGGAGACTGCATCAGCGACGGGGCCAGCGCCGAATGCAACTGCTACCCAGGCTTCCACGCCGTCGGACTGACGTGCGAGGAGGACGGAGGCGACTCCGACACGGACGTAGATACGGATACGGACACGGGCACCGGGTCCGACACCGGGTCCGACACCGACACAGGATCCGACACGGACACCGGGACAGGCTCCGACACCGACACCGGCACCGACACTGGGACCGGTTCCGACACCAATCCCGTGCCGTGCGCGGAAAGGTGCGCCGAGGGCTGCTGCGACGCCGCCGAGGTTTGTCAGCCGGGAGATATCGAGGCAGCGTGCGGATTCGCGGCAGAGGCCTGCGTAGCCTGCGAGGAGTACTTCGGTTGCGCCGGCGGCGACTGCGTTCTCGACTGCGACGCCTCAGACGACCCCTGCTGCGAGGAGGAACCCGGCGCGATTGTCGCGGTCCGCGCCGGCTGCAACGGAGGGTTCGTTGTTCCGCAGTGCGACGGCGAGGTCGGTGGTGAGTGCGACCCGTGCGGCGCGGCCTGCGGTGCAGGGCGCGAGTGCCAGTACTGGGCGGACTGCTCGGACCGGGGACTCTGCGTCATGACCTGTCCAGACGACGTCCCCGGCGAGGGTCCCTACACCACCACAGGTGGCTGTCCCGTCGGTTTCCGCTGCTTCGATCAAGGAGACGAGAGCCTGTGTTTTCAGGACTGCGACGCCGACGCCGACTGCGCGACTGGCGACTGCGACGCCGAAGGGGCCTGCATCACGGACAGCAGCGACCACGTCGAACCGGCGGGGTGCTGACCGGTCATCCGGGATCCAGGGCGGGGCGACGCGAGCCGTCCGTTCTGATCCCCTTGCAACGCCCCCCGTCTGCGCGGCCATTCCGAAGAAAAAACTTGACGTCGCTTGCCCCTTGGCGCACACGTGAAGAAGTGCGCCGCCGACTGCAGTTTCTCACGCTCGCGACCCTGCGCCCCGTCTTGGGGCAGCCCGGCGTGTGCGTAGATACCAGGAGCGGCCAGACGGTCGATCTCGCCAGGTTCGACGGGCTCAAACTGCGCGCGCTCGTCTACCACCGCCGCCGCCGCGCATCCGGCGGACGTCACGCAGCGACCCCCCCTCGGCGCACCCCACGGCCTGGCGCACCACAGCGCGCGGCGACGGCCCGCTCGCCCGCTCGGTCCCCCGACCCTCCAGCACCTCCACCACCAGCTGATCCATCATCCGTCCCGGCGCCCGTAGAGGGACGCCCCCGAAGCGCAGCCCACCGCTGGGCGCGCGGCCCACCGCCCACGATCGAGATCGGCATGACGCCGGCTCGGCCGGCGTCTTCCCCAATGAACAGATCGCCAAGAAAGCCCCCCGCGGCGCGTGGATGCGCCCGGGGGCGGCGATCGCGATCGAGGAGGACCGCGACATGCGCAGTGTGAACCAGACCGGCGGCGGCGGCAACGCCTCGGCAGCGGAAACGGAGCCAGCTCCTCTCCTCCGCGCGGCCGCTCGCAGGTACGTCGCGAGCGGCCTTTCCGTTATCCCGATCCGCGCCGACGGGAGCAAGGCACCGAAGGTCCGATCGTGGAAACAGTATCAGAAACGGCTCCCGACCGACGCCGAAGTGGACCAGTGGTTCGCGGGTGACCAGGTCGGGATCGCGATCGTCACAGGATGCGCGAGCGGCAACCTGGAGGTCATCGACTTCGACGACGCCGCGGCGTACGAGGAGTGGACGGGGCTCATCGACGAAATGGCGCCGGGTCTTCGGGAACGGCTGCCGATCGTACGCACGCCGAGGCCGGGCATCCATGTCTACTACCGAGCTGCCTCGATCACCGCGAGTCAGAAGCTCGCGTTTGCGCCCTGGACGGACCCCGCAACGGGAAGGGTCTCTGAGCAGACCCTGATCGAGACGAAGGGCGAGGGAGGGTACGTGCTCGCGCCAGGGTGCCCGGCCAGGTGCCATCCGACCGGCAGAACGTACATGCAGACAGCCGGGCCGGCGCTCCCCGACACCCCCCTGATCGCCGCAGAAGAGCAGGAGGCCCTCCTATCTTGCGCTCGCGCGCTGGACCGGACTCCCAAGAAAATCGTGGACGAACGGCGAGACGCCCCAAAGGACGGCTCCTGGGTGATCCGGCCGGGCGACGACTACCGGGAGCGCACCGACTGGAGGGACGTTATCGGCCCTGCCGGGTGGCAGGCTGTCTATCAGAAAGGCGACGTGACCTACTGGCGTAGGCCTAGCAAGGAGGCTGGCATAAGCGCCTCTACAGGCCACTGCGGCGACAAGCTCTACGTCTTCTCCACGAACGCTCCCCCGTTCGAGGCGCGGAACGCGTACAGCCAGTTCGCGGCGTACACGCTACTGAACCATGCGGGCGACTTCCGTGCCGCTGCGCGCGAGCTGGCGCGGCTGGGCTACGGTCGGCCCGATCGACGCAACGGGTCCGGCCCCGACCTGGGGCCGCCGCGCGCGCCGCGTCAGCCGGCTGAGCCCGACGTGAGCGACCGCAACGGGATGCTCGCCTCGCTTGCCGGCACAATGCGCCGGTGCGGCATGGGCGAGCCCGCAATCCTCTCGGCGCTGCTCGTGGAGAACGCGGGCAGGTGTGTGCCTCCGCTGGCGAAGGCCGAAGTGCTTCGCATCGTCGCCTCCATCGCGCGCTATGCACCGGACGCGGTGACGGCTGAAGTCATCGCGCGCGCCGGCGGGCCGCCGGACGACGGGACGAACGGCACGAACGGCAAGCGGCCCAACGGCGTGAACTTCGACGTCCAGCGGGTGCGCGTCTACACGGGCGAGCCAGCGGTCTACGAGTTCACGATCGACGGCCGGGTCGTCACGCTGACCGGCTCCGACCTCCTGAAGCCCAAACAGTTCCAGCAGAAGGTGCTCGACGCGATCGGCCGCGTCCCCCGTTTGCCCAAGAAGCTGCAGCAGTACCTGGATCTCGTGGACCAATGGCTCTCGCAGAAGGAGGTCGTCCAGCCCCCCGAAGCGTCTCCGGCCGTCTTCCTGCGCGAGCGAATCGAGCGTGCGGTCAACAACCTGGCGCTCTGCGACGACGCCGAGGCCTCCGACCTCGACCGCGGCACTGCCATGCTCCACAAGGGCCTCAAGATCTTCAAGTCGACCGCCTTGGTCGTGTCCCTGCACTCCCCGGACGCGACCTCCACCGCGGTCTGCCGCCATTTGCGGGACCTCGGGTTCTTCCCCAAGACGATCTGGCTCGACGGCAAGGCCGTCTGCGTCTGGTGCGGCGCCGCGCCGGAGGTGCGGCGCCCCGCAGCTCCCGTGGAGGAGGAGCCTTTGTGAATGGGAGGATTCGAATGCTGCCTTATACGCGCGAGAGATTTTCGAATCGCGAGATTCGAGATCGTGAAATGAGTGCCCTAAGGCCTAAGAGACCTAAGGATCCCAAATTCGGCTGTACTACGGGCGCGCGCGTAGGAGAATTACGAGGACGACGATGAGAATGTCTCGCGCGTATATGACGGAAGCCTGGGGCGAGAGGGTCGGTATGCGACCTGGCGGGGTGGCCGATGGCAAGCGGCCAAACGAGGCGCACCGCGCGTTCTGGACCCGGACGCGCGACCGGCTGACGATCGTCGCGCCGAGGACGAGCAAGTCGTACCCGTATCCGAGGAGTCCCGCGTGAGCCGCGTTCTGCACGTCCGCCTCGACGCCGACCTCGCACGCATGCAGGAACCGCGGAAGGAAAAGGAGGAGCAATCGTGAAATCTGCTGCTAGGATCCAGCCGGTGATACCGCGCGGCCGTCGTTTCGAAGCTCCCCTTCCGTACGGCCGCCGCGCGCGTGCCGGCTCGCTGTTCGCGGCCGCCCTCGCGGGGGCGCTCCGGCCCGTCCGGGGCGAGTCCGGTGTCGTTTTCGACGTTCAAAACGACCGCCGCGTAGACCTCGCGTTGCTCTCGCGACCGGCGTTTCGGGCAATGTCTGCCGGCCTCGCCCGCCGCGACCGAGCGCGAACCTGCGCCCGGAACTCTCCGCCGGCGCGGGTTGGGCGAACGGGACGGCCCGCTCGCACCAGCAGGATTTCTCGCAGGATCCGAGCCTCGCCCGACCCGCCGCCGGAGCCATCACCGCCACCGCCCCGGCACCCGGGCGGTCTCGCGGAAGGTGACGGCGGGATCCCCGCCCGCACCTGGCGCCCGGACCGCGGCTCCGAGGCCGCGGGGTCGGAGCCGTCATGAGCGACCTCGTGCGGACGGGAAGCCCCGCGTCCATCGATCTCGTCGGTCGCGTTCCCGATCGCCTCATCGCGCGATGGCTAGCGCGGAAGAGCGAGCACACCCGTCGCGCGTATGGCCGCGACCTCGCCGACTTCGGGAAGTTCCTCAAGGTCGCTACTCCCGACGAGGCAGCGCGCCATCTGCTCGGGCTTGCGCCTGGGGATGCGAACGGCGTCGTCATCGACTTCTGCGAGGCCCTGCGCCAGCGCGGGCGCGCCTCCGCGACGATCAACCGCAAGCTCGCGGCGATCCGCTCGCTCGTGTCCCTCGGGCGGGTGCTCGGGATCGTGACCTGGGAGCTGGAGGTCTCCGCGGAGCGTGTCCAGCCGTATCGGGACACGAAGGGGCCGGGGACCGAGGGCGTGCGGGCGCTGCTCTCTGCCGCCGCATCGACGAAGAATCCGCTGAAGCGCCTGCGCGACCTCGCCTTGCTCAGGCTGCTCTGGAGCCTTGCCCTCCGCCGCTCCGAGGTCTGCTCGCTCGACGTCGAGCACCTGGACCGTGAGCACGGCCGGATCTTCGTACTGCGCAAGGCGAAGACGGAGCGGATCTGGCTCTCGGCTCCGACGCCGACGATGGAGGCGGTGGCGGCGTATCTCGTCGCGCGCGGGAATCCCGAGGGCGGCCCGCTTTTCTTGAATGTGGACCGGACGAAGAAGGGGGGGCGCCGTCTCACGCCCTCCGGGCTGCACGCAATCGTCGGGCGGCTCGGCGAGCGCGCGGGGCTCCTGAAGAAGGTCACCCCGCACAAGATCAGGCACGCCTCGATCACGCGCGCGCTCGACGCGACCGCTGGCGACGTTCGGAAGGCCAGGTTCTTCAGCGGCCACGCGAGGCTTGAAACCCTCCTCATCTACGACGACAACCGCGAAGATCTGGCCGGCGAGGTGGCGTCGCTCGTCTCGGCCGCACTCGATGGGGAGGGGTTGCACGGGCAACCTGGCGAGGTTGCTGGAGAAAGTAGCCATTATCGTGAACATGATCCGGGCTCATCCGACCCGCCCGAGGAGGCGGGGCGATGTGGCAGCGAGACCCGGCGGCGGCGGGCGCGATGACCCTCGACGAGCTGAAGGGCGCCTTCCTCGACGCGCTCGGCGCCGGCCGCGGATACCTCCTCGATCTCTCGTTCGCGCACGCGGACTGCGCTGCGGCGCAGGGCTGCGCGTCGGGTCCCCCGACGAACTGGGCGATCCCCCTGCGCGACGACCAGATCGCCCTCGCCGTCTCCCTCAAGCCCTACTGCGACGGCGACGCGGACGGGGAACACGGATGGCGGCTCCGAGCGTTGGTGCTACAGGCCAATGCCGTGCCCGCTGCGCAGCACGATGACCAGTCCCGCGAACGGCTTGCCGAGGCGATGGCGGATTTCTTGGAGGTGAACCGATGAGAGCTGCGGTTTACACGAGGTTCTCGATGGACGACCGGGGCGCTGGCAGGACCGATGCGGACTCGGTCGCCATCCAGCAGGAGAACGCACGCCGCGCATGCGCGGCGCAGGGCTGGGAGGTGGCGGCCGTCTTCACGGACGACGGCTACTCGGGCGCGGAGATCCACGGCCGGCCCCGGCTGCAGGCGCTCTTGGACTCCGCGACGCGGCAGGAATTCGACGTGATCGTCGTCAGGGACCTCGACCGGATCGCCCGGGACGCGGCCCGACAGACCGCGCTGCTCTCGCGACTCGACGACGCTGGCGTGAAGGTTTGGACGTACTCCGACCGGGGCTTTGTCGCCCTCGAAGGCTTCAACTACCTCTTCACGGCCTTCCGCGGGGTCGTCGCCGAGGAGGAGCGACGGGCAACCAGCCGCCGGGTGCGCGAGTCGATGCGCCGCCGCGCGGAGCTGGGGCAGGCGATCTTCCGCGCGCCGTTCGGCTACCGCATCGAGGGCGAGCGGTTCGTCATCGTCGAGGAGCAGGCCGAGATCATTCGCAGGATGGCGGAACGCTTCGCGGCGGGAGGCAGCATCCGTGGCATCGCGAACGACCTGAACACGAGGGGCATCGCGTCACCGGCGGGCAAGCTGTGGGACGGGCGGGTCGTGTCGAACATGCTCAAGAACGCGCTGTGCCGTGGCCAGCTCCGGTTCGGCGAGCGGCGGAAGGTCTACGAGAAGGGGACTGCACGAACCGCGAAGGCGGCGCAGGGGGACATCCTGGTCGTCGAGAGGCCGGAGCTGAGGATCATCGATGCCGAGACCGCGGCCAAGATCGACACCCAGTTCGCTGGGCATCGGCGCGCAGCAGGTGCGGCGACGCCCAAGCACCTGGCATCGGGCTTCGTCCGTTGCGGGCTCTGCGGCGCGAGCGTGACGGCGCACGCCTACCGCGGCAGGTATCGCAAGAATCGGTACACCTGTGCCCGGAACCAGAACTCCGGTAGGGCCGCCTGTGCGGGGATCGGCGGCCGGCCCGAGTACGCCGTGGACGCGGCGGTCCTGCAAGCGGTCCGACCGCTCCTCGACGGCGACGTGGCCGAGAGCGCCCTCAAGCACTACAGGAAGCGGTTGGAGGCCCGCGTCCGCGGTCAGGCCGACCCCGACGCCGGTGTGACGCGCCGCGAGATCGCTGCCTGCGAGAGGAAGCTCGACAATTACGCTCGTGCGATCGGGCTGGGCGATCCACCCGAGACGATTGTGCGGGCCATGAAGACCGAGGAGGACCGCCTCGGCAAGCTGCGGTCCGCGCTCGTGCGAGCCGAACAAGCGGGTCCCGTCCGTTTGGACGTCGAGCGTGAGGTGCGCCAGGCTCGAACGCGGCTCCGTGACCTGATGAAGCTCGCCGAGCGCGGCGGGGTCGCAGCGCGTCCGGTCATCCAGGCCATGCTGGGCGGCGCTCGCTTCCAAGCGTTCCCCGTCGCAACGCCCGAGGGTCGGCGATGGCAGCTCACGGCGAAGGTGGCGGGCGGCTACCTCTCCAACGTCGTGACACACGCGAAGCCGAGCTCGTGATGACCCCCGCCCTTCGCGAGCGCATCGAGCGCCTCGCCGAGCCGAAGCCGCAAGGAGCCGGTGCCGCGTCCGAGGCGGACCAGTTCGCCGTCGAGGCGCTCGATCTCCTCGCGAGGGAGGCAGCGCTGCAGAGGGTCGGTTCTTCGACGCATGCGGAGCAGACCTAGATAGCACAGTCTGAACTAATGTCCAGCAGAAAGGTAATAATGTTGTGTTTTTTTTGCGCCTTTCTTGCGGCGCAATCGCCTTTCAGGCAGAAGCAGTGTAGGTGACGAGCATGGAGGGCTTGAAGCACGACCCAGTGCGCGGCAGGGCCGACGAGCCTGTCCCGGCGCCGCTGTCCCCGCCGCGCGAAGGTTCAAAGCGGGGGCCCGCTACGCAGGCTGGAGGGCGGGTTCGTGATCGCGATGGAGATACGTCTCGCGGCCTGACGGTCGCACTCGTCCGCTACCGGCGGGCTCGTGCCTTCGCCGGGCCGAGCGATCAGGTGTACCCTCTGGAGGCAGGCAGTCGGCTCTTCGCCGGCGCGGAGGGAACCATGGAACAGCGCGGGCTCGGTCTCGTCCTTTCGCTCGTGATCGCGAGTTGCTACTCAAGCAACGAACTGTGCAGCGCGCCAGTTGATGACCTCGCGCACTCGCTCCTGATCGCCTAGCGCCTTTCGCTCTTTTCTCCCGACACCGGAGCCGGGAAGAGGAGACGGAGATGGCGAATCGGCGTCGTTGGTCCAAGGGCGCACACGGAAGTCAAAGCGGAGGCCGACTGGCCTCCGGCATCGCCGGGCCTCCGGGCGGACAGGGCAAGGCGTACCCACTCGCCTTCCGGCTTCGGGTCGTGGAGGCGGCTCTCGAAGGCGACGTCAGTCTCGGACAGCTCGCCCGCGTCTTCGGTCCGGGGCCGGGGACGATCGCGAAGTGGGTGGAGGCCTACGAGCGTGGTGGCGTCGAGGCGCTGACGCCGATCCCGCCGATCCCCCCTCCGCTCCGACGCTCCGCCGCCGCCGCGGCGAAGCGGGAGGCGGTCGTCGGCCTGCGCACCGAGCACCCGGAGTACGGCACCCGGCGCATCCGGGACGTCCTGGCGCGCTTCGAGGCGCTGGGCGTCTCGGAGACGGAGGTGCGGCGCATCCTGCACGAGGAGGGCCTGATCCCGGAGACGCCGCCCCCGTCCCCCGCGCACCCGCACCTGCCGCGTCGCTTCGAGCGGGCGGCGCCGAACCAGATGTGGCAGTCGGACATCTTCACCTTCCTGCTCCGACGCCACGAGCGGCTGTACCTGACGGCGTTTCATGGACGACCACTCGCGCTACGTCGTCTCGTGGGCGCTCGGACGACACCAGCGCTCCACGCTCGTGCTCGAGGCGCTCGCTCGTGGCATCGCGGACTACGGGCCGCCGCAGGAGGCACTGACGGACCAAGGCCGGCAGTACACGGCGTGGCGGGGCGAGACGGAGTTCGAGCAGGAGCTGCGGCGCAACGGCATCCGGCACGTCAAGAGCCGGCCGCAGCACCCGCAGACGCTCGGGAAGGTCGAGCGGTTCTGGAAGACCCTGTGGGACGAGTTTCTGTCCCGGACGGTGTTCGCGGATTACGACGACTGCCACCGACGGCTGGGGCTCTTCGTCCACGCGTACAACTTCCAGCGTCCGCACCAGGGCATCGCCGGTCTCGTCCCCGCCGACCGGTTCTTCCAGTCGGCGCCGCAGGTCCGCGAGGCCGTCGAGAAGTCCGTCGCGGACAACGCGGCGCGGCTGGCGATGGAGCAGCCGGCGCGCAAGCCCTTCTACCTGGTCGGCCGGCTCGGCGACCGGGACCTCACGATCGCCGCGGCGGGCGGCGGGCTGCGCGTCCAGCTGGGGGACGAGTAGCCGCAGACCATCCAGTTCCCGAAGGAGGACAGCGATGAGCAAGAAGCACGCGGAGCGCAGGGCGGACGGACGCAGCAAGATGCGGGCACGCGGGACGCCGAGGTGGCTCGCGACCCGGGAGCTCGACGAGATGGCCAGGCGGCGCTGCCTGATGGTGCTGTCGGTGCTGTCGGGGGAGCGGGCGGTGACGGACGTGCTCGAGGAGGCGCAGATCTCCCGCGGCACGTACTACAACCTCGAGGAGCGGGCGCTGCGGGCGATGCTCGCGGCGCTGGCGCCGTCCACCGTGCAGAGCCCCGAGGGGATCGCGGAGAGCCCGGCGAAGCGGATCGAGGAGCTCGAGGCGAAGGTGACGCAGCTCGAGCGGGAGAAGCGGCGGGGCGAGCGGCTCCTGCTCCTGACGCGCAAGGTGGTCCGCTCGGGGCCGCTCAAGGAGGCGACGGGACGGCGCCGGCGCAGCTCGACGACCGGTGGGCCGAAGCCTTCGCGCGGCTCGAAGCCACCCTCGACGCCGAGCCCGAGCGCGAGCCCTTCGACCCCGACGACGGATGGAGGGGTCGCGTCCTAGCCTGGGAGCGGAAACTGGCCGGCGCCGATGCGCCGAGCGAGGCTGCCGTGCGGGAGGACCCCGATGGCGAAGACGGCGAAGAAGAAGACGTACGAGCCGATGCCCGAGGTGCCGGAGGAGATCGCCGAGAGGTACCGGGTGATGCTCGAAGTGCTCTCCGGGAAGCGCTCGGTCGCATCGGGCGCGAGGCTGTTGGGCCTGTCCCGCAACCACTTCCAGACGTTGATGCACCGGGCGCTGCGGGGCCTGATGCAAGGCCTCGCGCCGAAGTCGCCCGGCCCGTCGCCGAAGCCGCCGAAGGAGGCGGCGCTCGAGGAGGAGCGGACGAAGCTGCGTCGGGAGAACGCGAAGCTGCAGGACCGGGTGGCGGTGATCGACCGGATGCTCTCGGTCGCCGGCGACCTCTTGCGTGGACGCATCTCGACCTCGGGAACGAAGACGACGAAGGCGAAACCGGATCCGGAGGAGCCGAGTGAGGGATCAGCTTGCGTGCGGCTTGCGGCCGCGAGGGGGCTACGGATGCTCGGGCTGACCCTCGCGCTCGCGGCGGCGGCGGTGGGGGTGAGCGCCACGACGCTCGTGCGCTGGTCCAGGCGCGAGCGTCGTGGCGAAGAGCCGGTGCAGCACCGAGGGCCGGCGCCTGGCGGTCCCCTGGCCGTCGAGACGCAGGCGCGTGTCGAGGACGTCGTCCGCGAGCTCGAGGGGCAGGTCGGGGCGGACGCGCTGTGCCGCGCGGTACCGGGTGTCTCGAGGCGGCAGGCGGCGACGGCCAAGGCCGCTGCGGTCACGGCGATCGAGCGCGAGCGCAAGGCGACCGCCACGCGGATCGTCGTGACCGCCCCGGGTGTCGTGCGCGGCTTCGACGCGATGCACATCGCGACGACCGCCGGCTGGCGATTCGTCCTGGTCGCCGGCGACGCCGCCGTGCCGTACAGGACGAGCGTGCCGGTCGTCCCCGCGTACGACGGATTGGCCGTGGCGGCCGCCCTCGACGCCGACTTCCGGCTCAACGGGGCGCCGCTCGTCGCCCGCCTGGACCGCGCGTCGGCTCACGGGACGCCCGAGGTCCGCGAGGTCCTCGCCGCTCACCGCGTCCTGGTGCTCCACGGGCCGCCTCGTTTCCCCCAGTACTACGGCCAGCTCGAGCGCATGAACCGCGAGCACCGCGCGCACCTGGACGCCCTCGGCACGCTCCCGGCTGACAGCCTCGAGCTGGCCGTCGAGCGCATGCTCCGCGCGTTGAACGGGCTCTGGCCGCGGCGTACACTCTCCTGGCGTACTGCCGAGGAGGTGTGGAGGGAGCGGCCGGCGGTGCAGGTCGACCGCACGGCGCTCCGAGACGAAGTACGGGAACGTGCCGACCGCATCCGGCACGGCGGCGTCCGCGGCGCTCCCGCGGACTTGGCCGAGCGCTTGGCCATCGAGAAGGCGCTCATCATGAGAGGGCTCCTACGTCGCGAGAAGGGCGGATGGTGCTAAGTGATCTCGAGCAGGTCGAGCGGTCGTCTACCCCGGCGCGGCACAGCAGTTCTTGATCGAGTTGGAGGGCGGGGTCGGTCCGAGGCCGGCCATGCATCGGGCCTGGACGGAGCGCTCTCTGATTGCCTGGGGTCGCGCACATGATCGAACGCTCCACATCGTCTTCGCGCCCAGTCCCGACACGGTAGACGATCGAAGCGCGCGCGACGCCGTCATGGACACCATCGAGGAGCGCTTGGGGTTTCGTTATCTCTTGCCAGGAGACGACCCCGAGGGCGTCTTCGATCCTCCGACGCTCGAGGAGGACCTCACCCCGCGTTTCCTTGGGGGTGTCCTCGATGTGGACAGGGAGACGGGTGACGTCGGCCTCAGATTCCAGGACTTCACGTTCACGGAGCGCCTCTACTCGCTCGAACAGACGGACGCCTACCGGCACGGAATCCTCGACCCGGTGGGAGCGGTTCCAGGTGCTGGGACCGTGACGAGCCGACGCGTAGTCCTGTACTTCGACGCTGCTCGGGATGGCACCCGCACGGCGCTCCCGGTCCGAGTGAGGACCAAGATCGGACAGTGATCCCGCTCGGCGCACACACGCTGGTCTTCGTGGCCGGGGTCACCGGCTGCGGCGAGAGGCCCGAATTGAGCGCTCGCGACGCCGGTCGAGAGGCGGGGGACGCCTCCGAGGTCGTTGATGCGTCCGATGGGGTGCCCGACGCAGGGGGCGACCTCACCGGTCGGCTGGACGTTTCCGGAGGATGCATCGAGACCCGCACCGTACTCGAGCAGGAGCGTGCAGACGACGTGACAGGCGCTCTGGTAAGCGCAGCGCCGGGCGGCTTCGCGCTACTCCTCGAGGTCAACATCGACCTGTGCCTACAGCGGCTCCGCGGCTTCGATGGGACTCTCCAATCGGAGATCGAAGTGCCCGTGGAACTGTGCAACGGCGAGCAACTGGTGGTCGTCGACGAGGATCATGTGATGGTTCTCGACGGCCCCGGATCTGTGTGGATCGGAGACCTGAACGGCGATTGGGGCCCCGTCGACGTCGACTGGCCCGCGTCGTGGCGGCCGGTCGGGATGGGCGTCGCTCCTATGGGTACGACCGAGATCTTCCTGTCGGACTCGACCGGGATCCTTCGCCTGGATTGGGCCGGGCAGGTACAGGCGCTCGTCGAGACTCCGTACATCGCGGAGGTCGACGCGACGACGGGAATCGTCTGGTCGGGCACGACCCTGCTCGCGAACTGGGATCACCGGCGGCCCGAAGACGATCCTGGCATCTCGACTGCCTACGTGCAGCGCTTCGACGGCAATCTGGTGCCCCTCGATGCGGAGCCCGTGCGGGTGACGGACCTTGATGGCGCGCTGGAGCAGCACCTCATGGGAAGCACGACGGGCTGGCTCGGCACCGAGTTCGTAGTCGCTGTCTCCTGGTCCGAGGGGTTCGGCGACTTCGTACAGCCCAACAATCTCGACCTGTTCAGGTTCACTGAAGTCGGCGAGCCGCAGGGGAGCTTCCAGGTTCTGCGCGGCGCCGACGACGACTATCAGCTTCAAACGCTACGCCGAGTGTTCCCGGTGCCAGGCCGGGTCGTGTTTCTCGACTTCGCTCAATTCTACGACGCCGATGAGGGCTGGAACTGGGAAGGCGAGCATGGCGCCGCGTTCGCCCAGACGAGCGGCGAACGCGTCGGCGAAGACGCCCGCCTCGGATCGTTTCAGCCGACGGTGCGTAGTCGCAACCGACTGGCGCGCTTGCGTCGACTCGCGCCAGAGGGCGGCGGCCCTGACCTGGAGGTGTTCACTGTCCTGGACTGCACGGGCCTGTTCGGGGAGCTGGCCGAATAGGAGTTGAAAGACCCTCGCTCCCAGAGCCTCTATTGAAAACGCTCGGCTTCGATCGTCGCCTCCTCCTCGGTCGCGACCGCGGCGACGTCGCCGCTGCCCCAACGGGGCGTCACGGCGGCGGAGAAGCGATCGGCCGCCGCGTCCCACCGCCTGTGGATGACGAAGGGCTCCCGGTACGCAGCCGTCCCGGCGGTCACCGCGGACGGGTCCAGGGTCGAAAGCGAGAAGTCGAAGAGCAGGAGGTGCCGTGCCTTCTTGCCGACGCTTCCGCTCTCGGGCACGCCGACGTTCGCGGGCTTGACATCGCGGTGCTGAACGCCGTGCTCCTCGAGCATCTCGAGCGCGCGCAGGAGGTCGTCGCCCCAGCGACGCGCGAAGTCGAGGCTCGGCGGGCCTTCGCGCGCGAGGATGGCGGCGAGCGTCTCCCCGGCGTGCGTCAAGAGGAGGCATGTGCGGCCGGCGATGACGAGGCGATCCACCAGGCGGACGATCCGGTCGCCTTCGAGCTTCTCGAGGATGTCCGCCTCCGCCCGGAGGCGCTCGTCGTGCTCCGCGGAGAGCCCGATCTTGAGGGCGAATCGCCGGCCGTCGCGCTCGACGTGAAGGACCCTCGCGGCCGAGCCCGTGCCGAGGACGGCCGACTACGAGAAGACCTGCGTCGAGGCGGTCCCCGGGGTGGGCGTCGATGGGGGTCGAGAGAGGGCGCGGGAGGGGAGGGGCGGGTGACTGCCTCGAGGAGCAGGTTCACCCAGGCGATGGCGCTGTCCGCGCGTTCCTTCACGTCCACCGCCGTCGCGAAGCCGACGAGCTCGTCGAGATCGGCCGCAAAGGCCGCGCGATCGTCGCGGGCGGCGGCGACGGACAGACGCCTGGTCTTCAAGAGCTCCTGACGGTCACCGAGATCCGCTCCGGGTGGTCTCAGCGTGAGGACGTGATACGCGACCGCGCCGAGCGAGAAGACGTCGCTGGCGAACGTCGCCCGGGACGGGTCCTCGATGAGCTCGGGCGCGCGGTAGAGGACGGCGGGATCGACCGAGAGGGCGGAGAGGTGCTGAGTCCCGTGAGAGCCGTCCTCGTACGCGGCGAGCTGGAAGTTGTACAGCCGGACCTGCGGCGGGCCGGAGGGTGACGTCCGGACGAGGACGGACCCCGGGTGCAATCCGCGGTGGATGACGCTCTTGCGGTGGCAGTACTCGATGGCCTCGCCGAGCTGCTCGAGGATCGCGGTGCGGGCCTCGAACGACGGCGGGGGGTCGCTGCGGAGGAAGACGTCGAGCGGGACGGCGTCGTCGAGGTGGTCGAAGACGACGCAGGGACCGCCTGTCGGTCCCTCGGCGTGGTAATCGGTGACTCGCAGGATGCCGCGGTGGTCGCCGAGGAGCGTCAAGATGCGCGCCTCTCGCTCGGCGGCGCGGCGGAGCTGGTCGCGACGTTCCTGCGTCGGGGATTGCGGGACGAGGTACGTCCGGACGCGACGGCGGATCCCGGGCATGCGCTCGTGCTCCGCCAGGCGGTCCTGGTAGCCGGGTCCCCCTTCGAGGAGCTCGCCGAGCACGAGGTCGCCGAGGCGCGGGCCCGCTACGCGCGCTGGAGGGCGGGTTCGTGGTTGTTCTGCGAGTGCCCCTCGACCCTGGATGCCTAGCGTGAGGCAGCCCCGTCGCGAAGTTCGCTCTGCTGCGGTGACTCGGATACGATTGCGCGAGGTGTACGCGCTGAGGCACGGTCGATGACGAATCCCCCCTACCGGCGAACGATGATCCATCGGCTCTCCGTGCGGCGTTACCGGAGCGTCGCCAAGCTGGATCTCGAGGATCTGCCTTCGGTCATCGTGTTGTACGGACCGAACGGGTCCGGCAAGTCGAACATCTTGCGTGCTGCGCAATTGGTCCTGAGGGCTGCGGGGCTCTCGGGGGACTTGCCGATGAAGAAGGAGCAGGCGGGAAGGCTCTCCCTTGCGGATGCCGACAAGAATCTCGACCTGCGGCCCGACGACTTTCGCTTCGGCGACCTCCCGGAGATCCAGGTGGCCCTGGAGCTGGAACTCGGCAGCCGCGCGATGCAGATCCTGGCGCCTCCTAGTGGACGCGACCTGCGTCTCTTGAATCTGCAGGCGGTCTTCCAACTCGATGAGCCGGAGGGGGCCATACGCTACTGGTTCGATCGCGCAGATATCGACGGGGTGTTGGAGATCGGTCCACCGGCCGATGCGGCGAGGCGGGCCGAGAGGGCGAGCATACAGGGCCTCCGGGCCCAGCGAGCCCAGCACGAAGCGCAGCGGGAGGTCAGCGCCCAGCAGTCGGCCGCTCTGGACGCGCAGCCAGCGTCCCCCCAGATCCTTGCGCAGCGGGCTGCCCACCGGGCGCAGATTCGAGCCCTTTCCCAAGCGCTCAGCAGTCTGGACGCCCAGATTCGGCAGCACGAGGAAGCGGTTGGGGAGGAGTCCTTCGTCGCGGAGAGAATCCAGGGCGTGCTCATTCCGCGGCTGCTTCAGGTCAGTCCAGCATACCGGGTGCCACGGAGTCCTGACGATCCTGAATCGGCGCTCTATCGGGCGCTTGTCTCCGAAGATGTCCGTCAACAGGAGGCGGCGTGGCGGCTCAGCCAGCGACTAGCCCGTGCTGGCCTTTTCGGAGTTCGCGGCGAGGTCGCACTCGTACCTGTAGAGAGTCGCACCTACGCCGAACGCCAGGTGCGTTTCCGCCACCCTCAGCATGGCCCGCTTTCCATGCGCAACCTCGGTACGGGAGAGCAGCAGGTCGTGATCATGCTTGGACAAGGGGTGATCACGCCCTGTCCGATCGCGCACCTCGAGGAGCCGGAGGCACACCTGCACAAGACGCTCATGGAATCCTTCGCGACCGTGCTGCGTGAGAGCGCCGCGGGTAATGGCGATGCGCCAGACGTCGACCAGCTGTGGATCGCTACCCATCACCGATACTTTGCGCTGTCAGACGAGTTCTTCGACGTGGCGATCGACGAACGAGGTGGGACGAACGTTGCCCGACGAAAGCGCGACGAGGTAGCGAAGCACTTTTACGAGCCGAGCCCCTATCGAGACACGCTTCGGCTGCTTCTCGAATCAGGTATGGCCCCGGAGACTATCGTCTTCGTCGATGAGGCGGGAACTCAGCACAGGGCGATAGAAGTTCTCGAGTCGCTGGAGGCGGACGGGGCTCTCGCAAGGAAGTTCGTCGACTCCGCGACGAAGGCGTTTGTACTCTCGTTGATCCCTGACGAACGCGAGGCATGAGTTACGTCCTGGTCTCCCTCGTCGGCGACGCGGCGACGGAAGAGAGCGACAAGTTCGCGCGTTGGCTTGCCGGAGAGATCCGTCCCGCACGCGCATTCCATGACGAGCACCCCGAGCACGCCGCAGTCGCCGCCGCTGTTAAGGTCACGCCAGTCGCCCTCGTCATCTGTCACGATGGAGGTGGCTCAGTGCGCGCGCGTCGCGACGGTCCGTCGTGGGCTGATGCCGCATCGTTCGCGACCATCTTTTCGGACGCGCGTGTATGGGCCTACGCGTGCAACACCCGGGCCCCCAAGCTCGCTGAGGATCTTGAGTCGTTCGGGCGCCGGGCGTTCGCGAGTGGCGTGCGAGTCTTCGCGGGACACTGCAGCTCGATCATCGCACCTCCGGACGCCCCGACGTACCCAGCCCTGCGAAGAGCGGGATACCGCGCGTTGGGCCGAGCCATGCGGGCCTTCCTCAGAGGCGAGAACCGTGCGGATGAGCTGCGGCGTATTGCGCTGAGGGAGGCCGCCGCATCCGGCCGGAGGGCTGTCTTCGCGGCGCCCGCCATCGAGGATGCGATGAACAGCCTGCGAGTCCTCGCATGAGCGCATGTGACTCACGGATCGAGAGCCGCACTCTTTCTAGAGGCCGGGCACGCGTCGGAGGAGACCGGCGGTGGCGAGGGACTCGAACTGGCCGCGCAGAGCGATCGCGAAGGGCGGGTCGTCTAGGAGGACGCCGGCTTCGATGTTGCGGGTCTGGGCGGCTTCGGTGAAGTTCGCGGAGGTCACGAAGGCGTAGCGGTCGTCCACGACGACGCACTTCGCGTGCAGGACGGAGCGCTTCGGGCCGGTGTCCATCGAGCGGGGGTCGTAGAAGACGGCGGGGAGGCGGCCGCCTGGCCAGTCGCGGCGTCGGAAGCGTTCCTCGAAGGCGCGTAGGGCCTCGGCCTGGAACCGATCCTGGCGAAACGCGACCTCGGGATCGTACACGGCGCGGGGCGCGATGGGACGATCCTGCGTCCTTCGAGGTCTGCCTGGGATTCCGCGATCGCGAATGGCGCGGGCGAGATCCCGCGGATCTGTCTGATCGTTTCCAGATTGTCGGCGGAGCGGCGAGGGAGGAGGGTCCGTTCGGCATCGTCGTACGCGGTTTCGGGCGGTCCGGCCGGGCGCGCGCGCGGGGAGAGTGTCCAAGCACTTGGACACTCTCAAGGGGCCCGGATAGCGTCGCGGGATGGGGCGAAAATCGGGGAAGGCGGGGAGGGAGATCGTCGCGGCGGGGCGGGGGGAGGCGCTGGGGCCTGCGGCCCAGCGCGAGGTCGGGCGGCTGACGGAGCGGTATCACGAGCTGCGGCGGCAGGGGTTCCGCTACGGGGTCGACACGGTGATCGAGCTCGGGCAGATCGTCCTGGACGTCGAGCGGTGGACGAACGGAGGGCTGCGGGCGTGGTGCGAGCGGGAGGGGGTCTCGCGCTCGACGGCGTACAACCAGGCTTCGCTCGCGAGGCTGGCGGAAGACTCGCCGGGGATCATCCAGAGGTGGAAGGAGCTGGGGCCGGCAAAGCTGTACGGCGTGGCGCGGCTGCTGCCTCCCGCGCGGGCGAAGGTGCTGGTGAAGGGGTCGGAGGAGAAGCTGGCGCGGTCGACGGACGCGCAGTTCGCGCAGATCATCCGGCCGCATCTGGTCCGCAAGAGGAAGGTCACACAGGACATGCGGGCCAGCGGGCTGCGTCAGCGGCTGCAGGCGTGGACGCGGCGAATCAGCGAGACGAGGCTGTCGGGGATCGAGGACGCCGCGCTGCGGGCCGCCGTCCTCGGCGACGCACGCGAGCTCGAACGGGCGCTCGCGTCGCTGAGAAAGCGGATCTGACTCGACGGGGCGGTTGCGGTGCGGCGGTGGCGGGGATCGCCAGCGGTGTCGTGGGCGTCGCGGGTGTCGGCGGCGTCGTTGGCGTCGTTGGCGTCGTGGGGGTCGCGGGCGTTGCGGGCTGGGGCGCGCGGAGCGGACGACGGGTGATGCGGCGCGACAGGAGGCTCGCGCTCCCGCAGACCTCCTGCAGGACGAGCACGATCGGGCGGCGGTCCCGCGGCGGGACGACCGGAAAACCTGCGGCGACGGCGCGCAGTCGCGAGGCGAGCGCGGCCGCCTCGGCGATCACGGCGGGGACCGTCGGCGGCGCGGGCGTGGGAGCCGGACTCCGCGGGCGAGGCCTTGGCGGCCGGACGGCGCGAGTGAACTCGCGTGTGCTCATCCGGCAGGCGTCGGGGCCGACCGCGCGCAGTACGGGGAGACGCTCGGGGCGGGGGAGCGCGGCGAGGTCGACGAGCTTGGTCGGGCCGAGGCTGTCGTGGTCCCGCAGGATCTCGGGGCTCTCGATGCCCATCCGGTAGAGCGCACGGAGCTTGCGTGCCTTCTCGGGATGGACGCACAGGTCCTGGTCGAGCCAGGGGCCGTACTCGCCGCGCTTCAGGCGCCGTGCGCCTTCCTCCAGGATGCGGCCCAGCTCGCGCGCACGCGCGACGCCGCTCTTCGCATCGTCCTCGTCGATGCGGCGGAAGCGCGCGGTCAAGTCGGAGACCGCGGGGAAGCGGATGTCCATGGCGGCAGCGTACGCGGGGGCGGGGCCGACAGGCCAGAAAACGCAAGGATTCCACGCCAGATCGGGCCAAGTCCACGGCGCAGTGGGGCGGGCAACGACGTCCACGGCCTCGCCCAGCACCCGCGACCATCGTAGGATGCCCGCCTCGCGATGGCCGTGCTGCTCGAGAAGATCCAGTGGTCGGATCAGCCGCTCCTGACGGAGACGATCGACGCGGCGTGGGAGGCCGAGGTGGTCTCGGTGATGGGAATGATGCCGAGCTCGCTGCGGCGCGCGGCGGCGAGCCCCTGGGTGAGGCGCGCGTACTTCGACGCGATGCGGCCCGCGGTGCGCTCGCTGACCGATGCCCAGATCGAGCTCGCGGCCCTCGTCACGTCGCAGGAGAACGCGTGCCGCTACTGCTACGGGGTCGGCCGCGCCTCGATGCGGATGCTCGGGTTCACCGACGAGGTCATCGATCAGGTCGAGGGCCGCGCGCAGCTCGCCGAGGCGGACCAGCGGGAGCGCGAGATGCTGGCGTTCTGCCGCAACCTCGCCCGCTCGAAGCCGCGGCCGAGCCGCGATGCGCGGCGGCGGCTCGAGGAGATCGGGTTCACCCCGATCCAGGTGACGGAGCTCGCGTACATCGTCGCCTCGGCGGGGCTGTGCAACCGCATGGCGACGCTGCTCGCCGTGCCCCCCGAGCTCGAGCTGGAGCGGATGGTTCCCCCGGGGAACCTCTGGAAGAAGCTCTCGAGCTGGCTCCCCGGGCATGCCCCGTCCAAGCGGCCGAAGCCGCCTTCGTATCCGGAGCCGTCCGCGCAGGGTCCGTTCGCGGTGCTGACGGGCATCCTCGCCGGGTCGCCCGCCGCGGGAGTCCTGCAGGCCACGCTGCAGGGCGCCCTGGAGTCGTCGACGCTGCCGCGTCGCACCGCGCTCATCATGTTCGCGGTGATCGCCCGCACGCTCGATTGCGACGTGTGCGAGGCGTTCGCCGTCGATCGGCTCGAGGAAGAGGCCATGCCGAAGGCCGCCTTGACGGGCGTGCTCGCCACCCTCGCATCGAAGGACCTCACCGCCGAGGAGTCCCTTCTCGTCCCGTGGGCGCGCGAGACCGTCTGGATGCCGGAGGAGCCCAAGCGAATCCAGGAGCGCACGCGTCCGCTCCTCGAGGCGCTCGGGCCCACGCGGGTCCTCGAGGCGATCGGCACGGCGGCGATCGCGAACGCCTGCGTCCGCCTGGCCATGCTCCTCCAATGACGTGGCTCCTCGCGGCGCTTCTCGCCGCCAGCCTGGTCGGCCTCGCGGCGGCCGTCGCATTCCTCCGCCGCGCCGGGCGCGAGATCCACAGGCATCGCACCGCGCTCGCGCGCACGGTCGAACGCGTCGAGCACATCGAGCGCGCCTTCCAGCGGTTCGCGCCGCTCGACGTGGTCGAGCGTTTCGCGCAGGGCGACGTCGTCCACGAGCCGTCCCACCGGACCGTCACCGTCCTCTTCGCGGACCTCAAGGGCTTCACGCCGATGTCGGAACGGATCGCCCCGGCCGTCATGGTCGACATGCTCAACGGGTATTTTCGCGCGATGAACGCCGCGCTCGAGGCGCATCACGGACACCTGTCGCGGATCATGGGCGACGGTCTTCTGGCTCTCTTCGGCGCGTTCGAGAAGAACACCTGGCAGTCGGCAGACGCCGTCCGCGCCGCCCTCGCGATGCGCGAAGCCCTGGCGCGCTACAACGTCGAGCTGGCCGCACGGGGGCTCGAGCGTCTGGAGTTCGGCGTCGGCATCCACGTCGGGGACGTCGTCGCCGGTGTCGTAGGCAGCGACCATTTCGTCGAGTTCACCGTGATCGGCGACGCCGTGAACACCGCCGCGCGCGTCGAGTCGCTCACTCGGCAGCACGGTGTCGATATCCTCGTGACGGACGACGTCAAGGCCGCGCTCGACGACCGCTTCACGCTGCGCGCGATGCCGCCCGTCGCGGTGAAGGGCAAAAGCGGGGCGGTCGCGACCTGGGCGGTGGAGTCGGCGAAAGACTAGGTCGAACGCTTGCGCACGCCCGTGCGCAACCGGTGGGCGAAGGGTCCTCCCTTCGGTGAATCGCCCAGGAGCACGTCGCGTCGAAGCCGTGACGATGCCGACCCTGACGTGGCTATTCCTGTGCGCCTGCGGGAGCGGCGGCGGCGGCGACGACGATGGCGCGGACGGCGACTCGGACACCGACAGCGACACCGGACCCGACTGCGACATCGAGGGCGATCGCGACCTCGATGGCCACGACTCCCTGGCCTGCGGGGGGGACGATTGCGACGACGGCGACCCGGCCATCCTGCCCGGCGCGAGCGACCCGAACGCCGTCTGGTCCATCGAGGTCGTTGATCCGATCGCGCGCAGCCCCGGCGGCGCGGACGTGGCGGTGGCCGCGGACGGAACCGTGCACGTCGTCTACGCGGATTCGTCCGAGGGCGTCGTCTTCCACGCCGACCGCGCGGGGGCGGTCTGGTCCGTCGAGACGGTCGAGGAAGCGATGGGCCGGGAGCCTTCCCTCGCCATCGACGCCGACGGCGCGCTTCACGCGACGTACATGGACGGGATCCGCGATCCCGCCGGGCTGCGCCATGCGACGAACGCGGGCGGCGCCTGGGTGGCAGAGCTCGTCGATCGCGGCGGGTACATGGGCCGGACGAGCTCCCTTGGCGTGGACGCGACTGGCGTGCTGCACGTCGCCTACCAGGAGCGGCGCGCGGGATCGCTCCGGTACGCCACGAACGCCGGCGGTGCCTGGCAGGTCGAGACGATCGACGACCCTTCCTCGGACACGGGGTGGACGCCCTCGCTCGCGATCGAGCAGAGCGCGGTGCACGTCGTTTACCACCGCGGCGCAGTCGGCTTCCGGCACGCGACCAACGCGTCGGGCGCCTGGGTGGTCGAGACGGTAGATCCTTCCGGCATCGGGCTCGGAACCGCGCTCGTCGTCGGGCCCGACGGCGCGCTGCACGCGACGTGGGCGGCGGCGGATGCGGGCCTGTGGCACGGGACGAACGACGGGGCGGGTTGGACCCTTCAGAACGTCGATCCGGAGCGCCTCGCGGGACGTTCGAGCGTCCTCGCGATCGATTCGCGCGCCGAACTGCACGCGGCGTACGTCGGTCAGTGGGCCGCCTTCCTGTACGGGACGAACCAGGGAGGGGAATGGGCGCTCTCGTCCGTCCGCGAGGAGACGGACGAGGCGTGGCACCTCTCGCTCGCGGTCCACGAGGACGTCCTTCACCTGGTCTGGTTCGACGCCTCCTCCGCGGGCGTCCTCCACCACGGCTCGCGTCCCATCCCGGACGGAATCGACCAGAATTGCGACGGCATCGACGGAACCGTCGGCGGCGACGCGGATACCGATTCGGACTCGGATACGGACACCGGCTCCGACACCGGCTCGGGCTCCGACTCCGACACCGGTTCCGAGACCGGGTCCGAAACGAGCTCCGACTCGGGTTCCGACTCCGACACCGGCTCCGACACGGGCTCGGACTCCGACACCGGCTCCGAAGACCCCTGCGCGGTGGCCGACACGGACGCCGACGGCCACGACGGCATGGCGTGCGGTGGCGACGACTGCGACGACGCCGATCCCGCCGTCCACCCGCTCGCCGACGACGACGTCGGGGACGGCGTGGACCAGGACTGCGACGGACTCGACGGACGCGACGCCGACGGGGACGGGTTCGCCTCGGTCGCTTCCGGAGGCGACGACTGCGACGACGCGGACGCGGCGGTCCACCCCGGCGCGCTCGAGGTGCCGGCGGACGGAGTGGACCAGGACTGCGACGGCGCCGAAGGAGTCGACGGGGACGGCGACGGCCATGCGTCCATCGCGACCGGGGGCGACGACTGCGAGGACGCCGACGCCGGGATCCACCCCGGCGCGCCCGGAGACGCCTGGACGATCGAGACGGTCGACGCCGGCGGCGACCTGGTGCCGCCGACGTCGCTCGCGCGCGGCGCGGGCGGCGTACTCGGGGTCGCCTATCGCGAAGGAGTCGACGACGATCTGCTGTACGCCACGGACGCAGGCGGGGCGTGGGCGATCGAGACGGTCGACTCGGATGGCGACACCGGGCACGATCCGTCGCTCGATCTCGATGCGGCCGGCGACGCGCACGTCGCGTACCAGGACCGGACGTTGCACGACCTGCGCTACGCGACGAACGCGAGCGGCGCCTGGGAGGCCGAGATCGTCGTGGACGGCGACCTGGCGGGGTTCTTCTCGCCGGAGTACGAGCCGTCGCTCCAGGTGGACGGTGCCGGGGACGTTCAGGTTTGCTGGGACGACTGGCTCCTGCACGACCTGTGGCACGGGCAGCGCGCGGCCGGCGTGTGGACCACCGAGCTCGTCGAGGCCGTGCAGATCGGGAAGCCCGGAGACTGCGCCCTCGCCCTCGACGAGGCGGACGGGATTCACCTCGGCTACTACGGCATCGACTTCGGCCTGCGCTGGGCGACGAACCAGTCGGGGGACTGGGAGGCCGAGACCGCCGACGACGCGGCCCTGTCCGGCTGGACCAGTTCCGGCGTCGCCACGGGCTCCGGCGTGGGCGTCGTCGTCCACGTCGCCTACGAGGACCGCAACCTGGACGACCTCCTGTACGCGGTCCGCGACGCCGGCGTCTGGTCCATCCAGACGGTGGACTCCGCCGGGGAGACCGGCCGCGATCCTTCCCTCGTCCTCGACGCGGCCGGCGCCGCCCACATCGCGTACGTGGAGGGCTTCGGCGACGCGGTGCGCTATGCGACGAACGCGTCGGGTGACTGGGCGACCGAGACGGTCGAGGAGACCGCCGGGGGCCCTTCCCTCGTTTTCGGATCCGGATCGGACTTCCACTTGACGTGGATCGCCGCCGGAGAATTGCGACACGCGACACGCGGCCTGCCCGACGGCGTCGACGACGACTGCGACGGCGTCGCGTACTAGCCCGGTCGGCCCGCCACGACCGCGAGGCGGTCGAGCTCGGCGCGCAGGCGCGCTTCCTCGGCGACGATCTTCGGGGCTCGGTCGCCACGGCCGAGGCGAGCTTTCACGATGGCGAGCTCGATGAGCTGCGCGTGGCGGTGGGTCTCGGCGCGGAAGGCGCGCCGGCCCTTGGACAGAAGGATGCCGATGTCGCGCCAGCTGCGGGAGAAGACGGAGCCGAGCAGGCGCAGCTCCTCGGCGTCCCGGACGAGGACGCCGACCTCGGGTTCGAGCTCGCGCAGGACAGTGCGCCGCTCCCCTGCGACGAGGATGCCGATGAGGACGAACCAGCCGAGGAAGAAGACCCAGGTCATGACGATCGAGAGGATCCCGCCGACGTCGCCCAGGAAGGTCGGCAAGGCGTTGTGTGCGGAGTGCAGCAGCATCGCGAGGAGAAAGCCGAAGCAGGGCCAGAGGAACTTGGCGAGTGCCGACCGCGAGGTGACGACCATCCCCCAGCCCAGGCCCGTCAGCGAGGTGTACATCGCGTGGCCGAGGCCTCCGAAGACCGTGCGCAGGACGACCATCGCGACGAAGCCACCGGCTCCCTGCTCCGCGGCGAGGCCCGCGATGTAGAGGGCGTCCTCGGTGAGCGTGAAGCCGAGGCCGATGACGCCGCCGTAGACGACGCCGTCGAGCGGGCCGTCGAACTCGCGCGTGAGGATGTAGCCGAAGAAGAAGACGGCGATCACGCCCAGGCCCTTGAACGCTTCCTCGAAGACGGGCGCGTACACGGTCATCGCCACGGCCTCGGGCGCGCTCGGATTCGACGTGGCCTGCAGGATCGCGTTCTGGGTCAGCTCCTGGGCGACGATCGTCGACAGGCCCCCGCCGAGGGTCGCGCCGATGGCGCCCCACAGGAAGCAGAGCGCCAGCGCCCACAGCGGCTCCTTCTCGTATCGGTCCGCCCATCGGATCGCGAGGAAGTAGAGGAGGATGAGCGGCGAGATGACGACGGCCGCGAGGACGAGGAGCCCGATCACCGGCTCAGACTCCAAGCGGTGCAAAGGTGCCCGAGCACCGGCTCAATGTCGCAGAGATTGGCGGAGCTTGAAAGGACGGCGCGCCCGGGGAGAGACTGCGGGTCGTGCACCGGATCGGCGCCGTGGCCCTCAACACCTTCCGCGAGGCGGTGCGGGACCGCGTGCTCTACGGGATCCTCTTCTTCGCCGTGTGCCTGCTCCTCTTCAGCTTCGTCCTCGGCGAGCTCGCGCTCTACGCGCAGGAGCGGGTCGTCGAGGATGTCGGGATCGCGGGACTCCAGATCTTCTCGGTCCTGATGGCGGTGTTCCTGGGGGTCTCCCTCTTCTACAAGGAGATCGAGAAGAAGACGCTGTACACGGTGCTGCCCAAGCCCGTCGCGCGCTGGGAGGTCGTGGTCGGCAAGTTCGCGGGGCTGTACGGCACACTTCTCCTCCAGATCGCCGTGATGGGCGTCGTCCTCGCCGCCGTTCTCGTGGCCTCGGGGATTGCGCCGGGGCGGCACCTCTTCCTGTCGCTATTGCTCGCAGCGATGGAGGTCGGGATCGTGGCGGCGATCGCGATCTTCTTCACGAGCTTCTCGACTCCGTTCGTGTCGGGACTGTTCACACTCGGCGTGTTCGTCGTGGGGCGGCTCGTGGACTCGCTGTGGGAACTGTCGCGGGGGTCGCCGGCGCTGCGGGCCGTGGCGCGCGCCGTGGGCGTCGTCGCCCCCAACCTGTACCTGTACGTTCCGACGCGCAGGACGCTGCTCGACACCGACGGCTTCGTCGCCTGGGCGTACGTGGCGAAGTCGTTGGGATACGGCGCCCTGTACACGGTGATCGCGCTCGCGCTCGCGGCGTTCCTCTTCGAGCGAAGGGACCTCGTTTGAGCCCGCAATTCGACGCGCGCGGAAGCGCGCATCTTCTCGGGCCTACGGCCCGCACCTCGCTGTGTCGGCCGTGCATTGCCGGGGTCGGGCCGTGAAGCGGCTGCGCACCGGGCTTCTGGTTGCGGCGATCCTGACCGCGATCGTGGTCGGCAGGGTCCTGCTGTCCGCGCGATCGGAGCTGCGCTCGGGCGAGGCGGCGCTCGACCGTGGGCAGACCGAGGAAGCAATCGGGCATTACAGGCGGGCGGGGCACTGGTACGCGCCGGGCAACCCCTGGTCGACCGAGGCGCTCGAACGGCTCGTCTTCGTCGCGCGCCGCGCCGAGATGCAGGGAGACCTCGATACCGCGCTGCGCGCCTACCGCGCGATCCGGACGAGCATCCTGGGGACGCGCAGCTTCTACACGCCTCACCCCTCGAAGCTGTCGGCTGCGAATCGGCGCATCGCGCGGCTCATGGCGCGGCTGCCGCGGCCGCCGGAAGACGAGGGCAAGACGTACGCCCGGCTGGTGGAGGAGCACCTCGCGCTGCTGGAGCGCGACGATTCGCCGAGCGCATTCTGGTCGTTCGTGATGCTCGTCGGGTTCGCGACGTGGATTGTCGCGGCCTTCCGGATCGTGCGGCGGGGGTTGGACGCGGACGGCCGGATCATCGTTCGGCCGCTCCTGACCTGGGGAGGGGTTCTCGTGGTCGGGCTGGGCGTGTGGATCGTCGGGCTGTGGCTGGCGTAGGCTCGGGGCATGGCGCGCGCGGTCTGGATGCTGTGCTTGCTCGAGGGGTGTGGGGGCGACGATCCGGGCGACGGCGGCGGCGACGCGGACGTCGACACCGATACCGACACCGGCGGTGACGCGGACACGGACACCGACACGGGCTGCGAGGCGGACTGCGGAACCCTCAACATCAGTGACCTCGCTCCGGCGGACGAGACGCCAGAGAACATCACGCTCGATCCGACCTGCGAGACGGGAGACTACGAGCGGACGATCGAGAACCTCGTGACGGGAGCCGATGGACTGCCCGAGTCGTGGACGGAGCTGCGCGTCTATCACCCTCCGGAAAAGGACATCCGCCACGAGATCCGGACGGAGTACACGGTCGGGTCGCGCTGCCTGGACGGGACCATCGGGGAGATGGAGGCACGGATGCACAGCTTGCGGCCGTTGTTCACGGCCGTGTGCGATGGCGTCTATTGCTTCGACGGTCTCTAGAGCCGCCCGTCAGAAGTCTTGCCGGGGTTGCATGTCCGTTCCCGGGCGGCGCTAGGCGCGCGCGGAGCGCGCGCGCTCAGGGGGTGGGGGGCCCCGGGGGCTTTGCCCACGGGGGAGGGGGCGCGAGGCGCCCCCTCGGGAGAATTCCAGGCGAGGCCGCGGAGTGCGACTGGTGGCTGCCCAATCCCGGCAGACCTTGTGAAGAGGTGCACTAGAGGCTAGAAAGCCCCCCCATGGCCGACGAGAAGCGGTGCTCCGTGAAGGGCTGCAAGCGCCCTTATCGCGCACGCGGGTACTGCGTGACGCACTTCAAGAAGTGGCGCCGCGGCGAGATGCCGCACCCGCGCTACAAGATCTGCTCGAGGGAAGCCTGCCGCAAGCCCGCCACGGCCCGGTGGGGCCTGTGCGAGGAGCACTTCAAGGCCGACATGGCCGGGGCGCCCGCGGCGTAGGCTGGCAGGCCGGGAACCTCCGTGGACAGCCTGCTCGTCGAGGGCGGACGGCCGCTGCGGGGAACCGTCCACGTCAGCGGCGCGAAGAACGCCGCGCTTCCCATCCTGGCTGCGTCCCTGCTCACCGAGGGACGCTGCACCTTCCGTAACGTCCCGGATCTGCGCGACGTCGACACGGCCCGGGCGCTTCTGCGCTTCTGCGGGGCCATCGTGGAGGGGGAGGCGCCCGTGCTGCACGTCGACGCCGGGCCGGCGCGGCGTCCCGAGGCGCCCTACGAGCTGGTCAAGCAGATGCGCGCTTCCGTGCTGGTCCTGGGCCCCCTGCTCGCGAGGCACGGACGGGCGAAGGTCTCGCTGCCCGGGGGGTGCGCGATCGGCGCGCGTCCGATCGATCAGCACCTCAAGGGCTTCGAGGCGATGGGGGCGACGATCCAGCTCGACCACGGGTACGTGATCGCGCAGGTCGACAAGCTCCGGGGCGCGGAGATCGTCTTCGACATGACGACCGTCACCGGGACGGAGAACCTGATGATGGCCGCGGCGCTCGCGCGCGGGCGGACGACGCTGGTCAACGCGGCACGCGAGCCCGAGGTCGAGGAGCTGGCGCGGGTCCTCAACAAGATGGGGGCGCGCATCGAGGGCGCCGGGACGGACGTCATCCGGATCGACGGCGTCAAGGAGCTGGCGCCCGTGGACCACGCGATCATCCCCGATCGGATCGAAGCGGGGACGTTCCTGGTGGCGGCCGCCGCGACCGCAGGGAACGTGCTGGTCGACAACTGCGTCCCCGAGCACCTCGAGGCGGTGCTGGCGAAGCTGCGCGAGGCGAAGGTCGTCGCCGAGCGCGAAGACAACGGGATCCGCGTCGTGGCCGAAGGAAGGCGGCCGAAGGCGGTGAACGTGACGACGGCGCCGTTCCCGGGGTTCGCGACAGACATGCAGGCGCAGTTCATGGTCCTGATGGCGGTCGCCGAGGGGGAATGCCGGATGACGGAGACGATCTTCGAGAACCGGTTCATGCACGTCGCGGAGCTGGACCGGATGGGCGCGAAGATCGACGTGCGCGGCAACACCGCGCACGTGACGGGGGTCCCGGGCCTGTCGGGGGCGTCGGTCATGGCGACGGACCTGCGCGCGTCGGCGTCGCTCGTGATCGCCGGTCTCGTCGCGACGGGCGAGACGGAGATCCGCCGCGTCTACCACCTCGACCGCGGGTACGAGAGGATCGAGGAGAGGCTGGGAGCGCTCGGCGCGAGGATTCGGCGAGTGAAGGGGGGAGGGTGATGGCGAGCGAGCGCAGGCGGATTCACTCCGCCGGAGCGAGCCGGGGGGTCGGGGGGGACGGGTCCCGTCCCCCCCGCCGTGCCGAGGAGAGGCTGGGAGCGCTCGGCGCGAGGATCCGGCGAGTGAAGGGGGGAGGGTGATGGTGCCTTCCCTTCTGCGTATCGCGGTGCCGAAGGGAAGGGTCCAGGCTGCGCTCGGGCCGCTCCTGGCGGCGGCGGGCATCGGCGCCGCACTGCAGAACGTGAAGGACCGGCGTCTCGTCCGCGACGATCGCCCGTCGGGCCTTCGCTTCCTCGTGCTCAAGCCCGACGACGTGCCGACCTATGTCGCGTACGGCGCGGCGGACCTGGGCGTCGTCGGCACGGACATCCTGGAGGAAGACGAGCGCGACGATCTGTACCGGCCGCTGGACCTCGGGATAGGAAAGTGCCGCATCGTCGTCGCGGCGCCACGCGGGCGAAAGATTCCGGAGGTCCCGCGGGTCGCGACACGCTATCCGAACATCACGCGGCGTTTCTTCGCTGCGAAGGGAATCCCCGCGGAGGTGATCCCGCTCGGCGGCTCGGTCGAGATCGCGCCGGAGGCGGGGCTCGCCGACCTCGTCGTCGACATCGCGGACACCGGCTCGACGCTTCGCGAGAACGGTCTCGTCGAGCGCGATGTCGTGATGCAGGTGTCATCGGTGGTCGTCGCGAACCGCGTGGGGTTCAAGCTGGATCGAGAACGCATCGCGCCGCTGCTGGAGAAGCTGAAGAAGGCGGCGCGCAGGGCGGGTCGCGGGTAGTCAGGGTCCCAGCTGCGTCATGGGCTTCGGATCTCGAAGCGCGCTGTCGGACCGTGGAAGCGAGTCTCCCAGCGTCTGAGGACGTCGAGTCCGATCAGCAGGACGAGGCTTCCGGTATCGGGATCGAACGAAGCGACCGGCGCCTTCGCCAGGGTGCCAAGCATCGGGCCCAGATCGGCCCGAATCAGATAGACCGCGCGCGGTGCGCGGCCTGAGATCCCGCGAACCGGGATCGTCCCAACCGAGGGAAGCGACAGGCGGGTCGCCACGTCCTGGCGCACGGATGTGAACGTGGCGCCGGTGTCGATGAGAGCGTCCCCGTCGATGAAGGCCGTTCCGGAGGGAGCGGCGAGCCTCACCGGAATGCTTGCGACTCGCTGGGGGAGGATCGGGCCGCTATGGAGAATCACCGGGCGTTCCGATCGGCCAGGGAACCCGGGGCTCCGCGTCGGGGTCCACCGGAGCGATGAGCGCTCGGCCGTCCGGGAAGGACCGCCTGGCTTCGTCCAGCGCGGCATCGAGCGTTTCGAAGAGACCCGCGACCTGGCCATCCGCGATCAGGAGCCACTTTTCCACGTCCTCCGGGCCGAGCGCTTCGCGCGCGCGGTCCAGGGTGTCGAGGTGCGTCGCCGAGCGCGGGTCGAGCGGGGACTTGCGCAGGACCGTGGCCGCGTAGCCCAGCGCCTCACGTACATCCTCGGCCTCGAGGCCGGGATGATCGGCGAGCACGTCGGCGACGGCCTGACCGGATGCCAGCCGCTCCAGCACCGTCGCGACGGACACGGACAGGTCCCGGATCCGGGCAATGCCGGCGTGCATCCGGATGCGCGCGAACATCGCATCGTCGATTGTACCTTGGCGTGCCGATTCGGGCGGCGCGTACGTTCGTGGGTTCATCGAGGGGCTCCTGCTGAGCCGGAAACCGGAACCGGAACCGGAATCGGAACCGGAACCGGATCCGGATCCGCAACCGGATCCGGATCCGTACCGGGGTCCCTGCCTGGGGACCTACCGCGCCGGACGCACCGGGTCGGGGTCGGCTGCTTCCGCCGGTGCGCGGGGGGCGCGGACCGGCTGCGACAGCGTCGTCTCGCCTCGTACCGAGAGGTACGGGCGGAGCCGGCGCAGCGTCGCGCGTCCGATGCCGCGGACGCGGACGATCTGGTCGACCGAGGCGAACGGCTGACGGCGCCGCGCCTCCACGATCGCCTCGGCCTTCGAAGGGCCGATCCCGGGCAGCAGCTGCAGCTGCTCGGGCGTCGCGGTGTTCACGTTGACGACGCCCTGCGCGGCAGGCGTCTCGGCCGCCGCGGCCGGGGCCGAGGCGCGCTTCGTCGCGCGCTGCGCCTGCGCCTCGGCAAAAGTTCCGAGGAGCAGTGCGGCGAGAACTGCGGAAGAAACACCCATCTTCAACCCATGCATCTTTCCACTCATTCCACTCATTTCTTCTCTCCTTTCCTTCCGTCCGGCACGGTCGCCGGACGGATGACGCGTGCGGGATCGAGATCCCGCACCTGAAGAACCCCGGTCAGTGGAATCGCGTCGAGCTCGAGGTTCAGGCTCCCGTCGCGATTCGACCAGCCACGACCGACGCGCAGCCAAATGGACCTTCCGGCCCTCTGGACGATCGCGTAAACGATCTTCTGTCCCTTTTCTTGCATGGCTTGCTCGCCGGTCGTGGCGTTGGTCTGTGGGGGGGCTTTGCGATTCGCGTGCCGCTTTTCGGCCCCGACGGGATTGAGGAATCCGGTCGGAAAGCGGCGTACCGGCGAAGTCCGGCGCGCCGGATCACGCCGCATCGCCGCGCAGGCGGTTCGTGCAGAGTCCGGGCTGGCAGGACGATTCCGGGCTGGGCGGCTTTGACACCGCCGCTCGGCCTGGTGTAATCCCGCGCGCGGAGTGCACGTGGGGAGGCGACTCCCGGTTTCGATCGCCACCGTCTCGAGGAGCGACTCAATGAAGACTGCGTCGACCCAGGCCTCCCCCGAGAAGTTCGCCGCAGACGTGCTCGCCGTCCCTTGCTGGGAAGGCGACGATCCCGTCGGCGCCGCCGCCGCCGCGCTCGACAAGGCGATGGGCGGCGCGCTGTCCACCGCGGCCAGGTCCGAGCGGTTTCGCGGGAAGGCCGGGGAAAGCGTCGTCGTCCACGGCGCGGGCCGGATCGCGGCGGGACGCGTCCTGCTCGTCGGGCTCGGCCGCAAGTCCCGTGCGGAGGGGCCGGCCCTGCGACGCGCAGCCGTGCGGGCGGCGCGCGCCGCGCAGGGCAAGGGCGCGCGGACGCTGGGCTTCGTCGTCGCGAAGCCCGACCTGGCCCGCCAGGCCGCGGAGGGCCTCGGACTCGGCGCATACCGGTTCGATCGATACCTGACCGGGGATCGCCGGCCGACCTCGTCCCTGGAAGAGGCGACCGTGATCGTCCAGAAGGCGGCGGGCGTCGCGAAGGCCGTGGAGGCCGGCGCGGCGGTCGCGGTGCTCGTGAACCGGGCGCGCGACCTCGTCAACGCCCCGCCGAACGATCTGCACCCGACCGCTTTCGCGAAGGAGGCCTCGGCCCTCGCGCGGGAGCACAAGCTCGAGATCCGCATCCTCGACAAGAAGGGCGTCGAGAAGGCAGGGATGAAGCTCTTGCTCGCGGTGAACCAGGGCAGCGTCGAGGAGCCCCGCTTCATCCACATGCGCTACGTGCCCCGGGGCGTGAAGAACCCTCCGCGGGTCGTGCTCGTCGGCAAGGGGATCACATTCGACAGCGGCGGCCTGTGCCTCAAGACCGCCAAGAGCATGATCGACATGAAGTGCGACATGTCCGGGGCGGCCGTTTCGGTGCTCGCCATCTCGGCAGCGGCGGTGCTGAAGGTTCCCGTCGCAGTCGACGCGGTCGTGGCCCTGACGGAGAACATGCCGTCGGGCAACGCCTACCGGCCGGGGGATGTCTTCGGGTCCCTCGACGGGAAGAGCGTCGAGATCATCAACACGGACGCCGAGGGCCGGCTCGTCCTCGCGGACGCGCTCGCCTACGCGCGGAGCCTGCAGCCCGACCTCATCATCGACCACGCGACGCTCACGGGCGCCTGCGTCGTCGCGCTCGGCTCGTACACCGCCGGGGTCTTCTCGAACTCGGAGTCCGACGTCCGCCAGTACCTGCGGGCCGCGGACGAGGCGGGGGAGGACGTCTGGCGCATGCCGATCGTCGAGGAGCTGCGGGACGGGCTGCGAAGCGACGTCGCGGACATCAAGAACGTCGGCGAGAGCTACGGGGGCGCCATCAACGCGGCGCTCTTCCTCCGGGAGTTCGTCGGGGACTCGCGCTGGATCCACGTGGACATCGCGGGGCCCGCGTTCGCCGAGCGCCCGTTCTCGCAGTATCCGAAGGGCGCGACGGGCTTCGGCATCCTCGCCCTCGTCTCCTTCCTCTCGAACTGGCGTCCCGACCGGGCCCGCCGGTCGAAGTAGCCCTGAAGGTCGCCGCCGCCGTCGCCCTCCTTCTTCTCGTGCCGCGGGCGCTGCACGCCCATGCGAACCATGGATCGCGCGGAGATCGGTACGTGAAGGTGTCGGTCGAGCCCGACGAGATCCGCGTCGTCTACAGCGTGAGCTTCGGGCCGCTCGCCGCGCTGCTCGTGCGCCGCGAGATGGACTCGGATCGCAGCCGCACGATCTCGGCCGAGGAGGCGCGCGCGGGGGCGGCGGACCTGCAGGATCGGGTCTCCTCCGCGCTCAGGCTCGAGATCGGCGGCCACGCGGCGAGCGCTCGCTGGGCAGAGCCGTTCTTCGAAGGAGTCGAGGGCGCGCTGCGGACCGATCCGTTCACGATCGAGATGACGGCCCGGGTCGCCGTCCTTGCTGGCGAGGAATCGCTCTTCGTCCTCGAGGACCGATTCACCGACCGGCACATCGAGCGGTCGACCTACGCGGCCGTCGCGACGCCGCCGGCCGCGATCGTGGCCTGCGGTCCGCGCCGCAATCCGCGGTCTCGCGAATCGGCCGTGATGCTGCGGGAGACCGGCGAGCCGGTGATCCACGTGTACGCCGTCCGCCTGCGGACACCGGCGCCCCCCGGCCCGAAGGTGCCGGTGTGGTTGATGGCGGGGGGCGTGGCAGCGGTCGTTCTTCTAGTCGGGGGCATGCTGGTCGTTCGCCGCTGGCGCCGAACCCGCTGAAGCGGGCAAGGCGAGGGCGCCGAGACGGGGAGCGAGCCGGAGCCCTCGGAGGCTGGACCGACGGAAGCGTACTTTTCGTACGCTGAGTAAGGTACAGCCGAGAAGGCCCGGCGCAGCCCCCGTATCGGCGGCCGCAGCTACCGGATGGTGAACGGGTACGACACAGTCAGCGACGGATTCGTGAACCGCGGGAAGCTCGCGCCGCGCACGGCGCGGGCCATGCAGCTGCCGGCGGGCGTCCCGGCGAACGGTGGGCCCGTGACGGCCGCGTTCGTCACGCGACCGGAGTTCGAGATCGTCACGCGAATCATCGCGGTTCCGGACTGACCGCCTCCGCAGGCGCGCACCGCGCCCGCGACGCCGTTCATGCCGGCGGAGATGTCGGCGCGCGAAGGCGTCGCCGGTCCACCGCCGCCGGCCGCTGGGGGCGGGGGCGCCTTTGCAGGCGCCTTGCCGCCGCCGCCGAGGGCGCCGGAGAGCAAGTCGTCGAGACTGTCGCTGCCGCCCTTGCGTGTCTTCGCAGGCGCGGCCGTCGCCGGCTGGCCTCCGCCACCGCCCGGGGGTGCGGCCGCACCACCACCACCGCCGCCACCGCCGCCGCCGCGCGGCCGCTTTGCGCCACCGCGCCCGCCTTCCTCCTCTGCAGCCGCGCCGCCCTCGGCCGTCGCCGGGCCCGCCGTCATGGGCGCCGCCGTCATCGGAGCGGCGGTCGCGCCGATCGCCGTCGTCATGCCCGGATCGGGCAACGTCGTCCCCGTCATCGCCACGGGCTGCTCGGTCCCCATCATGATGAAGACGATGAGGGCGATGATCCCGAGAACGAGGATCGCCGCGATGCCGATGAGCACCGGGACGAGCTTGCCGCCCGACGACTGCTGCGCGGGCATCAGAACCGGCGCGCCGAGCGTCGGCGCGAACGCCGAGGCGCCGCCGAGGGACAGGATGTCGTCCATGCCGCCCGAGGAGCCGGAAGGCTGTGCGGACGCGCTCGTCGAGAGCGCGCGGATGTCGATCAGGCCGGACGCCTCGCTCGTCGCGGACTTGACGGCGCCGGTGGTTGTCTCGGCCTTCGGCTTCGCCGGGCCGCCCGCGAGCGCCTGCAGGTTCGACAGGGAGAAGAGGACCGAGTTCTCGTTGCGCTGCCCGACCATCGACGGGTCGCCGCCCGCCGCCATGCCGAGACCGCCGCCGCCGGACGACGAGACGACGTCGTCCTCCTCGGGTGCCGCCCCCGCCGGGATCGCGGAGGCCTGGGCTGCGGCGAAGAGATCGACTCCGCCGCCCGCGCGACCGCCGGACTGCGACGCGACCGGCGCGCGCGCCGCCCTCGATGCGGCTGCGGCGGGCGCGGGGCTGCCGAAGAGGCCGCCGGAGTCGGCGGCGGGCGCCGGCGCGCCGAACAGGCCGCCGCCGACGGGCGCGAAGGGGTCCGCGGCCGGCGCGGGGGCCGCCCTGGCCGCCGGCATCGGCGGCGCGGCAGGCTCGGGGGCGGGGGCCGCTGCTGCGGGCGGGGAGATCTCGTCGACGAGCTCCTGGATCTCGCGGAGCGGCTTCCAGCCGTCGAGCGTCTCGCGCCAGGTGTAGGCCTCCCAGTCGATCCTTCCGGCGGAGAGCAGTTCGGAGATCTGCGCGGCGGTCATCGGGCCCTGCTGCTCGCCGTCCACGACCACGTACCAGACGCCGGCGCCATCGGCGCCGTCTCCGGCCGGAGCTTCTGCCGCCGCGGCCGCGGCCGGCGCGTCGTCGGTGCCCTTGACGACGATCACCTGGCTGCAGCGCTTGCAGCGGATCTTGAAGACCTTGCCGGCGACCTTCTCGTCGGCAATGGAGTACTTGGCTCCGCAGCTGTCGCAGACGATCTTCATGCGCCTCTCTCCATCGGCGTTCCCCGCCGATACGGGCCGGGAAGGTACTTCACCGGGCTTCGCCGAATCAACCCGGTCTCCTCATCGGATTGCGAATGGGAACGTCACCGTCAGGCTCGGGTTGGAAAAGGGGGGGACGGACGCCGCCCGGACGGCCCGGGCCATGCAGCTTCCGGCGGGCGTCCCGGCGAAGGGCGCTCCGACGACCTGCGCCGTGGTCACCCGGCCGCTGCCGCCTGCGAAGGTCACGCGGATCTGCGCGGTGCCGCGTTCCGCCCCGGCACAGGCGGTCACGGCGCCCGAGACGCTGTTCATCGCGGACATGACCGCGGCGCGGTCGGGCGAAGCGGGACCGCCGGCGGGCGGCGGGGGTGCCGCAGTGCGCGGCACCGCAGGCTCGTCGGCGGGACCCTGCTTGACCGCCTTGTTGATCAGCTGCGCGAGGGGATCGGCGTCCTCGGGCTCGGCGCGCTTCTCGGGCTCACGCTCGCGGCGCTCCGGTGCGGCGGTGGCGGGGGCCTGCTCCGGATCGCGATCGCGCTCGCGGCTGTTGCGGTCGCCGGGCGTCGCGGAAGCGGGCGCGGCGGTCTCCGGTGCCGCCGAAGCGGGGGCGGCGCTTGCGGGGGCAAGGGCGGGCTCGGCCTGCGCCGGCTCGCCTTCCGTGCGCCCTTCGCCTCGCTCCGACCGTGCGGTCTCGCCCTGCCTTGCAACGGGCGCGCGCTCCGACATGAGGAGAAACACGAGGACGATGATCCCCGCGAGCAGGATGAACGCGACGCCGAAGAGGGCGTACAGCAGGCCGCGACCTTCGCGCTGCGGCGGCGCCGGCGCGAGGATCGGCGCCCCGAGGGCGGGCTGGAAGGGGCTCGCGCCGCCGAGATTGATGAGGTCGTCGATCGCGTCCGCCTTGGCACCGAGCGGCTCGATGGGTCGCAGACCCGAGAGCGAGGGGAAGCCGTCGTCGCTGGAAGACGGAGCCGACGCTGCGCCCCCCGCCTTGGCGGGCGTCGTCGCGAGCGATTGCAGGCTCGAGAGCGAGAAGAGGACGGAGTTCTCGTTTCGCACACCGGTCATCGCGGAGGGCGCGGGCTCAGGCGCCGCGGTTTCGGGCTCGGGCGCCGCCGCGCCGAGGCCTCCGAGCGCGGCGAACAGATCCGCACCGGTCGACGCCCGTCCGCCGCTCGACGCTGCGAGCGGGATCGGCTCCTCGTCGGTGGATTCGAGCGGCTCGAGCGGCTTGGCGAAGAGCCCGGCCGCCGGGGACTCCGGCGCGAAGATGCCCCCGGTGCGGGCAAGCGCCGGCGCGGGTTCCTCGTCCGGCTCGGGCTCCTTCGCCGGCGCCGCGGAAACGAAGAGGGCCTGCGGCGGCGGCGCGGGAGGGGGGGCCGGCGCAGCTGCCTTTTCCGCCAGGACGGCGAGCTCGGGGATCTCGCGCATCGGCTTCCAGCCGTCGAGGCTGTCCCTCCACGCGTAGTGCTCGAGGGTCGCTTCCCCCGCTTCGAGGAGGCGCCGGATCTCGGCAGGGGCGAGTGGCCCGCGCTGCACACCGGAGACGAGTACGTGCCAGACGGCGTCGGCGGAAGATGTGCCCGCATCTGCGGGAACCGTCTCGGTCTCGCCGTCCCCGCGGACGACGAAGGTCGTTCCGCACTTCTTGCAGCGGACGCGGTACGCCCGGCCGGCGACCTTCTCGTCGGCGATCGTGTACTTCGTCTGGCAAACGTCGCAGGTTACCTTCATCGGAGCGTTTCTCCCCCCGGCGCCCACTTGGACACGTGGCGCCGGGCCTCGATTGGCGAGGGGCGAAATGGTAGCGGGAACCTCCCTAATTCACCAGGACCAGCTCGGACCCGTCCTTCCCGCAGAAGGTGGCGTCCACGTCGTAGCGGGAGGAGCACACGGGGCAGATCTTGGCCGTTTCCCCGCGGCCGCCGTGACGGGGGCGCGCGATCTGGGCGATCGCGTAGGGCACGAGCTCCTCGCCGTCGGCGCTGCAGGTCTTCGTGCCCGGCTCGTAGCCCCGGTGGCAGCGCGGGCAGATGGATCCCAGCGTGGGCCGTTCGGGCTCGCTGCCCTTCGGGACGAGCCGCGTGGCGTCGTGAGGACAGAAAGCGGATCCGGGGCCGAACTCCTCGCGGCAGGTCGGGCAGACCTGTCGCGAGTCCGGGGCGTCGGCGGGAATGGCGCTCGCCACGGTCCGGGAAGCCGCGCGCTGGGGAGCCGGCTCGGGCTTCTTCTGCGTGCGCACGACGAGCAGGAGCACCATCGCGAGGACGACGAGCAGAAGCGCCGCGATGATCAAGATCGGGAGGAGCAGGTCCGAGCCGTGGCTCTGCGACGGCACGACGGCGCGGACTCCGCCCGAGCCCTCGCCCCCCGCGGCGCGCGGTGCGTCCGTGGCGGTCGTCGGCAGGGGATCGCGCGCGAGCAGGGACGAGGTGTCCTGTGCGGCTTCCTCCTCGCTCGCGACGGTGAGCGTCGACTCCGAGCGGATGGCACCGCTGGTCGCGGCAACGCGGATCCGGTCCCCTTGCGCGGCGCCCGCAGGGACGCGGACGCAGCCGCGGTCGTCGACCTCGGCCTGTCCCAGGACGACCTGCCAGGCAATCGCGCCGCGGACCTCGCAGCCTGCGGCGTCACGCAGCGAAGCGGGCAGGCACGCGCGCTGGTCCGCGGCCACGCGGCGTCTCGCGGCGAGATCGATCTTCGCGGGCGGTCCCGGCGTTTTGCATCGGTCGGGCGGGGCGGGTGCGGCGGTCGCGCCCTCTGCGACGGGGGGCGGGGCGTTCGCGCTGCGCAGCGTCCGCGTCACGGTGAAGCGTCCCTCGCAGTCGCTCCCGGCAACCGAGACGGCGTAGTCCGTCTGGAGGCGGATCGTGATCGTGAAACCGTCCTCGGAGAGCGAGAACGAGTAGCGCCCGCTCTCGCGGCGCGGGTCGTCCGCGCCCGTGGCGCAGCTCGTGCTCCAGCCGGGCGGACCCTTGGAATGCCCGCCGCGCCGCGCGGCGGGGTTGTCCGTCCAGCAGTCTCGGGTCGAGCGCGCGCCGCTCGCGAACCCGAAGACCAGCTCGCCGCCTTCCTCGCGCACGTCGATGGCGCCGCCGGGCTCCGAAGCAGGGCGCGAGGGGCACATCCCCTCGTTCTTCGTGACGCTGTGCGTGACACGCGTGCCGCCCGCGATCCAGCGGCCGGCGATACCCTGCGCGCCGGCCGTGCCGGGCATCGCGAGGAGGAAGATCGTCGCTGCGAGGCTACGCATCCGGGGGGGAGTCCTGCGAGTCCCTCGGTGAACTTTATCAGCGGGGCGAAGCGCCGGCAACGCGGCTCATTCGTCGGAGATCGTGTCGCGCCGCATCGGAGTGACCTCGATCTCGCAGCTCGCGGGGACGGACAGCGCGACGCGGAAGCCGACCCACGGGCTGCGCTCGCGCAGGGGGTGAGTGAAGCGCATCGCGTTGCGCGTGGCCGTCGTCATGCTCCAGGCGCCCCCACGCCAGTAGACCGCCCGCTCGTCGGCTTCCGTGTCTCCCTCCCGATCCAGCTCCGGCAGTTCCTCGCCGTCGGCGGCGGTCGAGGTCAGGTCGCCGACTCCGCCCGCGAGATCGCGGACCCCGTAGGGCGACTCGTCGAGGGGGAAGGCGCCGACGGGCTCGATCTGGGGCTGCTCGCGACGAGACTCGCGGCGCTTGGCGAAGGAAGGGTGCAGCATCGGTCCCATGGGGAAGAGCCGCCCGTCCGCGCCGCGCGCCGCCTTCTCCCACTCGAGGTCAGACGGGAGGCGGTAGGACAGGCCCGTCTCGGCGACGAGCCAGCGCGTGTACGCCAGGGCGTCGTACCAGGAGATCTCGGAGACCGGAACGTCGAGCTCGTGCTCCACGGGGACCCAGACGCGGGCTGCGCCGACGACGAGACGCGACGTCGCGTGCCAGGCGCCGGAGGCATCCCGTTCGACGAGCGGCCGGTACTCGCCTATCTCGGCGGCGAACCGAGGGGTCCGTCGCTGCCGTTCGACATCGTCCAGGGCGTCCAGGAACCTGCAGTACTCGGCCAGGGTCACAGGGAAGCGCCCGATCGCGAAGTCCGGGAGGTGCTCGACCGTGACGCGCTCGCCCCGGGTGTCGCGCCTCGCGCGGAAAGGCCCCCCCGCGACGAGGACCATCGACGCCGGGATCTTCGGAGGCACGCCGATCCGCAGGTGGGAGTGGGTCGCCCGCCGCAGGGCGAGGGGCAGACGGATCTCGCCGTCCGGGTGGGCGATGCGGACGACGTACGAGCCGGACGCGAGGGGTCCGGAGGTGCCGGAAAGGGGGACCGGGACCAGAATGCGGCCCCGTTCGAGGTATCGGGCGACCGATGTCTTCGCAACCGAGCGCTCGGAATCGATCGAGAGCGTCGCCTGATCGGCTAGCTCGAGGGAGAGAGCACCGTCGTCGTACTCGCGCGCGAGGTCGATGTACTTCGCCATCTTGACGGCGTCGTTCATCTCCTCGGCTTCCTCGAACTGGCGGAAGTAGATCGCCGCGAGCCCGCGGCGCGAGCGGGGGTGGTCGGAGACCCGGCCGAGCGCGCGGATGAAGGCCGCTTCGGCACGCGCCTGTGCCCGAGCCGCCTCCGACGCGAGGAGCTTCGCCTTGTCGGCGAGCTCCCACGCCTGCGAGACGCGCTCGGAGGTTTCCCAGGGAGGCAGCACCGCCGTCATGTCCTCCGCCTGATCGCGGCAGGCGCGGGCCTCGACCGCGAGGGCCTCGTACGCGTCTCGGGCACGCTCGCCTTCCGTGGCGGCCAGCTCGGCCTCGCGGAGGCGTGCCTGACGGTCGCGCTCGCCTTCCAGGTACGCGTCGATCTCGTCCGCGAGCCATCGCGCGCTGCGCGGGCGCCGCGCGGGGTCGAGGACGAAGCACGAGGACGCCATGCGCTCGATCTCCGCCGGGATGTCTCGCCCCTCCTGCCGGGGCGAGATGCGGATCGCGAGGTTGCCTGACCGTGCGGCCTGCCACAGGTCCTCGACCTCGTAGGGCAGCTCGCCGGTGAGGAGCTCGTAGAGGAGCACGCCCAGGGCGAAGACGTCCGTTCGCGCGTCGATCGGGCGCCCGGTGATCTGCTCGGGCGCCATGTACCCCGGGCTGCCCGCGACCGTCGTCTCGGACGCACCGCCGGCGACGCGCTTGATGTCGCTCGTGGCGGCGACGTGCGCGACGCCCCAGTCGAGGACATAGACCTCGCCGAACTCCCCGACGAGGATGTTGTCCGGCTTGATGTCGCGGTGGACGACGCCGCGACTGTGCGCGTAGTCGACCGCGAGGCAGACCTGCTTGAAGACGCCGAGGATCGCGGCCGTGCCCATCGAGGGCCGATCCGGCGCGCTGTCGTCCTCGATCACCGCGCGCAGCGTGCGGCCGCGGATGACTCGCATCGTGTAGTGGGGCGCGCCGTTCTCGTCGACGCCCACGTCGTAGACCGGGACGATCGACGGGTGCTCGAGCTGCGCGCAGGTCTGGGCCTCGGCGACGAGGTGCGACTGGTGCTTGTGCGTGGAGGTCTTGCGCGCGACGAGCCGGCCGAGTGCGCGGTCGAATACAGCGTCGACGCGCCCCATGCCGCCACGGCCGATCTCGCGAACGCTGACGTACCGGCCGGCGTCCGTCGGAATGGCCGCGAGTGCATCGACCCCCATCGTCGAGTCGGTCAAGCCGATCGTCTGCGCGAGCGACGAGGGCGAGACGGACAGTGCAAACTCGCCGGCGAGGACGGTGTCGAAGCCGCGGGCCTCCGTCCGCTCCGCGTCCGGGGAAAGGGGCTTTCTCACTGCCGCCTCCATCGTAGTCCTAGACGCTTCGATGATGGAGCGGGTCTAGAGGTTCCCGTCGCGTGAGTTCGTTGGAGATGGATCGCCGCGGCGTCGCCGCGAGACGAAGGGAGACACCTACGGCGTGAAGGCGAGAGAGAGAAAAGTCGAAACGTCCGCGTCGTCAGCCGTCGGTAGGCGGCGGAGGCACGGTGCCACCGCCTCCACCGTCCGGCGGCGGCGGCGGAACGACTGTCCCGAGGTAGGGATCGACGCGACCGATCACCGTCTGCGCTGCCGTCCGGACGTTGCCGATCTCCGCGCGCACCTCGTCGGGGATGGGCTGATCGGGCGGTCCGATGATCCCGAGGACCCTCGAAAGGCGCTCGTCGATCTGCGCCAGATTGCGCGCGATGGACCTGAGCCGCCGGATGTCTCGCGGCCTCGCGGGGGCGGCCGTTGTGGCCGGCGCGTCCGGCGGAGCCGGTGCGGCCGTCGCGCCGGGAGGTGCCGTCGGACCGGGCGGCTGAGCCGCGAGATAGGGCGCGGCCCGCCCGACGATCTCCTGCGCTGCGGTGCGAACGCCGACGAGCGCGGTTCGCGTCTCGTCGGGAATGGGCTGATCGGGCGGCCCGATGATTCCGAGAACCTTGGCGAGGCGCTCGTCCTCGTGATCGACCGCGCGCACGACGTTCTTCAACCGGCGCTGGTTGGCGCGATCGCGGCCGTCGAGCTCGTCGTCGTCGTTCGCGGCTGCGCCGGCCCCGGCGACGTCGTCGTCGTCGTCTCCGGGAGGGGCGGTCTGCGCGAGCGCCACGCCGGCGCCGAGAAGCGCGAGCACCATCGAGAACTGGATCGTCCTTCGGATCATTCGCGCTCCTCCAGGGTCGTGCCCCTGCTGGGGACACTACTCACACCCCCCATGGACGGGGCCACTTCCGTACCTATTCAGCTGGGGCGGTACGGAGGGCGCAAGGCCGCGGGATCACAGTCGGTTCCCTGGTCGGCGGTCACCAGGGGCCTCAGGGCGCGGGTGTGGGCGATCCAGGCCTGCCGGACCTCGTCGGGCACGCCGTGGCGATCCATCGCTTCTTCGAGCAGGCGCAGGCGCCGCTCGAAGTGGCCGCCCAAGATGGGGTGCGGTGCGTGGGCGACGTCGATCGGTCGGCCCGTGTAGGCGACGTCCGCCCCGAGGTGGCGGGCGATGAGCTCGAACTCCTTCTGGATCAGCCGCCCCTTGTCTTTGCCCGCGAAGAAGAAGCCGATCATCGGGTCCTCGAAGACCGCGTCGTAGAAGGAACGGATGACGGACGTCAGCCGATCCGAGCCGATCGCGTCGAAGAGCGAAGCCACGGCGGGATCGTACCTCGTCGTTGACTCGCGAGGGATTCCCATGCTAGCCCGCGCCCGCGTTGTCTGAATCGGCATTCAGGAACGAGCAGGCCAAGCCCCGCAAGGGAAACGGCGACGGAGCGCGCGCGCGCGGGGCCGCGCAGGGCGCCGCCGCGGGTGACAAGCGCGAGCGGATCCTGCGGGCGGCCGTGAAGGTCTTCGCACGCAAGGGGTTCCACGGGGCGCGGGTCGCCGAGGTGGCACGTGCGGCCGGCGTCGCGGACGGGACGATCTACCTGTACTTCAAGAACAAGGAGGATCTGCTCCTGCAGATCTTCACGGACCGTCTGGACGGCCTCCTCGCACAGTGCCGTCGGTCGCTCGGCGACGAGCCGACCCCGGAGGCGCGTCTGCGCAAGATCATCCTCCTGCAGCTCGGGTTGCTCGAGGAGCACCGCGACCTCGCGGAGGTCATCACGGTGAACATCCGGCAGTCGAAGCGGATCCTCCAGACCGGGACGATGCCGCGTTTCGTCGAGTACCTCGACACGATCGCGGAGGTCGTCGCGGAGGGCCAAGCGAAGGGGGCGCTGCGCAAGGACGTCTCGCCGCGCGTGGTCGCGCGGTCCCTGTTCGGCGCGCTCGACGGCCTCACGCTCACCTGGGCGCTGGGGCGCGCGGAGCCGGGCGGCTTGACGCGCGCGGCGGGACAGATCGCCGACATCTTCATCGAGGGGCTGCGCGTCGGGCCGGCAGCTCCGTGAAGATCCTCGTCGGAATCAAGCGGGTATCCGACCCGGACAACGCGAACAGGGTGAAGGTGGCCGCGGACGGATCGAAGGTGGACCCGGCCGGGCTCGAGCAGAAGCTCAACCCCTTCGACGAGTACGCGGTCGAGACCGCGCTGCGGCTGACGGAGAACGCGGCCGCGAACGCAGAGCGCATCGGCGAGGTCGTCGTGGTCTCGATGGGGCCGAAGGAGGCGGCGACGACGATCCGCGCCGCGCTCGCGATGGGCGCCGAGCGGGGGATCCTCGTCGACGCGAACGACGCGGCGATCGACGGGGACGTCGTCTCGCGCGCGCTGTGTGCGATTGCGAAGGAGGAGAAGCCGGACCTCGTGATCGTCGGCAAGCAGCAGGTGGACGGCGACTCGAACCAGGTCGGGCAGCTGACGGCGGAGCGGCTCGGCTGGCCGCAGGCGACCTTCGCGTACTCGATCGTGCTCGAGGACGGCGGGAAGACGGCGCTCGTGGGGCGCGAGGTCGACGGCGGGGTGCTGTACCTTCGCGTCTCCCTGCCGGCGGTCGTGTCGGTCGATCTGCGTATCGTCCTGCCGAAGAACGTCGTCAACGGCGTGACGCCCGCGTCGCACCCGTATCCCGACACGCCGCGGTACGCGTCGCTCAAGGGGATCATGTCGGCGAAGAAGAAGCCGATTGTCGAAACGACCTTCGCGGCGCTCGGGGTGGACCCGAAACCCGCGGTCCGGTACGTGAAGTTCGAGTCGCCGTCCAGGCGCCAGGCGGGCGTGAAGGTCGAGTCGGTGGCGGACCTCGTCGACAAGCTCCACACCCAGGCGAAGGTGCTCTGATGGCCGTCCTGGTCGTGGCGGAGATTGCGGACGGGAAGGTCAAGAAGGGCACCTACTCGGCGGTCGCCGCGGCGCGGCAGATCGGCGGCGGCTACGGGATCCTGGCGATGGGGCAGGGGATCGCAGCGGCCGTCGAGGAGTTGCGGGCGTACGGCGCGACGCGCGTGCACCGTGTGGACGCGGCCTCGGTGTCGGCACCGGTCGCGGAGATGCTCGCGCCCACGATCGCGGCGGTCGCCAGGGCCGGCGGCTACGGCGTCGTGGTCGGCCCGGCATCGGCGTTCGGCAAGGATGTCCTTCCACGGGTCGCAGCGCGGCTCGACGCCGGCTATGCGCCGGACGTGTCGGCAGTCGTCGTCGACGGCGGGAAGCTCTCCCTTCGGCGCCCGATGTTCGCGGGCAACGTCGTCGGCACGATGGAAGTGACGTCGCCCGTCGCGGTCGTGTCGGTGCGGCAGAGCGAGTTCGACGCGGCAGCGCCGGCGGGTGCGGCCTCGCCGGTCGAGGACTTCGCGGCGGTGCCGGCCGAGGTGTCGGGAGTCCGGTTCGTGCGCCTCGAGCAGACGAAGTCGGAGCGACCGGATCTGACCGACGCGCGGGTCGTCGTGTCGGGCGGACGGGGCCTCAAGAACGGGGAGAACTTCACGGTCGTCCTCGAGCCGCTCGTGGACGCGCTCGGCGCCGCGATGGGCGCGAGCCGCGCGGCCTGCGACGCGGGCTACGTTCCGAACGATCTCCAGGTCGGCCAGACGGGCAAGGTCGTCGCTCCGGATCTGTACGTCGCCGTCGGGATCTCCGGCGCGATCCAGCACCTCGCGGGGATGAAGGGCAGCAAGGTGATCGTCGCGATCAACAAGGATCCCGACGCACCGATCTTCCAGGTCGCCGACTACGGACTCGTCGCGGATCTCTTCGTGGCCGTCCCCGAGCTGACGGCCGCCGTGAAGAAGCTCAAGGCGCAGGGGTAGCGGGGTCGTCGGCGTCGCGCCTATTGCACCTCGTCCACCGTCGCGGCGGAGACGAACGGTGCGAAGTGGGTCGGGTTCGTGGTGACGACGGTCGCGCCTTCTGCGAGTGCCTGCGCTGCAATGAGGACGTCGGCGTCGAGCCCTGTGGGGCCGGCGGTCGGCCTTCCGGCACTGCGAGCGGTCGCCCAGAGCCGAGCGGCGAGCCTCCAGGTCGACGTAGTCGCGGGGAGATAGCGAAGCTCCCGGCCGAGCTCATCGAGTCGAGCAATCGATCGTCGCGCTTCGATGCGCAACAGCTCGCGACGCAGCTCGTAGTCGCAGACCTCGCTCACGAGCACATCGTGCTCCGCTACGACGCGCCGCAGCCAGGCCCGCGTCTCGGCGTGGCGACGCGGATGAACGACCTGACCCAGCACGCCTGTGTCGAGGAGCAGCTTCATCGGTCGTGACCGACGCTACGGTGGTGTGCGGAGCTCGAGTCGCGGGACGTCGCGAGTGTCCCAGTCGGGCTCGTCTGCGACGTTCTCGGAGTCCCAGCGTCCGAGCATCGCAGCGATCCTCGCCGCGCGCTCGGCGGTCTCCTCGTCGTGTTTGAGCGGGTCCAGCTTGCCGGTGCGAGGCTGCGTCACGGATGTCATCCTAGCACGCAACGAACGGTGCTCGATCCTTGCCGTCCGGAGCTCTCTACGAGGCGGCCGTCCGAAATTCGTTCGAAAGCTCTGCGCCCGGGGAAGTATGATTGAGGGGTGATCGATCGCTCGGGAGAGTGGTGGATCGGGACGCACCCCTCGGACCTGGACGAGTACCTCGCGGCGTCTAGCGGGGTTCGAGCATCGAAGGGCGCGAGCCAGAACGTGGGGTCGAAGGCGTGATCCGGGAGCACCATTCGTTCGAGCCCGGTGGGGCCAGCAGAGTCGAGGTTGCGTGGGACGCGCAGGGCGACGCCCGCATCTTCGTCGATGGGGTGCTGGTCCACCGTTTCGACGACCTCAAGCGAGCGCGGCAGGGCATCATGTGCACGCTCGAGGACGGTTCGAGGCTCTCGGCAAAGTTGATCGGCTCCAGATGGGAGCTACTCCGAGACGGCGCGCCGGTCCCCGACAGCGCGTTCGACCCAGTCCGCGTCGGGAATGACGCGGGCCGACTGCTCCGGGCGGTCGGCGGCGTTCTAATCGCCGTCGCGTTGGTCGTCGAGCCGGTGCGGTCGCTCTTCGAGTACCGGTATCAGCGCACGTGGTCACCGGTCGTCGCAGGCGCGCTCGCGGGCGCTCTCCTTTGGATCATCGGCCGCCGGGTCGCAGCCGGGCGATCGCCGATGACTCTCCTTCTCGGCCTCGCTGTCTACGGGGGAGACTTCGCCTGGTCGGCGCACGAACAGCGATGGCCATGGTGGGGCGTCGGCATCTATTCGATTGTCGGCCTCGCCCTATTCGGGCAGTTCAGGCGGCTACGGCGGGCGACCGGGTACGTTCCAGGGGGATGACATCGCGCCATTCGTTCACCGCGGAGCAAGCAGAGATCGCAGGTTTCTTCGTCTCGGCGGCCTCTGCGTACTCCGCGGGTCGGTTTCGAGAGTCGAGCTGCTCAAGGCGCTGGGGTAGCAGGGTCGTCGGCGCTTCCGCCGAGTTGCCGCAGAGTCTCTCGAAGTTCGTTCACGTAGCAGGGGGCGGGGCAGGGCTCCATGCCCAGGAAGCCGCAGCCGCGAGAGCCGCCGCGGCGCGGGAGGCGCTCGAGAGTCGGGAGCGCGCGTCGATCGCCGATCGCGCCGAGCTCGACGATGATCGCACGCTTCTCGTCGCAGCGATTCGCCTCGGACAGCGCGAGCACTTTCTGCGCCCACGGGGGGAGCCGCTGCATCGATCCCATGCGCGTGAGGGCCTTGCGGGCGTTCGCGCGGCCGGTCTTCGACGGGCCTTCGACGGCCATCGCGACGAGCTCGTCCTGCGCCGCGTCGCCGATGTGCGTGGCGAGCAGGCGGATCGCATCCTCGCTCGCGGGGCGCGACGACAGAGCGGCGAGCGCGTCCGCACGGAGCGTCGCATCCGCGCGCAGGCGCGTGTCGAGCTCCAGCGCCTTCGAATAACGCTCGATCGCGAGCGGGTGCCGCTCCTGGTCGGCGTAGATCGTTCCGAGCAGATACGCGATGCGCGCGTTGCCGGGCTCGCGCGTGCGCAGCGCCTCGAGCTCCTGGATTGCGGCCTCCGCCTGACCGCTCGAGAGCTTCGACAGCGCGGCCTTCACCTCCGGCGTTTCCTTGTACTCCTCGAGGTCGCGCTCCACCTCCTGGGCGACGGCCGGCGGCAGTGCGCCGGGCGAAGACGTCGCGCCCCCCGGGGACGTCGAGATCGAGTCGTCTCCGCCCGTGACTGCCCAGATCAGAAAGATCAGAAAGACGGCGCCGGCGGCCGTGCCGAGGACGATCCGGCCGCGACGCGGGTCCTTGCGATAGGCTACGCGCAGGCCGGTGGCGATCCGGCCGGCGCGGGTCTCCGCCGTCGAGATCCCCGCGGCGACGACGGGCAGCAGCTGCGTCGCGGCGCGGACGAACGTCGCGGAAAGGCGCGAGGTCTGGGGGCCGGTCGGACGCCCCGCGGCGGGCAAGCGGACCGAAATGGGCCCGTCGCGGTTCGAAGCGCCGCCGGACTCGACGACGACGCCCTCGCAGGCGGCGGCCATGGCCTCGAGCGCCGCAGTGGCGTCCGCCGGGCGGTCGTCGCGCTTCTTCGACAACATCGAAAGGACGAACGAGTCGAGCGCGGCCGGGACGGCCGCCTCCGGGCATGTCGAGGAGATGGGCTCCGGCTCGATGCCGATGTGCATCCCGAGCAGCTGCACCTTGTCCTCCGCGATGAAGGGGAGCCGGCCGGCGAGCATCTCGTAGAGGATCACGCCGACGGCGTAGAGGTCCGCGCGTGGGTCGACAGGCTGGCCGAGCGCCTGCTCGGGCGCCATGTACTCGGGCGTCCCGTACACCAGGCCGACCTGCGTGAGCGGCGCGCCGGAGTCCTTGCCGACGTCGCCGATCGAGATCTTCGCGATCCCGAAGTCGAGGACCTTCACGAAGTCGCAGTCGCCCTCGCGCTCGACGAGGTGCATGTTGTCCGGCTTGAGGTCGCGGTGGACGATCCCCATCCCGTGCGCTCGGACGAGCGCGCGCAGGATCTGCTCCGCGACGTGCACGGCGCGGGCGATGGACATGCGTCCCGCCGCGAGGGCCTCGGTCAAGGTCGGTCCGTCGACGTGCTCCATCACGAGGAAGAGCGATCCGTCGGGCGTCTTGCCGAAGTCCGTCGCGGCGACCACGTTCGGGTGCTCGATGTGGGCCGCGGCGAGCGCCTCGCGTTCGAAGCGCGTGACGATCTCCGGAATGACGCCGAGCTCCGCGCGAAGCACCTTGATCGCGAGGCGCTTCTTCATCAGCGTGTGCTCGGCCTGGTAGACGCGGCCCATGCCGCCCTCTCCGAGCAGTGCGTCGATCCGGTACCGTTCGGAGAGCAGCGTCCCGATGAGCGGGTCGCTCTGTACTTGCTGCGTCTGCATCTGAGATGGCGATCCTACTCCATCGGAGACCGCAGAGTCCGTACTCTCGGGGAGCAACGCGAGGGCGCCGAGACGGGGAGCGAGCCGGAGCCCTCGGAGGCGGGGACGCCGCAGGCGTACTCTTTCGTACGCCGAGGACGGCAACGCCGAGAAGGCCCGGCGCAGCCCCCGTATCGGCGGCCGCAGCTACCCGCCGGCGAAGATCGGCATCACCTCCACGACGTCGCCGCTGACGATCGGATGCGTGCCGAGTCCGGCGAGGACGACCTCGTCGTTCACCGCGAAGGTGAAGACGCCGTCCTGCAGCTTCTTGCCGAGCCCGGGGACCAGGGCCTCGAGCGCGCGGACGAGGCCGGCCAGGTCCTTCGCCTGGGTCGTGACGACCATGCCGCCGCCCGGCAACGCCTCGATCTCCTTGGGAACCTTCACGGTCACCGCGAAGCCGGAGGCGACCTTCGCGAGGGCGGCTCGCAGGTCGAGCTTCGGAATCCCCTCGTGGGTCAATCCCGACACCTCGTAGAAGCGCGAGAGCATCGCGTCGAACTCGGCGCGGTCGATCTTCTCGCCGGCGTACTTCCCCCAGGGCAGACCCTCGTCGAACCACCGGTCGGGGAGGGTATCGTCCGCGCGGCGCACGCCGACGGCCCAGTTGATCATCCGCTCGATCCCGGTGATCGCCAGACCGACCTGGAGCAGGGCCTCCGGCGCGATCTCGATGCCGGTCACGTTCCTGATCTGAAGGGAGAACTCCTCCATGCCGGGCAGGTTCGGGCTGTTGAACAGCTTGGTCGTGAAGCGGCACATCCCGACCGCGTCGCCCACGGCGAAGGTGTCCTCGCACCGGCGCACCGCGATCTCCTTGCCCGCGTAGGAGTTCGGCGCCGCGGCGACGTCCCCGCCGTAGAGCTCGCGCTTGTACGCCGGGTCGTCGTTGATCCGTGGGTTGATCTCGAGCGTGACGCGGTTTCTCAGATGGTCCATTCCACGCGTCGCCACGGCGAGGCCGAGGGCAAAGGCCTTCAGGATCCGCGCGTCGTGCGGGTCCGACTGCATCAGGCCCTTGACGGACATGCGGTACTTCGCCGCTTCGGCGGGGTACTTCCCGCCCTCGACGGCGCGCGCGCTCCACGCCAGCGTGTCGCCGAATCCCTCGCGGCGCGAGGTCATGAAGAAGAGCTTCTCGACGAGATCGGCGTCGCCCCAGCGAAGCTCGAGCCCGCCGGTGTCCTCGGGGCCGATGATGCCGCGCTGCCACAGCTCCATCGCCCACGACACGGACGATCCGAGAGACGCGGTGTCCATGCCGAGGTCGTTGGCGACGTTGTTCAACCGGACCAGCGCCTTGACGTCGGTCAACCCGATCATCGGACCGAACTTGCCGACCGTGACGTACTCGGGGCCGTCGCCCGCGTCGTACCGATCGCCCTTCCCTTCCGCGCCGAGGTCGTTGAGGGGCCTGCAGTTGACGGGGCAGCGGAAGCATCCGGTCATGCCGGGTCGGTACGGATCGAGGTTCTCCGCGTCGAACGCCTCGAGCCACGTGTTCTCCTGGTTGTTCTTGGTCCCCATCGCGCCGATGAGGCGGCTCGGCTTGTAGAGGAAGGGCGTGCCGCGCAGCTTGAGCGCGTGCTTGACGACGCCGGTGTCGAGCAGGTCCTTGGCGATCTTCAGGTTCATCGGCCGGACGGCGTCCGGGTTCGCGCCGCGTCCGAGCTTGACGTCGTAGCCGTCGATCAGGATGGCCTTGAGACGCAGCGATCCCATCTTCGCGCCCGGGCCGCCGCGCGCGTAGATCGCCTTCTGGCCGACCATGATCCCGCTCGAAAGCACGCCGCGCTCGCCGGCGACGGTGACGGACGCCATCGCCAGGTCACGCACCCACTTCTTGCCGGTCTCCTTCTCGACCCGCTCGCGCAGGTCGATGTTGTCGAGGCCGAGCCAGGGCCTTGCGTCGCGGAACTCGATCTTGCCGGCGTGCACGTACAGGTATGTCCAGTCGGCGGGGCGGCCGTAAACAACGAGCCGGTCGATCCCGTTGAGCTTCTGGTAGCTCGGGAACCAGTCACCGGCGTTCGAGTCCATCAGGACGTACGTCTCCGGCGACCAGCTCGTGCAGTTGCCGCGGGCGGCGGACGGGACGATCCCGGTCAGGATGCCGGACCCGAAGATCAGCGGGATCTCCGGCGAGAGCGGCTCCAGCGCCGGATCCAGCAGGTTCCACAGATAGAACATGTTCGCGCCGCGTCCCTCCAGAAATGTCTGGACGACCGGAAGCGGCGTGAACGCCTCGCGAGTCTCGCGGCGTTCGAGATCCACGAACACGGTCCGGCCCTGGGTCGGGTACTGGGGACTCTGGGGCATGCGCGCCAGCAGCGCATCGACACGTCCGCGGATCGTCATGGAAGCAGGCCTCGGACGAGGAAACGGGCGAAGGAGTCTGCGAGCGCCCCGGTCGTCGTCGGGCCGTCCGGGTCCCACCAGCGCGCGGTCCAGTTGAGCGCGCCCAGGATCGCGCGGGTCACGAGCCGCGTGTCGCACGGGGCGAACTGGCCCGAATGGACGCCGTCCTCCACGACCGAGCGGACGGCACGCTCGTACCGGTCGCGCTTTTCCACGATGCGCCGGCGTTCCTCGGCGCCGAGCGCGTCCACCTCGAGGTGCGCCGCGGATCCCTCGATCTCGCCCAGCGTGCAGGAGACGTGTGCGCGGACGATCCGTTCGAGCTTCTCGGGCGCGGGGAAGTCGGCCCCCGCGATCTCGGCGCACGAAGCCAGGAGGCGATCGAGCGACTCGTCCTGGCAGAAGTACAGCAGGTCCTGCTTGCTGCCGAAGTAGTAGTAGAGGTTTCCGGGCGACAGGTCCGCGGCGGCGGCGATGTCTCGCATCCCCGTCGCGGCGAAGCCGCGCGACCGGAACGCCTGCGCTGCTGCACGCAGGATCGACTGTCTGCGCAACGCCTCCCGGCGCTTGGAGCGCGTGCTTCCCTCCTCCAAACGAGCGTTCGAATTTCGAACCACCGTTCTAATTCCTACGGCATTCGCCGCGTGGGGTCAAGCCTCGCCTTGCAATCCTGACCGATCGGACGCAGATCGTCGGCCGTGCGAACGAGAGTGGGGCGCCTGCTGCGCTGGGGCGGAATCGGGCTGACGGCGTTCGTCGTCGTCGCGGTCGTTCCGTACTGGTTCACCGAGGCACGGTGGTTCCGCGCGGTCGGTCAGGGCGACGTCTTCTGGAAATCCATCGTCGCCCAGTGGACGACCGGCCTTCTGGGCTTCGTGGTCCTCGGGGGGATCGTCCTCGCCAGCGTCGAAGCGGCGATCCGCAGCTGCCGGCGTGAGGGGCCCGATTCGATCGGCGCCCTCTTCGGGCCTCTCAAGTGGCTGACGCGAGGCGGAGCGGCCGTCGTCGCGGTCCTGCTCGGGATCGGAGTCTCCTCGGCCTGGCTGGAGATCCAGGTGGCGCTCGCGTCCGTGCCGGTGGGCGAGACCGACCCGATCTTCGGCCGGGACCTCTCCTTCTGGCTGCTCGAGCTGCCCGCGCTGCAGACCCTGCGGGGCGCGGTCGTCGTCGCCGTGTGGCTCGCGGCGGCGGGCGGCGCCGTCGTCTACCTCGTGGTCGGTCGCGGGATCCTACCCCGGCCGATCGGTTGGCTCGCGCTGCGTCACGGCGCTGTGCTCGCCGCCGTGATGCTGCTGCTCATGGCGGGCGGGCACATGCTCGATCGCTGGGCGCTCGTCGTCGACGGTCACGGCGCGTCGGCGGGGGCGGGGTACACGGACGTCCACGTGCGGATGCCGGTCGAGCGCCTGTCCGCCTTTGCGGCGCTCGCGGCCGCGGCGCTGTGCGCGTTCGCAGCGGCGCGCCTGCGTCTGCGGCCCGCGCTACTGGGAGTCTCGATCTATGCGGCGGTCTCCATCCTCGCCGGCTGGATCGCCCCGTCGTTCGTGCAGCGGTTCTCCGTCGAGCCCAACGAGCTGGCGCGCGAGCGCGGCTACCTGCGCCACGCGATCAAGGGGACCCGCGCGGCGTACGGCCTGGACGACGTCGCCCGCACCCGCATCTCCGCGGACGCGACCCCGACCGCGGCGGCCGTCGAGGGGGCGCGACCGACCCTGGACAACGTTCGCCTGTGGGACACGCAGCCGCTGCTGGCGACGCTGGGGCAGCTCCAGGTCATCCGCGGCTATTACGACTTCGTGGACGTGGACATCGATCGCTACTCCGTCGGCGGCATGCCGCGCCAGGTGATGATGTCCGTGCGCGAGATGTCCTGGGACAAGCTCCCCGAGAACGCGCACACGTTCGTGAACATGCACATCAAGTACACGCACGGGTACGGGCTCGTCGCCGCCCCCGTCAACCGCGTGACGCCGGAGGGCCTGCCGGAGCTGTGGGTCAAGGACATCCCGCCCCAGAGCGACGTGCCGTCGCTCACGCTGCGCGAGCCGGCGATCTACTACGGCGAGCGGACGGAAGGGTGGGTGCTCGTCGGGACGACGACGACCGAGTTCGACTTCCCGTCGGGCGACGCCAACCGCACGACCCGGTACTCGGGCCGCGGCGGCGTCACGCTCGGCGGCCGGCTGTCGCGGCTCGCGTGGTCGATGCGGCTGGGCTCGACGCAGCTGCTCCTGTCGAGCTACGTCGGACCCGATACGCGAGTCCTCTTCCGCCGCGGGATCGTCGAGCGCCTCCAGACGCTCGCGCCGTTCGTCGTGTTCGACCGCGACGCCTATCCCGTCGTCGACGAGGGCCGCGTCAAGTGGGTGGTGGACGGCTACACGGTGGCGGCGACCTACCCATACTCGGAGGCGAGCGAGAGCGGGAACAACTACCTGCGCAACAGCGTCAAGGCGACCGTGGACGCGATCGACGGCACCGTGACGCTCTACGCCTACGACGCCGAAGACCCGGTGCTCGCCGCCTACCGCCGGGTCTTCCCTTCGCTCTTCACGTCCATGGACGACATGCCGGCGACGATCCGCGACCACCTGCGCTACCCGGTCGATCTCTTCAAGGCGCAGGTCGACAAGCTCGCGAAGTTCCACGTCGAGGATCCGGAGGTCTTCTACAACCAGGAGGATCTCTGGCAGGTGCCCGAGGAGACCTCGGGGACCGAGCGCCGCCGCATGGAGCCGTACTACGTGACGATGAGCCTGCCCGGCGAGGGGGGCTCGCCCCCGGAGTTCTTGCTGATGCTGCCGCTCGTCGCCGCACGGCGCGACAACATGGTCGCCTGGATCGCGGCGCGAAACGACGGCGAGCACCTGGGCGAGCTGGCGCTGTACACGCTGCCGAAGGACCGTGTCGTCTACGGCCCCATGCAGATCGAAGCCCGCATCGATCAGGACCCGGAGGTCAGCCAGCTGCTCACGCTCTGGGATCAGCGCGGATCGCAGGTGCTGCGCGGCACGCTCCTCGTGATCCCGGTCGACGACGGGTTCCTCTACGTCGAGCCCGTCTACCTGCAAGCCGAACGCGGCAGCATCCCCGAGCTCAAGCGCGTGATCGTCGCGGTCGGCGACCGCATCGCGATGCGCGAGACGCTGGAGGAGGCGCTCGCTGCAGTCCTGGGCGCCCGGCCCGCGCCCACCGATCGACGCGGGCCAGTCGCGACGGTGCCGGCGCCGGCAGAGGCGGCATTGCCGGCCACCTCCACGGCCGCGCCCGGGGCGACCGAGAATGCCCAAGGGCGCGCGTTGCGCCACCTCGAAGCCGCGAAGGCGAAGCTGGCCGCGGGCGACTGGCAGGGCTGGGGCGCCGAGATGGCGGAAGTCGAACGGGCACTGCGGTCCACGGAGCCTGCTCCGGCGGCTCCTGGGGCGGCTGCTCCGGCGGCTGCTAGGGAGTGACGACCAGCGTCGGTGCGTTCGTCCCCGCGCGGGTCAAGGCCAGCGCGGCGAGCAACAAGGGACGCACGGGAAGGTCGCCGCGCGAAGCGACCGCCGCCGATACGGTCGGGCGCGCGCCGAGGCCTCGTCCGAGTGCTTCGGCGTCGTGGGCGCCGTGCGGTCCGCCGGCAAGGGGAAGGTGCAGGGGCGGATCGCCGGGGCCGAGAAGCCAGTAACCGACGCGCGTCACGACGACTCGAAGGCTCCCCGCGCCCCGGCCGCTCGGCGGGTAGCGGCCGGGCGCGGCGAGACGAACCGGGACGAATCCGATCGCTCCGTCGGGACGTCGCAGCGCAAGCGAGACGCGCTCGCTGCCGCTCCGGGACAGCGCCCCGAGCGCCTCGGCGAGATCGGAGGCGCGCGCGGCGGGGTCGACGAACAGGCCGACGCTGCCCGAACCCCCGCGGGCGGCCCGCACGAGGTCTGCGAGCCGGCGCATCGCACCTCGACCGGCGACCGGCTCGGCGGCCGGGTAGGTGGGCACGGCGCCCGGCCGCACGGCGAGGCGGCCTTCCGCGTCGATCGAGAAGACCGGACGGCTCGAGACCCGCGCCTCGCCGGGCCCGATCGAGACGAGGACGTCCGGCGTCGGCACGCCCTCGGGTCCGTCGGCCTCGAGCGTGGCCCACGCACTTTCTCCCATCTCCGCGGGCATGGCGAGATTGCGGATCAGGCGGCTCGTCTCCTCGATGCGCGGGAAGGCGAGCGCCGCGAGCGGGTCGCCGAGGTCCGGTCGCGAGAGGACCCGGAGGGCCCTTGCGACGACCGCGAAGCCTTCGAGCGCGCGCCGGCTCCCGGCGGTCAGGCCGGCATAGGGCGCCGCACACGCTCCCCCTGCGTCGCATGGGTCGCGCCCGATCGACGCCAGCATGCGGGTGAGAGCCTCCTGAGAACCTGCGCGCAGCGCCGGCAGGAGGCGCCCGAAGAGCAGGATCGATCCGCGAACGTCCGCCGGCCCCGGCCGCGGCAGGTCCGCGGACTGGAGCATCCCGATCGCTGCCTCGAGCGCGCGAGCCTCCGATACGAACGGCCCTTCCAGCGTCTCGAGGTCGCTTCGCACCGCGTCGGCGAGCTGCGACGCGGGCACGCCCACCGCCCTCGAGATCCGCGTGCGCAGCCACGGCGCCCGGTGCAGCTCGAGGTAGAAGAGGACGTCCGTCACGGCGTGCGCCCGCAGGAACCGCGCCTCCTGGGCGACGGCGGCGCGCGGCGAGTGCGACAAGGTCCCGAGGTCCCAGACGACCTGGGCGAGGTCGCCGTTCGGGTCGTACTGCGCGACCTCCCCCCGGAGCCGCTCGAGCTCCTGCAGGTCCCCCGCGTGGGCCGGGCTGGCATCGAGGAGCAGCGACGGCAAAATCGCGATGGAAAGGAGGGTCTTCACGGGTTCTCCCTGTCACGGAGCCCTGGCATCGGCTCCTACCGGGAGATACGGCGGTCGTGCGGCCTGCCTAAGAGCAGTCGAGCGCGAGCAAGGACGTGCCGCAGGCGTCGTGTACCCGCGCCTCGGCGGTGCCGTCGAACGTGACCCGGACGAGGCCGTTCTCGCCGTCGAAGGCGATCTCGCCTCCGGCGGAAGGGCAGGCGCCGAGGCATTCCTCGTAGGCGATCGCGGTGAGGGTTCCCGCCGCGCCGTTCGTGGCGACGTCGCCTTCCAGGGTCTGGCATCCGGGGTCGGCGTCCAGACCCACGTGGCCGGCAATCGTCGCGTCACGACCGGAGGGCAGACGGACGGTCGCCGAGAGCGTCTGGCTACGAAGGCCCGCCTCGGGCGCCGGATCCCAGGCGAAGAGCGCGGTCAGATCGACCGTCGATCCGTCGATCACGATGCCGACCGCCTGCAGGTTCACGTGAAGGAGGACGCCTGCCTCGCCGCCGAGGCGCGCCTCCAGCAGCACATGGATCGTGCCGGAGATCGAGGGAGTGTCAGCCGTCTTCTCGCATCCGGAAAACTCGACGTTCGTCGAGGAGAAGCCGGTGTCCTCGTACTCGACGCAGCTCGCCCACGGTTCCTGGTCGAGCGTCGCAAAGATGGAGAGGAACGCCTCCAGCGTCGCCTCGTCGAGGTCCTCGCCGACGTAGGTCCAGTTCTCGAGGCCGCCGACCGTCACGTCGACCGCGGTGGCGGCGTCGACGGCCGCGGCGGCCGCGTCCACCGCCAGGGGCGCCGCCGGATCCGTCTCGGAGTCGCAGGCCTGCTTCTCGTCGCCGCAGCCGATCGGGAGCGCGAATGCCAGGGCTGCCGTCAAGGTCGCTCTCAGCGTGTAGCCAGCGCCCATCCGGAACGCACCCATGCCGCGTTCTTCGCCCACGACGCGGTTGCTTGCAAGCCGGACGCCAGAACGTCCCGACTGGGGATTCCGGTCCCCGCACCGGATTGGGCGGGAGCAAGGGACTTGCACCGGGGCAAGGGCACCCTTGCGAGGGGGCGCGAGACTGCAGGCGGCGGTCACCAGGGCCATTCGCCTCGGGGCTCGGCCCGCGTCGTTCGAACTCTCGGGAATTGTCGGGGAGTTTCGAGATTAGGTCTCGTCAGCGCCGCCGGGGCGGAGCGGGGCGCGGTTTTCGACCGCCCCGGCGGCGTGACGAGAAGGAATTGCCAAACCATGTGCGCCCCCAGCGGCGCACGATTGGATGACAAAGCAAGCGACGTGCCGAGGACGACGTTGTTCGTTGTTTGTTCGTTTGTTCGTTGTTTCGTTGTTTTCGTTGTTGAAGACGAGACGAGCCGAGACGGAACGAAGTCGTGCTTGACCGCGGCAGGCGCGGCGGCGGATGCTCTCGGGCCGTGCGGGTACGTCGAAAGACCGGGTTCCAGCTGGTAGCGACGCAGGTGCTCGGCGTGGCCGAGGTCGCGACCCTCTACGGGCTGCGCCTGCGCCCGGTCGATCACCGGCGGGTCGAGATGGCGCTCGGCGCGCTCGCAAACGAGATCGAGGTCGCGGTGCAGGCCGGCCGGATGGCCCCCGAGCAGGCCGAGCGCCTCATCCTCTATCCGGAGCTGGACCGGATCCGCGGGATCAAGGGCGAGGAGAGCGTCACGCTCAAGGCGCTGGTCGCGCGGATGCCGAACTGGTTCGCCGACGACATGCTCGTCTGCGACGCGATGCGCCGGGACCGCGCCTGGAACGGGATCGGGATCGAGCCTGCGGTCGCCGCCTTCGACCCGGAGCCCGTCGCGGTCGGGCGGTCCTTCAAGGACGGGGTCGCGGATTGCCGGCGTCGCGCGCGTTCCTCCGGACTTTCCTGGGCGCCGCCCCCGATGCAGACGGTGATAGGTGCGCTGGTCGCGCACCGCGAGTTGCGGATGACCTGGCCCGCAGCCGCCACAGGACGCACGGAGAGCTGGTCGCGGATCATCACCCCGAAGGCACGGGTCGTGGCGTCCTGGTCCGAGGACAGGATCGACCTGGGCCACGCGCCGGACGCCGACGAGCCGCCCGACATGGGGACCTTCGCCGCGATCCGGATCCCCGTCGCAGGCGCCGGCGCCTGATCGGAGCGGCGTTCGCACGACCCCTGGAAACGGGGCGCCGTCTGTGGAATAATCCGGTTGCACGGGCGGAGAGGGGTCTCCGCTCATGAAGTCGCTCCTGTGGACCAGCTTCTGGCTCGCGGCCTGCGCTGCGCCCGTCACCCAGCAGCCGACGACCCAGGCGTGGCGTTCGCCAGTCTTCGAGGATCTCGTCCCGCCGCAGCGACTGGCCCCGGAGGGCGACGAGCCCCTCTCCGACAGGCTTCCCGACGGCGTGGCGCGGCTCGCGCGCGTCGAGGGGGTCGCTCAGTCGCCACAGCAGTTCGGCGAGGCGCTCCTCTTCGGCGTGGACATCACGCACACGCGCGTGGTCCTGCGAGAGGGCGGCGGCATGCTGCGCGAGCTGGCGAACCTCGAGGGAGGCAAGCTCGGCGACGACTGGCTCGCGGGCCCGGTCGTCGCTGCGCCCGACGCCACACGCGTCTTCGTCCCCGTCCGTCGTCCGGATGGCTCGCGCGCCGTGCTCGGCTGGGACATGAAGGCGCCTGCGGTTCATCTCGCCGACGGGATCTGGCCCGCGCGGATGCCCGACGGATCCATCCTGACCCAGATCGTCGGCGCCGCCGCCCGCGGTCGCGCCTTCAAGCACTACGTGGAAGGACGCAATCCCCTCGACCCGCGCGAGGATCCGCAGCCGATCTACGCGCCGCGCGACGCACGGGTCGTGTCGTACCCGCGCGTGTCGCCGGACGGCACGAAGGTCGCGTACGTCGACGCGCCCGGAGGCTTGCCGGGCACGGACGCGCCCGCTTCGATCGCTCTCCTGGCGATCGCAGGCGGTTCTGCCCGGACGATAGTCCCGGATGCGATGCGCGCAGGTCCGCCGTCCTGGTCCGCGGACGGACGCTGGATCCTGTTCTCGGGGCGCCCGGAGGGTGCGACCGGACGCGACGTCTTTGCCGTCAGGGCGGCTGCGGCGACCGGCGGCGAGCCCGTCCGTCTCACGGACCATCCGGGTGACGAGGACCACCCCATCGAGTGGCGCGGCGGGCTCGTCTGGGTCGCGCGAGGGCATCGCGCCATCGCGGTCGCCATGACGGAGATCGGCGGCGAGGGCGAGCAACCGGCTCCGTCGCTTCCCGCATACGCTGCTGCCCCCGCGGTCTCGGAGGACGGCGCCGTGATCGCGTTCGTCGTCCCGCAGGGAACCGACGCCGGCGTATGGGTCCGTCTGACCCGCGGCGCGGAGCCGCGGCGCGTCTTCGCCGGGGCAGTCGCCCCGGTGCGGCCCGCGATTCACGGAGAGGGCGCCGCCCGGAGCATCGCGTTCGTCGCGCCGACGGACCGCGGCCTCGACCTGTTCGTCGTCCCCGAGTCCGGAGGGACGCCGGCCCGCCTGACCACCGACGGCACCGTCCTGTCCGACGCGCCTCTCGCCGTGTCGCGGACGGGCGACGTCGCCTGGATCGCGGATCTCGACCGGTCTCGCACGCTCGTCACGCTCCCGATCTCGGGCGGCGAACGACGGGTGGTCGCGACGGACGTGCACTCCTTCTCCTGGGCGCCGGGCGGCGTGGCGGTGGTCCGCGAAGTCGAGGGCCGCACGGTCCTCTCGCTCCTGGACGGCGACGGCGAGGCGGACGTCCCCGCCGCCGCGAACGCCTCCTGGCGGCCCGTCCGCGTCACGGACGACGGCGCGGCGATCTTCGTTCTCGAGCGCCTGGAGCGGCCCCGCCTCTTGCGCGTCGAGCGCGAGCGCGGCGAGGTCACGGCCGTCCTCGACCTTCCCGCCAGCTCCGACGCGCGACGCACCGATGTCTCCGTCGATCCGCAGGGGCACTGGGCGATGACCTTCGTCGCGCGCACCTCGAGCGAGATCCGCGCGCGTCCGGAGCTCGCGGCGCTGCTGCCGGCTCAGTGAAACGTCGTCGCGACGAGGAGCGCGGGCACGAAGACACCGTAGGTCGAATCGATCCGGGTGTCGTCTCCCTGCACCGTCGGGCGGTAGTAGGCGACTCGCAGTAGCCCGCCCACGCTCCACTCGTCCGCAAACCACATCTCCCAGCCTCCGCCGAGCATTCCGCCGAACCCGAAACCCGACGCGCCCTCGATGTCTCCCTCCTCGAACGCGACGGCCGTCGCGAAGAGGGCGGCGGCCTGGACGTGCAGCCCTTTCGCCGGGTCGATGTAGTAGTCGATGAAGGGCCCGAGGCCGGCCATCGCCAGCGCGCCGCCATCGAAGTCGCCGCCCTCGCTGGGCGAGTAGGTCGGCCCAAAGGTGTGCACGCCGTACTGGCCGAACCCGACGACGAACCCGGGAGCGAGGGACCACCCCGCGGCGATCTCGCCGGCTGCGCCGAAACCCGACAGGTCGCTCGTCAGTCCGTTGCTCTCGGCGGAGCCGATGGTCCAGCCGGGGCCGGCACCGATGCGCAGGTAGAAGCCGTCGTGGCGGCGAGGCGCGGACTCGGCACCCGCGGCCGAGGAGGCGAGGGCCAGGAGCAGCGAGGCGGCCAGAGCGGTCGATCGAAACATGAGCCAGCGTAGCAGAGGCTCGTACGGATCCCGCTGTGCGGGGTCAGTAGCATCGATGCGGATCACGCTCTTCGGGGCGGCGGGAGGTACGGGAGGTAAACGATGAGATGGGTCTGTGCCGTGGCATCGACGCTCCTTTCGACGGACGCGCTGGCGTGCGGAGGGTTCTTCTGCGGAGGAGGCCCCCCGGTCGTCGAAGAGCCCGTGCCCGAGGAGCCGCCGCCCGATCGCGTCCCCGCGGCCCTCGTCGAGCAGACGTCGGAGCGAATCGTCTTCGTCCAGAGCGGCGAGCGCGTCCGGGCGATCATCCAGATCCAGTACGACGGCGACCCGGTGGACTTCGCGTGGATCATTCCCGTCCCGTCGCCGCCGACGATCGGCACGACCGACCCCGCCATCTTCTCGGTGCTCGACGAGTTCACGAAGCCCGAGTGGATCTACCCCGGCGCCGACGCGGACACGGACGTGGACGCGGATGCGGATGCGTCGGGATCCGACGCGGCATCGTCGAGCGCGGGCTGCGCCTGCGCGCTCGCGGGGTGCAGCTGGGAGCACTACTCGGATCCGGACGGACGCTCGTCGTTCCAGTTCGAGTCGATCGAGGGCATCGGCGCCTACGCCGTCGCGGTCGTGACCGCCGACCGGACGAGCGACCTCACGGACTGGATCGAGAGGAACGTCTACACGGTCCCCCCCGAGGCGCTCCCGATCATCGATCACTACGTGGAGCAGGGCTTCTTCTTCGTCGCGGTCCGCATGCAGGCCTCGGCGGACGTCAAGACCATCGAACCGCTCGTCCTCGAGTTCGAAGCGGACGAGCCCTGCGTCCCGCTTCGGCTCACCTCGATTGCCGCACAGCCCGACATGGAGGTCCTGCTGTGGGTCGTCGGCGACTCGCAGGCGACGCCCATGGGCGCCTACTCGCGCGTGTCCGCGCCGATGGCGGGAGGCGAGGGCGGATACGTCTCTCGCCTGTCCGACGCGATCGACGAAGCGGGGGGGAGCGCGTTCGCAGTGGAGTACGCCGCGCCGACGCGAGAGTTGCCGTTCCTGGGCGGGTGGAGCGCCGAGGCGGAGGAGATCGTCCGCTCCGGGGCCTACCTCACGCGCCTGCGGACGCGAATGGACCCCGAGGAGATGAGCGTGGATCCGCTCTTCGGCTTCGATCCCGACCTCGCGGACGTCTCCAACGTCCGGCGAGAGTCGTCGCGGGCCGAGGCGGCTCCCCTCGTCCTGCTGGCCGCGTTCGCGGCGCTCCTGTCGCGCCGCGCCCGATGGCGTCCGTAGCGCTGGCGCTGCTCTTCGCGTGTGCTCCGCGCCTCGTCGAGGTCGAGCTGCGCGAGCCGGCGGTGGCCTCGCGCGGCGTCCGCGCTTCGGTCACACGCCTGCACGTGACGGACGATCTGCTGGACTCCGCGTCGCCGCAGTCCAGGATCGTGGTGCACCTGAACGTGCTGAACTGGCGGGTCCGGACGGCCGGGCCCGTGGTCCTGCCGCTGCGCGCGGCGCGGATGCGCTTCGTGGACGAAACCGGCGACGCCGTCGAGGTCTCTGCGATCGTGGGCGGCCCGGGCACCGAGCCACGAATGGTGAACGGGAACTGGCCGACGAGCCTCGACCTCGTCCTCGGCCCCGGCGAATCGCTCAGCGGCTGGATCGTCTTTCCCGTCGCGCACGCCAGACCGAAACGGATCGAGGTGGTCGTCCCCGTGATCGGCGCGGATCCTCTCGTCCTCGTGCTCGACGGACCGGACCTCCCACCGTGGACGGTCCCCCACCCGCACCTCTTGCAGCTACGCGTCCGTCCGTTTGCCGTGCTCGCCGTGCCCGCCGCGGGGCTCGTCGAGGAGCTCGTGGTCTCCGAGCCGCATGGCGCCGCGATGACCGAGTTCTCGGTCGGCGGCGGAGTCGTCGGCGCGCCGGGATACCGAGGTCTCGCCCCGTCGGGCGTGCTGTCGGGAGGAGGACGCGTCATCTGGCCCACCAGCCGAGTTGGGTCCGCGTCCATCGGCGCGCTTCTGGGCATCGACGTCTTCGGAGTCGTCACCCGGCCGAAGTCTCAGTCCTTCGGGGCGATTGCCCTCTGCGCCGGCCTGCGCATGTCGTTCGGCGCCCGAGCTCCCCCTGGCCGCGAAGCCTGGGCGAAGTGGGCGGACGCCCCGGCCGTCGGCGCGGTCGGACTGTCCCTCGCGTACGCGCAGTGGCTGGCGTTCGGTGCCGACCTGGGTCTCTCCCCGGGGATCGTCGCCGCGATCGACCTGCCACTCTGATTGATCGCGGAGACTCCCGAACTTCAATCGCGGGCTCGGCGCCGAACCACCGCAGAACCTCCGCGCTCGCCCGCCGCTTCGCCAGCGCGGAGACGACGTTCGTGCCGACGAGGAACACAGGGCTCAGCGCGGTCCGAACGGCGAAGGGCGCGGTGTCCGGCTCGGCGGACGGAGCGCTGCTCCTCCCGTGCGCCTGAATTCCGCCGCCCAGCCGAGGAACCGCTTCCAGCGAGCCGCCGGCTCCGCGGCATCCGCGGCGTCCGCGACGCGGCGGTATTCTTCGACTCCGACCACGACGGCAATCTCCTTCCCTCGACGCCGGATGATCTGCGGCCCGGACAGCGCCCTCTGCAGCAGGAGAGACAGCTCCGCCTTCGCCTGCCCCACGCTCCATGTCCGGCGCCTCGCGGCAGCGTTCGCCTTCATGGTCACGAAGCCTGGCCGAGACGGTCATTTCGGGCAACGGGGCCGGCGCACGGCGCCGCATTCACGGCAGCCGGCGCAGGCTGCCGAGGCGTCGCGGGAGAACCGCGAGCAAGAGCAGCGAGCAGAGCGCCAGACCCTCGGGCGCGCCCGGCGCACTCGAGCACCCGCCGACGCCGCGGCCGCCGCCGTCGCCGTTCAGATCGACGTATCCGTCGTCGGCGTCTGCGACGTTCCCATCGTCGTCGTCGTCGCCCGGGCGCGGGGCCGCCGCGTCGACGACGACCGAGATCCGCGCGGACGCGGTCAGGCCCGAGTCGTCCGTCACGATCGCCTCGATCTCGTGCGCTCCGTCCGCGACGTCGGCGGGCGCCGAGACGCGCGGCGCGGAGCCGATCGTGACGCCGTCGAGACGGACGTCGACGCCCACGACCTCGCCGTCGTCGGTCGCGTCCACGACGATCTCGAATCCCGGAGGCACGACGTCGCCGTCCGCCGGAGACGCGATGGAGACCGCCGGCGGTTCGCCGTCCGGGTGCGCTCCGAGCGCGCCGAGGAGCATCCGGTACGAGTTCTGCGTCGCGCCCCCGCAGAGGCACGCGCGCGGCGAGCGCTCGCCGCACTGTGCGTCCTCGTCCCGGAAGGACTTGTCGCCGCAGCCGTCGAGGTAGGTGAGCACGTCTTCGCACAGGAAGGCATGGTCGAGGCCGAAGGTGTGCGCGGTCTCCTGGCCGATCGTCTCGCAGATCGCCCGCGGGTCGTCGCCCGAGTGCTCCGGGAACACGAAGCACACCGAGTTCGGGATCACGGCGCAGGCGAACGACGCGACGCCGCCGACGTCCGGCAGGCCGATGTCGTATCCGGCGCCGCCGACGACGCACTCCGTGTGAGGCGAGTCACCCGGGTCGACGTCGGTCACGGTCACGTCGAACGGCGCGTAGAGATCCCGCACGCAGTCGATCACCTGGTCCCACGAGTCGTCGCCGTACGCGTAGGCGGGGACGTCGGCCGCCTCGGACTGGATCGCACTCGCGTAGTTCATCCGCGAGTCGTCCTGCGCGCGCGTGTAGCGCCCGCCGTCGCGGTTCAGGTAGATCGTCGTCCCCCCGCCGTCGTGGGACATCGGTGCGCCCCGATCGAACTCCGGCGGAGTCTCTGGCTGCGGCACCACGACGAACGTTCCGAACATCAGAATCGTGCTGGTCATCGGGCCTCCATGGCCGGCTCGGCGACTCGAAGCAGCGGGACCTCCGGGTCGAGAAGCCAGCCGTCGTCGCGAGTGACGAGAGCAGCCTTGAGGCCGAGCGTCCGCAGCGTGTTGAGCGCGACGTACACGCGGTTCCACCCGGCTTCGGGGATCACGCGCTCGCCCGCCCAGCCGGCTTCGAGGAGGTCGTCCATTCCGAGCGCGCGTCCGGGTGTCGCGACGCGCACCTCGGCGAGACGCAGAAAGAGAAGCCGCACTGCGCGGCGCCGGCCGAGGTCGACCCGCTTGCCGCCCGCGAGTCGAAACCAGCGGGCGTCCGGGCCGACGAGCAGCGCGTCCGTGGGCGCGTTCGCGGGGAACGCCGCGGCCCCGATCGCGCGGAGGCGCTCGGGGATCGAATCGAGGAAGGCCGTGACGGACGTCGGCCGATCGGATCCGTCGCGGCAGAGGGCGCACAGCGTGCGCCAGTCCTTGGCCCGCGCCGCGGCGCCCATGTCCGCCGCCGCCGGCGACGTCCCCGCGCAAGCGTGCCGCGCTGCGGCCAGGAGCCGCGCCGCGGGCGCGCCCGGGTGTGCGATCCGATCGCCGGCACGGTCGAGAAGGCGCCGCGCCTCCGTGACGTCGCCTCCGCGCATGGCCGCGTCGGCGAGCAGCAGCCACGCGTCCGCCGCGTGCATCCCGAGGTCGTGCCGGTCGGCGAGAGAGATCGCCTCGCGCGCGACGTCCGTCCCGGCCGCGAGGTCGCCTCGCCCGATCGCGATCTCGGCCTCCCACAGCTTCGAGCGCACGACGAGGTAGAGCGACGGGGCGGCGGGCTCCGGAGGCGGGAGAACCTCGCCCGTGAGCCAGGCCGCGCGGCGGCGCAGGACGCGTGAGTCGACCGGTTCGAGGTGCGGGTCGGCGAGGCGGCGGCGAAGCTCGGCGACGTCGCCTTCCTGCATCGCCATGTCGGCGAGAAGGACGGCCGAGGTCGGGCTCGACTCGAGCCCGGAGAGGATCTCGCGCGCTCCCGCGAAGTCGCCGCGCAGGGCGCGTTCCTCGGCGTCGAGGCGCAGCCAGTACTCGCGAAAATCGGGGCGCTCGGACGAGAGCGCGCGGCGGATCGCCGCCGAGCATGCGTCGTGCGCGCCGGCGTAGAGGGCGATGGACGCCTCGAGCAGGTCCGCACGGGCCGCGTAGCGCGAGGGCGGCAGGCGGCGCAGGCACTCGTGCAGCCGCGCGAGGTGCTCGCGCGACTCGCGCATGCGCCCGAGGTAATAGGCGTGGATCGCGCGGCCCATGTGGACCGCGGGTTGAAAGCGGCCCTCTCCGAGACGGTCGGCCAGCGCGGCCAGGCGACCGAGGACGGCGAGGGCATCGTCGAAGCGCCCGACGAGCCGGTAGGCGCGGGCGAGGAGTTCCTGCACTTGCGCGACGAGGCCCTGGGGCGTCCCGGCCGGCAGCTGCGCCAGGTGCGGCTCGAGGAGATCGACGGCACGGGCCGGCTCGAAGACGTCGATGCACGCGCGCGCCAGCACGATCGACTCGCGTACGTCGCGTCGGACGGTCGCCGGCAGGACCGTGAACGCCTCGCGCGGCGTGCCCGCGCGAACGTGCAGCAGGGCGTCGAGCCAGCGCTCGTCGGGTCGCAGGGCGGCGCGCGCTTCCGCGAATCGCGCGCCGTCGACGAGGAGCAGGAGGGTTGGCTCGCGGGCGGCGCGCAGGAACTCGCCGACGAGGCCGCTGGCCAGGAGCGCGGCGACGGCCTCGGGAGCGGTCCCGGAGACGACGGCCGCGTGCGCGAGCCGCTCGAGCCACGCCGCCGCGCGCGCCTCGTCGCCTGCGAGCACCGCGAGGCGAGCGCCCTCGACCATCTCGGCGTCGCGCGCGAAGGGCTCGGCCGCGAGCCATTCGTCGATCGCCCGCGACAGTCGCAGCGCGTCCTTCGGCCCCGCCCGGCGTTCGCCCGGCAACGCCGGACGAAGAGGATTGGCGCGCAGATACCCGCGGTCGTCCGCGAGCAACGTCCCGGCCGCCGCGAGCGCCGCGAGGTCAGCCGCCTTCGCGCCGGGCGCCGCTTTCTCCAGGACCGCCCGCGGGACCGGGACGGTCAGCCGCCGCGCCGCCGCGACGAGCGCCGCGGTCCGGGCTTCTTTCGGCGACCCCGCCCGGGCCCGTGCGCGCATCCAGGCGACGGTAACACGCGCCCCCGAGCCCATTTCCCTCGTGGTGGCGGCAAGCACCGATCGCGTCGTACAGGACCGCGCGGGCGTGGGCAGCTTAAGGTTCCTTAGATCCGCGGGTCCACTGTTCCGTGGGTGAGCCGGCTTGACTCCAGCGGGGGTCCCGATTCTGCTTCCCGCAGGATCGGGCGCGAGGTGCGAGATGAGGGTGATCGACCTGGTACTGCTGCTGGGCTTTGTAGAGGTTGGCTGCGGCAGCAACCACAAGACGGATGGCAACGGCGACGGCGGCATGGACGCGGATACCGACGTCGACGCGGACACGGACACGGACGCGGACACGGACGCGGACACGGACGCGGATACGGACTCCGATTCTGATACCGACTCCGACACGGGCACCGGTACCGACACGGGCACCGGCACAGACACGGGCACCGGCACCGGCACCGACACGGGCACCGGCACCGACACAGGCACCGACTCGGAGACGGACACCGACACCTGCAGTGCGGATCTCGGGTTCGGCGACGCCTGCCGCAACGATGACTGCGAGTGCCTGACGCGAACCTGCTGGGACTGGGCGGACGACGATCCGTTCTGCGGCGGCGGCGGCTGTTCGGCCTCCTGCGAGGTCGACGCGGACTGCGAGGCGATGGCGGCAGCCGCGGGTGCGGACTCTCCGGCCGAGTCGACGTGCAACGCCGCGAACGAGTGCACCCTCCAGGGAACGGGCCTGGGAGGTCCATACATCTGCGAGTGACGAGGCCCTGACGCGGCCTTCGACGTGCCGCTTCGCTTGACCTGCGGCCTTCATGGTCACACGATATGACCATGAAGGCGCCGAAGACCGTTCCTGCGGGGGAATTCAAGGCGAAGTGCCTGGGCCTGCTCGAGGAGGTCGCGCGGACCCGGGCGTCGTTCGTCGTGACCAAGCGGGGGCGGGCAGTGGCGCGTGTCGTCCCGGTCGATGTCGAGCCGTCCAGGTCGCTGCGCGGGAGTCTCGTCTGGAGCGGGGACATCACGGCGCCTCTTGGCGACGCCTGGGACGTCGATCGGTGATCGTCCTCGATACCCATGCGCTGCTGTGGTGGGTCAGCGACCCGCAGCGACTGAGTCGGACGGCCGAGCGGGCGATCAAGCGGGCACGACGGATCGGAGTACCTGCCATCGGCTGCTTCGAGTTCGCGAGCCTGGTCGTTCGCGGGCGCCTCGCGGTCGACCGGTCGGCCCTGGAATGGATCGACCAGGCGCTCGGTCTTCCGCGCGTCGAGCTGCTCCCGCTGACCCCGGCGATCGCCGTCCGGGCGAGTCAGCTGCTGGCGCTGCCGGACCCGACGGACCGGAT
>Ga0247727_10000786_pt1 | contig 77587 bp, 65 predicted proteins | sample WisWelCaveWW1625_FD_202498 | JGI IMG/M metagenome (GOLD analysis project Ga0247727, IMG submission 202498) | Biofilm microbial communities from Wishing Well Cave, Virginia, United States - WW16-25 | ecosystem: Environmental > Aquatic > Deep subsurface > Groundwater > Cave microbial mat | place...
TCTGGGGGGATTTGCCGATGAGAGACATAAGACCCTTCTCCTGCGTGAAATTGGTTGGCACCTACTTCATCGGCAGGATTTCTAAGGGTCTTTTTGTTTTTCTGCGCTCCTTAACCAACCAGTATTGTACCTAGCCCAGCATATGAAGGATCTCTTGTCGGCACCGCTGCCACTGTCTTCTCGACGTCGCCTCCCTCTTCGTGGTCGCAAGGCGCCACGGCCGTCTTCTTCACGATCTCCTTGCGCCGCTTCGCCCTTGGCGCCAGCACCCCGTGGTAGCGCACCAGGTGATAGCGCGGCGGCGGAATCAACGCCGAGAGCTTCTCCATCAGCTCCATCGGCGTCAGGATGACGTGCGAACTCCCGTTCTCCCACTCCCGCCGGAATTCGTACTGGATCCTCCCGTCCGGCAGCTCCGTCATCCGCTCCTGCGCGTACGACGGCCTCAGGATGTACCGGCAGAGAATCTCCAGGCCCGTCCGGTCGTTCGCCTTCATCCGTACCGCCGCGTGAAGGCTATAGCCCTTCTTCTCCGCGCAGAGCCGCTTGGGCTTGCGTTGGGTGGTCGCCCCGGGTTCGCCCCCCACGATCGTCACCCCGCGCACCTCATCCGACATCGCCACCATCCCCTGGATCGATGCCGCCTGGAATAGCTCCAGCGGCTCCGCCTCGGCCGGCTCCTCTTCCGTGACTCCGGCCTTCACCAGCATCCGCTCGATCCGGCTTCGCACCCGCACCAGCACCCGCCGCACGTCCTCGTCCGTCGGCTTCGGCGCCTCGCGGAATTGGCTCGACTCGAAGACTCCGTCGAGCAGCAGCGTGTGGAAGTGCACGTTCAAGTTCATCGCCCCGCCAAAGCGCTGCACGCCCGTGACAGCCCCTGCTTCGCGCCCTGGGTTGGCGCTACGCAGGGCAAGCCCGCCCTGCACCGGGCCCCGCCGTCCCGGCCCGGCCGGTCTTGTACGGCGACGCACATCCCGGAAAAGCTCGGCGACGAGGATCGCCAGCGCCTTCGTCAGGAGCTTCGCGTCCTTCGCCAGGGCGAACCGGACTCTCCACGGCACCGACAAGACCCATTGCCGCACGGGCACGTGGGGGATCACCTCGTCGACCAGCCACGCCGCGGTATCGGCCATCTTGCGGCTGTCACAGGAGGTGCACAATCCCCGGCGCTTTCACGAGAAGGCGACGACGGCGTCGAGGGAGCACTTCGGACAGCGGACCCTCGCGAAGCCCTTCGTCACGTCCCCGCAATCGAGGAAGCGCCCAAAGTCCCGCTTCACGTACGTCGGCAGGCCCCGGCCACGGCTTTCCGCGAGCTCGATGAACGTCCGGAGATTCGCCGTGATCACCCGATGGACCACCTCCTTCGAGGGCTCCCGACGCCGGTAGGCCGCGACAGACATGGCCTGAGCTATGGCACATCGCGTGCCAAACACCCCCTCCGCAACCGACTGGGGCCCAAGGGAGTACTGTGTGCCCTATTATGTCACTGTATAAGTGTTACGTTTCGTAACGCAGCACGTTACGAAACGTAACGTTTTGACCCCCTTCAAGCGAAACTGGGCGGAGCACCATCGCCGGGGGCAAGTCAGAAAGGGCCTTCTTCCCTCGTCTCTCTCTCGTCCATAGGGGGCAGCGTCCTCGGCCCACTGCCTCGGCCGCGACGGCACTCCCGTTTTTTCGACTTGCACCCGCGGTCTCTCGAATCGATGGCCGCTCTCCAACGCACGAACTCAGGTATCCTGCCCCCATGCCCCATCCCATCGGCACCCGCGTCGTCGTCGCCATCGAGATCCGCGGCCAGGCGGGCGAACTCCTCTTCCCCCGCGGCGCGGTGGCGGTCGTCGTCGCCAACGACGCCGACGGCGCGCGCCTCCGCTTTCCCGACGGCTACGAAGCGAAGCTGGGAGCCGACGCGTACGAACGGCTCAACGACTACATGCGGCGCGACGCGGGCGAGACGACCGACCTCCGCCGACACATCATCTACCAGTGCGTCGTCGGTTCGCGGGCCTACGGCCTCGACGACGACGCCTCCGACACCGACCGTCGCGGCATCTACGTCGCGCCGCCGGAGATCGCATCGTCCCTCTACGGCGCGCCCGAGCAGATCGAAGACCAGGCCGCCCAGGAGTGCATCTGGGAGCTCAAGAAGTTCATCACGCTCGCGCTCAAGGCGAACCTCACGGTCCTCGAGTGCCTCTGGTCGCCCATCGTCGAGAAGGCAACGCCGCTCGCGAACGAACTGATCGCGATGCGCGGCTCGTTTCTCTCGAAGCTCGTCTACCAGACCTGCAACGGCTACGTCATGTCGCAGTTCCGCAAGCTGGAAGCCGACCTTCGCAACCGCGGCGAGATCCGGTGGAAGCACGCGATGCACCTGATCCGGCTGCTGCTCCAGGGAATCGCAACGGTCAAGACGGGGGAGGTCCCGGTCCGCGTGGTCGAGCTTCGCGACCGGCTGCTGGCCGTCAAGCGGGGCGCGATCGCGTGGCCCCAGGTGGACGCGTGGCGGAAGGAGCTCCACAAGGAGTTTGACGGCGCGTTCGCGGCGACGCGCCTGCCGGAGCGGCCCGACTACGAGCGGGCGAACGCGTTCCTGGTCGCCGCGCGGACGCATCGGACGGCGATGAAGATGTCATCGCCGGGCTCGTTCGATCGGCGGATCGAGGCGACGATCGACGAGCAGCCGCATCCGTTCCTCTTCGTCACGATCAGCGGGGCGCACCTCTACGGCTTTCCGTCGCCCGACTCGGACTACGACCTGCGCGGCGTCCATGTGCTGCCGGCGGCCGAATGCCTCGGCCTCGATCCGGGCCGCGAGACGATCGAAAGCATGCAGCTCCGCGAGGGGCTCGAGATCGACCTCGTCACCCACGACGCGAAGAAGTTCTTCGGGCTGATGCTGAAGAAGAACGGCTACGTGCTGGAGCAGCTGTTGTCGCCGTTGATCCTCAGGACGACGCCCGAGCACGCGGAGCTCAAGGAGATCGCGAAGGGCTGCCTGACGAAGCACCACAGCCATCACTACCTGGGCTTCGCGGAGACCGAGTGGAAGTTGTTCGAGAAAGAGCCGCGCGTAAAGCCGCTTCTCTATGTTTACCGCGTGCTGCTCACGGGAATCCACCTGATGCGGGCCGGCGTGGTCGAGTCGAACCTGGTGACGCTGAACCGCGAGTACCGCCTGCCGTACATCGACGAGCTCGTGGCGCGGAAGCTCGCCGGTCCGGAGAAGGGTCCGATGCGGGACGCCGACCTCGCGTTCCACCGCGGCGAGTACGAGCGGCTGGTGCGCCGCCTAGAAGAGGAGTCGGCGAAGAGCGCGCTGCCCGAGGGGCCCGGCGCCCGCGCCGCGCTGAATGACCTGCTCATTCGAGTGAGGGGCGCATGAGAAAAGTCCTGGCAGAGCTGAAGCGGATCGGCCTCCTGCTCGAGGCCGACAACGAGCTGCCGAGCGTCACGCGGCTGGTCGCGGGCGGGCCCATCCAGGGCTCATGGTGGGGTCATCCGAAAGGCAGCACGATCTTCAACCTGCTCGGCGAGCTCGACGATCACCGCGACGTCGCGTTCGCGAAGCTGGTGAACGGGAAGCGGACGCTGGTTCATCGCGCCCTCTGGCCGGCGCTGCTCGGCGCGGCGCTGTCGGGCGAAGCGTGGCAGACGAAGGCACTGTCGAAGGCGGCGGCGGCGCTTCTCAAGCGGGTGAGAACGTCGGGCCTGCTCCAGACGACGGGCGATGCCGCGCGCGAGCTCGAGGCGCGGCTGCTCGCCCACGGGACGAGCGTTCACACGCCGACCGGCGATCACGCCAAGGCGCTCCAGACGTGGGAGCGGTGGGCGACGGCGCGGAAGGTGAAGGCCGGCGACCGGCAGCCGCTGGAAGCGGCCGTCGCTCGGCTCGGTGGCGGCCGTCTCCCGTGGAAATGAAAAGAGCGCGGAGGTCATCCGCGCTCTTCTCGCAACGGTTCCTTAGTTGCCTTTGGCGCGATTGAAAATGCTGTCGTCGCAGCACGGAGGCGGCCCGTTGAGCTGCTTCATCATGTTGCCGATGGTCGCGGCGACCTTGCGCTGCTCGTCGTTGAACTTCGACGCCGCATCCTTGTCGTAGAGGGCGCTCCAGCAGAACTCGGCGCCCGCGAGCAGCTCCTTCTGAGTATCGGCGCTGATCCCGAGCTTCTTGAAGCGTCCCAGGTGCGCCTCGATGTACTTTTCGTGCGTCATCTTCTCGTGGGGGACCCGCAAGGTCGGGTTCGCCGCCATCATCTCGGGATGCTCCTTCTTGTTCTTCGCGAGCTGGTTGTTGACGGCGACGACGATCCCGTTCAGCTCGTCCTTGGCCTTCTGCGAGAGGCCCATCAGCGCCCAGATCTGGTTGTGCTGATCGACGAGCTCCTTGTTTTTCTTCTCGACCGCGGGATCGGGCTTCGGCGGTTCCGACGCGCACGCGGCCAGGGCGAGGACGAGGGAAAGAATGGCAATGCGGTTCATGATCTCACCTTCTAAGAGAAAGAAATGCGAATCGACCCGTGTGAGATCAGGCGATCGGCACTTTCTCGACCTCGCGAAGTTCGATGCGGGTGACGAACGTGCGCAGGGTTGCGACGCCGGCCGACGCCTCAGGCTCCGGCGACGGCAGGAAGGGCGCGACGGCGAGCGGCAGGGCGATCAGCACCGACGACGCCATCGCCGCCTGGCTGCCCGCGTCGTGGAGCGCCACGCACCCGTGATGATCCAGGCTCGACGGCTGCCCGCAGACCTTGCAGGCTTCGCCGGCGGCTCAGCAGGGTGTGAGCAGTCCGGATGGCGCCGCCGCCGGAGTGCGGAGCAGGAGCGCGGGCGAGGCGATGAGTCCGCCCAGGCAGGCCAGCAGGATCGACGCGCGCATGAGACGCCAGTATATGAAGCGAGGCAGGAGGGATCAAAAAATGGACGCTCGACCCCGCGGGATGGACAATCCCCCCGATGAAACGCCGCCTGGAGCTGAGCGCCGCCGAGGTCCGGTGGACGCCGCCTGAGAACGTCTCCGGCGGCCAGGACTCGACGCGCATCAAGCCCGCCGAGGGCACCATCGGCCAGGAGCGCGCGATCGAGGCGCTGCGGACCGGACTCGCGCTCCGGGCCCGCGGCTTCAACGTCTTCGCCGCGGGGCCGGACGGCACCGGCCGCCTCACCACGGTCAAGGCGATGATCGACCACGTCCGCGAGACGGCGCACCCGGTTCCGCGCGACCGCTGCTACGTCCACAACTTCGCCGATCCGGACCGCCCGCGCCTCCTCGTCTTCCCGCGCGGCGGCGGCCGCGACTTCCGGAAGCAGATGGACGACATGATCGCCCACCTGCGCTCCGGCCTTCCCGCGCTTCTCGAGAGCGAGGAGTTCAAGCGGTCGATCTCCGCCGTCGTCGAGCGGTTCCGCCAGCAGGAGACGACCGCGCTCGACGGCTTCGAGAAGAAGATCAAGACGATGAACTTCGCCTTCGCGCAGATGAAGATGGGCAACATCTCGGTGCCCGACCTCCTGCCGCTGGTGAAGGGCAAGGCGGTGCCGGTGGAGAAACTCGACGACCTCGTCGCCGCCGGCGAACTCAGCGCGCAGGAGAGCGAGGCGATCACCAAGGCCTACGAGGGGCTTCACGGCGAGTTCGAGCAGGTGCTCCGCCGCGCGCGCGACATTGCGCGCACCATGCAGTCCAAGCTCATCGAGCTCGAGCGCGACGCGTGCGACAAGATCATCCGCGGCTTCATCGGCGATCTTACGGCGCAGCAGACCGACGACGAGGTCAAGGGCTACCTGGCCGAAGTCCACGAGAGCCTGCTCGGCCATCTCGGGCTCTTCAAGCCGGAGCCCACGGCGGTGCCCGAGCCGTTTGCAGGCATGATCGCGCCGGGCGGACCGGCGGTCGATCCGTTCATCCACTACCGCGTCAACGTGATCCACGACGCGACCACGCGTCCGGCCTGCCCGGTCGAGATCCCGGAGTCGGCCACGTACCTCTCGATCTTCGGCGCCATCGAGATGGACATCTTCCGGTCGGGCGCCATGCACACCGATTTCATGCGGATCAAGCCTGGCTCGCTGCTCCGTGCCGACGGCGGCTTCCTCGTGCTGCAGGCCGACGAAGTGCTCCGCAGCCCGGGCGTCTACCAGGCCTTGAAGCGGGCGCTCAAGACCGGGCGGATCGAGATCGAGCTGCCCGAGGGTCCCATCCTCACGCCGGCGCTGGCGCTCAAGCCTGAGCCGATCGAGATCGACGTCAAGGTCGTCCTCCTCGGCGACTCGCGCCTCTACGACCTGCTCTTCATGGCCGACGAGGAGTTCGCCGCGACGTTCAAGATCAAGGCGGAGTTCGACCGCGAGATGCCGAACACGCCCGACAACCGCCGCCACTACCTGCGGGTGCTGACGAAAATCGGCAAGAAGGAGGGGCTGGCGCCCATGAATCCGGCCGCCGTCGGACGCATGGTCGAGCACGGCGTGCGCCTGGCCGGCCGGCGCGCCAAGCTCTCGACGCGGTTCGACGACGTTGCAGACGTTTACCGCGAGGCCGCCCACATCGCGACGCGCCGCGGGGAGGCCGTCGTCTCCGCGTCGCACGTACGGGACGCCGTGCAGGCCGTGCGCCACCGCCACAACCTCCCGGAGGAGAAGCTCCAGGAGATGATCGACGCGGGGACGATCCGCATCGAGATCGACGGTGAGCGGGTCGGGCAGGTGAACGGGCTCGCCGTGTACGACCTGGGGCAGTACGCGTTCGGGAAACCGTCGCGCATCACGGCGACGGTCTCGATCGGCAGCGTGGGGATCGTCAACGTCGAGCGCGAGTCGGGGCTCTCCGGGAAGATCCACGACAAGGGCATGCTCATCCTCACCGCGTTCCTGCGCGAGCGGTACGGCCAGCGGTTCCCGCTGGCCCTGACGGCGACGCTCGCGTTCGAACAGTCGTACGGTCCGGTGGACGGCGACAGTGCGTCGAGCACCGAGCTCTACGCGCTGCTTTCGGAACTGTCGGGCTTCGGGCTGAACCAGGGCATCGCGGTGACGGGGTCGGTCGACCAGCGCGGGCGCGTGCAGCCGATCGGCGGCGTGAACGAGAAGATCGAGGGATTCTTCGACGTCTGCCGCGGCCACGGGCTGACGGGGCGCCAGGGCGTGATGATCCCGAGCACGAACGCGGACGACCTGATGCTGCGCGAGGACGTCGTCGAGGCGATCGCGGCGAAGAAGTTCCACGTCTGGGCGGTTGAGACCATCGAGGAAGGAATCGAGCTGCTGACGGGAAAGAGCGCGAAGGCGGTCGACCTCCGGGTCACGGCACGGCTGAAAAAGATGTCGAAGGCAGTGAAGAAATGAAGATCTCGTTCCACGGTGCCGCGCGAAGCGTGACGGGCAGCCGCCACCTTCTCGAGGTCAACGGCAAGCGGGTGCTTCTTGACTGCGGCCTCGTGCAGGGCCGCCGCGACGAGGCGTTCAAGCGCAACCAGAATCTCGGCTTCGCGGGGCGCGACGTCGACGCCGTGATCCTCTCGCATGCCCACATCGACCATTCCGGCTCGATCCCGTCGATCGTGAAGGCCGGCTTCGGGGGCCGGATTCACGCGACCGCGGCGACGTCGGACCTCGCCGAGGTGATGCTGCGCGACTCGGCGCACATCCAGGAGAAGGACTGCGAGATCGTGAACCGCCGCGAGGGGCGCCAGGGGGACAAGGCGAGGAAGCCCCTCTACACGATCGAGGACGCCACGCAGGCGGGGCGGCAGTTCGCGCCCCATCCGTACCGCCAGGTCTTCACCGTGGTCGACGGCGTGACGGCGTCGTTCCACGACGCGGGCCACATCCTCGGGGCGGCGATCGTGCGGATCGAGGTCAACGAGCGGGGCCGGAAGCAGGTGATCGTGTTCAGCGGCGATCTCGGCCGCGACTGCCTGCCGATCGTGAAGGCGCCCGAGCTGCTCGAGTCGGCCGACACGCTGCTGCTCGAGACGACGTACGGAAACCGCGAGCACGCGCCGTTCGTCGATATCGAGCGCGACTTCGCCGACCTGGTGAGTCGCGTGGTGGCGCGGCAGGGGAAGATCATCATCCCGTCGTTCGCCGTGGGCCGAACGCAGCAGATCACGTTCATGCTGAACAACCTGTCGAACCAGAAGCGGATTCCGGACGTCCCGGTCTTCGTGGACAGCCCGCTTTCGATGGAGGCGACGGAGGTTTTCCGCCGCCACCCCGACTGCTGGAATCCCGAGATGGTGCAGTCGCTGCGCGAGGCGCGCGACGCCGATCCGTTCGGCTTCCGGATGCTCCGGTACGTCCGAAGCGCCGATGAGTCGAAGAAGCTGAACACGCTGGACGGCCCGGCGGTCATCATCTCCGCGAGCGGGATGTGCGAGAGCGGCCGCGTGCTGCACCACCTGGCCAACCATCTGCCGAACGAGCGGAACGTGCTGCTGATCGTGGGCTACCAGGCGGAGGGGACGCTCGGCCGCCGCCTCGTGGAAGGGGCGGAGAAGGTCTTCATTCTTGGCCGCGAGGTCGAGCGGCGCGCGGCGGTGGTCAAGATGAACGCGCTCTCGGCGCACGCGGGGCGCGACGAGCTCCAGGGGTGGTACGGGCGGTTTCAGAATCGCGTGCGCAACCTCTTCCTGGTGCACGGCGAACCGGCGCAGAGCGAGCCGTTCGGGGAATGGGCGCGGCAGAATTCCAGCGCCAAGGTGTCGATCCCCGGGCTCGGCGAGAGTTTCGAAATTTAACCGTCGCCCAGCATTTCGTCGCGGGTTGCGTCCAACGTTGGGAGGATTGACATGAGACTTCTCGCGCTTGCGCTCGCCATCTACTGCCTCGTGCAGGACGATCCCTACGCCGTCGCCAAGAAAATGAAGGAGACGCTGGCCGCCGCGAAGACCGTGCGGATCAAGGTCCAGGGAACGCTCCGCGGGGGGGCGTACACGATGGACGTCCGCGTAAAGGGGGGGAAGTTCGACGTCCGGGCGAGCGGGCTCCCGGAAGTCAAAGGCGAGGTCTCGCTCACCTCCGACGGCCGCGCGATCGCCGTCGACAATCTCCCGCGCTGGCGCGGCGAGGCCACCTACACCGCGGAGGACTTCCCGGCGGCGCGGCTCACGGCATTCACCGGTCCGGTGCTGCTGGGCGTCATTCCAAAGGAGGACGTCGCCCTGAGCGAGGATGACCTCTTCCTCAAGTCGGGCGGCAGGGAGAAAGTCGGCGGCGTGGAGTTGCTGAAGCTGGAGTACGTCAACGTCCCCGCCGGGCGCCGCCGCCAGACCATGCGCGGGACGACGTGGATCGACATCGGCACCGGGCTGCCGGTGAAGCAGGTGCTGACGTTGGACGACACCGCCATCGCGGAAACGTACACCATCACGCTGAACGAGGAGATTCCAGATTCGGTCTTCGCGCTCCAGTCGAAGCGGCGCGTGACGGAGGCGGTCGCGCGCCAGCTTGCGCGGGCCGTCGAACTCTACCAGGCCTACCAGGGTGTCGCGCCGGCCGGGATCGACGGTCTTACGAAGAAGCCGGAGGGCGACGCGTTCTGGCCGCAAGGCGGGTTCTGGATCGGTCCGGTGCCGAAGGATGCGTGGGGCCGCCCGCTGGTGCTCGAGAAGGGCCAGGTCGTCTCGCTTGGCGCCGACGGGAAGGCGGGCGGGAAGGACGATGACGCCGACCTGCGCCTCGACGTCGTGGCGCCCGCCGGGTGGCGGATCTGTCCGACCACCGATCGTCTGAAGGAGCTCTACGCGGCGCGGATCCAGATCCAGTTGCTGCAGGGGGCGGTCGACGCGTTCCGCTTCGCGCTGCGCGGCGCGCCGAAGTCGTTCGACGAGCTCGTGACGCGTCCCTCGAACGTGGAATTCTGGCCGGAGGGCGGATTCATCGCATCGGCGCCGGCGAAGCGCTACGAGTACGCCAACGGCGGCGTGAATTGCCCGAGCGTGAAGCGCGTGAAGATCCGCGCGCTGACCGAGGACGAACGGAAGGCGCTCGAGAAGGCGGCGAGCGTGCCGCTGCCCGAGGCGGAGCAGAAGGAGGTCGCGCGCCAGCTCGAACGGCTGAAGTCGGAGGAGGTCGAGGCGCGCGACGAGGCGGCGAAGGCGCTGGAGCGCGTCGGACCGCGAGTGCTCCCGATCCTGGAGAAGCGGATCGCGGCGGAGAAGGATGCGGAAGTGCGGTCACGGATGGAGCAGGTTCGCGGCAGGGTGATCGCGGCGCCGCCGACGTGGCAGACCGAGCTCTCCGGCCGCAACGGGCCGACGAGGAGCGGCCCCAAGGTGGACACGGCGTGCGTCAACAACCTCGCGCAGCTCTGGAAGATGCAGCACAACTACATGGTGCAGTACGGAGGCTCGTCGAAGTCGATGCCGAAGGAGACGGGGGCCGATTTCTGGCTGAAGTTGTCGAGAGTCACGCCGCCGCTGATCGACAGCAGCCTGAAGGACATTTTCATCTGCCCGGGATCGGGCGCCGACGACGACGAATGCACCTACTGGGGGCCGAAGGTGGACGTCGAAAAGCACAACGACGGAGATCCGGTGGGGATGTGCGACGAATCCTGCCATGGCGATTCGGTCGTCATCCTCCGGAAGAGCGGCGACGTGCTCTTCGTGCTGAGGAACGACCCGCTCTACGCCAGTGCGAAGGAGATGCTGAAACCGCCGGAATGAGGAAGGGAAGGAAGGGCGGTTCGGTTTACCTCGCCGCGTCGAGTGCCTGGATGACGGAGGCCGCGTCCGGGTAGCGCTCCTCGGGCTTCGGGCGGATCAGTTTCTCGATCACGGCGGCGATCGGCGCGGGGCATTCGGGATTGAGCTGCTGGACCTTGAACGGCAGGTCGTTCGTCTCCTTCGCGCGGATCAGCAGCATGCTGTCGCCGGCCGAGAACGGTCGCATGCCGGTCACCATCTCGAAGAGCACCACGCCCAGCGCGTAGAGATCGGTGCGGCCGTCGCAGCGATCGCCGCGAATGTGCTCGGGCGACGCGTAGAGCAGCGTCCCGACGAACTCGTCGCTGCGCGTGATCGGCGTCGCGTCGCGGGCCACCGTCTTGAGCAGGCCGAAGTCCATGATCTTGAGCTTGTCGGCGGCGTCGACGACGAGGTTCTGCGGCTTGATGTCGCGGTGGATGAAGCCCTTGGCATGGGCGTATCCGAGGCCGTCGGCGAGCTGGCGCGCCAGGCGGACGGCGCGCGCGGTGTCGAGCCGCCCGGTCTCCTGGAGGATCTTGTCGAGCGTCCGCCCGCTCACGAGCTCCATCGTCATCCAGAGGCGCCAGCGGGCGCGGCCGTGCGAGAAGACCTGCATCAGGTGCGGATGGGAGAGCTTCGCCGCCGACGTCGACTCGCGCATGAAGCGGTCGACGAAGTCCTGGCTCACCGAGAGCTCCGGCGAGAGGACCTTGAGCGCGACCTCGTTCGACCCTTCGCGCGCCCGGTAGACCGACGACATCCCGCCGCGGCCGATCAGCTCGAGGATCTCGAACGGCCCGAGCCGCTCGGGCTCGCCGCGGTCGACGCGAAGCCCTTCGGCGACCGCCTCGTCCAGGACGGTTTCGAGCGTGCCGAAGATCGCGGCGTCGTAGGCGCCCGCGCGGATGACGCGGATCGCCTCCCGCGGCTCGTTGGGCGTGATGGCGACGATGGGGTGGCGCGTCGAGTCGTGCAGGCGCGAGACAAGGATGGAGACGACCTCCGGCCGGGCCGCGATGACGACGGCGCTCGGGCGCTCGGTGCGCACGAGCCGGCAGGCTTCGTCGGAGTCCTTGGTGACGCGGCTGCGGTACTTGGGGAGCGGAGCGGGCATGGGCGTGCCGTCCGTCAAATAGAGAACCAACGGGGTCGACTTCATCTGTAGAGTCATTATAACCTCACGGATAGAATCGTCGGGGACGTCGGGGACCACCTATGCCAATTTCGATCGACTGCCCGAAGTGCAAGACGCACTTCGACCTGCCCGACAAGGCGGCGGGCACGGAGCGGCGCTGCCACAAGTGCGGTGGGTCGTTCAAGGTCGTCGGCGGGACGGCGACGAAGGCGGCGAAGCCGGCGGCGAGGCGGGACATCTCCGAGGGCGTCATCCAGACCGGGGAGGCGCCCGCGGCCGGCGGGGCCGCGAAGTACGGGATCATTGCGGCGGGGATCGCCGTCCTGGGCATCGCCGGTTTCTTCATCTTCCGGAAAGGCGGGACCGAGGCGCCGCCGGAAGACAAGTCCACGACGACGCATCTCGGCACCTCCCCGGATGTCGCGCTGCTCGAGGAGACGAAGGCGAAGATCGCCGAGGCCAGGACGAAGGCGGGCACCATCAAGGACCCGATCACGTACGGGCGCGCGACCGACCTGTACCGTGACATCGTCGCCCTCCAGTCGAAGATCACGAACAACGGAATGCCGCAGGGCACGAGCTTCATCTATCCGAAGCCGACGCTGACCGAGGCCGACCGGCTGGTGGGCGAGCACCGGCTGAAGATGGAGGAGCAGTTCCGTTCGTACCTGCTGACCGTCGCGGAGAGGGCATCGACGCTGGACGAGGCCCTCTCGGGGCACACCCGCCCCGACATGCCCATCCTCAAGGAGTGGGTGATGAACGCGGTGCAGGCGAGGAAGCCGCAGCTCGTCGCGGGCGTGGCGGCCGACACCGTGCTGAACTACTTCGAGCTGGGCCGCGCCCAGGAGACGTCCGACGCGGAACGGAACGCGTTCCTGCGGCTCGTGGAAGCGGCCGATCCCCGGGTGAAGCAGCTCTACGTCAAGGGCGGCGACGAGGTGCTGAAGCTCTTCACGGGCGACGCGGCGCGCGCCGCGAAGCTCGACGCGGCCCTCGCGAAGTACTTCGAGGCCGCGGCCGACATGGAGGTCTTCGACCGCCTGGCGATCTCCGCGGTCTTCCGCTCGAACGGCGCGCCGACCGTCCCCGCGCGCATGGGCACCGAGGCGATCAAGGCGCCGGAGCTTCTCGCGGTCACCCGGCGCCTCTGGAAGAAGTTCGGCCCGCAGCTCCCGCTCCACACCCACGTGAACATCGTGCGCAAGATCGTCGAGCGCGGGAGCCGGGAGAGCTGGGGCGATCTCGACGTCGTGATCCTCGGCGGAAAGGAGGATCCGGCGTACATGGCGGATCTCTTCACGCAGCTCGTCAGCGTCGTGCCGGACCAGCCCCCGGCCGAGGATGGGAAGCCGCGGTCGATCCCGTACCACCGGTACCTGAAGGCGGCGCTGCCCGGCATGACCGAGGATCACATCATGACCGTGCTCACGGCGTGCCGCGACTGGAAGGAGGACTGCCTCAACGCCCGTCTCTTCCTCGCCGCGCTGATGGAGACGCCGACGTCGAAGGCCATCCCCGCCCTGCTCGCCGCCTACCGGCAGCCTGGCTCGCTGAAGGCGGACGACATCCTGAAGGCGATCGTGAAGTGCTACAACCCGCGCGACAAGGTCACCGCGTCGCAGGTCGACAACGTGCTCAACGAGTGGGCCAGCGCCGACCCGCGCGTCATGGAAATCCTCCAGATGTTCATCGCCGAGGGGAAGCTCGGGGCGGTCGTGAAGCTGGTGATGAACGTGCTCGAGAGCGGCGCCGATTCGGGCGAGAAGTGGTTCAAGCTCGCCGGCGACATTCTCGCGAAGGACGCGGACGGCGGACTGGCGGAGTACGTCGTGCCGGCGCTGATCCACTCGTACGTGACGATCCGGGGCGACTCGCCGGCGAGGAAGGCCGTGCTCGCGAAGTACAAGGCCCCCCAGGCGCTCATCGAGGCGGTGATGATGTACCCGCGGATGCAGGATCCGTCCCCGGAGTTCACCGCGCTGCTGCGGTCGCTCCTCGACAAGCGCGCGGCGAAGTTCCTGAAGTGGGCGGCCTTCACGTGGAGCAAGCGGCCGGGGTGGGCGATCGAGGAGCTGCGGCGGGTGACCGGCGACAGCGGGCCGCTCGACGTGAAGTACTGGGACGCGTACCTCGAGAAGAGCGCGGCGAAGCTCGGAGCGCAGATCGAAGGGTTCGAGGTCGTCGAGGACAAGAAATGAGCCCGGCGGTGACAACCGGTGGGCTCATCGCGCCGAAGCCTTGCACCACCTTTGGGCGGTGTTGGGACGGCGGAGGCGGATGGTGAGAGCGAGCGTTCTTCTTCTCCTGGTCGGCTGCTCCATGATGCCCCCGCCCCTTCCCGTGACCCTCGAGACCATCCGCGATGCGGAGGGCCGGCGCGATCCGAAGAGCGACGTGCTGATCCGGGCGCTCGATGAGCCGGAGTTCGCGGCGCGGGCGGCGATCGCGATGGGGCGGATCCAGTCGCTGGCCTACGTCGACGCGTTGATCGCCCATGCGTCGACCGAGTCGACGTGGGCGCTTGGGCAGATGGGGCTCGGCCTCGACTGGAGGCCTGGGGACGAGGCGCGGATCCTGCCGGAGCTCCTGAAGCGGGGCGCGATCGAGGCGATCGGCAAGATCGGCGGCGTCGTGCCTCCCTCCGTCTTCAAGGACCCGTCGCCATTGGTGCGCGTGGCGGCGATCGATGCGACGTGGCGGGCCGCCTACCTGCACAAGACGAAGGTCGAGATCGCCGCGATCGTTCCGCTCGCCGGCGACCCCGACGAGGATGTCCGCTGGCATGCGGCCTACGCGCTGATGCGGTCGAAGATCGGCCACCCGGTTCTTCGAACGCTCGCGAGAGACTCCAATCGCTGGGCCCGGCTCTTCGCCGTGCGGGCGCTCCATGACGGCACGGGGCTCGACGACCCCGAGGCGCTGGTGCGCGTCGAGGCCGTGCGGGGCGCGGCGACGGTGCCCGACGCCCTGGTGCGCGACCCCAGCGTCATGGTCCGCCGCATGGTTGCGATGAAACGGCCGGACGCGATGCTCGACGACGTCTCGCCGGCCGTGCGGGCCGAAGCGGTGGCCCATCTGAAGGACCCGTCGCCCCATCTCAAGCATCTCGACTGGCGGATGCGGGCGGCGGCCGCGTCCGCGCTGCGCGACGTGGAAAAACTCCGCCCCGCGCTCGAGGACCCCGAGCGGCGGGTGGTGCTCCGCGCGATCGAGTCGCTCGGCGAGATGAACGATGACGCGTCGCTCGCGAAGCTGGAGCAGTTCGCCGAGTGCGGCGACGTCGCGCTCGAGTGGACCGCGATCGAGGCGCTTGGCAAGCGGCGGCAGGGGCTGGAGACCCTTATGCGCCGCGCGATGGGCCCCGTCACGCTGGCGACCGAACCGCTCATCGACGCGCTGAAGGCGCTGGACGCGAAGGCGTCGCTCGACAAGCTCACGCGGTTGCCCGGGATCGTCTACCGGTCGCTCGCGCGCAAGGCCGCGGGCATGGGGCCCGATCCTGAGCCGCGCGGCTATCCGCGCAGCCGGTTCATGCATCGCCCGCTCGCCGGCAAGTTCACGGTCGACGTCGTTCACGAGAAGGGGACGATGCGGCTGCTGCTCGATGCCGATGCGGCGCCCGAGAACGTCGCGAACATCGTCGCGCTGGTCCGCCGCGGCTACTACGACGGCCTCGACTGGCACCGCGTCGAGCCGAACTTCGTCATCCAGGGCGGCGACCCCCGGTTCGACGGCTGGGGCGATCCCGGCTATCGCGAGCTCGACGAAATCTCGACGCTCCCGCACCTGCGCGGCACCATCGGCATCTCGAAGATGGCCAAGGACACGGGCGACAGCCAGCTCTACATCACGCACACCCCGACGCCGCACCTCGACGGGCGGTACACGGTCGTGGGCTACGTCATCGAGGGGCTCGACGTCCTCGACCGGATCGAGATCGGCGACCGGATTCTCTCGGCGCGCGTCGTGGAATGACCATGGTCGCCCTGCTGCTGCTCCTGATCCAGGACCGGTTCGAACTCACTGAACAGCTGAAGCGCCTCGCGAAGGCCTACGAAGGCGCCTCGCTGACGAACGAACAGCGCGCCAGGGTGAATGAGGCGGAGCGAACGTACGAATCCTGGGCGCGGCGCGTGAAGCGATCGACGGCACGGCGACGAAAGTCCGCATCGTCCCGACGATGCGCCTGCTGTCGGTCGGCGTCATGGCCGTCGCCGGATTCAAGATCGTTCCGCTCAGCGGCCAGAAGGGCAAAGTCACCTTGCGCGTCGTCAACCGCCGCGACGAGGTCGTCGCGAAGGTCGACGTCGACTACGGCGAGGCGGGCAAGGTCGATCTCGCCGAGCAGGCCGAAGGGACCTATTGGCTCGACGCCGATGGGCTGCGCACGGAGATCCATCTCGTTCACCGCCTTACCGAGAGGCTGGCGAAGCTCAACGCCGATCTGCCGGGGGATCGCTCGACGCCGGAGCTGGCGGGCCTGGATGCGCGGCTGAAGCTCCTTCGCGACGCGCAGCGGGGCAGACCGTTCGACACGCTCGGCGACCTCGCGACGGAACTCCTGTCGCTCGAGGCCGACGTCGAGGCCGTGGTCGACGGTCGCGAGCTGCCGAAGGTCGGGGACTTGCGCCGGGCGATCGTGATCGGCCGCGACCTGGTCCCGTACCGGCTCCACGTGCCGAAGAGCGTCAAGAAGGGCGGGGCTCTCGTGGCCGTCGTGTCGGACGAGGCCTTCTGGTTCGAGTGCACGAAGCTGGTCGAGATCGCCGACGCGGCGGGGTTCATCGTTGTCGGCGGCGGGCGCGAGGTCATCGAGCAGGTGAAGAAGGACTACGGCGTGACCGCCGTGACGCTGATGGGGGACGAGAAGGCGCTGGCGCTGGCGGAAGAGTACGACGTCGCCCGCGTCATCGCCTTCGGACCGGCGGCCGGCGCCGGCCTGAAGAAGTTGAAGGACGTGGAGGTCCGCATCTTCTGCGGTGGACGCGATCCGAGGATTGAAGCGGCGCGCGGGTACGCGGCGGCGGCGAAGGGGATGAAGAACGTCCGGGTTGAAGAACGTCCTGAGAGCGGGCGGTTCACGATCGCCTGGGACGCGCTGAGCGAGGCGCTCCGGTGATCATTTGCTGAGCTTGATCTCGATCTCGTCCTTGCGCTGATCGTCGACCGTGCGGTAGCGGACGATGAGGTCGGTCTTCTTGTCCTTGTTGAAGTCGGCCGCGTAGATCTTCGTGAACGCGACGTTCTTCGGCGGATCGAGCGCGATGTCGTAGGCGGAGTCGGCCGCGATCAGGTCCTTGGCGACGCCGGGATGGACGGAGAACGCCGCCGCTCCGTGCTCGACGAGCAGGTCGCGGCGCCCGTCGCCGTCGAGGTCGCAGTCGAAATTCGGCCGGAAGGTCATGTCGATCTGCACGTTGTCCCGCGTCGCCTGGAACGTGTAGGGGACCGAGAACGTCAGCATGGTGACCGGCTCGTTCGTGAAGAGCCCCTTGCCGCGCTGGCGGAAGACCTTGAGTTCGAGCGGGACCTTGCGCGTCGTGAAAACCTCGAGCCCGCTGCTGATGTCGAGCTGGTGGACGACGCCCATCACGATCTCGGGCGTGCCGTCGCCGTCGAGATCGGCCACGACGATGCCGGTGGTCCAGCTCTTCGCCGTCTCGAGAATCTCGTCGGGCGTCGTGAAGTCGGTCCGTCCCGACCGGTTGTAGAAGAGGTGGACTTTGCCTTTCGACGGGTAGCTGACGGCGATGTCCGCGATGCCGTCGCCGTTGAGATCCTTGATCGTCGGCGGGACTTCGAACTTGAGGAACGTGTTGCGGGGCTTCTGCTTCTTGGCGGCCAGGTCCTTGGGGTCGGCCGGGGTGAACGTGCCGTCCTCCGCCTGGTAGAAGACGCCGACCGCCTCGTTGCGGTAGTAGGCGATGTCGACGCGCTTGTCGCCGTTGATGTCGCCGATGGCGAGCATCGGGACGGCGGTCGATTCGACGGTGCGCATCTGCGCCGCCCAGCCGAGCAGGAGGACGGTTTCGATCGGGATCGCGATGCGCTGGCGCAGGCGGAAGCCCTCCTTGCGCTGCGGGAAGATGAGCATCTGCGCCTTGTCGTAGAGCATGGCGTCGTCCAGCCCGTCGCCGTCGAGATCGCGCATGAAGACGACGTGGGCGGGCGTCTTGTTGTCGCCGCGGTTTCCGTCGAAGAGGTTCGGGTGGACGATGAGGTCCTGCGCCACGGCCTCGAAGCCCGTCGTCGCGGCGGCGTGGCGGGCGATGCCGCGCGATCCCATGACGGTGACCAGCCGCGTGGGATGGTCGGCGTACTTGGCGAAGCACCAGAGAAACGCTGTCGGGCCGAGGCTCAGGATGGAGTCAGGCTGAACGTTGAACGTGCCGTTCTTGAAGGTGAAGACGCGAAGGTCGCGGCCGGACTGGACGATGAGGTCAGGGGAGCCGTCGCCGTCGACGTCCTCGGTGACGACGTCGTCGGCGAGGCCGCCGACGTCGAGCTTGAGGGAATGGGCAGGAGGATGGGAGCGCGGGAGCGCCAGGCCGAGCAACGCGAAGGCGATGAGGGTCGGACGCATCGCGTCGATCATACTGATAGAGCGTACCCGCCCGCGCGATGTTGTGAGAAACTGGCGTCGTGCGCGTCCCCGGATCCAAGAGCCTGACCAACCGCGCCCTCGTCATCGCCGCGCTGGCGCGGGGCGAGAGCACGCTGGTCGGCGCGTCGGAGTCGGACGACTCGCGCCACCTGGTGACGGCGCTCGGGGCGCTGGGCTTTGAAGCGTCGCTCGATCGAGTCGTCGGCCGCGGCGGGAGCATCCCGGCAACATCGGCGGAACTCGCCGTCGGGAATGCCGGCACGGCCTTCCGCTTTCTGACCGCGATGGTCTGCCTCGGCCGCGGGAGCTACCGCCTTGACGGCGATCCGCGAATGCGCGAGCGTCCGATCCGCGGACTGGTCGACGCCCTGCGCGCTCTCGGTGCGGCGATTCACTACGGCGCGGCGGACGGATGCCCGCCGCTGACGGTCGTCGCCGGCGGACTGCGCGGAGGCCGCGTCCGAGTGGCCGGCGATACGTCGAGCCAGTTCGTCTCCGCCCTGCTGATGGCGGCCCCGTGCGCCTCGGCGCCCGTCGAGCTCGAGGTCGTCGACGCCGTCTCGCGCCCGTACATCGAGATGACGATCGGGGTGATGGCGTCGTTCGGGGCGCAGGCGCAGGTCGCGTCGACGGGATGGCGGGTGGCGGCGGGGGGGTACCGCGCGCAGCGGTATGACGTTGAGGCGGACGCGGCGGCGGCCGGCTACCACTTTGCGCGGGCGGCCGTGACGGGCAAGGCGGTGAGCGTCGAGGGGCTCGGCGCAGGGTGCCGTCAGCCGGAGTACCGGCTGGTCGATGACCTGGCGGCGATGGGCGCGCGCGTGGTGAAGTCGGCGGGCGCCACCGAGGTCGCGGGCGGCGAGCTCCGCGGGATTGACGTCGACATGAACGATCGGCCCGACTCGGTGCAGACGCTCGCGGTCGTTGCGCTCTTCGCGAAGGGGCGGACTCGGATCCGCAACGTGCGCAACCTGCGGGTGAAGGAGACCGACCGGCTGGCGGCGCTGGCGCGCGAGCTGGCGAAGTGCGGGGCGCGCGTCGTGGAGCACGCGGACGGCATCGAGATTGAGCCGCCGGCCGTCGTGCGCGGCGCGGAGATCGAGACGTACGGGGACCACCGGATGGCGATGAGCTTCGCCGTGGTGCCCGGCGCGACGATCCTGAATCCCGAGGTCGTGTCGAAGAGCTATCCGGGGTTCTGGCGGGACTGGAGCTGAGCGTGTTCGGCCCGCGATAGAATCTCCGCTGGATGGCCGACCCTGTCACGCCGGACGATGCTGCGCTGCCGCTGCTGCCGCCTGACGCGGCCCACGCGAAGGACGATCCGGCGAACGTCATCGGTCGCTACATCCGCACGATTCGCATCGGCGCGGGCGGCATGGGGGAAGTCTGGCGGGCGTGGGATGTCGAATTGCGGCGGTGGGTCGCCCTCAAGTTCCTCAAGGGCCGAGACAAGGAGGAGCTGGCCAGGTTCCACCGGGAGGCGGAGACCGCGGCGGGTCTCAACCATCCCAACATTGCGGCCGTCTACGAAGTGGGTCAATCGGGCGGCCGCGCGTACATCGCCATGCAGCTCGTGGGCGGCAAGACGCTGGCGAGTCTGCCGCGAAACGACATCCGCCTGATCGTCGAGCTCATGGCCGATGCCGCCGTGGCGGTTCACGCCGCCCACGCGCAGGGGATCATCCACCGCGATCTCAAGCCGGCCAACCTGATGGTCGAGGGACGTCGCGTCTACGTCATGGATTTCGGACTGGCCAAGCGGCAGGCGGTCGACTCGCCGCTCTCCGTCTCGGGAATGCTCGTGGGAACTCCCGCGTACATGCCACCCGAGCAGGCGCGCGGCAGCCTTCGCGAGGTGGGGCCGCGCTCCGACATTTACTCCCTCGGCGCGACGATGTACGAGCTGCTGACCGGATCGCCGCCGTTCTTGGGAGCCGACGTTTACGAGCTGCTGTTGCGCGTGATGGAGGACGAACCGCGGCCGATACGGACGCTGGAACGGCGCGTCGACGCGGACCTCGATACGATCGTCCAGAAGTGCCTCGAAAAGGCGCCCGAGCGGCGCTATGCAACGGCGCTGGAGCTGGCCGAAGAGCTCCGGCGCTGGCTGCGCGGCGAACCGGTTCTTGCGCGGCCAGCCTCGGCCTTGCGGCGGCTGGCGGCGAAGGCCCGCCGACGGCCCGCGTTGACGGCCGGAGCAGTCGTGGTGTGCATCGCCGCGATCGCGACGACGGTCGCGATGGCCCTCCAGGCGACGGCAAGCCAGCAGCGCCTCCGCCAACGCGAAGAGGCGCTGCAGCGCCTCGCGACGTCGCTCTCCGCGATCCTCGAACGAAAGCGCGAGTTCCGCCAGCTCCGCGTCGACGCGGCAACGGCGCGGCGCGACCTTGAATCGGCGATCCGCGACGTGGGCGGGCACATTCAACGCTGGCCCGATGATCCGCAGGGTTACTACGTCCGCGCCCGGGGACGGCTCTACCTCGGGGATCGCGAGGGAGCCGAACGCGACGTTCGCGCGGCGCTCGCGAAGAAGCCGGACTTCACGCCGGGGCGGACGCTCCTTGGCATCGTCAAGCTCGAGGAGTATCAGCAGCGGCTCCACGGTGACCAGCCAACCTACGACGACCGCACCTTGCGGCTCGCTTCGCTCCTCGACGAAGCGGCATCGGCTGCCCCTGTCCTGGATCCCCCGGCGCTGCGGCGCGAGGCGGAGCGCTGGGGCGTCCCGCGCTCCCGTGAAGACGATGTGATGGAGGATCTGCTTCGTGCGTTCCTCATGCGTCAGCGCGACAAGGATCGTTCGCGCGCCCGGGAGTCGCTCGTGGCGGCTTTCGAGAAGTTCCAGTCCGAGGAATACGCCCTCTGGATCGGTGACTGGAGCGACACGGCCGACGATGCGTACGCATGGCTCACCAAGGCGATCCGCTTGGCGCCGGGCTACGCCAAGGCCCATTTGGACCGGGGATGGGTCCAGCTCAATGGGGGGCGGATTGGCGCCGCCATCTTGGACCTCGATCGGGCGATCGAACTCGACCCCACATACGCAGAGGCGTTCAACAACCGCGGCCTGGCGAAGCGGGAACGGAACGACCCTGCGGGTGCGATGGCCGATTTTCAGGAGGCCGTGCGCCTTCGGCCCCGCTTCCCGGACGCGATCTGCAATCTCGGCCTGCTTCGATTCGACTCCGGGGATGTGCCCGGGGCGATTGATGAATTCACGCGCGCTCTCGACGTCCAGGGGGACTTCGCCAACGCGCTCGTCAACCGCGCCCTGGCGTTCGATCTCGCGGGAGAGACGGCGAAGGCCGACGCCGACATCAACGAGGCGTTGAGGATCGCCCCGTCCTTTGGCCGCGCGTACGTATCAAGGGGAAACCACCGAAGGAAGGCGGGCGATTCCGCCGGAGCACTGGCCGATTATTCGCGCGCGATCGAGCTGAGTCCCCTCGATGTTGTCGGCCACGTCTACCGGGGTGACCTGCGAGGCGCCATGGGCGATGCGGCCGGCGCGCAGGAGGATCTTGATCGCGCCGTCGGGCTGCGGCCTCCGTCGTCGCTTGCGTTCGCGACACGCGGAGAAGTCCGGGAGCGTTCCGGCGATCTGCAAGGTGCGTTGGAGGACTTCAACCGGGCGATCGAGCTGGCGCCGGGCGATGCCGACCTGCTCGTGAATCGCGCGGTGGTCCGTATCGCGCTCGGCGATGTTCCGGGCGGGGAGCTTGACCTTGCCAGGTCCCTGGGAATCCATGAATCAAGCGAGGCGTACTTCAACCGCGGAACGCTGCGCCAGAGTCAGCAGGACTTCCGTGCGGCTGAGGACGACTTGTCAAAGGCGATCTCGATGGATGCCCGGTACAGCGCCGCTTACTTGAACCGTACCCTGGTAAGGCAGTCCGTGAACAACCTGTCCGGGGCGCTGGCCGACGCGGACCGCGCCATCGCGACGGGTGGAACCTCGATGGCGTTTTCCGCGCGCGGCGCCATTCGCTTTGCGCTGGGCGAGTTCAGTCACGCCTCGGCCGACTACGCGCGGGCGATCGAACTTGACCCGTTGAACGCAGAGCCGTTCTACAATCGGGGGCTGCTGCGGTTGACGACCCGCGACTACCCCGGCTCCATGGCGGACTTCGACCGCGCCATCAAACTCCGGCCGTCGTTCGCCGAAGCGTACGCAAACCGCGGCGCCCTGAAAGAGGGCCTGGACGATCTCGCCGGCGCCGTCGCCGACTTCGGGGAGGCTTTGCGGCTTGCGCCGGCCCAGTGGCCTCATCGGCCGCTCATCGAGGAGCGGCTCCGCAAGGCGCGCGCGGCACAGAAACGGTGAACGGCCCGACTCACCGCATCAGGGCAGCCCCGGCGGCCGCCGCGGCAACCGCCAGGACGATGGCCGGCACGAGGAACCACGCCTTCTTCTTGAAGCCCGACGCGATCACGATGAAGCCGTAAAGGGCGAGCGCGATGGCACCGCCCGTGAGGCCGGTCGTCATCGACGACTGTGCCTCGATCATCGACTCACGGTTGCTCGCGGTGATCTCGTCGATCTTCGCGCCCACTCCGGGAATCAGGCGCGCGAGATGGCCCGCGATGAAGGCGAGCGACATCGCCAGGGCGCTGCCGAGACTGCGGACGAACCGGCGGAGCTTGCGGGCCATCCGTTCCAGCTCGGGATCCATGTTCAGGATCGTCTGCGCCTGGCGGGCCTTGGTCTTCTCAAGCGCGACGATGCGCTCGTTCAGCTCGGTCATCTGCATCGCGACGCGGGCTTCGGGGCTCTCTTCAAGGGCGGGCGGCTCCGGCTCGGCCGGCGGTGCGCGGCGCGCCGTCTCCTTCTTGACGGCGGGCTGCGCCCCGGTCTTCGGCCTGCGCGTTGGCGCAGGCTCGGGCGCTGGTGGTTCGGGCTCCGGCGCGGGCTCCGGCACGGGCGCATCGCCGTGGGTCGAGGGGCGGACGTCGATCCCCGCCTTGCGCATCGCGGCCTCCAGCTGCTGATCGGCGAGGGCCCGGAGCGCGATCCGCATCTGGGCGATGGCGGTTCGCATCGCCTCGGCCGATGGCGTGTCGTGCGACCCGCGCGTCGCCCCGCTCTCGCGCAGCCGGTCGGCGATGGCGCCCGCGATCTTGTGGTCGTCGACGCCCGTCGCGGCGACGTGTTCGCGGATCGCCTTCTCCGACGCGGCGGGGAGGATGCCCTTCTCGAGCATCGCGGGTACGAGCCGCTTCAGCTCGCCGAGGCGCTGGCGCTCGAGGAGCTCGTCGTAGGCCTCGCGGCGCACCGGATCCATGAGCGTCGCTTTTGCCTCCTCCAGCTCGAGACGGAGGAAGGCGGCCGCGCCGGCGTCGTCGGCCTTCTCGAGATGCTGCATCCGCTCATGGATCGTCGTTTCGATCGTGGTGGGATCGATGAAGCCGCGCTGGATACCGAGGAGCTGGTAGGAGTCGGGGGAGACGATCTCCGGCGGCAGACCCAGGTACTGCTGGTAGCGGCTGGCGCGCATCGCGACATGATAGGTGAGAGACCCGCCCATAGTCACCAGTCTCGCGCAATCGTTTGACGGGCGGACCCTAGTCCCGGATCCAGTTCGCCAGGTCGTCGCCCGCGTCGGCCGGGTCCTTCCCGTTCGACCAGATGTCGACGCCCTTCAGGTGGTTGATGCCCGGGCTTGCGAACTGGATCGGCTTGCCGAACCGGTCGATGATGAACGCGGGCGGCGACGGCAGCGCGCTCACCGCGTTGGGATCGACCCACTCGCGCTTGAACTCGATGATGGCCGGCCGCAGGAGGCCGATCCCGGCCTGCATCTCCACCTGTCGCGGGCTGCCGAGGTAGTAGTGCAGGTTCTGCGAGCCGACGTGCGGGGTCGCCGGCGGCCAGGCACCGGTGTCGGCGCGGTAGACGTCGCAGCCGTGCGAGAGCACCTCGATCAGCGCCTTCGTTGCCGTGTTCTGCGCACGAGCGACCATGCCCTTCACGAGCACGACGAGGAGCGCCGCCAGGGCCGCGATGATGACGATGACGACGAGCAGCTCGACCAGCGTGAAGCCGCGCCTTCGCATGACCTGCAGAGAAGCGTCGCCCGCTCTTCCTTTCGCGAAAACTGTACTACAACGCTACAACGCGAGATTCTCTCTTTCACTCCTCCGGGTGCTTCCGCTTCGCGGGCTCGCCGTAGCGCTGCATGAGGTTGTTCTCGACGCCGAGATGGTCGAGGACGCGGCTCACCACGAAGTCGACCAGCCGCTCGACCGAGTCGTTCGCGCTGTAAAACCCGGGCGAGGCGGGCAGGATGATGGCGCCGGCATCGGTGAGCTCCAGCATGTTCTTGATCGCGATGCGCGACAGCGGAGTCTCACGCGGAACGAGGATGAGCTTGCGGCGCTCCTTGAGGCAGACTTCCGCCGCCCGCTCGAGGAGGTTCGACGACGCGCCCGACGCGATGCGCCCCATCGAACCGGTGGAGCAGGGGCAGACGATCATTCCGTCGTGGCGGTACGACCCGCTGGCGATCGGCACCTCGAACTCGCGGACGTGGTGATAGACCACGTTGGGCGGCGTCTCGCCGAGGTAGGCGCGGACGACCCCGGGACCGTCGTGCAGGTCGAGCGGCGCGCCGAGCTCGTGCGCGAAGACGGCGGCGCCGGCCTCGCTCACGGTGAGATGGACGGTGTCCCCGGTCCGGGCGAGGCACTCGAGAAGCCGGCGTCCGTAGACGGCGCCGGAGGCTCCGGAGACGGCGACAACGTATCGGCGCATGGAAGCTCCCGTTTCAAGATGTGCCAGCGGGTGTAGCGGCTGAACTCCTCGCTGGTGAGGAAGACGAGGTCTTTGAAGTCGGAGCCGTCGAGGAGCTGCAGCGTCGCGAGCGTGGCGGTCTTCGGTGCGTGGTCGACGAGGTCGCCGACCAGGTAGCTCAGTCCCCAGGCGTCGCCGAATCGCACGCCCTGCTCGTCGTGCAGGTAGGAGATGTCATCCATCGCGACGCGCAGCCAGAGCGACCGGCCGACGTCGATGACGTCGGCAAAGACCTTGACCTTCCGTGCGTACTCGCTGGCGAGCCGTTCGAAAACGGTCGGCTCTCCCGGCTTGCGCTTCGACGGTGCGGCCGGGTTTGACGCGGAGACGATCTTCAGGATCAGGTTTTCCCGGACGAGATCGCGCGCGTCCGGGTCGCCGTCGATGCGGCGCAGGCTCGGCAGATGATCGAAGCGGACGCCGCTGTAGCTTTCGCGCCACTCCTCCTGCGCGATGAGCCCGAGCGAGACGACACCGACCTGGTTCCAGCCGAAGTCGAGCACGGCCTCGTCGCCGGTCCACTTGAAGCGGAGCGCGCCGGGCGACCGCTGCCCCCAGTTGACGCGGCGCGGAACCGGCATCGCAGGAAGTTCCTCGTTCTTCACGAGGCGATGGGCGATGCCGTCGACCCTGAGCTCCTCGCTCATGCGGCGCGCGGCGTCATCCGCGAGGTCTTCGAGGAAGATGCCGCGGCCGCGCCGGACCATCATCTTCGCCTCGACCTTCGTGATGCCCAGGAGCGGCGCCAGCAGGTCGCCGTAGCGCCGGGCGTCGATGGCGACATCCTCGGCCAGGAGAATGGTGAAGAGGTCCAAGCGCCCCAAGTATATAGAATCGAATCATCGTGCGCTTCGTCCCCCTCCTGCTCATCCTCGCCGCCTGCGACGCGAAGCCGGCGTCGCCGGCCGCCCCGACGGCGTCGACGAACCCTGTCGGCGTTCCCGGGCCCGCGGGCTTCGGGACCATCGTGGGCGTCGTTCGCGTGAAGGGCGGCGACGTCGCGCCCGTGACGAAGAAACTGGCGGGCCAGGAGCAGCACTGCGGCACCGAGCCGGTCGATCTCGGCGTGTGGCTCGTCGGTGCGTCGGGGGGCCTGCGAGACGCGCACGTCGTGGTGGAGGGCGTGAAAGGCGAATGGCCGAAGGCGTCGATTCCGACGCTCGACAATGGGAAGTGCGTCTTCACGCCGCCGGTGATCCTGATGCAGCCCGGCGATTTGAAGGTCGCGAACTCCGACTCGATCCCGCACAGCGCCAGCTTCAACGCCCTCGCGAATCCGCCGGAGAACGTGATGCTGCCCGAGGGGCGGTCGCGGATGCTGACGTGGCGGATCGCGGAGCGGATCGAGATCACCTGCAGCGTTCATCCGTGGATGCACGCGGTGGTGATCGTGATGAAGTCGCCGTTGGAGGCGCTGACCGGCGAGGGCGGGGCGTTTGAGATTCGCGGCGTGCCGGCGGGGACGAGGCGCGTCAAGGTCTGGCATCGATGCGTGGGGGAGGTTGACGCGGGCGAGGTTGAAGTGAAGGCCGATGGGACGGCGACGATCGTGATCGAGGTCGAACCGAAGCACGGATTCCGGGGGCGGTTCAAGTGACGACGACTTATGGATGCTTGCGCAGCCACTCGTCGAGGCGGTCGTGGTTGCGGAGTTTCGGGATCGCCGCCTGGACTTTCGCGCGGCCGTCGGCGATCGACGCGTCGGCCTCGGCGATCAGGCGTGAGATGTACTTTTCCTCCTCGTGCAGCAGCGTCTGACGGAGTTCGCCCGCTTTCTTCAGCGCCTCCGGCACGTCGGCGTAGGTTGTTTCGAAGGACTCGATCCGTTCGAACGCCGCCACCGACGACCCCGCCTTGACCAGGCTCGTGAGGTCGCGGTAAAACGCCGGCCAGATGGACGTCCAGGTCGCCACAATCGGCGGCGCGGCATTCTCGATGCGCTGCTTCGCCTTCTCCAGCTTCGGCTTGAAGGTCGATCGACAGTGGTTGTCGTAGAGCGAGCTCGCCTCGTCCATCAGCTTGTGATAGCGCGTCTTGTTGAGCGGCGTCTTGAGCTCTTCGTCCACCCTGGCGAGGAAGGCCGGCACTTCTTTTCGGGCGGCGAGTTCCCACTGCGCCGCTTCGTGCCAGCCGCCGGCTTCGCGTTCGAACGGCTTGAGCGGCGAGAGCGCGTACTTGCGATAGTCCGGGTTGGCCAGGGCGGCGGTCGCCCGCTTGTCGCGTTCGATGGGCTCTACGATCGCGCGGATTTCGGCGATCTCGTTGTTGCACTGTTCGATGATCTTCTTGGGGTCGATTCCGCTGGTGGCCGCGATCGCGAGGCCTGCGATCAGCAGCCCGATTCCCGCGGCGAGGCCCAAGCAGATCTTCAGATGGCGTGGCGTGGGGGTCTTGGCGGCGGGGCGGGGTGGGGAGGCGCGGCGGGTGGTCACCTTGGGCACGAGGTAGTAGACGGCGGCTGAGGTGGCCCAGTGCAGGATTCCGAGACTGTCTGCCACTCTGGCCTGCCACACACCGATGGCAGGACAGGCGGCAACGGCCAGCTACGTAAATATCATCCCCCTAATGGGTTACAAACGGTATGCTCTGCGCCCCCGCTGGCAATGGGTTTGCTTCCACTGACTGCACAAACAGGTCTAAGAGGAGAAAAACGATGGCGTCGCTGAAGCCTTTGCGTGACAAGGTCGTGGTTGAGCGGAGCGAGGCGGAAGAAAAGACGGCCGGCGGCATCCTGCTGCCCGAGACCGCCAAGGACAAGCCCAAGCAGGGAACCGTGATCGCGGTCGGCAGCGGCCGAGTCCTCGACAACGGCGAAACGAAGCCGCTCGAGGTCAAGAAGGGCGATCGCGTCCTCTTCGGCGCCTACGCGGGCTCCGAAGTCAAAGTCGACGGCCACGAGTACCTGATCATGCCAGAGAGTGAAATCCTGGCGGTGATCGAGAAGAAGTAGCTAGTAGCTGGTGAATAGTAGCGAGTAGCAGAGGAACGCGCGCTTTGCGCGCTCCTTCGTGAGTAGAAGAGTAGAAAAGTAGAAGAGTAGACAGGAGATAGAAGAATGCCTGCGAAAAAAATCGTGTTCGATCAGGATGCGCGCGAAGCGATCCGCCGCGGCGTCAAGCAGCTCGCCCGCGCCGTCAAGGTCACGCTCGGGCCCAGGGGCCGCGCCGTCCTCCTCGAGAAGAAGTGGGGCGCCCCCACCGTCTCCGTCGACGGCGTCTCCGTAGCCAAGGAGATCGAGCTCAAGGATCCCTACGAGAACATGGGCGCGCAGATGGTGAAGGAAGTCGCCTCGAAGACGAACGACGTCGCCGGCGACGGCACCACCTCCGCGACCGTCCTCGCCGAGGCCATCTTCGAAGAGGGCCTCAAGAACGTCACCGCCGGCGCCAACCCGATCGCGCTCAAGCGCGGCATCGACAAGGCCGTCGAGGCGCTCGTCGAGGAGCTCAAGCGGATGACCCGCAAGGTCTCCGGCAAGGAAGACATCGAGAACGTCGGCACGATCGCCGCGGGCGGCGACAAGGAGATCGGCGCGATCTTCGCCGAGGCGATGAACAAGGTCGGCAAGGACGGCGTCATCACGGTCGAAGAGGGCAAGGGCACCAAGACCGAAGTCGAGTGGAAGGACGGCATGCAGTTCGACAAGGGCTACAGTTCGCCCTACTTCGTCACCGAGCAGGAAGAGATGAAGGCGGTCTTCAAGGACGCCTACATCCTGATCTACGAAAAGAAGATCTCGTCGGTGAAGGACCTGGTCCCGCTCCTCGAGAAGGCGGCGAAGACCGGCAAGCCGCTCGTCATCATCTGCGAGGAAGTCGAAGGCGACGCGCTCGCGACGCTCGTCGTCAACAAGCTCCGCGGCACGCTCAACGTCTGCGCCGTGAAGGCGCCGGGCTACGGCGACCGCCGCAAGTCGATGCTCGAGGACATCGCGGTCCTGACCGGCGGCAAGCCGATCTTCGAGGACCTCGGCATCCCGCTCGAGAAGGTCGACCTCGCCATGCTCGGCCGCGCGAAGAAGATCGTCGTCGAGAAAGAGAACACGACGATCATCGAGGGCGCGGGCGATCCGAAGGCGGTCAAGGGCCGCATCGAACAGATCAAGAAGGAGATGGAGACGACCACCTCCGACTACGACAAGGAGAAGCTCCAGGAGCGGCTGGCGAAGCTCGCCGGCGGCGTGGCGCAGATCAATGTCGGCGCCGCGACCGAGGTCGAGATGAAGGAGCGCAAGCTCCGCGTCGAGGACGCCATGTTTGCGACGCGCGCGGCCGTCGAGGAAGGAATCCTGCCCGGCGGCGGCGTTGCGCTGCTTCGCGCGGCGCGGGTGCTCGACAAGGTGAAGACGGTCAGCGAGGACGAGAGGACCGGCGTCGAGATCGTCCGCCGCGCGTGCGAGGCGCCCATCAAGCAGATCGCGACGAACTCGGGCGTCGACGGCGCCGTGGTCGCGGACCACGTGAAGGACGCGAAGGACGCGAACTACGGATTCAACGGCGACACGTACGAATACGGCGACATGTTCAAGTTCGGCGTCATCGATCCTACGAAGGTCGTGCGCAGCGCGCTCCAGAACGCGGCGAGCGTCTCGTCGCTGCTCCTGACGACGGAGTGCCTGATCTGCGAGCTCCCCGAGAAGAAGGAAGCGAAGGCTCCGGCGGGCGGGATGGAGGACGAGTACTAGAACGCCAAGGGCGCCAAGACGAATGCCAAGAGGCCCCGGCGATGAGCCGGGGCTTCTCCTTTTTGGCTACAATCGCGCGGCCGAGCCGTACTACCTGTCTCCGGAGTGAGCCCATGAGATACGCGCTGCTCGTCATTCCGCTTCTGCTCGCGCAGGACAAGCCCTTCGACGCGGTCCGCTGCGAGGACCTCCCTCAGGACAGGCCTTCCGATCTCCTCAAGAACGACGGCTGGAAGGCCGTTCGCGCGTTCGTGGAGAAGGGGACGGAATCGAAGGCGGCGCTCGAGGAGGCCGCCAAGAGCGAGGATTCCGACATCGCGTTCTATGCGAAAGCGGCGCTCGCGGAAATCGATGCCCGTGCCGCGGCCGACAAGCAGATCCGGCTCACGAAGGAGATGAAGGAGGCGCCGGCGAAGGACGTGATCGCCGAGCTCTTCAAGGCGATGGAGCAGAAGATCGCCCTCGACGGGATCCCCGACAAGGCGACGTCGATCCCCGCCGGACTCACGATCGTCGAGGCGCTCGAGAAGGTCTCCGTCGACGTCGGCGTGGAGTTCAATATCGCCGAGGACGGGCAGTGGCACGTGAGCACCGTGGTCTCGAAGGGGCCGCGCTTCGTCTTCGGCCAGTTCCGCGCCCACCTGGAGGCGGTGCGGCGCACGACCCAGAACGAATTCGACAAGCCGATCGTGACCGGCCTCACCTATTCCGGCGTCATCGAACCCGACGCGAGCTTCAAGATCACCGACCGGTATCCCACGATCAAGATCCTCGAGGCGGTCGACGACTCGGGCGCGAACCTGAAGAAGAACATCAACATCGTCGACCGGTACGGCCGCGCGTGGCGGAATGGCCGTGAAACGAATCTGCCGTTCACCCTGACCGTGGCGGCGCCCGAGGGGAAGGCGACGAAGATCTCGAAGCTCCGCCTCTCGACCGAGCTCAGCTGCGAGAAGAAGCGCGACGTCTTCACCTTCGAGAAGGTGCTCGAGGCGAAAGGCGTCGAGAAGACGCTCGGCTCGGTCACGGCGACGATCAAGGACATCTCGGTCGACGGCCAGGAGTACAAGGTCGAGCTCGAGATCACGGCGAAGACGGTCGTGCAATTCCCGGAGTGGGACACGATCAAGCTGACCGACGACAAGGGCGGGGAGTATCAGCGCTGGAGTTCGTCGTCGTCGCAAGGCGGAAAGAAGGCGAACTACCGGTTCGGATACCGCAACCCGGGCGGGCTCGGGAATCCGGCGACGTTCACCTTCTCGATGGTGACGGAAACGCTGAAGCGGACGCTCTACTTCGAGTTCCGCGATGTGCCGTTGAAGTAGAGAGAGAACGACATGCGAGTCATGCTGATGGCGGTGGCGGCGCTGGTCGCCTTCCAGGACGTCGACTACGACCAGAAGGTGAAAGAGATCGTCAAGGGGCTGACGGACGACGAGCTCGAGGCGCGCGACAAGGCGGCCGCCGACCTGACGGCGCTCGGGCCGAAGGCGGTCGACGCGATCAGGAAATGCGCCGAGGGCATCACCGACGGCGACGTAAAGGCGCGGCTCCTCTCCATCGTGAAGGAGATCGAGCGCCGGGAGCGGATGAAGGACTACCTCGGTGGCGTGACGAAGGTCTCGCTCAAGGGCGACAAGATGGCGCTGCGCGACGTCGTCGCCGAGCTCAAGACGCAGGCGCGCACGAAGATCATCGTGCTGGGCAGCCTGAAGGACGAGACCGTCAGCTTCGAGGTCAAGGAGCTGCCGTTCTTCGAGGCGCTCGACCAGATCTGCAAGGCGCACGGCGGCATCACCTACCGGCTCCAGGGCGGGCAGTGGAACTCGACCAGCGCCGACGAGGCCGTCACGCTCGTGAAGGGCGAACATGGCAAGGTGCCGCGGCTGGTGAAGGATCAGTTCGTTGTCGACCTCGCGTCGATCACGATGGTCGAGGAGTCCGACTTCGGAGGCATGGTCAAGGAGGAAATGCGGCTGGAGTTCCGGACCATGTGGGAGAAGGGGACCCGGCCGATCGGGGCGAAGCTTCGTCTCACCTCGCTGGTGGACGAGAAGGACGTGTCGTACCTGGATCAGATCACGAAGAACAACGAGTTCGGAGGCGGGTCGCAGTGGGTGCCGCTGTCGCACAACGTCTCGTGCCTGAAGCTCCCGGCGGCGGAAATCACCTCGTTCAAGGAGGTCGCCGGCGTCCTCGAGCTCGACTTCCCGAGCGACCTGGACATCCTGAAGCTCGAAAAGCCGGTCGGGAAGGCCGACGTGCAGGTCACGGGCGACACGTTCGCGTTCACGCTGGTCTCGCTGACGAAGGAGGGGAAGGGGTACAAGGCGAAGGTCAGCACGGGGGCCGATGCCGACCTCTGGAACCGCGAATTCAAGCTTTTCGACAAGGCGGGCAAGAGCTACTCGTCGAGCTACTCGAGCTCGACCTCGGACGGAAAGACGATGACGGCCGAGCTGTCGTTCGCGGCGCCGGCGGACGCGGAGATCGTCGAGCTGCGCCTGACGATTCCGAAGCCCGGCGGCGCGAAGCGGATCGAGTTCAAGTTTGAGAAGGTGAAGATTCGGTAGCGTTCCGCGCTGACGCGCGGAACGCTGGGATGTATGAAGTTCGAATTATGAAGTACGAAGGAAAGCTCGAAGTTCGGACTTCACTTCATACTTCATAGTTCAAACTTCGTACGTCTCATCACGTAGAGCCGCGCGGGGCGTTTCAAGCCGCTGCGCCTCACGTCGCCCAGCGGCTTCAGGACCTTCAGGATCTCCATCTTGCGGCGGAAGTTCCGCTTGTCGAGCCGCTTCGCGAGGATCGCCTCGTAGACCCGCTGGAGCTCCGTCAGCGTGAACGCCCGGGGGAGGAGCTGGAAGCCGACGGTCGTGTACTCGAGCTTGTTGCGCAGGCGCGAGAGGGCGGCGTCGAGGATCTGATCGTGATCGAACGCGAGCGGCGGCCGCTTGCCCGCCGGAAACCACGCCGCCTCCGAGGCGTCCGTCGACGCCTTGAGTTCGCGGGCGGACGAAACCAGGGCGAAGTACGCGATCGTGACGACGCGGCCGCGCGGATCGCGGCCCGGGTCACCGAAGGAGTAGAGCTGCTCGATGTAGAGGTCGCTCACCCCGGTCTCCTCGCGAAGCTCGCGGAGCGCGGCTTCCTCCAGGGTTTCGCGATCATGGACGAATCCACCGGGGATCGCCCAGCGTTCCTTGAAGGGAGGGTACTTGCGGCGGACGAGGAGCACCTGCAGGGTGCCGTCGCGGATCGTGAAGATGACGACATCGACCGTCACGAGCATTGGGGACGGCGGTTTGGAGGGCATCGAGCGGGAACATCGTACATCACATCGAACCCGCCTCCGCTCGCGCGCTGGATTCTGGCGCGCGAGCTACGGGCGTGGCACGCCGAAGCCTCAGGCGAAGGCGGCATCGAACCTCGTACATCGAACATCCGGGCAGTCCGCGCTCGCGCGGACGGCCAATCCCTTGATATAGTTTCACCGCACCGTGGCAGAAAACGTCGACGACCTCGTCCTTGGCCAGATGCTGCTGGAGAGAGGGCTCATCCTGCAGGACCAGCTCGACCTTGCTTACAAGGCGATGGCCGACCATCCCGGCGAGACGCTCGCCCGGTTCCTCATCAGCGTGACGGCCGTCACGCAGGCGCAGATCGACGAGGTCAGCAGCGAGCACACGGTGAAGGCAGAGGTCACCAAGCCCCCGGTCGACGCGAAGAGGTACGAGAAGACCAAGGTCCGTCCCGCGCCGCCATCGGCCGACCTGCCCGCCGACGTGCGGCAGATGATCAAGAACCCCGACTACTGCTTCGACAAGTGGGTGCTGCTCGGAATGCTCGGCAAGGGCGGCATGGGCGAAGTCTGGAAGGCGTACCAGCGCGACCTCAAGCGCTACGTGGCGATCAAGTTCCTGGAGGCGAAGGAGGAGGGCGTCGACCTCGACCGCTTCTTCCGCGAGGCGCAGACGGCGGCCAGCCTGAACCACCCGAACATCACGTCGCTGTTCGAGCTCAACCGCCACGGCGACCGCTACTACATCGTGATGGAGCTCGTCGACGGCGTGACGCTCCAGAAGCACATGGGGAAGCTCCCGTTCGACAAGGCGGCCAAGCTCGTCCGGTCGGCGTCGGTGGCGCTGGAGTACGCGCACAAGCAGGGGATCATCCACCGCGACATCAAGCCGGCGAACATCATGGTCTCGAAGGCGGGGCGCGTCTACGTGATGGACTTCGGCCTCGCGAAGCAGACGAAGGAAGCGACGGGTGCCACGATTGCCGGCATGATCCTCGGGACGCCCGCGTACATGTCGCCGGAGCAGACGGAGGGAAAGCCGGAGAAGCTCGACAAGCGGACCGACATCTACTCGCTCGGGGCGACGCTCTACGCGCTCGCCACCGGCAAGTCGCCGGCGTCGGCCGGCTCGGTGATGGCCACGATGCAGAAGGTGTTCGCGGGCGACATCCCGGCGCCCCGCACCCTGAATCCCAAGATCCCCGTCGAGCTCGAGGCGATCATTCTCAAGGCGATGGACCGCTCCCCCGCGCGGCGATACCAGACCAGCGGCGCGCTCGGCGAGGACCTCCGGCGGTGGCTCGACGGCGAACCGATTTCGGCGGCGACTCCCTCGATGGCGAGTTCGCTGCGGATGTTCTTCAAGAAGCACCGCAACGCGGTGCTCGGTGCGGGCGTGGGGCTCCTCGTCGTCATCGTCGCGCTGACGACCTTCCTGGTGACGCGCGGCAGCGGCGCGCCGGTCATGGACGGCGGCTCAGCGTCCAGCGACGAGCTCAGGAAGAAGGAAGAGGATCTCAAGCGGCGGCAGGAGGAGATCGACGTCAACCGCGAACTGGAGAGGGCGCAGCAGGCGGTGCTCGACGCGGAGCGCGTCCTGGTCATCGAGGGCGAGAAGTGGGAGAAGCTGGTCGTGCAGGCGGACCTCGCGCTCTCGGAGTGCACGCGCGTGCTGACGAAGTACCCCAAGGCGTGGGAAGCGATGATGCTCCAGGGGCGCGCGCTGGCGCTCAAGCTCGACTACGCCGGGGCGGAGAAGAAGCTGCGCGCGGCGGTGGAGGCCGGGCCCCACTCCGAGGCGGCGCATCGCGAGCTCGGACGGCTCTACTGGCTCTGGAGCGAGGAGCTCGACACGGGCCGGACCTGGACGGGGCAGGCCGCGAGCGCGGCGGGCGACGAGATGCGGCAGAAAGCGCTGGCGCCGCTCCAGAAATTCGAACGGCTGGCGATGGACAAGCCGGACCAGCTCCTCGCGCAGGCGCTGGTCGAGTATGTCTCGAGACAGTATTCGGCCGCCGAGCTCACGGCGAAGAAGGCGATCGCCGCGAAAGCGAACCGGTGGGAGAACCACTTCGTGCGCGCGCAGGCGCTGCGCCGGCTTGGACGGGCGAAGGATGCGTGGGAGGACATGGAGACGGCGTCGCGCCTGCAGCGCAGCAATCCGGTCGTGCTGCTGATGTGGGCCGGCACGCACGTTCACCTCTACAACCGCCAGCCGGCGATCCCGATCCTCGACAGCGTGCTGCGTCTCCGGCCCGACTTCCTCGCCGCGCTCTGCCTGCGCGCCCAGCTCTGCGCCGAGCAGAACCGCGCGCAGGAAGGGCTCAACAACGCCGACGCGGCGGTGAAGGCCGCGCCCGGGAAGCCCGATGGCTACATCGCCCGCGCGCTCGCGTTTTCGTCGCTCGGGCGCATGGACGACGCGCAGAAGGCGCTCGATGAGGCGATCGCGCTCGATGCGAAGAACGGGCGCGCGTACGCGCTGCGGGCGATTCCAAGGCTCGCCAGGAAGGACGTCGACGGCGCCCTCGCCGACGTCACGAAGGCGATCGAGCTCGATCCCACGGCGCCCGAGGGCTACTCGCAGCGCGGGCGACTCGAGATCGCGATGGGGAAGATTGACGATGGCCTCAAGGACTCGGCGAAAGCCGCCGAACTTGACGCGCACTACGCGACGGCGCACGTGGAGCTCCTCTTCGGGCTCGGACGCCTCCAGGACGCGATCCAGGCGGGGATGAAGTACACCGAGCAGATGCCGAACGACTACCGCCTGCACCTGCAGATCGGGATGGCCCAGTTCCACGCCGGGGATTACGTCGGCGCGCTCACCAGCCTGAACCGCTCCCAGGAGCTGCTCGGGATGTTCGCACCGACGATCAGCTACCGCGGGATGACCTACTACAAGCTCAACAAGTTCAAGGAGGCGTACCACGATCTCGAGTGGTGCTGGTCGTGCGACCGCGCGAACGGCCGCCCGAATCCCGAGATCATCGCGATGGTCGCGGCGTGCCACTTCCAGCTGCAGCGGTACAAGCAGACGGTGGACGTCTTCGACGAGGCGTTCAAGCTCCGGCCGGAGCTGAAGAAGCTGTACGAGCCGATGTACAACGAGGCGAAAGGGAAGTTGAAGCCGTAGGGCTGCACGGCCGCCATGCCAGCGTCCAAGTACCGTCCCGCTTCCAGGCGCCGCGGCGTCGCGCTCTGCCTCTCCGGCGGCGGATTCCGCGCGGCGCTCTTCCATGCCGGGGCGATCCGGCGTCTCCACGAGCTCGGCGTGCTTCAGCGGCTCACGATGATCTCGAGCGTGTCGGGCGGGAGCATCCTGAACGGCCTCCTCGCGACGCGCTGGACGAACCTGGCGTCCGCTGGATTCATGAACCTCGAGGAGCTGGTCCTCCGCCCGCTCGAGGAGTTCTGCGCCCAGGACCTGCGGACCGAGATCCTCGTGTGGGACAAGCTCAGCCCGCGGGTTCTCGCGTCGCTGATGCGGAGCGACGTCACCGTGGCGAACCGCTTCGCGGAGAAATACGCGGAGGGGTTGGGGCTCGGCGCGCCGCTCGCGTCGATACCGGAGGCGCCCGAGTTCGTCTTCTGCGCGACGAACCTGGAGACCGGCGTCAACTGGACCTTCCAGCGCGAGCGGATGGGCGACTATCTCGCCGGCTATGCGCCGCCGGGGAGCGTGAGGGTGGCGGACGCCGTCGCGGCGTCGGCGGCCTTCCCTGTCGCCATCCCGCCGTTCGTGCTCGTCTCGGACGGCGCGTTCACGAAGGGCACCCGCAAGCTCAGCCGTCAGAGCTTGAAGAAGATCCCGCTGACCGACGGCGGCGTCTACGACAACCTGGGGCTCGAGCCCGCGTGGAAGTCGTCGAAGCTGCTGCTCGTCTCCGACGGTGGGCATCCGCTGCTCTTCGCCGACAACCCGAGCCTCAACCTGGTGTCGAGGCTGAGCCGCTGCTCCGAGGTCACGATGAACCAGTGCGGCGCGCTCCGCAAGCGCTGGCTTATCTCGAGCTTCCAGGAGCACATCCTCGACGGGACCTACTGGGGGATCGGCGGCGACTACTCCGAGTATCCCGCGAAAGGGGCGAAGGGCTACGACGCGGACGTCGTCGAGCTCTTCCGCGACTTCCGGACCGACCTCGACGCGTTCACGGTGGGCGAGATCGGGTGCCTCGAGAATCACGGCTACGCGCTCGCCGACGCGGGAGTGCGCGGATGGCTTTCCGCGGTCCTGCCGCTGAGCGACGCGCCCTTCGCGTGGCCGTGGCCCGACTACGCGTCGGGTGCGGCGACGGCGAAGGCGATCGCGAAGAGCAGCGAGCGCGGCGTGCTGGGGGATATCTGGGCCTCGATGCAGAGCAGGCTCAAGTCGCTCCTCAAGTGACGAGCCTCGCCTGGCGCTTCGCCGCCCGGATCCGCGCCACCTTGCCCGAGGTGAACTCGATGAAGTCGCTCTCGACGCCGTCGCCGAAGATGACGCCGTTCTGAGGCATCAGCGATTCGATGACGAGTTCGCGCGGCGACTCGATGAGGCCGGCGGCGATCGAGATCTTCGAGTGCCTGGAGAGGAACGGTTCGCGCACGGCGAAGAGGAGTCGACGATCCTCCCAGTCGAGCTTCGGCATCCGGCCTGGCGTGCCTCCGGCGAACGTGCTGACGCCCGCGGCCATGTGGTAGACCGACGACATCCAGCCGGTCGAGCCCGCACCGGTCGAGACGATGACGCCGCTCGACGACTGCGCTTCGCTCTGGCCGCGGAGCGTGATCTTGTAGCGCGATGAGAAGTGGGTCTTCTGTCCGATGTAAAAGTCGTTGAAGGCGGTGAGCGTCTGGCCGTCATTGAGGTCGACTTCCGCGAGCGTCACGCGCCGCTCCGTTGCGGTGCCGTCGAGGACGCGCTGAACGGCGGCACGCGCCTGGTCGGCGACGAACGGCAGCAGGATGCCGTCGAACCGCTCAGGCTGCGGATTGACGGCGACGACCGGCTGCTCGCCGACATACTTCGCGACGTTGGCGACGAGCCCGTCCTGTCCGAGGGTGACGATGAGATCGTGCTTCGTGAAGAGGCAGGTCGGCACGAGCCAGCGGTCGACGGCGTGGAGCTTGAGACCGACGTTGAGCTCCTTGCGAAGGGTCGCGAGCGCGTGGCGGTAGGCGTCGTCCTCGCGCTCGTAGTCCGAAAAGTCGCCGCCCGCGTGCTCGATGTAGAACTTCGCCTGCCCGCGCGAGTTGAGCCGCTCGACGAGCTCCTGGAGGCGCGTCTTGCGCGTGACCAGGACGAGTTTCTCGAAGGCGACGGCGGTCACCATGCGTCACCTCTTCAGCAGCACGGTCGCGAGCTCCACCAGGAGCCCCGGTCGACGGGCCCAGGCGATCTCGACGAGCGTCAGCGGCGCGAGCCTGCCGCGCTTCACGAAGCCGGCCTTCACCAGGCGCCGGAGACTGCCGGCGATCTGGCGATCGCTGAGGATGCCGTGGTCGACCCAGTCCACCCACGCGCGGATGGACCGGGCGTCGGTCGAGCCGGCCGCGACGGCGGCGAGTACGAGCACGTCGTTGAAGTTTCTCATTTCTTATCGTTGAGCAGTGCCTTGAGCAGGTCTGGCGTGATGTTCAGCTCGCCGATCTTCTGCGCGTTCTCCGCGATCTCGCGGAAGGCCATGGCAATCATGATCCGGGAGTCGCCGCCGGCGCCGGTCACCGCCATCAGCGTCCGCCAGTCGATGCCCTTGATCGGCTTGAGGACCGCGTCGAGCCCGTACGAGCGGCTGTCGGCCTCCTTGCGGTCGTTCTCGACCTTCTGGCCGATGAGGTCCGCGCGCTTCTCTTCGACGGCGATGTCGGCCGCCATCTGCGTCTCGCGGATGGTGCGCTTCTTCTGCTCGACGGCAATCTCGGTGTTGAGCTCGCTCTCCTTGATCATCCGTTCCTGTGCGACGGCGGCGTTGCGGCGGGCGTAGATCGCCTCGTCGGCCTTCTGCTGCAGGTCTTCACGCGCTTCCGCTTCAAGCGCACGTGCCATTTCAGGCGTCGCCTTGATGGAGAGGACGCTCAGGGCCAGGATTTCCAGGCCGAGCATGGTGGCGACCTCGGTCTTCTGGAGGCCTTGCATGACCTCGCGGACGATCGTGTCTCCGGCCGTCAGGGCTTCGCGGAGCTTCAGACGGGCGATGACGGCGCGGGCGAGGACCTGGGCGGCGTGGACAAGCCGCTCGGGGATCTGGTCGGGATCGTCGGAGCCGTACTCGCCGGACGGGCCGACGGAGAAGTCGAGCAGCGCCGCGATGCGCCTGGCGTCGGTGATGCGGTAGGTGAGCTGGCCCTGGATCGTGATGGGCTGGAAGTCGGCGGTCGTCTCGTTGAACGCGAAGGGGACGTCGGCGCTGTTGACGGGGACCTGGACGATCACCGACGTCGGCGCGTAGTAGAAGAACGAGAGTCCGAGGCCCTCGCGCTTCACGGCGCCGCTCTTGTAATGCAGGACGTACGTGGTCGGGGAGCTCTTCAGGTACTGGATGCCCATCATGGCCGCCTCCTTTAAGTGTCTTATACACACTATAGACGGCGAAAGGGTGTCCTAGTGACACTAAAAAGAAGGGAACGAAGGGAGGAGGGAGGAGACGCTGGCGCCTTCCTCCTACTTCTGCCACTCGCGGAAGTCGTCCGGCTCGCGGCCCCGGCCGTACTCCCTGGGCTGCTGCCGGCGCGGCGACGGCCGCGCGCGGAGCGATTCGAGCTCGCCCTTCACCGCCCGCACCATGAGGTCATCGAGGTTGTTCTCCTTGTACCCGCCGACGTGGTGGGGCGTCGACCCGCCGTAGCTGATGAACATGAACTTCGCGAGCGTGAACTGCGCGAGCTGGCGCCAGATGAACTCGCCGCGGTCGTTGAGCCCGCTCGCGGCGATCGTGTAGATCTTGATGCCCTTCTCGACCGCGGTCCGCATCGACGTCACGTACGGAGTGCCCAGGTCCGTGTGCGGCGGCGCGTCGCCGATCAGGAAGAGCACGCGGATCGCGTCGCGCCTGCTCCAGTCGAGCTGGTTGACGGCCGCGTCCAGGCCGGCGTTCACGTCCTCCTCGTAGTCGCCTCCCGCTTCCGCGCGAAGATGATCCAGGTCGTCGACGAAATCGGCGAGCCGCGTCGTGAACTGGAACCGCTTGGTGACGTACTCGTCGCCGCGGTCGCGGTAGCAGACCATGCCCCAGCGGAGGCGCGGGCGCGGGCTGAGCCTGCCGAGCCGCTCGACGACGTCGTTCATCGTCGACTTGATCCGGTCGATCTCGTCGCCCATCGAGCCCGTCGTGTCGAGGCAGAAGGCGATGTCGACGTCGATCTCGTCGCGCTCGGGCTGCGGCAGGTTGACGGTGACTTCCGAGCGGTCCTCGCGCCGGAACGAAACGCGCTTGCCGTCCACGGTCGCTTCGATCGTGCGCGCACGGACGCCCAGGGCGGCCGACGGGAGCATCACCTGCCCCGCGGCGGTCGTTCGGGCGCGGTAGACCTCGGCGCCGTCGGCGGTGAAGCGGACGGGCGCGTCGGCAATCGGATTCCCGTCCCAGTCAACGAACGTGACGATGCTGCGATCGGTGACGTCGATCTTCCGGACGTCGCGTTCAGGGTAGGCCTTGAAGTAGCGCAGGTAGTCGTCGAACGCGTCGTTGTCGTTCGTCTCGCCGGCGCGGAGCCGGGCCACGGACGGCTCGCGGCGCTCCGCACGCTCCGACTTGGACGACGCGAAGTCGGGTGCTGACGATGCACAGGCCGAAAGCAGAAGCAGACCAGGAATGAAGCGCTTCATGGTTGTCTCCCCTGTAGACGGGAGTGAAGCGCGGCGGCCGCGCGCGAAGTTCGCTGAAACGGACTCGCGGGATCATTGCGGCCGTGGGAGTAGACTCTGCATGGTGAACGCGGCACGGACGGTCCGGCTCTTCGTCTCCTCCAGCTTCCGCGACATGCACTCCGAGCGAGACCACCTGGTGCGCCGCGTCTTCCCGGCCCTGCGCGAGCGGTGCGTGGCGCGAGGCCTTCGCCTCGTCGAGATCGACCTGCGGTGGGGGATCACCGCCGAAGAGGCCGAGCGCGGCGACGTCGTCGGCCTATGCCTCGACGAGGTCGACCGCTGCCGTCCGTTCTTCCTTGGCCTCCTCGGCGAGCGGTACGGCTGGACGCCACCGGCGTCGGCCCTTCCCCTTGCGCCGCGATTCTCCTGGCTCTCGCGGCTGGAACCGGGACTTTCCGTGACCGAGATGGAGATCCTCTCCGGCGCCTTCCGGCCGCCGGGGCGCGCGCTCTTCTGCTTCCGCGATCCGGCCTTCGCCCGCGCCCTCCCCGAACGGCTCCGCGGCGTTTTCGTCGCCGAATCGCCCGAGGCTGCCCGGCGGATGGAGGCGTTGAAGTCGCGAATCCGCGCGGGCGCCTTCCCGCTCCTCGACCGCTACCCGTGCCGGTTCGACGGCGAGGCGGACGGAATCGCGAAGCTCGCGGGGCTCGAGGCCTTCGGGGAATGGGTGCTGGAAGCGCTCTGGAAGGAGATCGACGCGCGGCATCCCGCGGAGGCGCCACCATCCGACCGCCGGGATCTGCTGCAGCGCCTGCACGACGGATTCGCCGAGGGGCGCGCCCGCCGCTTCGTCGGACGCGACGCGGAGCTCGCCGCGCTGCACCGCTACGTCGCCGAGCCGGCCGACCGTCCCCTCGTCGTCCTCGGATCGCCCGGCTCCGGCAAGTCGGCGCTGCTCGCCGCTTTCGTCCGCTCTTCCGTGGCGCGCGCCCCGCTGCCTTCGCACACGTTCATCATCCCGCACTTCGTCGGCGCCGGCGCGGGATCGACCGACCTGCGCGCGACGCTCGACCGGCTCGGCCGCGAGCTGCACGCGCTCTGCGGCCACGCCGGCCCTTTCCTCGAGGGCGCCGACGCGATCGAACTGCGGCGGGCCTTCCCGATGCTCCTGGAGCAGGCCGCGATGATCCGCGCCCTGGTCGACCGCGGACGGGTGATCGTGGTCGTCGACGCCGTGAACCAGCTCGACCGCCGCGATCTGGCCCACGACATGATGTGGGTTCCGACCCGGCTTCCCGACGAACGCGTGCGCATCATCGTGGGCACGCTGCCCGGGGACTGCCTGGACGCCCTCCGCAGCCGGCCCGAGGCGCACCGCCCCAACGAGTTGCAGGTCGGCGCGCTCTCGCTGGACGAACGGCGCGCGCTGGTGCGATCGAGCCTCGCGGAGCACGGCAAGCGTCTCGAGGAGAGGCCTGGCAGCGACCAGCTCGCGCTGCTGCTCGACCGGGCCGGGGCTGAGAGTCCCCTCTGGCTCTCGGTGGCGTGCGAAGAGCTGCGCGTCTTCGGCAGCTTCGAACGGCTCAGCGATCGGATCGCCGCGCTGCCGCACACCGTTCCGGCGCTTTTCGAAACCGTGCTCCACCGGCTCGAAGCGGACCATGGACCCGTGCCCGTCGAAACGGTGCTGCGCGGGATCGCCTGCTGCCGCGACGGCCTTGCCGAGGACGAGGCGCTCGAGCTCGCCGCGCCGGCGGGGGAGTCGCGCCTCCCCGCGTCCCGATGGGCGCCTCTGTTTGCCTCCTTGCGGCCCTACCTCCGCCCGCCGGGCCCGGAGGAGACCTTGGCGTTTTTCCACGAGCAGCTCGCCGTCGCCGTGGAACGCCGCTATCTCGCCGACGGGAACTCCCGGCTCCTCACCCACCGGGCCCTCGCCGCACTCTTCGAACGCCGCTTCGAGCGCGGCGACGAGCGGGCCGCGGCCCAACTCCTTCCTCAAGCGATTGCCGCCCGCGACCTGGCCCTTCTCGACCGCCTCACGTCGTCACCCGCGTTCCTCGCGCACGCCGTGGAACGGTCCTCGATCTCCCGCCTGGCCGCCGACCTCGCGGACGCGGCGCCCGCGGCCGCGCACGCTCTCGCCTTCATGCGGCGCGAAGGCGCGCTCGCCCTGCGCCCCGTGGACCTCCTCGCCCAAGCGGCCAACGGGAGCGGCCCGTTTGCGGAAGCCGCCCGCGCGGAGCTTGGTCGGCGGCGGGCCCCGTGGCTCAGAGCGCTCGACGCGGGTTCGCCGCCGGACGCCCTCGTCGCGGTGATCCGCGAGTCGCCAGCGCCGGCTTGCGTGCGCTTCTCGCCTGACGGATCGCGTGTCGCCGTCATCCAAGGGGAGTGGCCCTTCTTCGGCACGTGCTATGACCGCTCGACCGGCGCCGCAGCGGTTTTCCTCACCGCGCTCGACGGCCCACCGCTCGACCTGCGCTTCTCCCGGGACGGCTCGACCATCACGCTCGCGTCCGCCACCGGCGCCATGCGCGTCGACGCGCAGTACGGAACACGCCAGGCGCTGCTGCCGTCCTGGGACGACCCCCTGCGCACACTGCTGCGGAAGATGCCGGGACATGCCGCCATCGCTTCCGACGGATCGATCGCTTTCGCCGCCGGACGGCACCTCGTGATCATCGCCCCCGACGGGACCGAGCGCACGCTCATCTCGGATCCCGTCGTCGCCCGCGCGCTCCTCGCCGCGCGCCGCGAGGCCGACGCTCCGTGGGAAGAGTTGGACCGCGTCCGCCACGGCGATCCGTTCATCCGCGTTGCCGTATCCCCGGACGGCGCTTCGCTCGCGGTTGCCACGCTCTCCGGCGAGATCCTGCTCGCGGGGAAGCCGCTGCCGGTCGCCCGGGTCGGCACTCGCGTGCTCGACCTCGCCTGGTCCCCCGACGGCCGTCTCTTCGCCGCGGGCTCCGACGCCGTCCGCCCGGTTCATCCGGCTGGCGGCGCCCCGCTCCCCGGCGCGAGCCGCGTCGCTTTCTCGCCCGACGGTTCGCGCGCGGCGCTCATCGCTGGAGGGGAGGAGATCCTCATCACGCAGGCGGGCCGCGAGCCCCTGCGCCTGGGTCCGCACGGCGGCGCACGGGACCTGGCGTTCGCGCCCGACGGCCTCGGGCTCGCGGCCGCTTCGGAGGACCGCCTGATCCGCCTCTGGGATGTGCGACGCGCCTCCCCCGGGGCTGCACCGGCGCCACCCCGCGAACCGGGCACCACGCTCGAGGCGCTCCTCCCCGGCCGCCGGTTCGTCGCCACGCGCGAGGGCGAGGTGCGCGCCTTCGGCGCCTCCGGCGAGCCGCTCTGGACCGCGCGGCCGGTGCTTGAGAGCGGCGAGCGGCTGCACGGCGGGCTCAACGCGGCCGCCCTCTCGCCCGACGGAGCGCGCTGGCTCGTTACCACAGACGAAGGCGCCGTCTGGCAGGTGATGCTGAAGAAGGGGGCCGCGGTCAACCTCGGCGGCGAGCGGAGCGCGCCGGTCCGAACGTCAGCGCCGTTCTACGAAGCCGAGGTCCGCCGCGGCGGCTGGATCGAGGAAGGCAGGATCGTCGTCCGCGACTTCGTGGAAGGCGGTCCGTGGAAGTTGGAGATCCCGCGCTCCGCCGCCCGCGACGCGCTCTTTCTCGACGCCGACCGCGTCGCCGCCCGCGCCGACGACGGCGCGATCTGCGTGCTCGATGTCGCGAGCGGCGCGCTCCTCGCGCGCTGGGTTCCGCCTCGACCGCCGGGGCCCCTGTCGCTCGCGAGCGACGGCGCGCTCGTCGCCGGAACCCTTCGGCTGCGGCTCGAGAACGCGCCGGCCGCGGGGGACCTGAACCTGGATGATAGTGGCCTCGACGCGTAGCGTCCTACCCTGAGAGTTCGAGCGGCCGCGCTTCCGAGACGATCCGCCAGTTGAGTACGTCGTCGATCATCAACTTCGCGCCCGCCTCCGCGACCGCCGTCAGGTTCTTCGAGTTGAGTGCGAGGTTCTTGCGTTCCAATTCGGCCAGCAGGCGCTCGAGTTCGCGGGCGCCCGCCTCGCTGCGCTTGATGAGGAGCTCGAACTCGCCGTGGCTTCGGATCGCGGCGTAGGCCGCTCCGAAGGCGGGGAAGACCGCGGCGGCGAGCGTCAGCCACGGAGAGTGCAGGAAGAGGTGCGCCGCGCAGGCGATCAGCGTGCCGCCGAAGAGCACCGTGCCCGCGCTGACCAGGGTGCGCTCCATCGTGTGCAGCCGATGCGCGTTCCGCTCGTGATACCCGGCCTGGCCCTTGAGGAAATCGTGAAGCATCCGCCGGCACGCGTCGAGGTACTCGGGCGAGTGGCGCACGCCGACCAGGCCGACCTCGCGTGCAACGGCGCGCGCATGCCAGTACATCCAGGTGCTCCGCGGGTCGGCGCTCCCCGCGGGCGACACCGGCGGCGAGAAGAGCGTCATCCGGCCAAGGGGCGCCAGGAAGCGCATCTGCCGCAGGTATTCGGCGAGCAGCCGGTAGTCGATCCACCGCTCGTGCCACCGCCGCGAGATTCCGACCGACGCGTTCCCGAGCATGACGAGGATGATCAGCAGCTCGCTCACGACGAAGACCGGCTCGAAGCGGTGCATCGCGTGATCGTGATGCGACCAGCCGAGAGCGATGGGAAGCAGCGCGAAAAGAACCGCGAATCCGCCGAGAAGGTAGTTCGCAAGAAACGAGCTGCGGTAGAGGTTTGCGTAGTACTCGGCGAGACCGTCGGCCCACGCATAGTGGCGGCGCAGCGCGCCGTCGAGGTGCCTGGCCGCGGGCTGGAATGCCGCCGCCTGCGGCCACTCCTCCGGCCAGCTCTTCGCCGCGGCCTCCTCGAAATCGTTGACGCGCAGGGAGGGCAGCGCGATGCGGCGGCTGCCGACCAGGTCTCGGAACCACCGCCAGAGAAAACCCGCCGTCCAGCGTGGTTGACGCTCGCGGAAGTACTCCCCGCGCAGGTCCGCCTTGCCTTCGGACGCCGGCGCGCCCAGGAGTCCCTTCACGAGTTCGCCGAGGCCCTTGAGATCGCTGCCGCACTTCGGCTTCGACTCGCCCCAGGCGAGGAGGCACGATGCGTGGTCCGGTGCGGGCCGCTCGGGCGCTGCCACGTGGATCCACACCGTCGGAATCCGCCGCTGGTAGGCCTCCCCGGCGATCATCCCGGTGCCGCCGGTGCTGCGCGGCCGCAGCCCGTCCCAAAGCAGGATCAGGAGATCGCTCTGATCAAGGACGGTCCTGCCGGCCGCCTCGTACGCGTCGTCCGCCTGCTCCTCTGAACCGCGCGAGCCGTCGAGCTCCAGCGCCGTCCGCCCGGCGAGCAGGCCGTCGAACTCCTTCTGCGAGGCGGCGTCGAAGTCGGCCCTGTAGAGCTCGCGGGCGAACGGAAGCGGCGCTTGCAGTTCGACGGAGACGGAGCCGCCCGCGAGCCTCATTGCCTCCTCCGCGACGATGCGGTCGGCGCCCTCCGCCAGCGGCGAAACGACGCGCAGCACGGCCTCGCCCGGACCCAGCGCATTGCGGACCGTCTCCAGCACGCGCCGCACTTCCGCCCGCAGCCCGTCAGCGCCGGCGTGCGCGAGCCGCTCTGGGCGATGTCCGCTGACGCCGACGCGGAGGATCGTACGCGCTGGAGGCGGGTGAGCCATGTCCACCGCCCAGTAGACCGATTTGAGCGCGGAGGATCAACGACGGAGGAGGGCGGCGGGAGATCTGCAAGAACTACGCGGGATTCGTTGGCGGCGCGGGCGGCGGAGCCGACGGGGAAGGCGGTGGTGGCGGCGGCTGCTGCGGTGGCCTCGGAGGTGGAGGCGGCCCCTGCGGACGAGGCGGCCGTGGTCCGCGGTCGCGTCGGTCGCGACGCTGCTGGTTTGGCGGAGGCGGACCGCGCCGCGGACCGCGATCATCACGGCGCGGACCGGGCTGGTTCGGGCGCTGCGGAGGAGGCGGCCCCGGGCGACGGTCATCCCGGCGAGGCCCGTCGACTCGCCTTGGCCCCTCGGGGCGGGGCGGACGATCATCGCGTCTCGGCGGCCCGCGGCGGTCGTCGATGCGGCGCGGAACGACGATCGGCACGAGGTCCTCGGGGAGCGGCTTCTTGTCGTCTTCGGGCGGCAGTTCCGGGACCGGCTTGCCGGTCATCTCGGTCCAGTGCGCCGGGAAGCGCCGGATGAACTTCTCTTCGAAGACCTTGAAGCTCTTCTCGTCGAGGCAGACGAACGAGATCTCCTCGATGGGCGTCTCGCCTGCCGCGTGTTCGGCGACGACGTCGTAGAGCACGTTGGCACAGATGTCGACCGGGAAGCCGCCCGAGCCGGAGCCGATGGCGGGCACCGCCAGCTTCTTGAATCCCTTCTCGATCGCTCGCTTGAGCGTCGTCTTCATCGCGTTGCGGACCGACTTCGCGTTGGCCCAGAGGCCGAGCGGGTTGGTCGCCGCGTGGATGATCCACTTCGCCTTGAGATTTCCGCCCGTGGTCACGACCGCTTCACCGAGCGGGATCGTGCCGATCGCGTGGCACTCCTCCTGGATCGTCGGGCCGCCGATGCGGCGGATCGCGCCGCTGACGCCCGCGCCGAGAATGAGGTCGTTGTTGGCGCTGTTGACGATGGCATCGACCTCCATCGCCGTGATGTCGCCTTGAACCACGCGCAGTCGTAGAGGCATGAGGCGGAAGAGTATACCAGCCGCCTACTTCACTGTGCAGTCGACGTCTCCAGATGAGTTTCGTCCCCAGCACTCGAACGAGGCATATCCCATCCGCGCGCCTCCGAATTCGCCTTTCTTGTTGATGGCGATGAGCGCGCCGCCGACCTTGTACCCCTTCGCCTCGATCCGCTTGAGCGCCTCCGCGCACGCCTCGGCCGGCGACTTGCCCGCGCGCATGAGTTCGACCGCGTGGAAGGTCGGGCAGAAGCGCATCATCACGTCGCCCACTCCCGTCGCCGCCGCGCCGCCGACCTCGTTGTCGCAATACGCGCCCGAGCCGACGATCGGCGAGTCGCCCACGCGCCCCGCGATCTTCCACGACAGTCCGCTCGTCGAGCAGCCTGCGCAGACGTCGCCGTTCTTGTCGACGGCGATCATCCCGATCGTGTCGTGGTTCCAGAAGTCGCTGTGCTTCGGATCGCTCTTCCACTTCTCGTAGGCCGCCTTCGACTTCTCGGTGCCGAGCGCCTCCTCCTTGAAGCCCATCTTCACGGCGAACCGGGTCGCATCGTCGCCGACGAGAAGCGTGTGCCTGGTCTTCTCCAGGACGAGGCGGGCGACGCTGATCGGGCGCTTGATCCGCTTGAGGCAGCCCACCGAGCCCGCGGCGTGCTTCGGCCCCCACATGATCATGGCGTCGTTGGTCGTCTCGCCCTCCTCGTTGGGATAGCCGGCGAAGCCGACCGAGTTGTTCGCCGGATCGAGTTCGGCGTTGTTGACGCCCTTCTCGACGGCGTCGAGCGCCGTCCCGCCCTTGTCGAGCACGGCCCACGCGTCGGCGTTCGCCTTCCGGCCGAAGCCCCACGTCGAAATGACGGCGGGCACGCCCTTGGCCGGTTCCTGGATCGACGGAAGTCCGCACGCGGCGATCGAGCCGCTGACGACGGTCAGGCCGCCGATGAAGTCGCGACGAGTGATCATGGTCAGCTTCTCCTCATGAAGGCGAACGGAAGGGCGTCGATGATGTCGGTGGCGATCATTGAGACCTCGCCGAACTTCTTCGCCGCGAGGTCGCCCGCGAGACCGTGGATATTGACACCGAGCACGGCGGCGTCAAAGGGATCGAGTTTCTGCCCGATGAGCGCGGCGATGACGCCGGTGAGAACGTCCCCGGCGCCGCCCGTCGCCATCCCTGGATTGCCGGTGTCGTTGACGTAGAGGCGCTTGCCGTCCGTGACTACGGTCTCATGGCCCTTCAGCACCACGATGGCGCGGAACCGCTCCGCCGATTCGCGCGCCCACGCTTTCCGGTCCGGTCTCTCGCTGGTGAGGCGAGAGAGTTCGCCGGGGTGGGGCGTGAGAATCTTCGGTGCCGGGCCGCGCGCGAGGTCGTCGGGCTTGTCGGCGAAGGCATTGAGGCCATCGGCGTCGATGATCAGCGGGATCGCGACGGACGCCGTGACGCCGGGGACCTCGGCGCTGAAGCCGAGGCCGGGGCCGATGGCGATGACGTCGCATTCCCTGGCGAGCGCCAGGATCGCCTTCGCCGCGCCGATGCCGAGATGGCCGTCGCCGCTGTCGGGAAGCGGCCGCACGACGGCGCAGGTCTGCTTCACGGAGAGGATGGGGACGAGGGTCGAGGGCACCGCAAGATAGACGAGCCCCGCTCCCGAACGATAGGCGGCCTCACTCGCGAGCGTTGCGGCGCCGCACATGCCGGTCGATCCGGCCACGATGAGCACGCGGCCGTAGTCGCCCTTGTGCGAATCAGGCTTTCGCTTCGGGAGTCGTGGAAGCTTCATGTCGTTTGACCAGGATCATGATGACGCCGGCGAGGAGCGCGCCGATTCCGATCCACTGCGAGATCGCGAGCTTGAGGAAGAACCCGCCGCGCTCGTCGTCGCGGATGATCTCGATGAGAAAGCGCGTGATGCCGTAGATCGCGATGTAGAGCATGATGAGCTCGCCGGGCCGCTTCTGAACCCGTTTTTCGTAGAGCAGCAGCAGGCCGAAGATGACCACCCCGGCGACGGCTTCGTAGAGCTGGGTCGGGTGGCGCGGGAGCTTGTCGACCGTCGGGAAGACGACGCCCCAGGAGACCGGCTTGCCGTGGCAGCAGCCGTTCAGGAAGCATCCGACGCGGACGAAGCCGTGGCCGAGCGCGATCGAGGGCGCGATGACGTCGGCGATCTGCCAGAACGAGATCTTCTTGAGCCGGACGTAGGCGATGCTCGCGATGATGGCGCCGATGAAGCCGCCGTAGAAGACGAGGCCGCCGTCCCAGAACTTGAACCACTCCGTGGGCCTGCCCAGGAGGGTGCGATCTTCGATGAGGACGTGAAGCGCGCGGGCGCCGATGAGCGACGCGAAGAAGCACCACATCGCGATGCCGTAGACGTGCTCGTCGTCGATTCCGCGCTGCCTGGCGCGGCGGGAGCCGAGCTTCGCGCCGACGAGGAAGGCGACGGCGAGCGTCGCGCCGTAGGCGTAGATGGGGAGGCCGAAGAGGTGGAAGAGGATGGGACGCATCGGAGAAGTAGAGAGAATAGGAAGAGGGAAGGAGGAAGGAAAGGACGAAGAGGGAAGACGGAAGGAAGGAGAAAGGCCCGACTGAAGTCCCGGCCGAGGAGCGATTCGCGAGGTATGCTTGAGCCTCCTACGCTCTGCCTTTCGACCGACGCGATCGGCGACAGGGTGGTTGCGGAACTTCTGAGGTGACGGCGTGGCGGGAATCGAGTCTACCCGGCCGACGCTTCCCGCCGAGGTCACATCCGCCCCTCCGTCCGCGCACGCCGGCAAATTCGTCCTCACGAGGAAGCTGGGCGCCGGGGGCATGGGCGAGGTCTGGAAGGCCTACGACGTCGAGCTCTTCCGCTGGGTCGCGCTGAAATTCCTGAAGGGCTCCTCCTTCGCGCCTTCGGCGGGCGACGACGACGAAGTCGCCCGCTTCGAGCGCGAGTCGCAGATCGCGGGCCGGCTGGATCATCCGAACATCGCGGCTATCTACGAAACGGGCACTCATGAAGGCCGCCCGTTCATCGCGATGCAGTTCGTCGACGGGACGACCCTTCGCGGACCGTGGCGGGCTTGCGTCCCACTCATCCGCGACGCGGCGCGCGCGGTCCAGGCCGCGCACGAGCAAGGCGTGATCCACCGCGATCTCAAGCCCGAGAACCTGATGGTCCAGCACGGCCGCATCTATGTCATGGACTTCGGCCTCGCGCGGAGCGTGCAGGCGTCCGATCTCACGGTCTCCGGCATGGTGGTCGGCACGCCGAGTTTCATGCCGCCCGAGCAGGCGCAAGGCCGGCGCGTGGACGCGCGCGCCGACATCTACTCGATGGGCGCGACGCTCTACACGATGCTCGCGGGACGGCCGCCGTTCGAGGCGTCGGCCATCTACGACACGCTCATCGCCGTCGTTGAGGACGAGCCGCCGCTGCCGCGTTCGTTCAACCCGGAAGTGCCCGCCGATCTCGAGGCCATCGTGCTGAAGGCGATGGAGAAGGACGCGACGCGGCGATACGCGACGATGGGCGCGCTGGCCGACGATCTCGACCGGTGGCTCGCGGGCGATCCCGTGTCCGCGGCGCGCGCGGGGCTCGGCTACGTCCTGCGGAAGAAGGCGTCGAAGTGGCGGCTCGTGCTGGCGATCGCGGGCGCGGCCCTGCTGCTCGCGGGCGGCGTGGCGGGCGCGTTGCGATGGGGGCTCGCCGTCCGGCAGGCGGAGGCCGACGACACTCGACAGCGGGCGCTGGTCGAGATGCGGGCCGCCGCGGCAACCTGCCTCGAGGCGGCCCTGGAACTCCGGCGCGCCGCGAATCTCGATGCGATGCGATCGCAGGGCGCCGCACTCGAAGCGGCGGCGGCCCGCGCCATGGAAGTCGATCCCTCGTCGCCGGAGCCGCATCATCACCTGGGCCGGCTCTACCGGGCGCAGATGCGATGGGAGGAGGCGAAGGCGCGCCAGGAGGAGGCGCTGGCGCGGCGCGGAGCGCGACGGCGGCTACCTCCCGTTCCTCGAGGGGCGGGCGGCGCAGCGCGCGCTCGTCGCTTACAACGAGGCGCTGCTCGGGAACGATCCCTTGAAGGAGTACCGACGCGCGCTCGAGGAGTACGGCGCGGCGATCACCCTGGATCCGCGAAACGGCGAGCTGCTCCGCGGTCGCGCGGGAGTGCACCTCGCGATGGCCCATCACCTCATGGCGAGAGGCGGGGACCCGCAGGGCTGCTTTGTCTCGGCGGTGGAGGATCTCGACGGCGCGCTCTCCGCCGGCGCCCGCCCGTCGCGAATTCACCAGATGCGCTGCATGATGCTGGTGCGTCGCGGCCAGGCCGAGCCCGCGCGGGCGGCGGAGTTTTTCGACCTCGCGATCGAGGCGGGCAACGAGGCGGTTCGCGTCGCTCCGAAGGACGAGCTCAGCTGGATCGAGCGGGGCCACGCGCGGTACCAGCGGGGCCTGTCGACGGGCCGGGCCGGCGACACCGACGACGCCATCGCCGACTTCACCGAGGCCCTTGCGCTCGCCCCCGAGGCCCCCGACGCTCTGGCCTACCGCGGCTCCGCGCTCGTGATGCGCGGAATCGCGCGACGGAAGGCGGGGGGCGATCCCACGGAGGACTACGAAGCGGCGGCCAGGGACTGCACCGAGTCCATCCGGCTCGACAGCCGCCGCGAAGATCCGTGGAGTTCCCGCGCGCGGGCCCGGGGGAACCTCGCCTCGTACCGACAGTCCAAGGGTGACGAAGCCGCGGCGCTGAGCGATGACGCCGTCGAGGATTTCACCGAGGCGATCCGGCTCAATCCGCGCGTTGCGGGCTACTGGCATCACCGCGGAAATGTCCGGGCGCGGCGCGCGGATTTTCTCCTCCAGCGGCGGGAGGATCCGCGTGAGCTCCTGCGCCTGGCGGCCGCGGATTACACGGAGTCGCTCGCGCGGGCGCGCTCCGACGCCGTCCTTCTCGACCGGGCGAAGGCCCACTCGAGGATTGGCGACGTCTCGCTGGCCAAGGGTGAAGATTGCGTCGAGTACTCGCGGGCGCTCGCCGACTACCACGAGGTGATGAAGCGCGGCACGGCGGCGGTCGAGGTCTACACCAGCGCCGGGCGCGTCGCGATGGCCTGCGCGGGCGGGCGGGCGAAGCGGGGCGAGGACCCCTTCCCCGCGCTGTCCGCGGCGGTCTCCAGCTGGAACGCGGCGATCGAGAGGTGGCCGTCGAACGGCGTGCTCATCGCGGAACGAGGCAACGCCTGGTTCGCGACCGCGCAGCTGAAGCAGGAGCGGGGGAAACCCGCGGCGACCGAATACCGCCAGGCGATGAAGGACTTCACGGAGGGCGCCAAGCTCGACCCACGGCTCAAGGTGGACGAAGGCGTGCGCCGGTGCCGCGAGTACCTGGAGGCCCACCCGGACGAGTAATCTAGAATCCCGCCATGAAGCTGCGCATCGAGACGGCCCAGGGGTCGCGCGAGTACGTCGCCCGCGACGGCGCTGTTTACGTCGTGATCGGCAGTCGACCTATCGACGACATCCACCTCCCCGACGATCCCGCCGTCTCCGACCCCCACGCCCGGCTGGAGCGCCTGGACCGGTGGACGATCGCCGACCAGGTCTCGGCCACCGGCACACTCGTCAACGGTCAGACGACTTACACCGCTGACCTCGCCGTCGGCGACGTCATCCAGGTCGGCGCGGCCCGCATCACCGTCCTGGAGCTCGACGGCGCCCCGGCACGCCGCGCGGAGCCCGCCCGCCCGGCCCCGAAGGTGGTTCCGTTCCAGCCGATTGTCCCCTCGCCCGTTCGAAGCGGCGTTCCGGCGGCGTTCGTTGCGGTCGTAGCCCTGCTCGTCGCTGGCGGCGCCGGAGCCGTCTACTTCCTCACCTTTGCGAAGAGCCCGGAGCCGGCGTCCATGCCGCCGCTCGTGGGAGGGCGGCCTGCCCCCGAAGAGGCCCCCGCGCCGGAAACGCCGAAACCGCCGCCCCGCGAAGCGCCGCCCATCCGCAGGCCGCCGCCCGGCATGTCCGCCGCGCGCGGCAAGGAATTGGAGGCGGCTCTCAAAACCATCGCCGACGGCGTCACGGAGGAGACTGTCGTCTCGAGCTTGCGCGAGCTCGAGACCGTCGAGGCCGAGTGCGCCCGCGAGACCCAGCACGGCCTGCGGCACCCCCTCGAGCGAACCCGCACGATCGTGGAGCAGGCCGTCATGATCGAGATGCAGCGCCGCTACGGCCGTGACAGCGGCGACATCTATCAGCTGATGGAGAAGTCCCAGTACCGCGGGGCGAAGGAGCGCCTCGAGCTGCTCGATGCGCACCTCAACCAGACGCCGACGCACGAGAAGCTTGCGCGGCGCATGCAGATGGACACGTACCTGAAGGATCAGCCGTTGCGCATCGAGAAGGGCAACGAGGAGTTCGTCGCCAGGACGCTCGCGATTGCCGACGAGAACCTCGGCCGCCGGCAGTACGCGTTCGTCGCGGAGCAGCTGGCCCTCCTCGGCGCGCAGGCGGTGCTGACGAAGGAGGCCGCTCAGCGGCTGCAGGCGGAGACGGCCCACTGGGAGTCGCTCGCGGCGAAGCAGAAGGAGGGCGGGGCCGAAGCTCCCATTCCGCCGTTCGATGCCCGCAAGAACCGCCCGCCCGCGGCGCCAAAAAATGGACTGCTGCCGCAGGGGGAGGCCACGACCGCGGCCGCGCAGCGTGCCCTCGACAAGCGGCTCGACCAGGCGCTGAAGACCGGCACGATCGTGGGCGCCGTCACGACGCACCACGGCCGCGAAGCGACCGTGGAGAAGCCGGACGACTGGCGCATGAAGCTGCGCGTTCGGCGTCCGCACGCGGGCGCGCAGGGGGAGATGGTCTTCGTGGTGCGCTACGCCCTGCATCAACTGCCCGCCGCGACCCGGCTCGCGCTGCAGGCGACGCTGACCCAGACCCGCGACGAACTCCTGGCCCTCGTGCTCTACGCCTTTGCCAACGGGCTGATGGACGACGCGGCGCGCGTGGCGTGCACGTTGTGGAAGGCCGACAACTCCGTGAAGGCCGACCTCGACGCGCTGCTGGCGGTCAAGCTGCGCATCGCCGTGCCGGAGGGCGGCTTCGTCGAACGCGACGGCCGGCTGGTGCCGAAGTGAATTGGTCCGCTGTTGCGGCCCAGCTCATCTCGTCGCAGCGCGGAAGCACCTGTTGCCGTTTCGCGGGACCACGAAGGCGGATGAACGAGATCTCGCGAGGGTCCGCTCCCGACACGCGGAAGAGACCCGGTCGCCGGGATTCCCCATGGCCCGGGCGTATCCGACGCGCCTGCCTACTTCTTCTCGAACGCGGTGACCACCAGGATCGACGACATCTTCATCTTCCCCTCGGTCGTCGACTCGCTCTTCGCCATCCCGCCGGGGATCGCGTCGCTCCACCAGACCGTTTTCGTCGTCTTGTAGCCGCCGGTCTCGGTGACGGTCTTCACCCAGTGGCACTTCAGCTTCTTGCCGGCAACCTCGATCTCCTCGTCGCCCTCCTGGGGCTTCGGGGCGTCCTTCGCCGCGGCGACCTTCTTCGCCTTGGCGGCATGCCGCGCATCGCTCGCCGGCATCTCCGTCTTCGCCCCGTTGACGGTCGTGTTGCCGGTCATCGTCACCACGGCTTCCTTGCCGTCGCACGACTTCAGCGTGTAGACGATGAGGGCCTCGCTCTTCATCCCGCCCGTGTCGTTCGTGGCTGTGAGCGTCACGCTGCTGCCCGCCTTGAACTTGGTCCAGGACTTGTACGTGGGGTTGTCGACGTCCTGCACGAAGAGACCGAGAAGGACCCCCATCACCCATGCTCTCTGCGACATGCGCGCCTCCCAAATCGTTGAGACGATCGGATCTCGGGCTGCCTTCACGTCTCTACGCGGCTCCCGCTCGATTTCTTCCCGGGGAATGCGAGTGCGGGCATCACCCGTCCGAACCACATCTCGGGTACGTTCGATGGGCTCATGCCGTTCGGACCGGTGCGACGCGCCGTTTGTCTAACGGGGGTGGCGTTCCACGACGTTTGTCTACGACCCGGTGTTTGCGATACTCTCTCCCTCATGGACCGCCGCAAGTTCCTCGACACCCTGCTCTGGACCTCGCTCGCGGGGGCGGCGGTCACGCCTCTCGCGGCGCTGCCCGGCTATCTCGTGCCGCCCGAGGGCGTCCTGCGCGGCAAGCGGATCAATCTCGGACGCATCGCCCCGGGCGAAGCGAAGGTCGGGAACTCAGGCGCGCGCGTCGTCATCGCGGTCAACGACGGCGGACTCCGCGTCTTCGACGCCGCCTGCACGCACGACCGCTGCCCGGTGAAATGGGTCCGCGAAACGAGGATCTTCCGCTGCGACTGCCACGGCGCCGAGTTCGACGCTCACGGGAAGGTGACCAAGGGACCCGCCAAGGAGCCGCTCGCGGCGCTCGCCTACAGCGAAGAGAACGGGGAGATCGTCGTTGATTGAATGGCTGGAGTCGCGCCTCGGCCTGCGCAGCGCGTGGACGTCTGCCACGACGCGCCTCACGCGGCCGCTCCCGGCCGGCGCGGGATACCGCGTCACCCTCGGCGTCGCCGCCGCGACGATCCTGCTCGTCCAGTGCTGCACCGGCGCGCTGCTCGCGCTCTACTACACGCCGACGCTCGACGGCGCTCATGACAGCGTCGCCGTCATCACGCAGGAGCTCCGATTCGGGTGGCTCGCGCGATCCCTGCACGTCTGGGGGATGCACTTGCTGGTCGGCATTCTCCTGCTCCACCTCCTCGCCGAATTCGTCCGCGGCTCGTACCGCGCGCCGCGCGAGATGATCTGGGTCGCGGGCGTCGTCCTCTTCGCCGTCATCGCGGCCGGCGTCTTCACGGGCCAGGTGCTGCCGATGGACCAGGAGGCGTATCAGGGGCTCAAGATCGCCGGCGCCACCGCCGGGCCGCTGGGACCCCTCGTGATCGGCTCGCGGGACCCCACCGACGCCACGATGATGCGGTTCTTCGTCGCTCACATCCTGCTGATTCCGGCGGCGTTCATCGGCCTCCTCGTCCTCCACGCCCTGCTCGTCGGGCGCCACCGCCTTCACGGCGCGACCGCCGAGACCAGCGGCGATCCGACCTTCCTCGCGCGATGCGCCACCGCGTCGCTCGTGACGATCGCGGCGCTCGCCATCCTCGCCTTCGCATGGCCGAAGGGACTCGAGCCGAAGGCCGACTTCACGAAGTCGATCGCGGAATCGAAGCCTCTGTGGCTTTTCCTCCCGCTCTACCAGGCAAAGAAGATGGGACCGGTCGAGTGGTTCGTGCTCTTCGGCGTGCCGCTGCTGCTCGTTGCCCTTCCGTTTCTCGACCGCGGGCAGTCGCGCCGGCTCACGCTCATCGCGGGCTTCATCGTCATCACGGCGGTCGCCGCGCTCGGCGTGATGGGGGCGACGTCATGATCGTCCTGATCGCGGCGCTGTTCCTCGTCCAGGAGCGGGCCGACACACCGGAAGCGTGCATGAAGTGCCACACCGAACAGGCGAATGAGCTGAAGGGATCGGTCCATGCCCGCGAGACGTGCATCAGCTGTCACGGAACCGACGAGGTCGTGAAAAACCCCCGCGGCACCGTCAGTCACCGGCACCTCCCGACGCTCAAGTCGTGGCGCGGCCGCAACCTCGTCGAGGACTGCGCGGCGTGCCACACCGGCATCTACGACGCGTACCGCGTGAGCGGGCATACGATCGACACGAAGAAGCCGCTCGGCGAGATGAAGAAGGGCTGCCTCGACTGCCACGCCGGCGACGATCCGGAGCTGACCCCGGGGGGGCGCGCCCACGGCATCCCGAAGGCCAGCCGCGGCGCCATCCTGAACTCGTGCCGGGGATGCCACCAGACCTCTTCGGCCGACTACGTGAGCGGCCGGCAGCTCTACCAGGACCAGGATGTGCTCGATGGCCGGATCTCGGCGATCGAGGTCGCCATGCGAGGCCGCGGGTCAAAGCCGGGCGTGAGTGTGCGGGAGGTTACGGCGGCGCTGGCGGGCGCGAAGCGGACGGCCGCGGAGCTCCAAATCAGACAGCACGGCCTGCAGTTCAAATCGCTGGAGGAACTGCGCGCATCGGCCGCCGGACCGCTGGAAGCGTCGTATTATAGCCAGTCCAAAAAGGAGAAGGAGTTCGAGGGACGGTGGAAGTACGCCGTCCCGTTCCTCATGTTCGTCGGTGCAAGCATCGTGTTCGTCCAGCTGAGGGCTCGAAAGGGAACGACATGATCAAGGTGGCATTCGCGGTGGTGGTGCTGACGGGGCTCGCGCTCGCCGCGGTCCAGGATGACCTGGGCAAAATCGTCTCCGGCGCGGAGAAGACCAAGGCGACCAAGAAGAAGCTGACCGCCGACCAGGCCAAGGCGATCGCCACCGCCTGCGGCCTGAAGCCTGAGGACGTCGAGACCAGTGTCACGATCCTGGAGGGCTGGGCGCAGGTTCCCGACGCGCAGACGACCGACAAGGCGCGCGTCCTCGGCATCGTGGTGACGGCCAAGGGCCCGAAGGGCGCCATCAAGATCGGCGTCGCCGTCGCCGCGGACGAAGACCGCATCGTGAACGTGAAGGTCCTCGAGAACAAGGACGACGCCTCGGCGGCCACCGCCGACTTCTACGACCAGTTCTACGGGTTCCTCTGGAGCGGGGCGATTCGCAAGTCGCCCGACGACCTCAAGGCGATGCTCGCGAAGTCGAAGGACAACAAGGAAGCGGCGGCGCTGCTCGAGATCAGCGTCGGCATGAGGCGTCTCGGCGTGAACTGGAACGCGCTGGTCAAGAAGGCGGACAAGACCTCGGTGCCGTACGCCGAGGAGGTCGCGAAGATCTACGACGCGGCGGTCAAGCGCGTCGGCGACCTGGCGTTCCTCACCGACCGCCAGCGCAAGACGCTCTCCGAGGACCTGGCGAAGGCCGCGAAGACGATGCGCGACGTCATCCCGAAGCTCGACGGCACCGACACGGCGAAGAAGGCGCTGGCCGAAATGGACAACCTCTGCAACCGGTGCCACGCGCCGATGCGCTCGCGGTTTATCGACCAGCGCGAGAAGGACGGCGTCGGAAACGGCTGGCTCTCGCCCGAGGTGGAGCTCGTGATCCCGCTCGAGGGCTCCAAGGAGCTCTGGGACGCGGTCGCGAAGGCGATCAAGAAGGCGGTCTTGACGATCCGGGACGCCAAGTGACCGGGATGTTCGATGTCATGTCCGATGTGAGCTGAGCACGTCATGAGTCGCATCCTGGCCGCGATGGTGGTGATGGCTCTCTGCGCCCAAGACTCGGACGTCACGAAGACTGTCGCCGACGCGAAGCAGATCAAGAGGTCGGCCCGTAAGCTCGACGCCGACGGACGCAAGCGCGTCGACGAGGCGCTGGGCGCCACCATCACCGACGACGACGCGAGGGAGCCGATCTACGAGGCACAGGCGGTCGTCGCCGCGGTGGGAGGATCGGAGCCGATTCAGATTCTCTGGATCGCCGTCACCGTGAAGGGCCCAAAAGGCGCGATCCGGCTCGGCGTGGCAAGGGCGATGGAGGACGCCGTCGTCGTCTCGGTCGCCGCGCTGAAGAACGAGGACGTTCCGGCCGCGGTCGACGCTTCGTTGCTGCGCCAGTTCGAGAGCATGGCGCTCTCCGAGAATCTGACGCAGCCGCCCGCGAAGTTCGCGGAGGCGCGGAAGACGGACGGGCTGCCGCTGGTTCTGGCCGACACGACGCGGCGGATGTGGAAGGTCGGGCTGGCGTGGGAACGCATCGAGAAGCTGCTCGCGAACAGCGACGACAAGGCCAAGGGTGAGGCGGAGTCGATTGTCGCGGCGTTCGGGGAAGTCGAGCCGCTCGCGGGCAAGTACGATCATCTCAAGGAAGGGCAGCGCGAGCGCTTCGCGAAGAACCTCGCCGCTGCGAAGGAGCAGGTGACGAAGCTCGCGTCTCTTGTCGCCGCGAAGGAGTGGGTTGAGGCGCGCACGCAGGCCAACGAGATCACGGAATCCTGCACGCGCTGCCACGCAGGCGTCCAGCGCCCGTTCCGGATCGCCCGCGAGAAGGCGGGCCTGGGAAACGGAAACTTCGCCGCCGGCCTCGACTTCGACATCACGTCGGAGGAGGCGAAGGACGTTCAGCAGGTTGTGGCGACCGGGGTGAGGAAGGCGCTGCTGATCCTGGGAGAGGCGAAATAGGGAGCGACCCTTCGACTCGGCGCGCCGTAGCCCGCCCGAAGGGGCCGGCTCGCCTCCGCACCCTTCGACTCGGCGCTTCCTTCGGTCGCTTGCCTCGCTCAGGGTGATCGTCACGCGAAGCGGAGCTTCGCGTGTCGATCACATGTACCGATAGCTCATCACGACGCCGCGCTCGCTGTCATAGACGCGGAGGAGCGCGTCGAGCTCGGCGTTGTGGATCGCCTTCTTGATGGTCTCTTTCACGTTGTAGAGCCGCAGGTCGCCGCTGCGGTCGCGGCAGTTCCGTGTCGCCGTGGCAAGCGCCTTCAGTGACGCCGTCGCGATCGACGTGAGCTCCTCGCAGTTGAGGATCAGGCGGCCGTTGCCCGAGGCGATCGCCTCGTCGAGGTACGACTCCCAGGCGCGCTCGACGCTGTCGTCGAGCGTTCCGAAGAGCTCGATGACGACGATTGGCTCATCGTGCTTGCCGCCCGGCTTGGTGCGCCGGAGAGCGACCTTGAACGAGTCGCTCAGGATGGCGCCGTCCTTGTGTTTCTTGAGGAAGTCCTCCACGTAGGTGGGGGGCGGCTTGATGAGCGCCTTGCGGGTGATCAGTGGCTGGTTGAGCGTCACGGACGGCGCCATCGGCGGCGGAACCGGCGCCCTCGCGGGGGCGTCGGGATCGGCTGCAGGCTCCGGCGCAGGCTTCGGCATCGAGGAGGGCGTCTTCATGCGGCGCGTCGGCGGCTTGGTCGGGATCGCGGCGCCGGTCGCCAGCAGCTGGACGCGCGTCGCCTCGATCTGCGCCCGCGCCCGGAGGATCATCTGCATCTGCTGCACGTTGATGTGGTTCCCCTCGAGCAGGATCTCCTGGAGCCGTTTGAACGGTTCGCCCCGGACGTAGGCCTCTTCCTGGTCCTGGAGACACCGTTCGACCGCCTCCTTCGTGAGGAAGCCGTTCGACGTCGCGAAGACGGAGATGGCGAGATCTTCATCGCGGGTCTGCTCGTACCGTGCGGCGACCAGCAGCGCCCGGATCTGGTGCGGATTGAGAAGCCCGCCCTGGGAGAGCATGTCGATCAGCGAGGCATCGGGCGTTTCCTTGCGGAGCTCCAGGCATTCGTTGATCTGGCTGTTGTTCAGGAAGCCGATCTTGCGGGCGACGTCGAGGATGGTCATGTCGTCGAGGTTTGCCATTCGCCGCGGATTCTAACAGGAGAGAGAGGGAAAGAGGGAGAGAGGGAGAGAGGGGCTTGCCCGGGCTTGCCCGGGCTTGCCCTGCGAAGCGCCACCCGCGGGCGCGAAGCAGGGTGAAGAGAAAAAGGAGAAAGGCCGATAAAGATGACAGGAGAGAGACCATGTCCGCAGAGTCCCGGCAGATCCTCGTCATCGTTCTCATCCTGACCGCCATCGGGCTCGCGTTCCTCTTTTCGGCCAGCGCGGTTCCCTCGGAGGCCGGCCGCGCGGCGGATCCGTACCATTTCCTGAAGAAGCAGCTGCTCTGGGCGGGGCTCGGCGCCGGCGCCATGGCCATCTGCTGGCGGATCCGGCTCGATTTCTGGCGGCGGTTTGCGCCGCAATTGTGGGCCGCGACGCTCGTCATGCTCGCCCTTTGCTTCGTCCCGGGCATCGGCGCGCAGATCAACGGAGCGCATCGGTGGCTGAAGGCGGCCGGCTGGTTCGTCCAGCCGTCGGAGGTCGCGAAGATCACGCTGCTGATGGCGGTCGCCGCGTACGCGATCGACGCGGAGCGGCTGCGCACGTTCAAGCGCGGCTTCATACCGTCCTTCGGGATGGTGCTGGTCACCAGCGGGCTGATCATGGTCGAGCCCGACCTCGGGACGACGGCGTTTGTCGCGCTGATCGCGACGACGACGCTCGTGGTCGCTGGAATGCGGCTCCTCCATCTCCTGCCGTTCGGCACCGCCGCCGCCGTGGCCGGCGGCTTCTACGCGGCCACGCACCCCCACGTCCTGGCGCGCATCTTCACGTTCCAGAATCCCGATCACGATCCGATGGGAAAGGGGCTCCAGATCCACCAGTCGCTCATCGCGCTCGGCTCCGGCGGGTGGTTCGGCGAAGGAATCGGCCGCGGGCAGGGAAAGCTCTGGTTCCTGCCGGAGGTCCGCAGCGACTTCATCCTGCCGCTCATCGGGCAGGAGCTCGGATTCCTCGGCGTGTCGGCCATCGTTCTGCTCTTCGTCGCCCTCGGCGTCGCCGGATGGCGCGTGAGCCGCCGCGCTCGCACCCCCTTCGGTGCGCTGTTGTCGTTCGGAATCACGCTGACTATAATCCTCCAGGCGGCGATGAACATCGCCGTCGTGACCGCGTCCATGCCGACGAAGGGCATCCCGCTTCCGTTCCTGAGCGCCGGGGGAAGCTCGCTGCTCCTCACGATGTGCGGCATCGGCGTGCTGATGCGGATCGCGGATGGACCCTGCTTCGCGCCGGGGGGAGGCGCTACGCAGGGCAGGGAGTCCACGGGAGAGAGGGCGGAGACGTGCGAATCATCTTTGCCGGCGGCGGCACGGGAGGACACCTCTTCCCGGGCGTTGCCCTCGCCCAGCATCTCCTGAAGCGGAGCGGCAGCGCGTTCTTCCTCTGCACCGAGCGGCCGTTCGATCACGCGCAGCTCTCGGCGTACGGGCTTCCGCATTCCGTGCTCGGGGCGCCCAGGCTGTCGACTCCACGGTTCCCGCTGAGGATGGCCGAGGCGGTCCGGCGCGCGGCGACGGCGATCCGCGTTTTTCATCCCGACGTGGTGGTCGGCCTCGGCGGCTACGGCTCGGCTCCGACGCTGCTGGCCGCGTTCGCGCACGGCGTTTCCGTCGCGCTCCTGGAACAGAACGTGATCCCTGGAAAAGCGAACAGGATGGCGGCGCGGCTCGCGAAGCGGATCTACTCGCAGTGGGAGGAGGCGCGGCCGCACTTCGACGCGGGTTCGCGGTTCCGGGCCACCGGGAGCCCGCTGCGCGAGAGCCTCGTTCCGATGTCGAAGAGCGTCGCCAGGCAGCTGCTCGGGCTCGACGACCGGCCGGTCGTCGGCGTGGTCGGCGGCAGCCAGGGCGCGGAGTCGATGAACCGGCTCGTGCTCGACGAAGTCGCGCGGCTCAACGGCGCGCGGTCGAAGGTGCAGTTCCTGCACCTGGCCGGACCGGCGGCCGACGAGGTCCGCGCGGCCTACGCGAAGCGCGGCGTTTCGGCGTCGGTGCTCCCGTTCGTGCGTGAGATGGAGCGGGTCTACTCGGCGTGCGACCTCATGATCTCGCGCTCCGGCGCGATGGCGATCGCGGAGCTCGCTCATTTCGGCGTTCCAACCGTGTTCGTCCCGTTCCCGCACGCGGCGGAGGATCACCAGGCGGCGAACGCAAAGGCGCTGAGCGACGCGGGAGCGGCGTGGCTCGTCGACGAGATGAGCGCGGCGCCTGGCGCGATCGCGCGCGTCGTCGACATGCTTGTGTCACGAAAGAGCGATCTGGATAATCGCCGCCGGTTGATCGCGAAATTCGCCCGTCCCGACGCGGCCGACGCGATCCTGGGGGATCTCTCCACATGGCGGGTGTAGCCCACTTCGTGGGCATCGGCGGAATCGGCACCAGCGGCGCGGCCAAGTGTCTCCTCGCCGCAGGCTGGACCGTCAGCGGCAGCGACCTGAAGCCGGGCGGCCTCACCGATTCGCTGCAGGCGATGGGCGTCAAGCTCTTCGTCGGCCATGCGCCGTCGAACCTGCCCGAGGGCTGCACGCTCGTCGTTCGAAGCGCGGCGATTCCCGACGCCAACCCCGAGATTGTCGAGGCCGTCGAGCGGAAGATCGAGGTCATCAAGTACGCGCAGCTGCTCGGCCGGCTGATGGCGGAGAAGTCCGGCATCGCGATCGCCGGCTGCCACGGGAAGACGACGACGACCGCGATGATCGCGTGCATCCTCTCGCGGGCGGGCTTCGAGCCGTCGTTCGTCGTCGGCGGGGTCATTCCGCAGCTCGGCTCCAACGCGATGCCCGGCAAGGGGAAGCACTTCATCGCCGAGGCCTGCGAATACGACCGCTCGTTCCTGAACCTCGCGCCGCAGTGCGCGGTGATCACGAACATCGAGGAGGATCACCTCGACTACTACAAGGACATCCACGAGATCGTCGCGGCCTTCCGCGAGTTTGCCGCGAAGGTCACGGAGGGCGGGCTCGTGATCGGCTCGCTCGACAACGAGCACACGGCAAAGCTCGTCACCGAGCTGGAGGGCCGGGGCGAGAGCTTCTCGACGCAGGTCGACGCCCACTGGCGCGCGGTGAACATCGCCGTCAAGGACGGCAAGTGGTCCTTCGAGGTGCTCAAGTACGGCAAGTCGATCGGCGAGTTCCAGCTCGGCGTGGCCGGCCTGCACAACGTCTCGAACGCGCTGGCGGCGATGGCGGCGGCCACGTGGGCGGGCGTGGGGCGCGAGATCGTGCAGCTGGCACTGTCGGAGTTCGCGGGGGCGGCGCGGCGGTTCCAGCAGCTCGGCGAGCGGAAGGGGACGCTCGTCATCGACGACTACGGCCATCATCCGACGGAGATCAAGGCGACCCTGCGCGCGGCGAAGGAGCGGTTCCCCGACAAGAAGATCTGGTGCGTCTTTCAGCCCCACCAGCACTCGCGGACGCGGTTCTTCCTCAAGGAGTTCTCGAAGAGCTTCGGCGATGCGCACCTCGTGCTGCTGCCGGAAATCTACGCGGCGCGCGACAGCGATGCGGACAAGAAGACGTCGAGCGCCGACCTCGCGAAGCTGCTCGACGAGAACGGCAAGGCGGCGCTCTTCCTGCCGACGTTCGACGAGGTGCTGACGTTCCTGAAGGAGAAGGCGACGCCGGACGTCGTCCTCATCACGATGGGCGCCGGGAACGTCGACGAGGTCGCGAAGAGGTTCCTCAGGGAAGGTTAGCGAAGCTTCGTTCCCTCCTACCTTCTTTTCGCTCTTCGCGTTCAAATGGTGCCCGTGGGCTGTCTGATCGCCGCTGTCTTCGTGATCGTCCCGATGGGCGCGCTCATCAAGTCGCCGGGGGACGGCGCGGGGCGCGTCTTCCGCGTGCTGCTCGCCATCATCATGGCGGTCGCCGGTGTCGCCCTGATGGCGCTCTCGACGGATGAGGAGGGCTGTGCGGTCGTCGGCGGCGTCGTTGGCTTCGTCGTCTGGCTCGTCCTCTGGATCCTGCTGGGCAAGGCGGAGCCGCCGCTGCCGTCGGGCGCCGTCCGCTCGCACGCGGTGCCCAACGAGCTCCAGGTGGTCGATCTTCCCGGCCCGCCGTTCCGTGCGCGGCTGCGGTACGGCATGCGTCTTGGCGACCACGGCGACCGGTTCCTCTACGTCGAATTCGCCTGCCCGATGTCGGAGGAGACGCCCCGCCTCGTGATCGCGAGCGAGGAGTGGCGCGGGCGGCTGCGGGTCGATGCGGCGCTGACGGCCCTCGACGTCGGCGCCTGGCCCTACCTGGTCCGGGCGGGGAACGCGAGCTTCGCATCGATCCTGCTCGATCCGCCGATGCGGGCGCTCATTGCGAAGATCGACCAGATGCACGCGGGGTCGTTCCTGCTCGACGTGCGGCCGGGGCAGATGTCCATCCGGAGCGCGGCGCGGATCGCGGAGCACGCGCGGATGCAGGAGTTCATCGCTCTCTGCTACCAACTCGCGGGGAGGCTGGTGCCGAGCGTGGGAATCGAGGTCATGGAAGTGCGCGTCTCCGCGCCGGAGGAGGCGATGTGCCGCGTCTGCGGGTGCGCGGTGACCGCCCCCGTCGCGCGCTGCGCGAGCTGCCGGACGCCGCATCACCAGGATTGCTGGGACTACAACGGGGGGTGCAGTGTCTACGCGTGCGGCGGGAGGAACGTGGGAGGGTGAGAGAGTTAGAGAGAGGGAGAGAGGGAGAGAGGGAGAGAGGGACGAACGGCGTCACGCAATCCCGAGTTGAGAGTCCAAGGTCGAGCCACAAGACCATGTTCATGACGGCGATGGTGTTCGACATCACGATCGTGTCACGTGGGAAGATGAGAGCGTGACCGCGACGACGGAGGCCGCGTGAAGGACTTCTTGATCTTCCCCGTTTTCTTTCTCGTGGTCATTCCGATTCTTTCGTTCCGGAATGACTCCGGTTCGGGCAGGCAAAAGTCGTGGCGGCTGGCGTGCACGCTGCTCGCGGTGGTGGGAGGGATCGTGCTTGCGCTGGCGGGGGATGCGTCGGCGAGGGCGGGCTTCTCGCTGTTCGGCGTCCTGCTATTCGCGGGAGGCTGGATGGCGGGTCCTGCGCTGGGCGGGTCGCCGCGCCACGTGTCGTCCGGCGACGTCGAAGGGTCGCTTGAACTGGCGGGGCCGTTTCCCGCCCGCGTCACCACGCGCCGCAGCGGGGCGGAGTCCATCCTTGAATTCACGTGCGAGATGCCGGCGGATGCGATGCGGCTCCGCGTAGCCAGCAACGCATGGCTTGGGCAGCAGCGTCCCGACCCAGCGATGACGGTTGTTGATTGCCCCGGCTGGCCCTACTGCGTAACGACGACCGACGTGGGCCGTGCCGCCGCCGTTATCGACCCCGTCCTCCGGTCGATCGTGCAACGCGCGGACGTGATCCACCGCGGGTCGTTCCTGCTCGAACTCCGCCCCGGCGTGCTCGCGGTCCGGTCGATCGGCGCGCCCGGCGAGGAGCACCGCCTCGGGGACTGGATCAACGACTGCTACGCCATCGCGGACCATCTGCGCTCGGCGGGCGACACCGATGTGCGCGTGCTCGAGGTCGCGACGCGCGAGGCCGTCTGCCAGGTTTGCGGCTGCGCGGTCACCGACCTGCCCGTGCGATGCGGCCGATGCGGCACGCCGCACCACGACGACTGCTGGGAGTACAACGGCGGATGCAGCGTGTACGCGTGCGGCGGGAGGGACGAGGGCGTGACGGGGGCGCGGCGATGATCGTGGTCTACGTCATCACGCTGCTGGTGCCGATCGGTTTCATCCTGCTGAAGGGGATGAAGGGGCGCCCGGCATCGGGCGGTCAGATCGTGCTTACGGTCGCCGCTGTCGCGCTGGTCGTCCTCTCGAGCAGTTCCCGAAGCAGGGGGATCGCGGCGGCCGGGGCGCTGCTGATCTTCCTGGGCTGGCTCCTTCTGATGTCCGGGTTGTTACGGCCGAAAGGGGCGGCGATCCTTCACCGGGCGGCGTTCGCGCCGATGGCAGCGGTCGGCGAGGAGCGACGCGTCGAATGGCCGATTCCGGGAATGGCGCGGATGGGACGCCGCGGCGCCGACGGAATCTACACGGAGCTTGTCTGTCCCATGGCGTTTCGCGCGCCGCACTTGCGGATCGCCAGCCGCGATTGGGCGGGCGAGTTCCATCCGGACGCGCGAATGACGCCCTGCGACGTTCCGTTCGGGTCGTACACGGTGCATTCGACGAGCGCCACGCTGGCGCGTGCGTTCCTGGGTGCGGCGGTCCGAACGGAGATTGAGCAGATCGACCGGCTGCATTCGGGCTCGTTTCTGCTGGAGCTTCGGCCGCGCACCCTGATCGTGCGTGCCCAGGGGCGGATCGACGAGCGCGGCCGGTTTCACGAGTTCGTCCGGATCGCCAGCGCGCTCGCCGTCCGGCTGCGTGATCTCATGGCTGAACCGCGCGCCGCTTCGCCGCTTCCGGAGGCGGTCTTCGCGCCTGCGCCGGTGCCGGTGCCGGCGCCGGAAGGCGCCATCTGCCAGGTGTGCGGCTGCGGGCTCGACCAGGAGATCGTCGCCTGCTCGAAATGCCGGACGCCGCACCACGAGGACTGCTGGAACTACAACCGCGTCTGCTCCGTCTACGGCTGCGGGGGTCGCGCGGCGATGCCGGGCGGCGTCGACGCACCGGAAGAGATCGTCGAGATCCGCGACACCGATCCCGATCCGCCGCCGCGCCGGCGGAGGAGGCGACGCCGCGGCGCGCGGCCGATGGGGCGCGATCTCCCGCCGAGGACGACGCCGCCGCCCGGCTTCAGCGGAGCGATGCGCGATCTCGCCGATCGGGTCCAGGCGACGCTGCGAAGCGGCACGGTGCATGCAGACGGCAGACGGTCGCACTATGCGGAGTTTGCCTGTGCGCTGCCGACCGATGCGCCGTCGATGAATGTCGGCTCGGGGCAGTGGCGCGACGCGTTCCGACCGAGCCTGCGGGACCGCTTTGTCGCGTCGCTTGACCGCTGGCAGCATGGCGACGACACGCGGACCGCCGTGCAGGAGGTGTTCGCGAGCGTTTCAGGGCCGGTGATGATCGACATCGCGCCCGAAGCGCTCGTGGTGCGAGCCTCGTCGGGCCGCGAGCTTGATCTCCCCGACTTCACGAGGGCGTGCACCCGGCTGGCGGAGGCGTTCAGGGCCTGATCGGCGCCCCCCTTCATCCGCGGGACGCACGATTGTTACTTTACAAATTGTAATTTATATATTATGATTAGCGGCAGGAAAAGGGGGAGATGGTCGGCTTCACTCCGTTCGACGGCTGGCTCCGCGATCACGGCACGCCCGTGCTCGGGGATGCTCCGCTCGCCCAGCGCACCACCTTCAAGATCGGCGGACCGGTCCGCTGGCTCGTCTCGCCCCGCGACGAGAACGAACTCGCCGGCCTCCTCCTCGCCGCGAAGGAGTGCGACGTCGAAACCCGCGTCCTCGGCGGCGGCTCGAACCTGCTCCGCCTCGACGAGCGCCTCGACTCGTGCGTCCTCCAGCTCAACCGCCTCTCGCGGTGCGAGTGGTCCGCCCCGCGCGTCACGGTCCAGGCCGGCTGCAACCTCCCCAAGGTCGTGAAGGAATCAGTCGCGCGCGGGCTCGCGGGGCTCGAGCCGCTCACCGGCGTTCCCGGCTCCATCGCCGGCGCCCTCATCATGAACGCGGGCGGCAGGCACGGCGAAATCGAATCGGTCGTCCGCTGGGTCGACGTCCTCACGCCCGACGGCGAGATCCGACGCCTCGGGCGCCACGAGATCGACTTCCGCTACCGCTGGAGCTCGCTCCGCGGCCAGCTCATCGTCGGCGCGGAACTCGAGCTGCGGCCCGGCGATCCCGCCGCGCTCAAGGCGACGTACGACGCGATCCTCGCCGACAAGAAGGCGACCCAGCCGATGGGCGCGCCCAACGCGGGCTGCGTCTTCAAGAACCCGCCCGGCGGAAAGGCCGGGCGCATGATCGACGAGTGCGGCCTCAAGGGGCGCCGCATCGGCGGCGCCTTCATCAGCCCCAAGCACGCGAACTTCATGATCAACGACGGCGGCGCGTCGGGCGACGACGTGATGCGCCTCATCGGCCTCGCGCGCGAATCGGTTCGCGCGCGGTTCGGGGTCGATTTGGAACTCGAAATCCTGGTGTGGTGAAACAATGGGCAAGCCGGTCTCCGTCGCCGTCCTGTTGGGCGGCACCTCCTCCGAACGCGAAGTCTCGCTCCGCAGCGGACGCGCCGTGGCGTCGGCCCTCGCCGGCCGCGGACACCGCGTCGTCGAGATCGATCTGCAGAGCGACGACGCGCGCGAGCTCGACGGGCTGAAAATCGACGCGGTCTTCATCGCGCTTCACGGCGCCGCCGGCGAGGACGGCACGCTCCAGAAGCTGCTCGACCGGCGCCACCTTCCGTATACCGGCAGCGGCCCCGAGGCGAGCCGGCTGGCGATGGACAAGGTCGAGGCGAAGCGGTTCTTCAAGGCGCGCGGACTCGAGACGCCGCCCTACCGGCTCATCATCGACGGCGACTCGCTTGACGTGATCGAAGCGGCCGCGCGATCGCTGACCTATCCCGTCGTCGTCAAGCCGAAGGCGGAGGGATCGAGCGTCGGCGTCACGATCCATCGCGACAAGGAGAACCTGTTCGAGGGTGCCATCGACGCCTTCAAGTTCGGCCGGATCGCGCTGATGGAGAAGTTCATCGAGGGGCGCGAGATGACCGTCGGCATCCTCGACGGCAAGCCGCTTCCGCCGATCGAGCTCAAGCCCAAGCGCGCGTTCTTCGACTACGAGGCGAAGTACGCCGACCCCGACACGCAGTACATCGTCGATCCTCCCATGGCCGAGGACGATCGCCGCCATCTTCAGGCGGCGGCGCTGGCCGCGCACAAGGCGCTCGGCTGCGCCGGGGCGACGCGCGTTGACATCATCCTCTCGTCGCTGCACAGCTCATTCGTGCTCGAGGTGAACACGAGCCCGGGCATGACCGAGCGGAGCCTGCTGCCGAAGGCGGCGAAGGCCGCCGGCATCGACTACCCGGAGCTTTGCGAGCGGATGGTGGCGCACGCGCTCAACAAGCGGCGCGGGCTGAAAGGGTGGGGCGTCGCGGCGATGTTCTGAGCGAAGTCGCGAAGTCCACCAGGAATTCGCGAGGACGCTCACCCTGAGCGAGGCAGACACCGTGCAAAGCACGACGTTGCCGAGTCGAAGGGTTGGCGCCATCAGTCGATCTTGATCCCCTTCGTCCCGATCGCCGCCGCCGTGCCGTTCCAGGCGAACGCCTTGATCGTGTAGCTGCCCGCCGCGATCTTCTCAGGGATCGCGATTTCCCCGGTGAAAACACCCGCCTTCACGTCGAGCTCGAGTCGGACGAACGCCTTGTCGTTGGCCTGCTGGTAGCGCTTGGCGATCTTCTCCTCGAAGTCATCGGCGCTCGCTTTCGGGAGCTTCTCGAGTTCGCGCGCGAACTTCTCGCGCGGGCATTCAAACGTCAGGATCGCCTTTCCTTCGGCGAACGGCGCCTTCCCCTTCACGCTCAGCGTCTTGCCGGGGGCCTCGATGCCGAGAGTCTCGATCGCGATCTCGCCGCCCGGCTTCTGGAGAACGACCGCCGGATCGCCGAGCAGGTTGTAGTGGCGCACGACGTCGGAACGCATCCCCTCGAGGTTGTCGCGGCCCTGGACGGTGCCGGCCATGTTGTCGGCCGTCTTGCGGAAGGGGCTGTCGTCCGGAGCCAGGATCTTCTTCTTTGATTCGTCGATGGCCTCCCCGATCGTCGCGCACTGGCCGCCGAAGATGGCCGCGACGAGCTCTTTGCCGAGCAGCGCGTTGCCGTAGGGCTGCGTCACGCGCGAGCCGCCGAGGAAGGCGACGGGCCCCGTCTTGCCCTTCAGGAGGATCTCGCCCAGGCAGTCGCCGCCTTTCGAGTCGACGTAGCCCGTCGAGCAGGCGATGACGACCATCACGGGCAGTCCGTTCTTGATGTCGATCTGCGCCGCGTTCTTCACGCTGAGGATGTCGTAGTCCTTCTCCCTCCACGTGATGCGATCGCAGCCCTCGCGCCATCCATGCCCGACATAAACGTAGAAGAGCGCACCCTCGTTGAGCATCCGCACGGCGTTCTCGTTGAACTTCGGCGGGAAGGGGCAGTACTTCGACGCGGTCTGCGCGTAGGCGACCTCGATGTCGAACCCGGACGGGATGTTCTCGCTGACGATCTTCGTGAACTGCGCCTCGATCACGCGGTCGATCATGGGGTCGAACCCCGCTTCGCCGGTGATGAACGAAATGCGCCGCTGCCAGGGGCCCGGCGTCTGCTTCGTCTCGTAGCGGATCGTCTTGTCGATCATCGCCGCGAGCTCGTCTTTCGTGTCGGCGGGGAACCGGCCGACGTGGAGCACCGGATCGCCGCCCCCGGTCGTCGAGTACTCGTAGTCGCTCGCGATGTCCTTCTCCGACATGTACTTCTCGCTGTAGTACTTGCTCTCGCCCTCCTTCATGGGAATGAAGGTCTTCTCCGGCCCGACGGCGTCGCCGACCAGCAGCAGGAACTTCACGCCCCACTTCTCGCGCACGGTCTTGAGAAACGCGATGAGGTTGTCGGCCGACGGCTCCTTCGCCGTTTGGGAGTAGGCGACGAGGCCGACCTTGAGGCCCCGTTTTTCGCGGTGGGCGAGCAGGACGTCGCAGTCGTTCACGAAAGCCTCGGCGGCGACGACGAGGTAGTCGACCTTGCGGTCGCTGCCCAGGTCGGTGATCCGGTACTTCGACTCCTGGGACGCGCTGAAGATAAGAAGAGCCGCCAGTGCCCCAAGCCTCATCGCCGCCTCCGAGAGGTGATACGACGTAGCATCGTAAGCGGCCGCTTGGCGAATTGCGAAGCTCTCTTCGCGTACACCTCAACTCCGGCGCTCTTTGTGCCGATAGGGACTAAGAGTGTTGAAGCGTCTCTTTGCCCGGCTGGCCTCCATCCCGCGTCCCAGTCTCAAGCCTGTGCGCGAGTTCCTCTCGGCGCACCGCGCGGGGGTCGTGGCGTGGGGAAGCCGCCTCGGGGCCGTCGGCGCGATCGCCCTGATCGTCCTGCTGATCCACCGTTCCATCTACACCTACCTCACGGGACAGCCGGCCTTCCGGCTCAAGCAGCAGGTCGCGAGGCTCGACGTCACTCCGCGCTGGGCCGACGCGCGGACCGGCGAGGGCCAGGTGAACCTCCGCATCAGCGCGGACGAATGGAATCTCTTCAACGAAGACCTCGTCGCGACCATCGGCCGGGCATTCGAGCAGAACGCCTGGGTGAAGAAGGTCACCAGCGTCCAGCGGGTCTTCCCGGACCAGGTCGCCGTGAAGTTCGAGCGGCGCCGCCCGTACGCCGCCATCCAGCGCGCGAACGGGCTCTACCTGATCGACCGCGACGGCGTCCGGCTGCCGGGCCTCTACGTCGAGGCTCCCTCCTGCGAGTCGAACGTGAAGTTCCAGGGACTCGGGGGAACCCCGCCGTCGCCCGGCCAGAAATGGGAGGGCGCCGAGATCGCCGCCGTCGTCGAGATGGCCGAACTCATCGCGCGCCAGCCGGTCCTCGCGAAGGCGAACATCGCGTTCGTCGACCTCTCGAACCTGGACGCCCGGCTCGACAAGCGGCGTGCCGACATCGCGCTGATCACGGCGAGCGGCTGCTCGATCGAATGGGGCCGCGTGCCGTCCTCCACGAAGGTCGGGGAGGCGCCCGTGGCCGAGAAGCTCGCGAGCCTGCGCCAGGCGCTCGAGACCTATCCGAACCTGCAAGGCTGTCTCGCCGTCAAGATTGCCGTGACGCCGAAGGGCCAGTTCCCGCCGACGCTGCCGAGGGAGACGGCGGTGGGAAAGACCGTGAACCGTAGACCGTAGGACCGTAGGACCGTAGACCGTAGACCGTAAGACCGTAGACCGTAAGACCGAGGACCGCGGTATACGGTCCACGGTCAACGGTCCACGTATAGACTGAGGGGGTTATGAAGGTCGACGTTCCCCGCGCCATCGTCATGTACCTGCTCTGGCTCGGGCTCATCTCGGGCGTTCTCATCGTCGCGATGGCGGACGCGCTTCCCGTCAAGCTCGGCTTCATCCGTCCCGAAAACGTCTTCACGCTGCTGATCGAGGCGGAGCTCTTCTTCGTCCTGGTGATCTGGCCGTTCTTCGTGCCGAGGCTGCTGAAGCCCGTGACGATCGATCTCGCGAAAGGCACGGAGACCCATCTGCTCGTCCTCCAGGTGCTCGTCCTCTTCGTCGTCGCGCTGCCGGTCGCGCTGCTCTCGACGAGCCTGGCCGACGTCGGTGCCGGCGAATTCCTTCGCGGCCACCTGCTCGTCGCGGTGACGGCGAGCTTCGTCGCGACGCTCCACGACCTTGCGGAGCGCCGCACGATCGCGTTCGCCCCCTGGTACTTCCTCGCGATGTTCGCGATCGCCGGATTCGCCCCGTTCGCCGATGCGCTGCGGAGCGGGTCCCCCGGCGTGCTCTCGGCGATTTCGCCGTTCGTTGCGGCGACGCAGCTCGACGGCAGTGCGCCGCTCGTCATGTCCGGCGTGTTCGGCGTGTTCACGGTCGCCACGATGATCGTGTCGCCGTTCGCCTTGCGCCGCGCAAGCGCTCCCGCGTAGCGTTTGCTAGGGTTCTTCGTGCTCCGGGACTACTTCCGCGGTGTCGGACGCTTCACTCCTGCCGCCAAGCTCTTCCTCTTCGGCCAGTTCCTCGCCGGCATCAGCGGCGCGGCGCTCTGGGTGCTGCGCAACCTCTTCCTCGAAGCGAGCGGGATGAGCAAGGCCGACATCGGCCACACGCTGTCGGCGGCGGCGCTCGGCATCCTGCTCGTCGGCGTGCCGCTCTCTTTCTTCATGGATCGCGGCGGGCTGAAGTGGTACCTCATCGCGGGAGTTCTCGCGCAGGGCGTGGGACTCGTCATCACCGCGCTGTGGCCCCATTCCGGACCGGTGCAGGTGGCGGCGTTCATTGCGGGCGCGGGCAACACGCTGCTCGGCGTCGGCACGTCGCCGTTCTACATGCGCCACTCGACGGCCGACGAGCGCCCCTATCTCTTCGGCGTCGGGAACGCGCTCGGCCCGCTGGCGGGGCTGGTCGGCACGGTCCTGATCTGGGCGCTGGCACATTGGCGCGGGGAGGGACTGACGGCGCAGCGCGAGATGCTCTATATCTCCGCGGCGACGGCTGTCATCGCGGCGTTCGTTTTTCTCCTGATTCGAGACGAGGCCCGCCCCGAGAAGCACGAGGACAAGCAGGAAGTCGACGTCCGGCAGGCGATGAAGCTCTGCCTGCCGGAGTTCCTGATCGGCCTGGGCGCGGGGCTGACGATCCCGTTCATCAACCTCTACTTCAGCGGCCGGTTCGGCCGCGGGCCGGGCGCGATCGGCGCGATCTTCTCGTACGCCCAAGTGCTCACGTTCTTTGCGTTCCTTGCGGCGCCGGTGCTGGGACGGAAGTTCGGCGGCGTCCGCACGGTCGTCGCCTGCCAGCTGCTCTCGATCCCGTTCTTCTTCGTGATGGCCTTCACGCTCGATCCCGTCATCGCGATCATCGGCTTCCTCGGGCGCCATGCGCTGATGAACATGGCGGGCCCGGTCGCGTCGAACTTCGCGATGGAGGTCGTGCCCGCCCGCCAGCGCGCGATGACCAACGGCTTGAAGACGGTGGCGTGGAACGGCGCGTGGGCGGTGAGCACGAGCGTCGGAGGGTGGATGACGACCCACACGAAGTTCGTCGTCGACGGCTTCACCGTGATGATGCTGGCGACGATCGGGCTTTACCTGGTCGGCAGTGTCGTCTACTTCCTCTTCTGGCGGAAGGCGAAGGTGATGCTGCCGGAGGGGCTCGCGCCCGAAGCGGTGCCGGCAGCGAAGTGACAAGGCGCGTATCGTCGCCGTGCTCCTGCCGGAGTCGCGACTACAGCGAAGCGACACCCTGGTGTACGGTTCATCCATGAGAACCACCACCACCGCCGCCGCGTTCCTGGCGCTCGCCATGACTGCAGGACTCGCTCAGGAGAAAAAGGAAGACAAGAAGTACTTCGCATCCTTCCTCGGCAAGGCGCCGCCGAAGCTCACGATCGGCGAGAAGGACTGGATCAACGCCAAGGCCCCGATCACGCTCGAGGGCTGCAAAGGGAAGGTCGTCTGGCTCCAATTCAGCTACAGCCACTGAGTGCCCTGCCAGGGCTTCGCTGCCCAGGTGGGCAAGTGGATGGAGGCGCACAAGGACAAGGGGCTCGTCATCATCGACATCTTCGACGGCAGCAAGGACAAGGAGCTGAAGATCGTCGAGGATCACGCGAAGGAGAAGAAGATCCCGTTCACCATCGCGTACGACGCGAAGGGGACGACGACCAAGGAATACAAGATCATGGCCTTTCCGACCGGCTATCTCATCGGGGTGGACGGCACGGTGATCTGGGAAGGCCCGCCGCTCATGAAGGTCAAGGAGATTGAGCCGCTGATGGAGAAAGAGCTCGCGAAAGTGAAGAAGGACAAGAAGTAGCGGCGAGAACCGCAAGCCGCGTCCCTCGTTAGAATGTTCCAGTGCTCCTCCTCCTCTGCGCCCTCCTCCAGGAGATCGACGGCCTCCGCACGCTGACCGATGGCGCGACGCGCAGCGGCTGCTGGTTGCCCGTCGAAGTCACCGTCCGCGGCCCCTTCCAGGGCGACGTCGTTGTCCGCACCGACCTCAGCGTCCGGTTCGTGAAGCCGGTGAGCCTGCCCGCCGGCGCGACCCAGCGCCTCGTCATCCCTGCCATCGTCCGCTTCACCGATGCGAAGGTGACCGCGTCGCTCGGGCGCGACGGCAAGCGCGTCCCGCTCGAAACGGCGCTTCAGTTCTGCGATCGGGACCTCATCGTCGGCGAGGTCAACGGGCAGCCCCGCGTGGTGCCGCTGGGCGACGGCCGCAAGGCGCACTTCTTCAACTTCGTTGCCGCGGACTGGACCGACCCCGCGATGCTCGAGTCGCTCGATGTCATCGTCGGTGAAGCGCCTACGGCGCCGCTGGAGCTCTTCCTGGCCCAGGGAGGGCGAGTCGTCGCACGGGGCACCGACCTGTCGCCGATCGTGCCGCTGGAGAATTCACGATTCGACGCGAACGAGCCGCTGGTCGGGACGCTTTTGAGCTCCGACCCGTGGATCGCGTCGAAGCGCGAAAAGGCGGCGCTCGTGCTCGCGCTCTACTTCTTCCTGATGCTGATGGCGCTCGCGTGGCTCGGATCGCGCAAGGCGGGCGGGTGGATGCTCGTGGCGCTCGTCGCCGCCTGCTCGGCGATCTTCAGCGTCGCGCAGCTCGCCGTCCCGCGCGGCCAGGTCGCCGCCGTCACGTACGAGGCGGAAGCGGGAGACGCCGTGGTGCGACTCACCTGGATCGTGCCGCAGAAGCAGGGGACGCGCGACTTCGAGGCCGCCGGCCTCGCCAAGCCGATGTTCGACTCCGATCGCGCGTTTCAGGTCGCCGACTTCGACGTCGTCATCGGCGAGCGGACGACGCTGCGCGGGATCACGCGGCCCCAGGCGGTGCTCACGGTGGCACGGCGCGCCGGGCCGCCGGCGGTTTCGCTGACGCTGACGCCATGGGTCGCCGTCGCGAACGAATCGGAATCGACCCTCGCCGTCTACGCGCTGATCGCCAACCGCAATGCGTTCGTGAAGGATCTGGCGCCGCGGGAGCGGACCGTCGCGTCGGCCAGCGTCGACGAGGCGGCGCCGACGGCCGTGGGGTACCTGTTCTTCGCGAAGCACCTTCTGCTGAAGCGCGACGCCGTCTTCGGCTGGTACCGGGAGCGCGACCGCGTCTATGCCGGGCTGCGCGGAGCGGATCTCGCCGAGTCGAGGGCGAAGCCCCGGTTCTTCGTCGTCGCGGTTGGAGGCAAGGGGAGCAACTGATGCTGGTCTATTCCACGTTCGAATCGCCGGTGGGTCGGGGAGTCGTCGCGATGCGGGACGGACGGCTCGTGTCGCTGAAGATCTCGTCGTCGACGCCGCCGGCCGGCGCGGTCGAGGATCGTGCGGCGCTCCGGCCGTTCCTGGAGAAGCTCGCGCGGTTCTTCGCGGGGGAGCGGGTCGACTTCGACGAGCGGCTTGACGTCGACGTGACCCCGTTCGCCAGGCGGGTGCTGCAGGCGGCGCGGCGGATTCCGTGGGGCGAGACGCGGACCTACGGCGAGATCGCGCGGGCAGCGGGCTCGCCCGGCGGCGCGAGGGCGGTCGGACAGGTGATGGGGGCGAATCCAGTTTCGATCGTCGTCCCCTGCCATCGCGTGGTCGCATCCGAAGGCATCGGCGGTTTCACCGGTGGCCTGCATCGGAAGCGTGCGCTATTGGCGATCGAGTCGAAGTTCGACATCGAACATCGAACATCGTACATCGACGCCCCTGAGCGGGCGCGCTTAGGGGCAATACTGGTTGGTTAAGGAGCGCAGAAAAACAAAAAGACCCTTAGAAATCCTGCCGATGAAGTAGGTGCCAACCAATTTCACGCAGGAGAAGGGTCTTATGTCTCTCATCGGCAAATCCCCCCA